>Ga0315268_10008336_pt1 | contig 10844 bp, 12 predicted proteins | sample C1_top_MG_FD_204535 | JGI IMG/M metagenome (GOLD analysis project Ga0315268, IMG submission 204535) | Sediment microbial communities from Yellowstone Lake, YNP, Wyoming, USA - C1_top | ecosystem: Environmental > Aquatic > Freshwater > Lake > Sediment | place: USA: Wyoming | collected 2017-08-01 | reverse complement strand
CTCTTCGCATCTGCAATTGAACAACGCCTTGGAAACCAAAATCCAGAACATGTTCACCATCGGCGACGGCGCCGGCGTCACCAGAGGCCTGATCCAAGCTTCAGCTTCAGGCGTCATCGTGGCAAGGGAAATAATAAAAAGGGAAAAACTGAAGGCATAGACGATGGCTGTAGCCCAAGAAATCAGGTGCTCACACTGCGGCGCCCCCGTGGAGTTCAAGCCTGGCGAGATAATCGCCACATGCAAGTATTGTGGCTTTACAACTGTGATAGAAACTGGGCAAGCCTTCACTTTTGAGCATTCCCTGCTGCTGAACACGTATGATGAAACGCAAATAGAAACGCCCATAAGGGATTGGATGCGCTCAGGCTTCTTGAAACCATCTGATCTTGCCAAGAAATCGAAACTTTTGGAGAAGAATCTGGTTTACTTGCCTTTCTGGGTGGTTTCTGTTGAAGCCAAAAGCACCTATAAGGGAATTTTCGAGCGCATAACCCCGCCGATCGTGAAAGAAGGCACAATTGAGAAAGAGTATAACTGGCTTGTTCTGGCAAGGGAGGCAACAGAGTTCCCAACACGGGAATACGACGTTCCTTTAGAAGGAAAGATACCTTACGACTTCAGGAAAATCGAAAGTTTCGCAAAAGTTTTGAACAGCGAAATCGACAGGGATGAAGCTTTAGAACTTGCCAAACAACAAATCGAGGCACATCATCGCTATCTCCTTCAACAGGATGTGGACAAAATCGTTGAAATGAAAACCGACGTTAACGTGAAACAGATTGTTTACTTGCACGCGCCGATATGGTTCGTGAAATACGAGTATAAAGGCAACGCTTTCCAACTGATAATCGACGGCGCGACTGGAACAGCCCTCAAGGGCGATATACCTTCGTCTAAGTTCAGTTTGCTTTAAAGAAACTTTAAAAGAAGCCTTTTATTATAAACGAATGAAAAATAGGCGGGAAGATTAACATTGAGTGAGAAAAAAGATTTGTACGCAGTAGCAAAAGACCAAATGCGCCTCTCTGAACGTATTGCCGCAGCAATCCCAGGTTTCCGAGGGTACAAAGAGAAGGAGCTACGCCGCGCGTCTGACAAGCTCATCCGAAACCACCTCTACCTGAAACTTTCAGAGGCGAAAAGCAACCTTAAAACCATCTTTCAGAAACTGTCTGACCGTCGTTGGTTCGACGTTTTAACGGACATGGACCGTCTCATGGCGAAAAGCGACCGCGTAGTCGAAAAAGTTAACCACGCATCTTATGGGTACTCTGGCTTTTTCGACGTGGTGAAGGTTAGAGAAGAAAACCTTGACAGAATGATCGACTTTGACAATCAGCTTATTGACGAAGTTAACAGCCTAACAGCGGATGTGGACGCTTTCAAGGCTGAACTAATGACTGGCGAGTTCAAGAACTCGAAAGAAAGAATTCAGAATTTAACGGAGAAGCTGGAAACTTTCGAAGAAACCTTTGATAAGCGAGAAGAGGTAATATTAGGAGTGAGTTAAACATGCCAGAAGTCATAGAATGGAAAACCGCTGGCCCCGAAGACATAGTTTGGAGATACCCGAACGAGGAGATCACTTGGGGCTCTCAGCTCGTAGTGCACGAGTACGAAATGGCAGTGTTCTTCAGGGACGGGAAGGCTTACGACGTTTTAGGTCCCGGAAGGCATACGCTTACAACTTTGAATTTGCCTTTGCTCTCTGGTCTGCTGAGGCGTATTGCTGGCTTTGGCGAGAAACCCTTCAAGGCAGGCGTGATATTCATTTCCACGAAGGTTTTTGAAGGAAAATACGGAACTAGCGCCCAGACCACCGAGTTAGCACCGCTTAAAGTGTTCGGCGGCTTCTGGTTCAAAATTGAAAATGCCCAGTTGTTCGTGAACGAGGTTGTCGGCGGACAGAACGCCTACACAAGTGGGGACGTTGACAATTTCCTGCGAGGCTTCCTGAACGAGAAGATAATCGACGAGCTCTCCCATTACGATCTGGTCACTGTTTTCACAAGGCTTAACGAGACTTCGTTGATCGTGAAAAACTCGCTTACTGACTACTTTAAACGGTTAGGCATAGAACTCACCGACCTGCGCTTCGAGGGCATAGACACCACGCCCGAATACCGTGAACGGCTGTTCTGGCTTAAAACGGGAAGAACAGCGCCAGAAGAGGTTCTGCGCATGGAAACCGTGAAAAGCGCCGCTGAATCACTCGGAAAATCATCCGGCGCAGGCTTGGGAACTGGCATGGTGCTCATACCGCAGATCATGACGCCTTCGGGTCCGGCGCAAGCACCAGCAGCGGCATTGGTGATCTGTCCCAAGTGCAGCGCGAGGGTTCCAGCCACATCGAAGTTCTGCCTCGAGTGTGGAACAGCGCTTACGCCTCCAGCGACTGGAGCAATCAACTGTCCCAAGTGCGGCAAATCGATTCCTGCAGGTTCGAAGTTCTGTCCTGAGTGCGGCGCGCAGCTTTCTTAGGAGGGCGCGTTAATGGCTGAAAGCAGGCGGCAACTGCTCTCCATCGGCGTTTTTATCATAATCATAGTAGTAGCGATACTTCTCTATGCAACAGGCCTTATTGATTGGACATTGATTTTCCCCATAATTTTCGTGTTGTCTGGCTGCTGGACGCTGGTTTTGGCAGGCGTTAGAGCTTCGACCCCCCAGAAGTACGAGCGTGGTGCCTTTAGCACAATGGGCTTAGGCTTACTCATGATCGCCGTGGGCGGAGCGTGGTACCTGTTCGCGATTAATCCGCTGTACTCATTAGCTCTGATGTTGCTTGTCCTCGGGGCCTTGGCGATAGCGGCGGCTTCACGGCGAAAGTAGCTCCTTATTTTTTCTAAATGTTTTTTTATTCCATCGCACAGTCATTGTTGCAGAGGCCAGGGTGTGTGATGGGCGAAGAGATTATCGGTCATGGAACATGGTACGACATGATGGCTCAGAAAGTGATTAACCGCGAGCGGAAACTGGGCCGAAGCTTGGATAAGGTAAAGACCGAGATGGGTCTCGGCGCTTCTGGTTTTCCCCACATCGGGAGCCTCGGCGACGCTGCGCGTTCCTACGCGGTTACGCTGGCTTTAAAGGAAACAGGTTTTAACTCCGAACTGGTCGCCTTCTGTGATGACAAGGACGGATTGCGGAAGGTTCCCGCTGGACTGCCGAAATCATTAGAGAAGTATCTGGGTTTTCCCGTGTCCAGCATTCCTGACCCGTTTGGTTGCCACGAAAGCTACGGCAAGCACATGAGTTCGCTTTTGCTTGAAGCCTTAGACAAATGCGGCATCCAATATCATTACATGTCTGCAAAAGAAGTTTACGATAAAGGATTGTTGCGCGAGGAGATTAGGACTATACTTTTGAACGCCAAGAAGGTTGGCAAAATCGTCAAGGAAGAAGTAGGCCAAGAACGCTACACTGAGGTATTGCCTTTCTTTCCCGTTTGCGGAAAATGCGGGCGCATCTACACGACGAAAGCCTTGGAGTTCCTGCCCAAAACGGATAAGGTTCTCTACGTTTGCGAGGGCTTGGAGATCAAAGGCAAGTGGATCGAGGGTTGCGGGCACAGGGGCGAAGTGGACATCGCCCGTGGCGAGGGAAAACTAAGCTGGAAGGGCGAGTTTGCTGCGCGTTGGAAAGCCTTGGACATACGGTTTGAAGCTTACGGCAAGGACATCGCAGATTCGGTTCGGATAAACGATAGGATATGCCGCGAAATCCTGTGTTTTGAGCCTCCGTCTCACGCGAGGTACGAGATGTTCTTGGACAAGGGCGGGCGAAAAATCTCAAAGTCCGCGGGCAACGTTTTCACGCCGCAGGTTTGGTTCCATTATGGTTCGCCGCAGTCATTGCTTTTGCTCATGCTGAAACGGTTTGTGGGCACGCGCACTCTGGACGTTTCTGACATCCCTTCGTACATGAACGAGCTTGACTATCTTGAGGACGTTTACTTCGGCAAGAAAGCCACGAAGGACGAGAAAGAACTCGTGAAGCTACGCGGCTTGTACGAGTACTGCTGGGTCATGAAACCTCCTGCCAAACCAGGCGTTCACGTGCCCTATAACCTGTTGACTTTCTTGGCCAAGATGGCGCCGAAAGAATGCCCAAACGAGTTCATAATCGAAAAACTCCAAAGCTATGGCTACCTGCAGAAAAACCAGTCAATCGATGCTGATTTGGCAAAGCGGATTGAATACGCGTTCAACTGGACCCGCGACTTCGAAGAGATAAAAGAAACCACTATAAAACTCACAAAAGAAGAGAAAAACGCTATTGCGGGGTTGATTAAAGTCTTGGAAGTTGAGGACGAGCCGGAAAAGATACAAAACGCCATCTTTAACGCAGCCAAAAACAATGGCTTACCGCCTAGCGGCTTTTTCAAAACGCTTTACGTGCTCTTGATGGGTGCACAGCAGGGACCGCGACTGGGACCGTACATACTTGCTATGGGAAAACAAAACGTCATCGCGGCCTTACAAAGAGCGTTAAGCAAGAACTAACGCGTAAACGATTAGTAAACTCTTTTTATCTGACTTCCACATTTTGTCTGTGAAGGGCCCGTAGTCTAGTACGGATTAGGACACTGGCCTGCGGAGCCGGAGATCCTGGGTTCAAATCCCAGCGGGCCCGCCATAATCCACGTATGCGCCAAGTAAGCATGGGTTGTGCGCTGAAGTTCAGGCTATAAATAGAGGGAGGGGCTAGTCAAAGAGAGCGCTAGTCCGAAGAACTATCCTGCTCCTCAAGTCTATTTAATGCCTGATCAACCAGACAGAACGCTTAAGAATTTCCCTTGAATAAGGTTTGCTTATGTTTCTTAAAAAAGCAGGCATCCTGGTTCTTTTGAGCATAATCGTTTTATCGGTAGTAATATGGCTACTGGTTTTTCCTGGTTCCGAAGAAGGCTTTGCCGCTCAGCTTGTGATGTTTTTCGGCTTGTATGGTTACCTGCTCCTCAGCGTGGCAACCATGACTTCTCCGTTCGCGAAAGAAGTCAAACAGGCCTTCGGTGCATCTTTCACAAAAGTTCACCATACCTTTTCTATCCTTGGCTTGGTTTTCGTCACTTTGCACCCAGTTTTCAACGCCGTAGACAGCCTCAGCCTGTCAGTTTTCGTGCCCAACTTCACTTCGTGGATAACCTTTTGGACGTTCGCAGGCAGACCCGCGTTCATCATACTCTACGTAGCCTTTTTCGCGGCAGTGCTGCGAAGAAAGGTATCGAAATACTGGCAACCATTCCACGCGTTAACGTATGTGGTTCTGTTGTTCGGGATAGTGCATGCCAACCTTTTGGGCGGTGACTTCCAAACTTTCGGCATAGTCCTAATCTTTGACGCATTATTCTCGGCGTCCATGGCGAGCTTTGCAATCAAAAGATTCAAGAATTACAGAAAAAAGAAAGCGGGTGCAGTTTCCGCTGGAACGCCAAATCAAAATTTCCGTCAGATATGATATCCTCGTTTTTCAGTCAGCTGAGATTAAAACCTTTAAGCTCGGCTGCCAATATTAAAACGGCTCGGGAAAACATGGACAAGACAGACCTGATTCTATGCCAACTCCTGCTGTTGAATTCTAGGCGTTCCTATCGCGAACTGGCAGACGCACTTAACCTGTCCGTGACGGCCGTTCACAAGCGCATTCAGTCTCTAGTCGAGCTATGCGTAATCCGCAAGTTCACCGCCAAAATAGGAATCGGCACACTAAACGCAACTCACGTCATGATTTTCGGAACTTCCAAAATCACCCCGCTTCACGACCTGAAGGCGGAACTGGCAAAGCAAGGATCAATATACTGGCTCGCCATAGGTGGCGGAAACTTCCTCTACGTAGGCGCTTACCTGAAAAGCATAGCCGAACTCGAAGCCCTCGTGAACTTCTGCAAAGAAGCAGCAGGAATGCTTGAACCAGATGTGGGCATAACGTCTTTCGCCTCCCCCTTTATCAAACCCGAAGCGTACAGAGCGCATGACACGACTCTATACGACTTAGACTACCAAATCATCCGCTCTTTAAAGGATAACTCGCGCAAGGCAACCTCAGAAATCGCTGAAGAGCTACGCGTTTCAGCCAAAACCGTGCGTCGTCGTCTTTCACGAATGATGAAACTCGGACTGGTGGAACTTTCAATAGAGTGGTATCCAGACGCTTCAAACGACATAATAACCATTTTCCATTTTCAACTGAAACCCCAAGCCGACAGGAGTTCGGTTGGCACGATCTTCAAGAAATACTCGCCCAACATGATCTTCTACTGGAGTTTCAGTAACATCCCAAACTCCTTCGTCGCTTTCGTATGGACCAGTACTATGAAGGAACTGCAAGGCATCCGCGAGAGCCTCGAACACGAAGAAGCGATGCGGTCAGTCTCGCCTAATATTCTCTACGCCGGGTATATTTTCAGAACCTGGAGAGATCAGCTGCTCGAGAAATAGTTATTTTATGTCTCTTTCTTTAACCTAGAATAGTGAAAAAGTGCCTTTTCAGCGTCCTATTTAGACTCTTTTTTTGAGCAACGCGCTTACAAGAACCTATATTCTTGGAACCACACGTTTATCCAGACAAGAAAACAGATGCGCAAAACATGACCCAATCAGCCATAGTGATTGAAAACCTCGTCAAAAAATTTGAAGATGTCACTGCAGTGGATGGTGTCAGTTTGCAGGTTGCAAAAGGAGAACTCTTTGGACTATTAGGGCCAAACGGCGCCGGCAAAACCACAACCATAAACATTCTCTGTGGCTTGGTAAAACCCACAAACGGTTCAGCAAAGGTCGGCGGTTATGATGTTCAAAAGGAACCAGCGAAAGTCAAGGAACTAATAGGCGTCTGCCCTCAAGAGACCGCAATATACCCCTACCTGACAGGCGCAGAAAACGTAGAACTCTTCGGAAATCTCCATGCCATGAACAAGGAAACGGTCAAAAAAAGACGCGACATGATGCTCGAAAAGATGGGACTAACTCAGGACGCCAAGAGAAAAGCCGAGAAATACTCCAGTGGGATGAAGCGCAGATTGAGTCTCATTCTCGCGCTAATTCACGATCCACAAATCGCGTTCTTGGACGAACCGACAGTGGCCATGGACCCACAATCACGCCACGCTGTCTGGGACTTCATAAAAGAACTAAAAAAGGAAGACAAAACCATCATTTTAACCACACATTACATGGAAGAAGCCGAGGAACTATGTGACCGCGTCGGCATAATCGACCACGGAAAGCTAATTGCGCTCGGCTCACCCGAAGACTTGATTTCAAAAAACAAAGTCAATAACCTAGAAGAAGTCTTCATCAAACTCGCTGGAAGAAAAATAAGGGAGGAAATTTAAATGAAGCTTCAACGAGTCTTTGCCCTAACCAATAAAGAAATGAAAAAAACCGTCCGAGAACCCGCCGTACTATTCATGATATTCCTGTTCCCAATAGTCTTCGTTTTCGCGTTTGGCGCTTCATTTGGCGGCGTCGGAGGAGGACAACCCGTCTATCAAATTGGCGTAGTCAACTTGGACCAAGCAAATTCTGTGAACTCGTCACAGGTATTCCTTACAGCATTATCTAACACGAAAATATTGAGCATTCAAATCTACGCTGACAACCAAACCGCCCAAAATGACCTGTCCCAAGGCAAAATTCAAGCCGTAATGATCATGCCAACCACATTCAGCCAAAGCTTCGCTTCCTACCAAGCAGCACCAAACGCCCCTAGCAAATGGATCAACGCCACAATTTCACTATACTTGGACAAAGGCTCAGTCGTCGCAACCCAAGCAATACCGCCGATCATCCAGCAGGTCTTAGCAGCGTTTGCAGATGAAAATCGGCAAGCGCCTCCGAGCCCAATCAATCTACAGACGGCTTCATTGATCGAAGTAAAACAGGCGTCAGCGCTTGACTTTATAGCGCCAGGCATGTTCACCTTCGCGTCCATATTCCTCATAATGATGGTCGCCCAATCATTCGCCCAAGACCGTGAGAATGGCATGATGAAGAGAATCAGAATCACGCCGACAACTCCAACAGAATTCATGACAAGCCAAGTTCTGTCCTACATGGTCATAGCTTTGATTCAGGCAATTCTAGTATTCGTCATGGTCTACCTCATGGGATTTAGGCCGAACGTGGGAATACTCATCTACGCGTTCGCTTTCTTACTGGTACTGGTGTTCTCGCTGTCTAACGTCGGCTTCAGCTTAATCACAGCCACCATCGCAAAGTCATCAAGCGCAGCAACTGGAATCTCTTTCCTCTTCGTGCTCCCACAACTGTTCCTCGGTACCTTCGTCGGCGCATCCCTCTCCTCAGCAGCACAAGTGGCTGGAAAATTCGTACCCAGCTACTACGTCACGGACGCCTTAACCTCACTCTTCCTAAGAGGCGCCGCTATCACCAGCCCCGCTGTACTATTGGACATGGCAATATTATCTGTATCCTGCATAGCCATCTTGGCCATAGGCATAATCCTGTACGGAAAATACTACAAAATCTAAACAAACACTACTCCCGACAAATTGAAACCGGAAAATTTCCGCAAAGCATAATGAGGACTGAAAAATGAGAGAAAGCAAACCATTGGGTGCGAAGGCACTGCTGGAAAACGCAAAGGCTTCCGAGCATGGAGAAGCCTACCGAACACTTGACAAAAACCTGAACTTCAGAATAGGCATCGGCGTAAGGTTAACTTCGCCCAGTGCTCCCTCTTTTTTTGTCGAGATCCTAATTTACTTATGCCCCAGCTTAAGCACCGTGGATTTGGAGGCTCTGGAAAAGAGTTTAACATGCCTCAAGGAGTTACAAGCGAGAAACTACTCTTTAATCGGTCAAGACGACAACTGCATCTCATGCGAGACAGCAACGCCCGCGCAGAATCTATCTGAGGAATATGCAGCAGTTAAATCTCTACTAAAAGCAATTTTTAGCTAACTAAACCGCAACAGCTTTAAGTCAAATCCCGGCTGATCCGCCACCATATCCACTTTTGTCAAGCGCCTATTAAAAAGGGGGGATAATCTACCGCATGCGCTAGAGAATTTGTCTCAGCAAGATCAGAAAGGTGATTCACAAAATTCTGCTCAAACGCCGTGCTGAAAAGCCTAACAACTTCCTCCATACGCATAGCATCTTTCGCTGGCTCAATTTGTTGAACAAAAGAATTACGCATTGTTTGAACAAAAGAATTGACTCCAAATGGGCTCAATAGTCTCAACTATTGCCCTGCGGCCACTTGCGACTAAAAAATCTAGGTTAAGCTGCTTTCTGACGGCTTCATAGGTTTTGCTCATTCTCTGCTTGAGAGCACGACGATGTAGTCTGCAGTGTCCGCGCACATGTCTGCAGCGTGCTCAATGAACTCGATTAGATCGTCAAATATGACCATGGCTCCACAGTTAACTTTTGCGCCGTATTTAACGAACAAGGTTTTGGCCTTGAGGTATTCTGCGTCAAGATCGTGTTCAAGGTTTTCAACTTTTTTTGCTTCCTCTATCGCTTCGGGGGGGTTGGTTGAAATCTTTTCGATGCTGTTGCGCAGGGTTTGAGCAGTTTCTACAAGTTTCGAGGTCATTAACACTGTTTTTTCGCACAGTTCTTCTGGAATTTCCGTTCCTGCAAGCATCTCCAGACACCTTGCCGCGTCTTTAGTGTGGTCCGCCAGCGTGTCCAGTCTTTTCACGAGATGCAGCAGGTCTTCGCGGTAGTCTGCCACTAGAGCTGCACCTTTGGACAGCTCCTTGAAAACGTCTGTTCGTAACTTGTCAACTTCTTCTTCAGCCTTGTACAAGTTTTCGACGTAATTCCTAGATTCCTCGTATTTTCCTTCTGAGAAGCTTTGCATGGCTTTATGAAGCCAAGTCACCGTGTCGAAGGCTTTTGTTATCTGTTCGTGGGCTAGCTCTAAACCTTTTGTTCTGCGGCGTTTTTCAAACCAATCGTAGCTTCTTCTTTCCACGGGTCGCATCTCCATCTATCACTATTTGGAATGGTTCACATATAACCCTTCTCTTAGTATCGTGGCTATACACAAGCCACTGCGACTATTTTCGTTTGGCGCTGAAAAATTTGAACTGCGCTCAGAAATGAATTGCCTTTGAAAATGGTACAACTTTAAGCATTCAACCTTCCAGAACAGTCTTTGCCAATCGAATCTTATCTTCCAAGGTTCTCATTATAGTGTTTGTGACTTTCACTTCGATTCCGAGTTTCTCAATTCTATCCTTCTCTGCAGAATCAGCAGTGTCAAGAATAAACGTGTCGAGGAAATCCGCGTAGAGTTTAGCCACGGAATACGCGGAAACTTCAAGCCCTAAGCCTCGCAGCAGTTTGTCTGCTGGACCCTTAATGGGCGCGCCAGCAATTATTGGGCTTATGGCAATTTTTTTTGCGTTAGTCTGTCTCAGTGCATCTCTAACTCCCTTCACGGCGAGAATCGTGCCTATGCTGACTATAGGGTTGCTAGGGCAAACGATCACTAACTCCGCATTCACAACAGAGTCTATCACGCCTGCCGCTGGTTTCGCATTGTCAGCGCCGAGAAACTCGACGCCAAACACCTCGTCTTTTGCGCCTCTCTTGACCAGATACTCTTGAAAGTGAATCGACCCGTCTCTCGTCACGATTCTGGTCTCAAACTTGTCATCAGTCATGGGCAAGATCGCAACATTAAGCCCTAACGCCCTATTAACTTCAGCAGTAACCTCAGATAGTTTGAGTCCCTTTTTTAGGAGGCTGGTTCTGAAAATGTGGGTGGCTAGGTCTCTGTCGCCAATATTGAACCAAACTTCTTGGTTAAATCTCCTGAAAGCTTCGAGGAATTGAAAGGTGTCTCCTCTGATTCCCCAC
>Ga0315268_10008335_pt1 | contig 10845 bp, 9 predicted proteins | sample C1_top_MG_FD_204535 | JGI IMG/M metagenome (GOLD analysis project Ga0315268, IMG submission 204535) | Sediment microbial communities from Yellowstone Lake, YNP, Wyoming, USA - C1_top | ecosystem: Environmental > Aquatic > Freshwater > Lake > Sediment | place: USA: Wyoming | collected 2017-08-01 | reverse complement strand
AAACATCACGCCTCCCTAAAGATCAACTGCCAACAGGTTCATTGCTCGCTGATGATTTGACTCTTTGCCGAAGCTGTCCGCAACCAGCTTGAATATCAATCCCACGACGAAGACGAAGTGTATTGGGAATACCAGCCGATTCTAACACGGACCGGAACGCCGCAATACGCTCGCGTGTGGAAGCTGCACCGGCATAGCCGCTCGTCGGGTTGAGCGGGATCAGGTTAACGTGGCACAGCATGCCCCTGACCAATCGGGCCAGCGCACGTGCCTGTTCTGGCATGTCGTTGACGCCTTCGATAAGGGCCCATTCAAAGCTGACGCGGCGATGTGTCTGCTCAATGTACTCGTGCACAGCCGGCATCAGCGCGCTCAACGGATACCGCTTGTTGATGGGCACCAGTTGGCTGCGCAGTTCATCCGTCGCCGCGTGAAGCGACACAGCCAGGTTGACCTGCATGTCTTCGCTCGCGAATCTCTTGATGCCAGGCGCCAGCCCAACAGTTGACACCGTCATCCGCCGTGCGCCAAAGTTGAAACCGTCCGGGTCATTCAAGCGGCGCACCGCCGTCATGAACTGGTCATAGTTGGCGAACGGCTCGCCCATCCCCATGAAAACTATATTGGTTATTAGGGAATAGGGATTAGGAATTGGAGACTGGAGATTGGAGACTAATATTTCACGGGCAAAGAAAAGGACCTGCTCGACGATTTCGCCGGCAGTCAAATTGCGTTGCAAGCCCCCCTGCCCTGTGGCGCAAAACGAGCAGCCCATCCCGCAGCCCGCCTGAGTTGAGATGCACGTCGTGCGGCGACGCTCGTAACCCATCAGCACCGACTCGACCTGCGCGCCATCGGGCAACGCAAACAACACTTTGCGCGTCTGCTTGTCTGACGAGCGTTGCTCGACGACGGGCGCAAGTCTTCCGATGACCGACTCGGCCGCCATGCGCTGCCGCAACGCTTTGGGCAACTCGCTCATCTCGTCGAATGAGGCAGCGAGCTTTTGATACAGCCTGCTCCACACCTGCTTGGCTCGATAGGCAGGTTCGCCCCAGGCTGCAAACAAGTTTTGGAGTTCGTCCAAGCTCAGGTCGGGCAGAGCAATGGGAGTATCCATCGTGAATATCAACCCAACAGCTTTCTCCAGACGCTTGCCAACTCGCCGATGTCGCGGAAAATCCAGGTTGGGCGGATGCCTACCTTTTCCATGTCCGCTTCAGTGCTGATGCCGGACAGCACCATGACAGTCTCCAGTCCGGCCCGTTGACCACCAAGAATGTCCGTCTCCAGGCGGTCGCCGATCATCACCGTTTCTTCAGGACGGCTCGCTATTCGTGCGAGCGCCTGCTCAAACATGATCGGCTCTGGCTTGGAAACGATGAAGGGTTTGACGTCGGTTGCGGCTTCCAAGAACGCCAAGACTGCGCCAGCGCCGGGCGTAATCTCCGTCTCACTGGGCCAGGTCCGATCGGGATTCGTGCCGATAAAGCGCGCGCCCTGGCGAATGAACCGCGTCGCGCGAGCGAGCTTGGCATAGGTCGCCTGCCGGTCCAATCCAGCCACGACGAACTCGGCTTCGTCTTCGCTGATGATAAAGCCGCGTGCACGCAGGCTATCTACGAGCGCTGCTTCGCCGACGACAAACACGCGCGCTCCTGCCGGCGCGGTGGCCTTCAAGTAATCCGAGACGACATCGCAGGAAGGCAAGATCTCGGCTTCTGAAACCTGCACGCCCATCTCCGCCAGCTTGGCCGCATATTGCGCCGCCGTGAGAGTGGCATTGTTCGTCGCCAAGACAAATCGGATGTGGCGCTCACGCAGGAACGCAAAGAAATCGGCCAGCCCTGCCATCGGCTGATGGCCGCGCCAGAGCACGCCGTCCATGTCGCTCACCACCGCTTTGATCTTGGCGAGCTCCTCAATTCCCTTTTGAAATTTGAAATCTGTCATCTGGAATTTGTAATCCTCGGGTGTATCAATGTCTTGCAAAATAGATGGATCATCCACTTGAACCACCGCCACGCGATCAGCGTATTTTTTGATGACGGGCCGCCCCCCTCGATCGCCCGTGACCCGAGCCAGGTCTGCAAACATCCCGCGGGCAAACAGAACTGGATTACCAGGCCGTTCGCCCAGCCTCGGCTCGACGATGAGCGCGCCACTTTCTTGAAATCGCGCGACAATCTTGTCCAACAACAGGGGCGTGATGTGGGGCATATCCGTTTGGACGAACAACACCGCCTTCGATTCGGCAGGTAAGGCAGCCAACCCCGTGCGCACAGACGTACTCTTGCCCTCGGCCCAATCTGAATTGACGACGATCCGCACGGGTCGAGCACCTAAAGCAGCGCGGACTGCTTGCTCATAGGCTCCAACGACCACGATGACAGGCCGCACGCACGCAGCCAGCACGACATCAACCACATGAGAGATGAGCGGCTTGCCGTGCCAGTCCAGTAATACTTTGGGCTGACCGAACCGTTTCGACGCACCGGCAGCCAGAATGATCGCGGCCACGGAAGATTCGGTCATCGCATCATCACCATCAGCACACGTTCATCCGCTGGCTCTGCTCGCAAGGCGGCGGCGACGACTCGCTCATAGCGCGAGCGCAAGAGTTGGTCGGCCAACACGCGCGCTTCAGGATCAAGTGTGGCGTCCTTCTGCGTGAGCATCGCCACGGCGCGCGCGCGCGGCGGTGTATCCTTCAACCCCAGTGCTTCATCGGTCAATACACGTGCGAACATAGCCGCAGTGATCGGCGCGCCGATGGGCACATCAAACAAACGCATCGCATCATTCACCCGATGCACATTCTTTTCAGTCAATGGCTGGCCCAGTACATCCAGGTGAGCCATCACCACAATCAGAGTCGCACAAGCGGGGATAACGGGTTCGTGTGCGGCGGGTATTTTCAAGCCGGCCCCCTTGGCTCCATCCGCTTCGATAAGCCATGTGACGCCCGGCAATCGAGCGGCCAACTCACTCAAGATGTCGGGCGGCAGACCATCGAGCTTGAACGGACGCGAAGGAACCGGATGATCGGCATTCACCGACTGCGGCTCGCTCAGGCGACGCGAGGCCAGCACTAAGCGCGACGCACGCTCGAAAAGCTTGGCGATGCGGGCCGCGTCGGGTCGCCCGGCGAGCATCAACGCGCCATCGGATGGCAGAACCGGCTCCATCATCTTGGTCGTCGTCGTGACGACGGCACGCTCCCCGCTGGCGGCGAGTTCAGCCTGCGCTTGCCACGCGGCCGTCGTCTTGCCACCAGCGCCGACAAAGGCCACGACTTGACCGTGCTGAATATTCAAAGCCTGACAGAGTTTCATCGCACGCCATTGTAGCAGAAAGTGAGCGGGTTTGCTAGTTGGCAAGTTGGCCTGTATAATCCGGCTCGCAACACTCGACGCACGGCGTAAGGAGACCATTGTGAAGCTATCTGTCATCATGCCTGTCTACAACGAAAAAGATACAATCCGCGAGATTCTCAGCCAGGTGCGCGCAGTGGGATTGGCGAACGAGATCATTGTGGTGGATGACTTTTCGACGGACGGCACGCGCGAGATTCTGCAAGAAGAAGCCCAAAAAGGCGACCTGACACTCGTCCTGCACGACCACAATCAGGGCAAAGGCGCGGCCGTGCGGAGCGGTCTGGAGCGTTTCACAGGCGACATTGTCATCATTCAAGATGCTGACCTGGAGTATGACCCACGTGACTATCCTACGCTCATCCGGCCCATCGTGGAGGGCCGCATCAAAGTCGTTTATGGCTCGCGCTTTATCGGCCCACGCAAGGATATGCTCTTTACGCACTGGATAGGCAATCAGTTCCTGACTGTCCTCACCAACATCTTGTTCGATACGACGTTGAGCGACATGGAGACGTGCTACAAAGTATTGCGCGCCGACGTTGCCAAGGGGCTGAATATCAAGTCTAACCGCTGGGGCATTGATCCCGAGATCACCGCCAAGGTGCTCAAGCGCCGCAATCGCATCTTTGAAGTGCCCATCTCGTATTACGGGCGAGAGTTTTACGAGGGCAAAAAAATCTCTTGGCGCGATGGCTTTGTAGTGCTGTGGACGCTCATCAAGTACCGATTCGTTGACTGAGCCAGATGCAGGATGCACGCGAAGCGGGCAAGCAGCAGGAGAGCCGCATCAACTTGGGTAGCGCCCGTCCTTGTGTGCCTGATCGCTTTCGGATTGCGGCTCGGCCCGCTGTGGGCCAACCGCTTTCACTCTGACGAAGCCCTGTACGCTTCGTGGGCACTGGCAGTTTCCACCGCACGGGATGTGCTGCTCGCGCAGGTCGCGCCCGACAAACCGCCGCTGCTGTTTTACCTGATGGCAGCGGCGTTCCTGGTCATAGGGCGCGTCGAGGTGGCCGCGCGGTTGATCGGGCTGATGGCGGGCGTCCTCAGTGTGGCGCTGATGTGGAAGCTGGCGGACAGGCTCGCGCTTCCACCGCTCATCTCCGCCATTGCCTTTGCGCTTTCGCCGTTTGCGATTCTGTTTGCGCCGACCGCCTTCCTTGATCCGACGATGGTGATGCTCGTGCTGGCTTCGCTTGTGGCAGTGACACACGGGCGGCCCGGTTGGGCAGGCGTGCTCCTGGGACTAGGAGCAGCAACCAAAGTCCAGGCGCTTATCTATTTGCCGCTGGTTTTCGTATGCAGCCTGTTCGCCGTTCGTCACGCACAGCGGTCATTCGTCATCGGAAGATTCGTTGCCGGCCTGGCGATGCCGCTGCTCGCAGTTCTCGCGTGGGATCGTCTGCGCGGCGGCACGCCGTTCTGGATTCAGCAGACCATCAACTATGGCGGCATCCGTCTGATCTACGCCAGCGAAGTTATGCCGCGCCTGATCGGCTGGGCAAGTTTCCTGCCATACTTTTTTGGCTGGCCGATGTTGATCGCTTTGAGTGTGGGCTTGCCGCTGCTCTTGATCTATGACCTGACTCGGAATGCCCACACGAATTCTGCTCTGCTCGACCTGGCGTTGATTGCCTTTAGCCTGGGCTATTTCTTCCTGCACTGGTTGCTAGCCTTTCAAGTGTGGGATCGGTATATCTTTGGACTGATGCCGATCGTGTGCCTGCTCATCGGCAGGTTGGCGAGTCGGATGATCGAGTGGCTCACGCATCGGATCGGCAAGCAATCGGTGGCTGGTTGCGTGACCGCTTTGCTGATTGTCGTGATGATGGGGTCATCCGCATCCGAGGCATGGCAAAGCGCGATCCCTGTCGGCGGCGACCATGGCCCGCACGACGGCATTGACCGCGTGGCGAGTTACCTGCAAGATTTTCCCTACGGCACAGTCGTGTACGATCACTGGCTGGGGTGGACCTTGCGCTACTATCTGTGGGATGCCAGGACATACATCGCCTACTTTGCCACGCCGCAATCCCTTGCCGAGGACTTGCACGTCTTTGGCCGGACATCGCCGCGCTTCATCGTGATACCGGCCAACGAATCAACGACGCGCATCGAGCGAGCCATGGCCCTCGAAGGCTTCACGCTTTCGCCCGTGCTTGCCACTCAGGACCGTCACGGCCAACCGACGTTCACTCTTTATCGTATTGATGCTTATGCAAGCCGTTGAGAGACCACAGACCGCAGACCGGAGCCAGAGGCTCACCGTGGGCAGACTGCTGATCTCAGACAGCCTGGTATTGTTGACGCTGCTGGGCGCTATCCTGATCTTTTTCTGGAAGCTCGCTTTTACCAACCTCATCCTCGCGCGCGGCGACATGTTTTTGTATTTCTACCCAAACTGGAATTACGCCGCTGATGCAATTAGCCACGGACATCTGCCGATCTGGAACCCGTATCTGTTCATGGGCGTGCCCTTCCTGGCGAACAGCCAGACCGGGGTCTTGTATCCGCTGAATCTCGCGCTGGCCTGGCTGCCGACGACGCGCGCCATCAACCTGACGCTCATTCTGCATCTGTGGCTGGCTGGGGCGGGCGCGTATATCTTTGCGCGGCGCAGCCTGCACTTGAGCCGGTTAGCTGCCTGGCTCGGCTCGGTGACGTTTGCGCTCGGCGGCTATCTTCCCGCACAGGTTGAACACGTCAACCAGCTTCAAGCGTTGGCCTGGCTGCCGTTCCTGTTCGTGTTGTTTGATCTCGCCCTTACCCGTTGGCAGGCAACGTTTGCGCTCGCGGCAGTCATCACACTGCAATTGCTGGCCGGTCACACGCAATCCGTGTTCATCTCGTTGGTGGGTTTGGGCCTCTATGCGCTGTGGCCTGTGATCGAAGCCATCATAAGCCGCCGATGGGATCTCCGCGACCTGATGCGGCGAGCAGGTGTGTGGTTGGGCGCAGCGTTGCTCGGCGCGATGCTTGCAGCAGTGCAACTTGTTCCCACGCTGGAACTGGCGCGTCAATCCATGCGCGCAGGTGGCCTAATGTGGCGCGAAGCCGTCTCATTTTCGCTCAGCCCTTTGATGCTGATTCAGGCCTTGCTGCCTAACTATCGCCAGATGATCTTTAGTGAATACGTGGCCTACCTCGGAATCATTGGGTTGGCAATGATGGTCTTAGGAGTGTGGGCGTGTTGGTCAAGCAAATCTGAAATCTCAACCCCCCGAAAGAACGGGGGGCAGGCTTTCAAATTTCAGATTTCCAATGCACGAGCGGTGAGCATACTGGCATTGATGGGTTTGTTCTTTGCACTGGGCGGATACAATCCCCTTTACTCCTTGCTCGTCAAGTTTGCACCGGGCTTCAACCTGTTCCGAGTCCCAGCACGCTGGCTGGTCTTGTATGCCTTTGGCGCGGCAATGCTGGCGGCTATAGGAATGGAGCAATTCTCAAACCTCAATTTTCAATCCTTCAATCGGCGGCGTTCATTGAGAATTGAAACTTGGCAATTGAAAATTGGAATAGCAGCGCTTCTGCTAGTTGATCTATTCCTTGCCAGCCGCCCGCTCGATTACAACCGTCCCACTGCCCCTGACGCGCTGACCGATCTGCGGCCGTCCACCGCGTATCTTCTTGCGCAAGCTGACCAGGCGCGCTTCCTTTCTATTTCGCCCATCTTTTTTGAGCCAGGCGATTCTGCGGAACTGGCGAGCATCTTTGCAGATCAACTGGACAAGACTGCGTTCTACGATTTGATCATTGCTACCAAGTACAAAGAAATCATCGGGCCGAACCTTTCGCTGTACTATCGCCAGGCTGCTGCGGATGGCTATGACGGCGGCGTGCTCCCTCTGCGCAACTATGTGGCGTTCCAATCGCTCTTTGTGCCGCCGGACAAAGTGTCGCCCGATGGCCGCCTGCGCGAAAACTTGCGCGATGTGCCGGATGCCAAGTGGCTCTCGCTCATGAATGCTCGCTACGTCATCACCGACAAGACGCTCGACGCCTGGCTCGACGACGCCTTTTACGATTTGCAGTTCACCACGGCGTTGAGCCAATCGAACCAGGACAAAGCGACCGTGGCGCAAATTCCAGCCTTCGAGGCAACGGCGATGGGTTTGGTTTCTTACCTGGAAGGCGCGCAAGACCTGCCAGACAATACGCCCGTGGCCGAGGTGACGTTGGGCTTTGCGGACAGCCTCACTCAGACCTTTACTTTGCGCGCGGGACTGGATACTGCCGAAGGGATCTACACGGGCACAGTGGCGCATCGCCAGCCGCGAGTGGGTGGACACTTTGTGCGAGATCATCCCGAGATCAACGACTATGTGACGCGACTACGCTTTGATAGGCCGCGCGTCGTGACTTCGGTCGTCGTGCGACCGCTGCTCTCGCAAGGCCAAATCGTCGTGCGCGGCGCAACGTTGATTGACGAACGAACGGGCGGCTTTCAGTCGCTCGTCATTTCCGGGCGAGGACGTTTTCGCCTCGAGCAATCGGGCGACGTCAAGATCTATGAGAACCTCGACGCGTTGCCGCGCGCATTCATGGTCCAAGATGCGCGCCTTGCTACTGGCAATGCCGATGCGCTGGCAAAGATGAGTGATCGTTCGTTCGATCCAGCCAAGACAGTTGTGTTGAACGAGGCACAGGCAGAAATAAATGCAGGTGGGGCCTTGAGCCTGACAGCCAAGATCATCAGCCATGCACCAGAACAAGTCGTCGTCGAAACGAACGGCGACGGTGCGGGCTGGCTGGTGCTGACCGATGCGTGGTACCCGGGTTGGCGCGCGACGGTAGACGGGACGCCGGTCGAAATCGCACGAGCTGATGTCCTCTTTCGCGCCGTCCCGGTTCCAGCCGGGCGACATCGCGTCGAGTTTGCCTTGTCACCCTCTTCGCTGTGGATGGGCCTCGGCATCAGCGTATTGGCGCTGGCGGTGTGTGCCGTGACGCTGTGGGTCACCCGGCGTCATGGAATTGAACAACCAAGTTGATGTCGGCATAATCCAGAATCACACGAGCCAACTGTTGCAAGTGCTGCTTGAATAAACTCTCATCCTGGCCGCTCAAGACTGCCATCGGCGGCGTGCGCAGCTCGTGGGAGACGTTCTGTGTGAACTCGCGCTGGAGACGATCCAGCTCGCGCTGCTGATCCAAGGCTTGGGCCAAAGCGTCGGCGCGCTGTCCAGGTTGAGAAAGCCAATGACTTGCCCCTTCACCCGGATGGGCGCGCCGACCTGCGAACAAACCCAGCGCGTTTCTGGACGAGTCACCCAGCCCGGGTAGCAGCGGGTATCTGGGATGACTATAGATTGGCCGGTTTCAACCATGGAGTGCAAATTGGTCAGATCGGCAATCGGAAACTGCACGGCGACTATCGAGGCCAGACCTCGTTCGGCATAGCCCTGGCTGCAAACGATGCTGGCAGTGCCTTGCTCGTCGAGCATGATGGTACTGGCGTCATAGGGGACCGGCGGCCAGCCTCGGCCCACTTTTGCTCAGCGATTTCTGCTTTCAAGCTGGCATTGGCTCTTGCCAATTCAGCAGTACGTTTCTCCACCCGTTGTTCCAGTCTGGCATGGGCTTGCCGCAAGGCCTCTTCCGCCCGTTTGCGCTCGGTCACCTCTATAGCGACCCCGACGATTCCGACGGCAGTATCACCCACTATGACAGGCGCCACAAGATTCTCGTACGCTTTTCTTTCGCCCTCCACCCCTCTCTCATATTCCTCGCGGAGGATTCTGCCGTGCAGCGCCTGTAGGTCTTGTTCAACCCATGCCGCTGTAACTTCCGCAGGGATTCCGAGTTCATAGATCCGCTTACCGACGACGCCGCCATAGTTCTTGAGACTAACAGCGTTCTGCATCACATAGCGCAGGTCGCTATCCATAGCCCAGAATTCGAAAGGAAGATTGTCAATCAGCGCACGCAGGCGGGCCTCGCTCTCCTGAAGAGCTGCTTCCGCTTGTTTGCGCTCGGCAATTTCTGCTTTCAAACGGTCATTGGCCCTGGTCAGCTCAGCCGTGCGTTGTTCTACCCGCTGTTCCAGTTCGGCATGAGCTGTTCGCAACACTGCCTCCGCCTGCTTGCGCTCGGTGATGTTCCGTATAATCACGACGATTTGATTTTCGAGCAGCGGAAACAACCTCGCTCCATAAGAGTATTCCTGATTCTGCATCGTCAGTGAATATTCGATACTGATACCAATTGCCAACCGAAGGGCCATCAATTATAGTTCAGGCCATCTCGAAGATGGAGGCTGGCATTGGCTCGACGGTTGCAGGTTGACTGGCAAGAGGACGAACAAACGCTGTACGAACTGTACAAGCAGGACAAGGATCATCAAAACCGAACTCGCCTCCAAGCTTGGTGGCTACTACGTCAGGGACACGGGATACGTCGAGTGGCGGCAACAGTGGGTATCCACCCTCGTACGGTTCAAGAGTGGCTGGCCTGGTATCGTCGGGGCGGCGTAGTCGAGCTGGTGTACCACCGACACGGTGGACACGGAGGAAAGGGACGCCGCTTGACGGCGGAACAGGCGGCTGAACTGACGGCCCAAGCCAGGGCGGGTGAAATCCGAACGATCCAAGACGGGGTGGAGTGGGCCCGGAAGACGTATCAGGTGGAATACAGTGATTGGGGAATGCGGTGGGTCTTTGACCGTTTGGCGCTGAAGAAAAAGTTGCCGCGCCCCCGCAATCCCAAGGCTTCTGTGGAACAGCAGGCGGCTTGGGAAAAAGGGGGCTAACCGCCCGGTTAGAAGAAGTTGGAGGTAGCCATCCAAGCGGGTTATTCTGGGGTGACGAGATGCGGGTGGGGTTGATCGGCCAAGTCCGCAAGGTGTGGGCGCCGCGCGGGGTCAAGGTGGAACAGAGAGTCGAATACGAGCGCCAGTGGGCGTATCTGAACTTGGCGGTAAACGGGTTGACAGGGCAATTGCATTGGAACTGGACGGAAAACATGAAAGGGGCATCCATTGCGCCCGTGGTGAAAGAGTGGAGTGCCCACGGTGTGGCGGTGCTTGTTTGGGACCGGGCGCGTGGCCATCGCGGCCCCGCATTCGCGGAGGTCCGGGTCAAGCTCATCGAGCAACCCCCGTATTCCCCAGAATTGAATCCTGCTGAACGCATTTTTGAGTACCTGCGCGACAAAGTTGAAGGAAAGGTGTATGGTACACTTGAGGCCAAGAAACAGGCAGTGGAAGCTGAGCTAGAGAAACTGGCTTCCACCCCTGACCACGTCAGAAGTTTGGCTGGCTGGGCTTGGATCCGCCAGTCAGTCAGTACGTTATTGAATCCTAACAGGGTCTTTCAGTAGGCAATTGGTATGAGGAACATTCCTGTTGAAGTTTAGACTAAAGGGCAACCTACTCTTGCAGTAAGTTGCCCTCTGGGGTAATGTTCGTGGCATCCCAACCGACGAGCATCCCCAGATGAATCTTAACATACTTAACGAATTTCGGCAC
>Ga0315268_10008334_pt1 | contig 10846 bp, 7 predicted proteins | sample C1_top_MG_FD_204535 | JGI IMG/M metagenome (GOLD analysis project Ga0315268, IMG submission 204535) | Sediment microbial communities from Yellowstone Lake, YNP, Wyoming, USA - C1_top | ecosystem: Environmental > Aquatic > Freshwater > Lake > Sediment | place: USA: Wyoming | collected 2017-08-01 | reverse complement strand
TGGGGCTCGCGTTCACGGGTGTGAAACGCGGGCGCGGAGTTCGCGATGGGACGCGGGTCGGGCGGTGGTTCCCTCTTGACCGAGGACCCGCGGTTTAGTATTTAGGGGACACTACATCGCGGCCAGCATGGCCCGAGAGACCAAGAGAGAACGACGTGAAGCGAGAGAAGCTCGGAGAGCGTATCAAACGCGTGCGGCAAGAGCGACAGCTCGGACTGCGGGAGCTTGCCGGCAAGCTCGGCATCTCGGCGACGTACCTCTCCCGCATCGAGACGTGCCAGGAGGCAAGCCCGCCCGCGGAGAAGGTCATCCGGAACCTCGCTGACCTCCTCCAGGACAACTTCGACGAGCTGATGCAGCTCGCGGGGCGCGTGCCCGAGGAGGTCGAGGATCTCATCAAGGGCGACCCGGACATGCCGGCGTTCCTGCGCACGGCGCGCGACAAGAACGTCTCGGGTGCCGACCTGATGAAGATGCTCAAGAAGCGAAAGGGGGAGCCGTGATTCCGGAGCTGAAGGTTCCCTTCCTGAAGGAGTCGGACATCGAGCACGCCGGCGCGGAGCTGCTGCGCCGCTACGCGAAGTGGAAGGGCGCGGCCGTGCGACCGCCCATCAACATCGACAACATCATCGAGGGCTACTTCGGCCTCGACCTGGTGTTCATCGATCTGCCGGACTTCATGGGCATCCCGGATGTACTCGGGGCGACCTTCCTCAAGGAGAAGCGCGTCTTCATCGACGAGTCGCTCGACCTCGAGGGCAAGGAGGGCAGGCTCGCGTTCACGCTCGCGCACGAGGGTGGCCACTGGCAGCTGCACCGCCCGCTCATCGAAGCGGACCTGGTCACTGCTCCCCTCTTCTCGAAGGGCGACCTCCCGGAGCAACCGGCCATCGTCTGCCGGACGAGCCAGAAGAAGGCGCCCGCCGAGTGGCAGGCGGACAAATTCGCGGCGTGCCTCCTGATGCCCGCCGCAGACGTGCGCGCGACCGTGCGCGCGCTGAGCGGCGACCAGCTCCCGACGTGGGAGCGCATCGAGGAGCGCCGCAAGAACCGCGAGCTTGATGAACGGCTCCGCGACCTCGCCACCGAGGTCATGGAGCGCGGCGGCTTCTCGAACGTGTCGAACGAGGCGATGCGCTACCGCCTCCTCGATCTGAAGCTCGTCGTCGACGCGTCCAACCCTCAGCGGAGCCTTCTCTGATGACAGGAGAGCGGGTTCGCTTGCCCTCAATGTCCCCTGTTTCGGCAAGAGTCACCACGGAGAACACATGGCCAACCGCGAATGGAACCCGAAGTCTTTCTTCCGCCACCTTACCCCCGATGCACTGAAGATCCTGCAGGAGTGGGCGGACGTGGACCTCGCGCTCGACGGCGAAGGCCCGCCCGGCGAACAGGTGTACCGCGCGTGGAAGGCGCTCCCCGACGACGACCGTCAGCGCATCGAGACCGACCTCCTGCCGGTCAACGACATGTGCGCGACGCACGCGCGCCCCTACCTCGAGCAGCTGGCGCTGGTGGTGTGGACCAACGGCGACGCCAAGCTGATCGACGAGAGCCGCGCGTGGTCCGCGCAGGACCTCGCGGTGCGCCTGTTCGTGGCCGACGAGAAGCGCTTCGCCGAGGCGCACCAGACCTACGCGGTCGACATGATGGAGCACCTCAAGGAGTTCCACGGCCGCTACCCCGTGACGCTGAAGCCGACGCCCGAAGCGAAGGCGCGGATGAAGCTGGCGATGGCGAGCCACTTCCGCGAAACCGCCTTCGGCGCCCGCTGCCAGATCGAGGACTTCGCCAACGACGAGAAATTCGCGCTGTTCGTCTTCCACGAGGACGAGGTCGCGCCCTTCGACCGCTTCAACGACAAGGGCGTCGTCGAGCCGGACTGGCAGCGACCCGTCATCCGGCTCGCCGCCGTCTTCCAGTACGAGACCTCGACGCTGCTCGTGAAGGCGCCGCGCACCACCGAGCGCGAGAAGCTGCGCGACCTCTTCGCGGAGATCTTCGTCGGCGACGCGGACTACTTCGAGGACGCCACGAAGAGCCCGAAGTTCTGCTTCGATCCGCTGCGCGACTCGGACTTCGACTTCCCGACCCGGGGCTCCGACAAGATCGAGGAGGTCTCGCTCGTGCGCATCGTGGCGAAGCCGGGGCACCGTGACGTGAAGCGCGTGACCATCGAGATGAAGCCCGGCCTATCCATCGAGGGCGTGCGCATGGTGCTTGCCGAACACGGCGTCGATCTCGGCGTCGATGCCATCGAGGGCGTGCGAATGCAGTTTCGCTTCGAGGGCAAGGGCAGGACGAAGTACCGCACCGTGAGCCTGTTCAACCCGAACAGCTCGAACCTAAACGACACGGAGCGCGACCGCGTCATCCGTCGCTACCTGAAGGAGTGGGGCATCGATGCGAGCGGACGACGTGAAGCCGTGGGCGCTGCTGTTCTCGAAGCTGCGGCGCAGTGACGACGCGCGGGTGAGCTACGCCGAGGTCATGGCCGCCGGCGCGGAGCCGGTGCTCATGGTCAGCGAGCGTGTCCTCGAGTACGGCAAGGACGACGGGTACGAGCCCGCCGGCTGCGAGCACGGCTGCACGCCGAACCTCGACTACGACACGCGGAAGAAGGACCGGCTCGTCGGCGTGGCCTGCCCGAACGATCCCGCGTGCTGGCCAGGCTGGACCTGGGTTGCGCGCACCGAGGTCGAGGGCCTGCGGTGCCGCGCGAAGGACGTGTTCGCCGCGCTCGCCGCCCGCAACGGGCTGGAGCCTCTCACCGACGCGGTGCCGCCGCCGTTCGTCTGCGTGGGGTTGCTGCGTCGCCGTGGCCTGTCGGTGCCCGTGGTGTGGCTCCGCTCAGCAACACGGGGCTTCGAGCAGCTCTGTCGTGGGCTCCGCGCGCAGCTCGACCACGATGCGCTCATCGTCCTGGTCGCCAAGAACCCACGCGTGCCGTTCGCGGCCGGCGACAGGATCGCGCCGCTCGAGCTGCTCGACGAGGCCCGCGGCGACCTCGGACTGGTGCGCGCGCTGGAGGAGCTGACGCCCGACTACCGCACGCGCGTCGTCGCCGACCAGACGCTGGACCTCGACTACGTGAAGGTGCGCTTCGCAACGCGGCCGGGAGACCGGCACGTGCTCGAGATCAACGGCCACGACTTCGGCGGCTTCCGAAAGAGCGACGTGAAGTTCCTGCGCCTGCTGCTGCTCGCCGCGGCCCGGAAGAACGGCAAGGACGACGGCTGGCTCGACAAGTCCCGCCTGCGCGACGGCGACGACAAGGACCGCGCGCTCGAGCGCATGCGCGAGGAGCTGGTCACCTACGACGTGCCGGGCCTGCCCGAGGCCGAACGCAAGGCGCTCGTGCGCGCGCACAAGGGCCAGCTGCGGCTGGGCGTGCCGCCGGAGAACATCGAGCTGGACGCGTCGCTCGCCGGGCTCGAGTTCATCGGTCCCACCACCACGGTGAAGAAGACCGGCGCCAAGGCGAAGGCCACGCCGAAGCAGGAGGAGGGCCTCCAGAACGCGGCCGTGCTGCTCCGAGACTGCCGGCGCCTCGGTGCCCCCGGCGACGCCGACGCGGTGAAGACGCCGTCTACGAGGGGTCGTTCCACCCGTGTCGCGACTTGAAGTTGTCGCGGAAGCCGCCTCGATCGGAGTCCTCGGGCTGCGGGAAGTCGTCGGCGCTCACGACCTTGGTCTTCGCGAGATCCACGAGCACCGCGCGCCGCCTGCCGTCGCGGCCGTCGAAGCAGACGCGCTCGGTCTCGGCGACGACGAAGCCGTTCTGCTTCTTGTTCTCCATGATGAGGCGACGCAACCCCTTGATGTCGACGACCTCGCCCTCGTAGTCGATGCGCTTGCAGTGCGCGCGGAACGCGTCGTAAGCGCTCTCGAGGTGCAGGGCGAGACGTCCCTCATCGAACACGTAGTGGATGCGGTGCTTGAGGTGCCCCTGCACCGCCATCACGCCGAGCATCTCGAGGAAGTGGTCGAGCGCGTTCTTCACGCCGTGGTCCGTCTCGAGCACGTCCTCGAGGATGGCGTCGACGGCGGCGCGCACGCCGAGGTCCTCGGGCAGCTCGCAGCCGCACACCTTCGCGAACTCCTCGAAGAGGTGGACGCCGAGCAGCATCGCGGTGAGGTTCTCGACGATGCGCACCGGCACCTTGCGCTCGTCGAGGAGCGCCAGGGTGACCTTGCGCGCGACCTCGAGGTCGGCGGCGAAATCACGACCGAGGCAGAACTGGATGTACCTCGGAGCGAACAGCACGAGGTCCACGGCGCGCAGCTCGCGGTGGGCGTCGCGGTAGCCGCTCTTCTCCTTCAGCGTCGTCTTCTCCGGGTTCGAGGTGATGATGCGCTCGAGCAGCGCGGCCTCGGTGGGGCGCGTCTCGCCGGCGACGCAGACGGGCGCCTGGAGGTGGTAGGTGTTGACCTTGAGGTCGGGGCGCCCGCGCTCCTCCGTCTCGCCCCGGTAGAGCCGGCGCAGGTAGCGGTGGAGCGTGTTGAGGCGCTGCCGCTGCATGTCGTAGGGCTTGTACTCGTCGATGAAGACGGGCACCGAGCGCGTGGAGGTGAGGAGCTTCAAGAGCGCGAACTCGGTCTCGGTCGCGCTGTAGGGCTCGGCGTCGCGCACGCCGAACATCGGCCACATGATGTCGATGCAGAGGCTCGACTTGCCCGAGCCCTGCGTGCCCCAGACGAACAGCGTGGGGAAGCTGCCGACCGCCTTCATGAAGCTCGGCTTCATCGGCGTCGCGAAGAACCACCCGAGGATGGGCAGGATGACCTCGGGCGTGTTCACCTGCGGCAGGAAGCGGAAGACGACGCGGGCGATGGACAGGAAGGTGTCGTCGTCCGTCGGCAGGTAGCAGACGCGCTTGTCGAGCGAGGCGCCGCTCGGGACGTAGATGACGGGCGAGGGATCGAGGAAGCCGTCCTTGCCGATGGCGCAGTCGGGCCCGAGCCACACGTGGTGCTCGCCCTTCCGGTACTCGCCGAGCATGTTCGAGCCGGGCCGACGCGGCACCGGGCGACGCGCGAGCACGCGCAGGAGCCCCTGCACGTTGTTGTCGCTGCCGGTCCACTGAAGGTCGGCCGAGGGCAGCTGGCGAATGAGGTCGCGCTTCGAGTGGAACGACGATAGCGGGAGCCGCAGTGGGGCCACCGTCGTGCCCTTGTCGGTGTGCGCCTCGCCGAGGATGAGCTCGCCGTCCTCGGTCACGACGCGCATCGTCGGGTTGATGGTGAACGACGAGACGACCTTCGACTCTCCTCGCGCGGTCACGCAGTAGTAGAAGCAGGTGTCCTCGTAGATCTCCCCCTCGATGGCGTCGTCGGTGCTCTCGGAATCGCCGCGCTCGTCGTCGTCCTTGGCCGGCGCGGTCGCGGCGCGCGCGACGGCCTTGCGGAGGTCCTTCGCCTTGAGGCCGAAGCGCTTCTCGACGAGCCCGAGGTACTTGCCATGGACGGATGGGTCGCGGTGCGAGATGGCGTCGAGGATGGGCTTGAGCCGGTACTCCAGCTCGCGCGCGGGCACGTCGCCGGGCACCGCCTCGATGGCCTTCTCGATGTCGAAGACGAAGTCGTAGAGGTCGCAGCGCGCACCCGGCTCGCGGTTCACGCGGCAGTAGGTGAGCTTCTGCAGCGAGTGGCACGGCGGGGCGATGGAGCCGTCCTCGCGCGCCGTCGCCAGCACCTTCTCGTGGGCCTTGCGGATGTACTCAGGACCGTCGCGGCCCTTCAGCTTCCCAAGTCCGCGCCGGTCGTACTCGAGGACCAGCTCGGTGAGCTCGTCGAGTCCGAGCCCCTTGTGCGCGAAGAAGCGCACCATGTTGAAGATGGCGAGGCTGCGGTCCTCGCCGCCCTGCTCCCAGAGGCGCTGCACCGGCCCGCACATCTCGACCGGGCGCTCCCAGTCGTACTCGCCCTCGGGCGTGCGGTTCGCCTTCGTCGTGCCCGGCGCGGGCGGCATCCCGCCGAGCACCGGCAGCGACACGCGAGGCGCGGGCAGTAGCGGCAGCTCCGGCTTGGGTTCTTCGTCGAGCCGAGCCAGGAGCCGCGTGTCCTCGACGCGGTCGAGGCCGGCGAGCGCGGCGCTGAGCCGGTGGGGCCGGTCGCCCTGGCCGTCGCCCTTGTGGCTCACGGTGCCGATGACCTTGATGATGCGCGCGACGTCGTGGATGGAGTCGACGTGGACGGCGTCGCTCTGGACGCGCTCGCGCACCGTGGCCTCGAAGCTCTTGAGACCCGCCTGCAGGCGCTCGCGTCGCTCGCCCTCGAGCGGCGTGGGCGGCAGCGCGAACCAGAGCTGCGCGCCGTTGCCGCTCATCATGAGCCGGGGCCGCGCGAGCCCTTCGGATTCGCACCACGCCGACGCCGCCTCGGCCGCCGCCAACGCCAGCGCGAGCTCGGCGTCGGTGCTGGCGGTGTCCTTCGGGCGGACGGGGTCGAGGTCGATGACCGTCGCGGTGATGACCTCGACGTCCTTGCGTCCGGCGCCGCTCTTGAGCGGCCGGACGACGTTGGGCGCCAGCTCGAACAGGCGCCTCGGGCGCGGCTGGATGCCGACGTAGACGTTGCCCGCCGCGTTGGTGCGAACGCACTCGCGGACGAAGGCCTCCTCGTCGTCGAAGAAGCCGATGCCGACGATGCCGCCCGCAGGTCTGATGACGCGGACCTCGGAGACGCCGTGCGCGCCGTGGGCAAGCCAGCGCCAGGTGGAGCGAATGACGTCGGGGTTCGGAGCCGGCCCGCTCATGCGTCCGTGCCCCCGGCCGCCTTCCGTGTGCCCAGCTTCGAAGCCGGAATGCCGAGGATCTCGGCGTAGAGCCTCCGGCGCTCGAGGTGGTGGCGACGCAGGATGGGCACCTTGCGGTCGACGAAGTCGAAGAGCGCAGCGTCCTCCTTGTCGGGGTGGGGTCGCATCAGGCGACCCAGGCGTTGCACGGTGCGCCCTCGCGCCCGGCCGGGGTAGGCGAGGAACACGCGCGAGAGGCGCGGCAGATCGAGCCCCTCGTCGGCGAGGCTCGTCGCGACCAGGACCGAGAGCCTGCCGGCGCGTGCCTCGTCGAGGAGCACCCTGCGTCGCTCCCGCTTTACCTCGCCGGTGAGCACCGCCGCCGACACGCCCTGCGCGGCGATGGCCTCGGCGAGCAGCTGGCAGTGATCGATGCGGCCGGAGAGCACGAGGCACACGTGGCCGGCGCGAGCCTCATCGACGACGGCGTCCACCACCAGGCGGTTGCGCGCCTCGTCCCGCGCGACTGCGGCGAGCATCGGCGCGTAGTCCTCGGCGCCCGTGTACGGGTAGGTGAAGGCGGTCTCGATGCTGCGGATCTCCGGCACGGTCAGCACCCCGGCCGCGACCAGCTCCTCGTGCGTGACGACGACGAGCGGTTGGCCGAGGAAGAGGTCGAGGAGCGCGGAGAGCCCGTCCTCGCGCTCCGGCGTCGCGGTGAGGCCGAGGCGGTACCGCGCCGGGCAGCGATCGACCACGGAGTGGAAGGTGCTCGCGGCGACGTGGTGCGCTTCGTCGAGGATGAGCAGCCCGAAGCCGCGCAGGAAGCTGTCGAGCTTAGCTTCGTCCCAGCGCGTGAGAGCCTGGATGACTGCGACCGTGACGGGCTTGGGATGCTCGTCGCCGTCTCCGATGAAGCCGGCCTCGACGCCGAGCTTGTCGCGCAGCTCGCCGAGCCACTGCTCCGCGAGGTCGAGCGTGTGCACGAGGATGAGGGTCGGCGTGCGCAGCCTCGCGATGGCCCCCATGCCGACGCGGGTCTTGCCGCCGCCGCACGGGATGACGACGGTGCCCTGCGTGACCTTCAAGAGCTTGTCGACTGCGCCCTGCTGATAGTCGCGCAGCTGCAGCTCCGACAGCGGCTCGAGCTGCGGCTCGGGCAGCACGCGCGCGTCGGCGCAAGCGACGATGAGCCCCTCCTGCGCGGCGGCCCGACGCAGCACGTGGATGGCTCCACGGGGCAGGCGAAGCTCACCGTCCCGCTGCTCGACGAAGCACACCGTCTCGAGCTCGGCGCCCGGGTGAAGCCCGAGGCGCAGACGATCGAGGTACGCCGGGTTCGGGAACGAGAGGGTCCGACACAAGCGCTCGATGACCTTCGGCGGCACCTCGCTGGCGTCGAGGGTGAGCGCCGAGTCAACTCGCGCGCGCATAGGCGGCCTCCTCGAGAAAGCGGGCGATGTTCTCGACGCGCCGGGTGGAGAGCATCGGCGGCAGGCTCTTCAGGAACTTCTTGCCGTAGCCCTTCTCGGCGATGCGCTTGTCGAGGATGACGACAACGCCGAGGTCCGTCTTGCAGCGGATGAGACGGCCGACCCCCTGGCGCAGCGCGATGATGGCGAGCGGCACGAGGTAGTTGTCGAAGGCCCGCGGGTCGCGCTCACAGATGGCGTCGATGACGGGATCATCCGGATGGGGGAACGGCAGCTTGTCGATGACGAGCCCCGTGAGCGCCTCGCCCGGGACGTCGATGCCGGTCCAGAAGCTCTCCGTGCCGAGCAGCACCGAGCCGATGTCCTCCTTGAAGATGCGGGTCAGCTCCGCTCGCGGCAGCTCGCCTTGGCGAAGCACCCGATGACGACCGCCGACCAAGCGCTCGTAGACGGCGTTCAGGTTCCGGTAGGAGGTGAAGAGCCCGAGGGTGCGGCCGTCACAGGCCTCGAGCACCTGTCGGAAGATGTCCGCGGCGGCGTCGATGAAGCCGGGGTCGCGCGGATCCGGCATTCGCTCCGGGACGACGAGGAGCGCCTGCGACTCGAAGTCGAACGGCGTCTCGGCGACGACCTCGAGCGCACCCTCGGGCACGCCCACCTCGCGACGCACGAAGTCGAACGTGCCCGAGGTGGTGAGCGTCGCCGACACCAGCGACACCGAAGGGCAGCGCTCGAACAGCTCGGCGCGCAGCAGCTGGCTCACGTTGATGGGCTTGGCCCGCAGCTTCGCGCGGCCCTTCGGATCCACGTCGAGCCAGTAGACCTTCTCGCGGTCGGTCTGCTGCAGCCCCTCGTCGAGCCGCGCCCCGGCGACGGCCGCGTTGCGCGCGACGTTGCGTGCGGTCGCCCGTTCCTTCTGGTCCCGCGCCTCGTCCTCGGCGCGCGCGGTGGCGAGCGTCACTAGCGAGCGCAGCGCGCGCTGGACGCCGGCGTCGGAGGCGAAGCCCGGCGCCTTGAGCCGCTTCTTGTACCGGGGCGACCGGGCGAACTCGGCGAGCCGCTCGAAGAGCCGCCCCGCCTCCTGCCGCAGCTCCCCGGCGAGCTGCTTGTGGCCGAAGTCCGCGGCGGCCGTCGCCAGCCGCGAGAAGATGTGTTCGGAGACGGTGAAGCCGAAGAACTCGCGGGCGATGTCCGCCGCCTCGTGCGCCTCGTCGAGGATGAGCAGGTCGTGCGCCGGGAGCACGAGATCCTGGCCGGTCTCCTTGCGCACCGCGAGGTGGGCGAACAGCAGGTGGTAGTTCGTGACGATGATGTCCGCGCCCTGGGCGATGGCCTTCGCGCGCTCGGAGAAGCACTCCTCGCGGAACGGACAGCCGTCGCCCTTGCACTCGTCGGAGCCCACGGCGAAGCGCGACCAGACCTGCGGCGCCGGGATGAAGGGCAGCTCGGAGACGTCGCCGGTCTTCGTAGCCTCGGCCCAGGCGAGCGCGTCGTCGAGCTGGCGCTGCTGCCCGTCGTCGAAGAGCCCGCGCAGCTCGCCGCGGGCCTCCGACTCGGCGAGCCGATCGAGGCAGACGTAGTTGTTGCGGCCCTTCAGCAGCGCGAACGTGAAGGGCCACGGCAGCACGTCTGCGAGCATCGGCAGGTCCTTGCGGACGAGCTGCTCCTGGAGCGCGATGTTCGCGGTGGCGATGACGACGCGCTTCTTCTCGTGGTGCGCGTGCCAGACGGCGGGCACCGCGTACCCGACGCTCTTGCCGGTGCCGCAGGGACCCTCGCCGAGGGCGTGGCGCCCGCCGCGCATGGCCTCATCGACCATGCGGGCGAGCGCCACCTGGCCCTCGCGCATTTCGTAGCCGGGGAACCGCGAGGCGAAGAGCCCGCCGTCCCCGAAGACCTCGGAGAGGTAGTCATTCATGGGTGGCTCCTCGCGCCGGGCGCTCAGGCGAACGGATCGACCTCGGTCTCGGACGCGGCCGGCGCGGCCAGCTCGGTCTGCAGCTGCTCGACGAACGCGCGCGCCTTCTCCACCTGCGCGGCCGGCAGGTCCTTGATGCGCTGCACGCCGAACTTCTGGAGGAAGCGATCGACCGCCTCGCGCGGCAGGGCCTTGAGCTGCGTGGCGATGGCCTGGGCCACCTTCGGGTCGACGGTGCCTCCCGTCTTCTGGTCGTAGCTCCCGATCGGCGCGGTTCCGCCGCCCTCGCTCTCGCCCGCGTAGAGCTTCTCGAGGTCGTGCTGCGGGAGCGCCTGGTACGCCTTCCGCTCCTCGGCCGAGAGCTGGTGCTCGGGCAGGATGGAGTACGTCGTCTTCGGGTCCTTCGCCGCGCCGTGCCGCTGGATCTCGAAGGCCCACTTCTCGAGGCCGTACTTCTCGCGGACCCGCACGAGGTCCTTGAAGAACATCACGCCCTGCTCGAGGACCTTCACCTCCTTCGTGTCGTAGAGCGCGACGCTCAGCGCTACGCGCAGTGAGGGCTTGAGGCCCTGCGCCTTCAGCTTGTCGTCGAACGGCATGTACTTGCCGTCCACGAAGCAGACCTCGCGCGGGTGAGGCTCGCTGAGGAAGACGATGACCGCCTTGTCGCCGTCGTTCTGCAGCTTCAGCCAGGTGCTGCCGCCCTGGTCGTGCTTCTTCGCCATCTCTTCGGTTTGCTGCCACATGCTCGGTGCCATT
>Ga0315268_10008333_pt1 | contig 10846 bp, 8 predicted proteins | sample C1_top_MG_FD_204535 | JGI IMG/M metagenome (GOLD analysis project Ga0315268, IMG submission 204535) | Sediment microbial communities from Yellowstone Lake, YNP, Wyoming, USA - C1_top | ecosystem: Environmental > Aquatic > Freshwater > Lake > Sediment | place: USA: Wyoming | collected 2017-08-01 | reverse complement strand
AGCCGGTGAAATCGCCAAAATAAAAGGTATTTCCGCCGAAGATGTTTCAAGAATTACCGACGAAAACGCCCGTAAACTGTTTTATTTAATGTAAAATATGGAGACTGTCCCCGTAATCTCTAAAGGGTACTACCACTAACTTATATTCTAAGACAGATGATTTTGAGGATTATGCTTGTAAAGCAGAATCTAAATGGAAAAAAGGTACTGCTGATAAAGAGGACTGGGCGGCAGCTGGAAAACAATATGGAAAGTAAATAATGAGAACACGGAGAAGATTATTATGAGAATTTTTTTAATGGTAATAAGGGTGATATTAGTATCTTTCCTTATTTTATATTGTGAATCGATTATTGTTTGTGAAACAAAAAGTCAAGAGGAATTAATTGGTTTATTAAATTCTCAAAGTAGTAAAGAAATTGAAACCGGGAAAAAAGGACTAATAAAATTAGGGATAGAGGCATTGCCGATTTTAGAAAAGTATTTAAAGATAGGCGATGCAAGTCTTCGTTACGAAATAGTAGATATTTTAACAGAAAATAAAACCGAAAAAGCAACTGAACTCCTTTCAGGAGTTGTCGTTAATAAAAGTGAAAATGAAGATACTATAGTAATAGCGCTACAAGGGTTAAAAGAGAGAGATGCAAAATTAAAATCCGAGATACTAATTGCTTTACTAAATGAAAAAAGTAGAAATATACGCTGGCATGCATTAGATTTAGTGAAAGAAGATACCAAAGATATAAAACTTATAGATACACTAAAAGAAAAATTATGGACAGAAAACGATTGGCAAATAAAGGGGAACATTGCCACAAAATTATCAAGATTAAAAAATTTAGACCCAGAAATTAAAGTAAAATATATTCTAAAAATATTAAAAGAACAGTACAGAAATCCTATAGTAGTAGAACAGGGAGGCGAAGGCGGTCTTAAAGGACCTCTAACAGGTTCTATGTATATATATGATTTGGTAAATGTTGGTCCTTCTGCTATTCCTTTTCTAAAAGAAGAACTCCTGAAGGAAAAAGATAAAAATATAAAGGAAGTTATAACAATTATTTTAGGTTTATTAAAGGATAAAGAGGTTTTTCAATCACTACTTGATATAACCTTGAACTCAAGAGATGGTTATATACGTTCTGAAGCTGTTAATGCCCTTGGAGAAATTGGAGATAAAAGAGCTGTTTCTGTCTTAAAAAAAGCATTAAAGGATAATTACTTGACAAAAGGCGGGGAGGGGGATTTAAAATTTCCTCCCGAATATGAATATATGAAAATATATTATCCTGTAAGGCAATCTGCGTTTTTTGCCCTTACAAAATTAGGCGTTAAAGTAGTTAAAGAAAAATATAATGAGTATAAAGTAATTGAATAAAAATTCAAGGTAATAAAAAAAATGAAGACTGTCCCCGAACTCTCCCCGGATTTCCCCTGTTCCCCTTGCTACGCCTGTTTCGCCTGCTCCCCCTGTCACGCTTAATCATAATTTCTCTCTTGACAATCTCGGTTATATTTAATAAATTTATATAGTTAAGAAGGCGGCCGGAACGAGCTTAAAGATTCAAATTAAAAAATTGTTGTGGAGGTAGATTATGCGCAGATATATTGTTGCAGGATTGTTGATTTGTATGTTTTGGGCAGGCGGAATAGCAATTAGCGAGGAATCTGCCCCGGCGTCACCGGCAAAGGAGATATCAGTAAAAATATCGACTCCCAAAGCGGAACCTCAGAAACCGGAATCGCCGAAGGCGGAATCTCCTAAAGTAATAAAACTCCTTCAGCCTCAGACAGATAAAGGCATTCCTTTAATGACTGCTTTAAAAAATAGAAGAACCGGCAGAGAATTCAGCGACCGGAAACTGTCCATTCAGGTCCTGTCAAATCTACTTTGGGCTGCTTTCGGCGTAAACCGTCCGGGGACCGGTTACCGGACAGCACCATCTGCCGTGAACTGGCAGGAGATGGATATTTATGTGGCGCTTCCGGAAGGGCTGTATTTGTATGATGCCAATACCAGCGTTCTCGGGCAGGTATTGCCCAATGATATCCGCGCTCTGACCGGCAAACAGTTGTTTGTTAAAGATGCTCCTGTAAATCTTATTTATGTTGCGGACCTATCGAAAATGGGAAGAAGCGGCGCTGAAGAAAAGAATTTTTACTCTGCCGCAGATGCCGGTTTCATAAGCGAGAATGTTTATCTTTTCTGCGCATCCGAGGGGCTGTCTACGGTTGTCCGCGGTCTTGTAGACAGGGAAGGTCTTGCTAAGGCAATGAATCTGCGCCCGGAACAGAAGATAATACTGGCACAGACGGTCGGATATCCCAAAAAATAACCGGTTGTATAAGGCAGGTTGAGTTTACCTTTGAATTACTTTGAATTAACCGATTAGGCAGAATTCCGCCGATCCCGGCTTCCGGCGCAAAAAAAGGAGCGGTCCGAAATGTGATTTACCGTGGCAGAATTTTTTAGTTTTTGTTCAAATTCAGCACGACTCACAATCCGGGTTACCGCCCCAACCTAACTATAATGTAAAATCGGGATTTTGTCAAGCGATTTTTCGATGTTTTCAATTATTTTTTTTTCGGAGGGGAAATGCTCGAGCAGATGATTAAATTCGGACGGGACCTTTTTCTTCAGGGGCTCAATAATTCCCATAGCGGAAATATCTCGGTCAGACATAGAAATTACATATACATAACAAGGCACGGCGCCCGTATAGGCGATCTGGCATTGAAAGATATTGTTGCAGTGAATTTGAATGATACAAAAAAAGACGGCAACGCCTCGCTTGAAACTAAAGTTCACAGGGCGATTTATCTGGCAAATGCGAAAATACAGGCGGTCATCCATGCCCATCCTCCGCATGCTGTAGCGCTTTCTCTGAACTTCGGAACTATTGTCCCGGTCGATATGGAGGGGAAATATTATGTTCCAGAAATACCGATTCTGGAAGAATGCGACAATACCGTATCTTCGGACAGCGTTGCCGAACATCTGCCGCCTATGTTTGAAAAATACAAGGTCGTTATAGTTAAAGGGCACGGTTCTTTCGCTGCCGGAAAAAACCTTGAGGAAGCATATTTATACACCTCCGTGTGTGAAAGCGCATCTAAAATAGCGATACTGGATAAACTTGCCCGGCTGCGGTAAACTCCGGCTGGAGTAATTTTTGATATGTCAAAAAAACTTATTTTTATATTATTTATTTTCGCTGCCGCATCCCTTTGCGGGAAGACAGTTTTTATATCTGAGACCGACGGGCTGGCGGATTTCCTTTCAGGCCGCGGCATATCACATTCAGACATTTATGCGTTTTCAAACGAAGTCCTTCAGAATCTGACTACGGAAGAAACCGCTAAATTGAAAGGACTGGTCAAAAGCAAAAAACTTACGGTTGCAGGCACCGCATACAAAGATATCAATCTGCCATTGCTTGTTGAAGTCCGGCTCGAAAATGATGCAAAAAAACAACTGGAAAAAGGGCGGAATATTTATTCCGTTATTTTCGATACCACCCCTTCTTTATTCTTTCCGTATATGGGCATTTACGACGAAAAGACGCTATTTTTGATAAAGGAAGCAGGATATTCATCAATTGTTTCAACCACAGGCGCGACCATTGTCCTTTCTACGGCAGCGCATATACCGTCGCAGGAGTTGGATTTCACAGCTTTTATTAACGAGCCGATACAGATTTTTGCATGGAAGTGCGTAAAACAGGCATCGGAAAAACTTGTGGAATATTCGACCTCCACATCTTACAGCCCCGAGATATTTGATGCAGCGTCAGAAGAATTGTATCTCATAGAAAAGCCGGTGTGGTTTGAAAATTATATTTCTAACGATGCTGATAAAAGGAAGGACAGCGATTTGTGGTTCCGTGCGAGCGTTTCCAATATTTACAGAATCATAGGGCTGAATCCGCCGCAGGAGGTTATTTCACCGCTCTGGTCTTCGTTGAGTAATCCGGCGGATCTTGCTGAGGGAACGACCGGGCAGTACCTTGTTTTTTTTGCGGACAACGCAGATTCGGTCAAAATAAGTTCGTGCGACCTTCTGGGCATAGGGATATATCTGATAAATGATTCTTCCTCGCAGGTCACGGTCGCAGCATCAGCGTCAGCGACCGTATTTGATATTTTCGTCGCATCCAGAGCCGGCGAGAGCATCGATATTTACATAGATATGAATAATAAAAGCGACGCAGGCAGTACTTCTTTTATCCCGGGACACAAGGGGTTTACAGATTCTTTATCCGCATGGGAATACGCTGTTTCAGTTTTCAGTAATTCGGCCGACTTATATAAATACGATTTGAGCGGAAGTCCGCCGGACAAGATTGACACATTCCCTGTAATTGAAATAGAAGGAGGGATAAGTATCGCTGTGCCCCAGAAATACATAAAAGGAGACCCGAGGATGTGGGGCTATATAGTGGCAGGTTTTCTGGAAGACGGGAGCATCTTTGATGTAGTAGGCAGCGAACCGCCGTCGGACGACACAGTTATACAGATACCGGCAATGAGGGAGAAATAACGGTTCTTCGTCGAAAATACACTTAAAAGAAAAATTAGGAGGTAAAACAAATGTGCTACACTGTGCCTTTGGTAACATCTGTGGTTACGACTTTTGTATGGAAAAGGAAAAAAGAGCCCAAAATTTGGTGGCTGAATCTTATGCTTTACGGAGGTGCCTTGTTCGGCATAATAGACCACCTCTGGAACGGCGAGTTTTTTTTAATTTCTCAAAATTGGGTCGGTGACCTGGCATTGGGCGGGCTGATTACTGTCGGGATATTTGTTTGCTGGCGGATATGTATTGCTATGGCGAATACAAATCCCGGTTTGGCCGTCTATTTAAAAATGCCCGATAAAACAGTTTGAATTTTCAGGGGTGGTAATGTCAAAAGATTTATGAAAACTACAAAAAAACGAATACCACTGAAGCACTCCGATAGATATCGGGGTAAATCCTTCGACCCTGAGCCCTTCAGGTCCCGAAGACCTTCAGGATATGAGGGAGACCGAATGGGCTCCAGAACAGAGACACAGAATTACTTTATAGAATTTTTTAAAATTCCGTGTTTCCGTAATTCCGCGTTTCTGTGGTAATTTTTGACACAACCGGTAGGGGTGGTTAAGGAGGTAATTTTATGAATGGTAATGAACCGAGAAGAAAAAATTTTATTTTGATATTGCTTGCTTTGGGTCTTATTGCCCTGGCATTTATTATCGGAAAGTCAGAAAGGAAGACATATAATGTTCCGGCTGCGAATGTGTCCTTGTCAAAAGAAGTCGTCAATCTGCAGGATGCGTTCATAGATATTGCAGATAAAGTAAAGCCGGCTGTAGTTTCTATATACACCGAACAGGTCATAAAGGAGGTCGTCCCTTTTGAATATTTTTTTTCCGATCCATTCGATGATTTTTTCAATGATTTCTTCGGAGGGAGACAGACCCCCAGGCAGCAGAATCCGAGGAGAAATCCTAACCAGTACTACCAGAAAAAAATGGAAGGTGCCGGCAGCGGCGTTATAATAAATACCGACGGTTATATCCTCACAAACTACCATGTGGTAAGGAATGCGGACAAAATTACCGTGAAGCTTTCAAACGACAAAGCATATTCCGGCAGGGTGATAGGCAAAGATGCAAAAACCGATCTTGCTGTTGTCAAAATCAAGCACAGCGGTCCGTTCCCTGTGGCGAGCCTCGGAGATTCCGATAAAATCCGCGTAGGCGAATGGGCGATAGCCATCGGCTCTCCGTTCGGGCTCGAACAGACGATGACGGTAGGCATAATTTCCGCAAAAAGACAGTCGATGCAAATTAGCGAAAGTTATTACCGCGACCTTATTCAGACGGACGCATCAATAAATATGGGCAATTCAGGCGGTCCGCTCGTCAATATCTCCGGCGAGGTCATAGGCATCAATACCGCAATATTTTCACAGTCAGGCGGTTCTGTCGGCGTGGGGTTCGCGATACCGATAAACAGAGCGAAAGAAATCCTTGAACCGCTGATGACCAAGGGCAAGGTCGAGCGCGGCTACCTCGGCGTCAATATAAAAGATGTGGATGAAGTGGTTGCCAGACAATCCGGGCTTAAAGAGGCCACCGGCACCCTGGTAGAAAATGTAATTGAAAATGCTGCGGCATCAAAAGCGGGTATAAAGAGGGGGGATGTCATAGTTGAATTTGACGGCAAAAAAATTGATAATGCCGAGGAACTCCAGACAATTGTCTCAAAGACGCTGCCAAACAAAAAGGTGGATGCTGTCGTAATGCGCAACGGTGAAAAAAAGGTCCTCAGTGTTATGCTCGATGAATGGCCCGAGGAAATCACATCAAAATCCGAGAAAATCAGACCCGAAAGGGACGAAAAGACAGTCAAATGGAAAGGACTTAAAGTAAAAGAACTGACGAGAGATACTATAGCAGAATTAAATTTAAATCCCAACGAAGAAGGTGTTATCGTGTCCGAAATTGAAAGCGGTTCAAAGGCGGAAGAAATGGGGCTTGCCGCAGGAGATATCATCAGATCTGTCAACAGGCAGAAAACATCCACACTCGCCGAATTCGATACAGCGACGAAGAAAGTGAATCTTTCGGAAGGAGTCCTGTTCGATATCAACCGCGGCGGCAATTTGATTTATAAAACATATATTGAAAAATAATAGGCTGGTTTTTAGATTTATCGGAGGTCAAATTATATTATGAGAGTATTGAAAAACCTCACCACAGAGACACAAAGGCACAGAGAGAACATAAAGAACTTCTCTGCGAAACTTTTTTTTTACTCTGTGCCTTTGTGGTTTAATGATTTTTTTAATAATGTCATTATGCTGAAAAAATATGCCTGTTTCATATTTGTATTTTGTTTTCTGGGAATGTCTGAAAAATATTTGTCATCTGAAGAAATTGCCGTGTCCACCGGTTTTCCGTCCGGTATATGGGAAAGTTTTCAGACAATAAACAGGGTAAACTGCGGGGCTTCCGCAGGCAAATATCTATGGCTCGGCACGGATAAGGGTATTATTAAACTGGACACATTTTCAGGTATGTACGGTGTCTATAATATGTCGGACGGCTTAAGCGACGACGAGGTGTGTTCTGTAGCAGTGGACAGCCAGGGCAATATATGGTGCGGCACTTTGAACGGAGGGGTCTCGGTGTACAACGGAAAATCGTGGAGCGTTTTTAACATTTCAAACAGCGACCTGTCCGGAAATTCCATAACAGCGGTTTTCATTGATAACAAAGGCAATAAATGGTTCGGTTACGGTGATAAGGGGCTCGGCGTATCAAAATTCGACGGTATTGTTTGGGCGGCATATACATCATCAAAAGGTCTTATCAACGAAAACATTCAGGCGATAATGCAGGATTATGCGGGCAATATATGGTTTGGCACTCACAGAGGGGTGACAAAATACTACGGCTCATCATGGGTTTCTTACGATAAAACGGTAGGGCTTGCTGATGATGATATCCAATCACTTGCGGCCGAGAAAAACGGATATATATGGTGCTGCACGAAAAAAGGCGGGGTTTCAAGACTCGACGGCAAATACTGGAAGACATTTACGACGGATGACGGCCTTGCCAATCCGGATGTAAGTTCAGTTGCGGTGGACAGGCAGGGTAATAAGTGGTTCTCTTATGATTACAACGGCGCCGGAGTTACAAAATTCGACGGGAAAAAATGGACTACATACAACAACGCTAACAGCGGTCTCGGCAGCGATTATATATGCTCTACGGTAATTGATGAAACGGGCAGCAAATGGTTCCTCAGCCGCGGAGGTATGAGCAAACTGTATGCTCCTGACGGTATAAAGTGGCAGTTCAGCAGTGCTGCCAGACGGAATGTTATGATCGGCGTAACCAAATACGACGGACAGAGCTGGTTCAATTACAGGATTGCGGCTGTTACCCCCTCTAATTGCATCCTGTCCTCAGCAGAAGATAGATCGGGCGATAAATGGTTCGGTACTCGCGAAGGAGCAGTCAGATATGACGGGAAACAATGGAAGACATACAATGTTGCAAACGGTCTTGCCGACAACCTGGTATATTCAATTGCGGTTGATACCTCAAATTATAAATGGTTCGGCACATCATCCGGCGTATCAGTATATAACGGTAAAAAATGGACAACATACAGTAAGACCAACAGCGGACTTGCCGGGCCCTCTGTCCGGGCAGTCGCAATAGATAAAAAGGGCGTAAAATGGTTCGGGACCGACGGATACGGGCTTTCAAAATTCGCCGGCAAAAAATGGGAGACATTCAATACATCGAACAGCGGTTTACAGGACAATAACATAAAATTCATTACTGTAGACAAGGCAGACAACAAGTGGATTGCGGTAAGCGGGAGCGGGGTGGCAAAATTCGACGGCAAAAAATGGGAAATATTCACAAGCACAAACAGCCCGCTTTTAAGCAATACGGTAAATTCGATATTGGTTGACTCAAAAGGCAACAAATGGTTCGGCACAGCCTCCGGCATCTCAAAATTTGACGGAGAAAAATGGACAATTTATACCGCTCAGGACGGCCTCGCCGATAACGGCGTTTTGTCGCTTGCCGAAGATAAATCCGGAAATATCTGGTGCGGAACATACAACGGCGTGTCAATTTTCAACGGCAGCGGGTGGGTTTCAGCGCGTGCCTCTACAAGCGGCCCCGCCCACAATATTGTCAATTCTATACTGATTGACAAATCCGGCATAAAATGGTTCGGAACGGAAAACGACGGCATATTCAGGTTCAGCAACGACTGAAATGAAAAATATTCTACTTACCGATATTGATTCAATCCTCAAAAACACACTTTCAAAAGGCGGGCAGTTTGCGGAGATATATTTTCAGGAAAACGAGGTATTGAATGTAAGTTACATAGACGGTAAAGTTGAATCCGTAGCGTCCGGGATCGGCAGCGGTTGCGGACTCCGCCTGATAAAAAACGATGAAACATATTATGCCAGCCAGTCCCAGCCGACAGTATCGTCAATACTTGAGCTTTCCAAAAAAATTATAGGCGGCTCAGTAACGCCGGATAACGGGTTGGACGACACGCCGGTACAACTCGGCGTCCTCTCTGTGCCTGCGGGAATTGAGACATACATCAAAAAGATGGAGGAACTGGATAAATTTTTCCGTCAGCAGACAGCGCAGATAAAGCAGATTTCGTTCCGGCTCGGCACGGGCGGCAAAAACTTTTTTGTTGCCAATTCCGAAAATGTTTTTGTGACAGGCAAAAAGTCATCTTCAATTTTTGTAGCCAGTTTTGCCGTTACAGACGGTAAAATCACTCAGACATCATCCGAAGTTATTTCCGAAAATTCGCTTGAAGGCATCACATCTAAAAAAATTGAGGAAATATCGAAAATCGCTTATAAAAGGGCTGTGGATTTATTGAATATTGCCGTACCTTCACCCGCAGGCGAAATGCCTGTTGTGATTTCTTCATCCGCCGGCGGCACAATGATACACGAAGCGATAGGGCATTCGCTTGAAGCCGATGCCGTACAAAAAAACATTTCTCCGGTGTACAAAGGCAAGATCGGCAAAAAAGTCGCTTCAGAAATTATTACCGTTATTGACAACCCCACTCTTGAAAATATGCGCGGCTCGTATCAGTTCGACGACGAAGGAACGCCGTCTCAAAAGACGCTTCTTGTTGAAAACGGAGTGCTTAAAAATTATCTCTACGATCTGTATACCGCAAAAAAAGACGAAGTGAAATCAACGGGGAACGGCAGGCGTGAATCGTATCAGTGCAAACCCATACCGAGGATGTCAAACACATACATCGCGCCCGGCGAACACAGTCCTGCTGAAATTTTAAGTTCAGTCCAGAAAGGTATTTTTGTAGTAAAAATGGGCGGCGGACAGGTGAATACTGCAAACGGGGATTTCATTTTTGAGGTTGAAGAGGGCTACGAAATCATTGAAGGAAAGCCGGGAAAAATGCTCAGGAACGTCTCGCTTATAGGCAACGGCCCGGAAATATTGAATTCAATAGATATGGTAGGGAGCGACCTCGGCTGGCAGCCTGGCACCTGCGGAAAAGACGGTCAGGGCGTGCCTGTAACCGACGGACAGCCCACATTGAGGATACCGAAAATTATCGTAGGCGGCACCGGCCTGAGGGAATAAGGCAGTAAGTGGGAAGTAGTAAGTGGGAAGTGGATAAGGATGTCGCAATTTTAACTTCTATCTTCGCACTTCTCTACTTCAATACTTTTGGAACACCCTCGCTCCTGCACTTTATTTGAAATTTTTAGTCGCATATATCGTGAAAAACAAAAAGTTGAAGTCCGCTTATGGCCAAGCATAAAAACTATTTCAACATTATCGTAGCTATTATCACCGGCATTCTGATATGTCTTCTGTTTTTTCTGATGAACAGGGACATTTTCAGAAAAAGCGGTCCCGAAGTCGTGTATTCTTCGGGAACATTTTCCGAGGGAGAGACGCTTTACGGATTGCTTTCGGAGGAGGGGATTGCCCGCATTGAATCCGCCGGAGTGGATTCCGCTCTTAACCCTATGTTCAAAACAAAAAATATCCGGCAGGATAAGAAATACGAACTATTCAAGTCGACTTTCGGGACAGTTTATGAGTTTAACTACTACAATTCTCCGACCGAATATTTCAATGTGAAGAAATCCACAGCAGAAAAATTTTTATGCGATAAGATGGTTTTGCCTGCCGAGAAGGTACTGAAAAAGGTCAAGGGCGAGATAGAAAAAACGCTCTACGAGTCGATGTCTGAAGAAGGCGTTTCAGGCGAGACGATAATGACGATAAGCGACATATTTGCATGGCAGAT
>Ga0315268_10008332_pt1 | contig 10846 bp, 10 predicted proteins | sample C1_top_MG_FD_204535 | JGI IMG/M metagenome (GOLD analysis project Ga0315268, IMG submission 204535) | Sediment microbial communities from Yellowstone Lake, YNP, Wyoming, USA - C1_top | ecosystem: Environmental > Aquatic > Freshwater > Lake > Sediment | place: USA: Wyoming | collected 2017-08-01 | reverse complement strand
CTCGGGCTCGCTCTACATTCTCTACCTCGTCATGCTCGTAGTGTCGAGAGTCTCCTAGATCTAGTAGCTTCGCTACTAGACGTTGGGATATCTGGCTCGCGCGCGCGACTGAAAAGTTATAAGTATGGTCACTGACAATAATTGCTCGGATGGGATGCAGGCCGATTCATCTTGAGTTAGGCTGTGTCATCTACCGGTGACTGGAAGTGCTGCGCGCATGATCTCCGAGGCGGAACTGCTGTTCGAACTGGGCGCCATAATGTTGCTGGCTTTCATAGCAGCGACAGTAGCTGGCAAAGTCAACCAGTCGGTGATGATCGGCTACATACTGATCGGAGTCGTCATCGGGCCAAAGATGAGCATTCAGCTCTTTGGCTTCAGCTACCATGGGCTCGTGACCGACACGAGCCTGATTGAAGTACTATCCTTCGTCGGTCTAATCATGCTCATGTTCTTCGTGGGACTCGAATTCTCCTTCTCGAAGCTCAAGAAAACGAGGACTCCGGCGATCATCCTGGCCGTCATAGATACCAGCGTCGGGCTTTTCGTCGGCTTCGTGTTTGCATCTTTCCTGGGTTGGCCGCTGATCGATTCGATATTCCTGGCGGGCGTCGTTGCTATGAGCAGCACCAGCATCGCTATGAAGATACTGTTTGACCTCAAGCGGATGTCCAGTCCGGAGGTGGAGTTCCTCATCGGCCTCGTGGTTGTCGAGACATTCATCGCTATGCTCATCCTGACCGTCGCGAGCGGGATGATCGTTCGCCCGGACGCGAGCCCCATGGCGTTCGGCCAGCTCATTCTGGGCATGGTGGCTTTCTACGCCTTCTTCATCTGGGTGGCGATGTGGGCAGTCCCGAGAGTAGTATCATTCTTCAACAGCATCGAGAACGATGAGCTGTTTATCCTCTTCGCCCTCGGGATCGTGTTCCTCACCGCAGGCATGGCCGCTCTCATGGGCGTTCCTCCGATCATAGGCGCGTTCTTCATAGGCATGATCTTGGCGGAGAGCAAGGTATCGACGAGGGTCCAGGCGAAGCTCGAATCCTTCAAGGACGCCTTCGTCGCGATATTCTTCACCTCTTTCGGAATGATGATCGACCCGGCAATGTTCAGCTCCGTAATCTGGATGGTTGTGCTCGCGATACCCATCATCATCCTCTACGAGGCTTTCGTGATGTCTTCCATTTCGTACTTCTTGGGCTTCTCGTCTAGGGCCTCGACCACGATCGGCACTAGCATGTGTGGGCGCGGGGTCGAGTCGATTCTGTACGCGAGCGTTGGCAGCAATGTGAGGGGAGTGACTATGGGCTCGGTGCTGAGCCCCTTCGCGGGCGCCCTGTGCTTTGGAATGAGCGCGATCACGCCTTTCATGGTGAAGCACTCCTCGAAACTCGCAAACGGCCTGTCAAGGTTTCTTCCGCGATCTATCAAATTCTCAGGCAGAGTCATGTCAAGAACGATGGGCAAGGCCGTGATGCCATCAGCGATCAAGATGTTCAAGGGGGCCAAGATGACCGGAGCTTTACTGGCATCCTTCGTAGTCGTCTGTGTTGCGATCCTTGCGACAACGTCCCTTCTCCATCTGGCCCTGGTGGTCGCCGGATTAATCGTGACGGCCGCCGTGTTCCTTGTGGTGAGGCTCGAGATCTCCGAGATAGTCCGACATGTGAACTACTCGAACATTGGCGTGACCTCCATCGACAGAGGTCCAATACTCGATCTCGTGTCGGTGTTCGTTTTCGGGGCGGTTCTGTCAGCCCTTGCTATTGTTTCCACATGGACATACGCGTGGTATCTGTCGGTCCTAATTGCAGGAGCCTATGGGGCGTACGCGTTGTGTCTTATGGTTTGGGCCTATCACCGGTTGCATCACGGGGCATTTGATGGCCCCCAGATCGTGCACTCCTTCCCTAGAGACGTTCAGGGGACTGCGGATGATACGATCCCCGACCTGCCGAAGCCGGTTTATGGAGTGCTGAGGGCAGCGCCTGAAGATGTGCGTTTGTAGCCTATTCCGCCAAGCTTAACTCACGCAAAGTCTATCCTAACAGAAGATGAGACTCGATTCCAAACGCTTAGGCGTTCTGTCCGGTCTGGTCGCACCAGTCATCTTCATGATTCTTTACGGAATCGCCATGTCCAGGGATCCCAATTACACATTCCTCGAGAACTACCTTAGTGATCTTGGCGTGGGACCCGGCGCCTGGGCCTTTGATTCGGGTCTCATTATTGCCGGCATTCTTCTCGTTTCGTTTGCCGTATTCGGGCTCAGACAGGCTCTGCCGAAGTATTGGACAATCACCGTCGCTGTGGCCTTCGCCTCCATGTCGGGTTTGTTCCTCGTGTCGATAGGCGTTTTCACGGAGAATGCTGGTGACATTCACGGTTTGGTGTCCTACGGGTTCTTCATCTCGGCTCTTGTTGCGGTCGGATTCCTCTCCGAAGGCCTATACAGGACCAAGGCTCTAGGCTGGCTCGGCCTCGGAGTGTCCCTAATCGTATTCCTCGTAGGGCTCAACTTGGTCCTTATGGGCGGGACACCTGCTGTTGAGACGGCCGCTGTCATTATGATTCTTGTCTGGGGCGTGCTCATCTCTGTACTCCTTCTCATAAAGATTCCAGCCGCGGGACAAGTGTCATCTCTCAAGTAGAGGATACACGGCCTCGTGATCTAACATGGAAATCGCTCGAAAAGGCGACATCTTGATGCTTCGGCTTGATCACGGAGAGGATATCCTGGCTTCTGTTCTGAAGGGAGTCGAGGGCGAACGCTCGACACTTCTCATCACGACGGGTCTTGGGATGATCCACGAGTTCGAGTTAGGATACTTCGACAGGGGCGACTACATCAAGGCTAGATTCAAGGAGCCATTCGAGCTCCTGTCCATGCAGGGCTCTGTTGCCAGTGAGGGCGACCCCAGGATACACATCCATGTAACCGTTGCGGACAAGGAGCATAGGGCCTTCGGCGGGCATCTCATGGCAGGGAAGGCCTGGATGAGCAACGAGATAGGCATGATCAGGATCTCAGGCCACAGCTCAAAGAGAGAATTCAACCCTGAGAAGAAGGTCGGAATGCTCCACATCTGATTCTCAGAAGAAGATTGAGATGAGTGCGGCTGCCGGGATTCGAACCCGGGTTTGAAGCTTGGGAAGCTTCAGTCCTAACCCCTAGACTACAGCCGCTCGCCCGGGATGAATGATGTCCGTAGAAAAGATGTTTGTCCGTTGCTCGATGCGCCGATATCACTTCACTGTCTCAAGCTGGCTAATTATGTTCCAGATGAGGGTCCTTCCGTGAAGGGGGATGTTCGGATCGTTCGCGAGCTCGTCTAGAATCATCACCGCGCTCGCGCTTCTGATGTCCAACGCCTCACCCTTGTTCGAGAGCCTGTCCTTCGCCTCCGTCGCTCCTCGCCTGATATTCCTTGGGACCGAGGTGTCCTCAGCTAGCTGGTCCAACACCTCCATTATCTGCTTCAGCCTCGTTTCCATGTCCATAGTTATCACCCATATTGTATCGTGATGCTGCTATCCTTCCAGGCCTCCAGATACTACTTGTCCTCTTCCTCTTTCTTGATGGCCCCGCGTTCCTTGAAGGTTGTGACGACCATGAAAGTCTTGGTTTCCTTTACTCCGTCGATCTCCGCCACATCGTCGACTATGAACTTTTTGAGCGCTGCGTAGTTCGGGAATCTTGCTTTCGCAATGATGTCCGTGTCTCCCGTGACGAGGAACACGTCCTCGACGTGGTCGAAATTGGCTATCTTGGTCGCCACCTGGTCGGACCCCTTGGTGTCTATCTTGAATGTTACCAGGGCAGCGACCTGCTCATCACCGTAATAAGACGATATGACCTCTTCGTACTCCTTCTTGTCTTTCTCTTCCATGTGAACGCCCCCAATTATCTCCTCGGTGCGTATGCCAGTCTGTCGCTTCTGTACTGCCAACTGTTGGTGTCAAAAGCCTCATCAGGGCGAACCGGGGCGTCTCACATATCCCGCAGACGGGGAAGAACCCTTCGGTATGTGCCAACGTGTTCCATCGGGCCCTTCTAGAGGCGGGCTCCCTCGAACTCTTCCTGAAGGTCCACCATGACCTGTTCGAGGATCTCTTCCAAGCTTGTGCTCCGGTACTCCCTCATCCCGCCCAGGTCGCTCTGCACTCTGGCTACATAGGTCGCGTTGCTCTTCAGGAACTCCACGTTGCACAAGGGCTCTTCCATTCGTTTTCACCCCATGCGGCCGAAGGCACCCCCCCAGGCCATGGATTGCACGGTGTCGCGCAATACGTGCTCTATTATATAGACCTTTCTTAAGTCGTTCGTTGGGCTCCGGCCTGAGCCAGCATTGCGCGAAACGGCCCGTCGAACGAGCCGGTGGATGCTGGTGGAAATGGGCGCGATAGTCGCCGATTTGCTCTTGACCAAACATTAATTATCGAGGCAATCGTTCGCTGTTGCTCGATGAACTCGGCACCTCAGCCCATTATAGCCATCATTAGCTGATTCTAGCTGCCATTGCCGAGTTTGTGATAGAGGCCTTTTGGAGGAATCTGTTGCGATGAGGAAGTACTACCGCGAGCCTGCCGGGGAGACGATCCCCCAACTGGAGGAGGAGATCCTCCGCGCGTGGCGAGCTCAGGGCCTCCTCCAGAAGGTCAAGGAGAGGATGCGCTCAGGAGAACCCTTGGTGTTTTGCGAGGGCCCACCGACCGCGAACAGCCGGCCTAACATAGGACACGCGCTCACGCGCGCGGTGAAGGATTCGTTCCTCAGGTATCATATAATGAACGGCAGGAAGGTGCTGCCCTACATCGCTGGCTGGGACTGCCACGGCCTGCCAGTCGAGGTTGAGGTCGAGCGCTCCTCTGGCCTTCGGTGCAAGAAGGACATCGAGGAGATGGGCATCGCGGAATTCAACGACCTCTGCCGCGAGAACATCATGAGGTACAAGGCCGACTGGGAGCGCATGAGCGAGCGCGTTGGCTACATGATCGATTATGAGCACGCCTACCTCACGATGTCGAACGAGTACATCGAGAGCGTGTGGTGGTCTCTGAAGCAACTGCATTCCAAGGGGATGCTGCAGAAGAGCCACCAGGTGCTCCCATATTGTCCAAGATGCGGGACCACGCTCAGCACACACGAGGTGGCATTGGGCTATAGGGAATCGGAGGACAGATACGTCATTGTTCGGTTTCCCGTCAAGGGTATGGATGCCAGCTTGCTTGTCTACACCGAGAGTCCCTGGACTCTCGGTGCTAACGCGCTCTTGGCCGTGGACAAGGATCAAGAGTACGTGGTTGTCAGCCAAGCAGGCGAGATCCTCATCATGTCCGCAGCAAGGAAAGAGGCCGTCATTCCTGGTGGGAGGGAGCTCATGCGGCTCAAAGGAGTGGATTTGCTCGGCAAGGAATACGAGCCTCCATTCAGGCACGCTCTGCTTGGCGGGAGGGGTTACAGAATCGTCGATATGCCAGGGCTTGCCGGCGACGAGGGCTCCGGCGTGACGAGCATCTCGCCGCCCTACGGGTCTGGTGACTATGCCCTGGGGATCTCAAACGGTCTCGAGATGTTCGATCCCGTGGATGATTCCGGGAGGTTCACATCCGCCGTGCCTGGTCTCGAGGGGATATCCGCAAGGGAATCGGACTCAGAGATGATGCGCATACTGGAGGCCAAAGGCCTTCTCTTCAAGTGGGGTCTTGTGAAACACATATCACCATTCTGCTACAGATGCGACAGCGCCCTGATCTACAAGCCGAAGGAGTCCTGGTTCGTAAGAGCTTCGGAAGCCAAGAAGCGGATGATGGAGCTCAATGAGAGGATCCGGTGGATGCCCTCGAGCTTCAAGCACGGGAGATTTGGGAGCTTCGTCGCCGACGCGAAGGACTGGGCGATCAGCCGGAGCAGATATTGGGGGACTCCGATCCCTGTGTGGAGATGCGCTCAAGGGCACGAGGTATGCGTCGGAAGCATATCTGAACTGAAGGATCTCGCATCAGGAGAGCTCCCTGAGGATTTGGACTTGCACAGACCTTCGGTTGACGGCGTAATTCTTGCATGTCCAGAATGCAAGGGCGAGATGCACCGCGAAGAGTTCGTGATGGATTTCTGGTATGATTCCGGCTGCGCCGCCTTTGCCCAGTACCATTATCCGTTCGAGAATATGGAGGCCTTCGAGAAGCACAAGTCAGTCGATTTCATCAGCGAGTCAGACGACCAGACTAGAGGGTGGTTCTACTCGCAACATGTGATCAGCACCCTGCTTTTCGACGAGCCAGCGTTCATGTCCGTCCTAGTGGTCAAGGGGCATATGCTGGATGACAAGGGCAGGAGGATGAGCAGTTCCGCAGGCAACATGGTCTATCTAGACGATGTGTTCCCAGCCGTTGGTGCCGATGCTTTCAGGCTCTATCTTCTCGGGAACCCCGTCTGGCAGCCCCTTCAGTTCTCCGAGGAGAATGTCAGGAAGACGATGGTCAGCACTATCAACACGCTCCTGAATGTCTACACCTTCTACGCATCGAACGCTAACACATACGGTTATACCGGCCAAGCCGGCCAGGAGAGGACCCACGACCTCGATGTCTGGATAATCTCTCGCCTCAACTCTACTGCAAGATCTGCCAGAGCCGGCTTCGAGGGACTCGAGGTCCACAAGGCCGTCCGCGCGATCGGCGCCTTCATCGAGGATCTGAGCAACTGGTACGTGCGCAGATCCAGGAGGAGGTTCTGGGAAACCAACGATCCCCAGGACAGGTTCTCAGCCCATTTCACCCTCAACGAATGCCTGACGAAACTCGCCCAGCTGATGGCTCCGATAACGCCATTCTTCGCTGACTGGCTCTACCGAAACATGCACGGGCCGAAGGGATCGGTGCACCTCGAGGATTACCCGACTGTCGACGAAGATTCCATAAACGGACCGTTGGAAGATCAAATGTCGTTCTTGAGAAAGGCGGTCGAGGCCGGAAGGTTAGCCAGACAGAAGGTCAATATCAAGATGCGCCAGCCATTGGAGGAAGCCGTCATCGCAGCTGGAAGAGACGGCACTTGGGTCCTCCGCAAGTACGAGAAGATGCTGGCTGAAGAGCTGAACGTCAAGAAGGTCGAGTGCATCGAGACAAGGGACAAGATGGTCGAGTTCGCTGTCACCCCGAACCTCAAGACGCTCGGGCCCAGGCTCAAGGAAGCCGCCGCTGAGGTGACGAGGCTTATGGAGAAGATCGATGGCCACGAGCTCGCGAAGCATCTTAAGGGAAAAGGCAAGGTGCGGCTGGGCGGATTCGATCTCTACGAGGATGATGTCATAATCTCGGAGAGGGAGAAGGCAGGATACTCTCACGCAGGCGTGGGCGATGTGCACGTCTATGTTGCGCTCGAACTCAACCAAAAGCTGAAACTCGAAGGATTGTCAAGAGAGATCGTGAGGAGGATCCAGCACATGCGTAAGGAGCAGGGGTTCGAGTTCGAGGACCTCATCGATGTCGAGTACTCCGCCCATCAGGATATCGAGACGGCATTCTCCGTTTACAGGGCGTTCATCGCGCATGAGACACACGCGCGCTCGCTCACGAAGAAGCAGAGCCCCGAAGGCGCTTTCAGGTGGATGGTCAACAAGATGCCGCTGGAGCTAGCGATCAGGAAGGCAAAATCCTGATTCCTTCCTTTCCCTGATCAGCCGATTTCTCCATATGATAAGCATCCCTGTTTCCAGAATAGTAGCCGCTGATCACGCCCTCGATCTCGTATCCTCTTGTGAGGTAGAGGCTGATGGCCGGCTCGTTTCCGATCTCAACTTCCAGGGTGAACCGCTCAAGGCCCTCGCTCAGGAACCTTCTTTCGCATTCCTCCAGCAGACGCGCGCCTATCCCATGGCCTCTCAGTCTCCTGAGGACCGCGATGGACGCGATCCTGCCCTCTTGCACATCGGGGGAGTAGATGCACATGGCCGCCCCGACGACGTCCCCCTCGATCGTGGCAACGATTACCATAGTGTCATCCCTCTCGAGGAAGGCTTGTACCGTGTTGGCGTTGAATCTCTCAGCGCCGAAGCAATCGTCCTCTATCCGCAGAATGCCCGGGAGATCGTCCAGATCCGCCGTTCTCACGTTCACGCCAGCTGTATCGCCGAGGTACCAATAAGTCCCTTGCGACCCATCCGAAGGGCTTATATTCGCCATGGAGCTTCCGCATCTGGATGCTGTCAATCAAGAAGGCCCTTGCAAAGGACAAGGTCGGAAAAACCGTCCAGGTCAGGGGCTGGATCTACCGCACGCGAAGCAGCGGCGGGATTGTCTTCGCGGTGCTCAGGGACGTCTCGGGCATAATCCAGGTGACGATCAAGAAGGGGAATGTGCCAGACCTGGAGTTCGAATCCGCAACGAAGGCGGGCATCGAGTCCTCGGTCATCATCGAAGGCACTGTCGCGGAGGACAAGCGCGCGCCCGGAGGCTACGAGATCAGGGCGACCAAGTTCCAGCTCGTGGGCCTCGCGGAGCCGTTCCCGATAACCGAGTATCAGAGCACGGAGCTTCTGCTGGATCTGAGACATCTCTGGATTAGGTCCAGGGAGCAGACCGCCGTGATGAAGATCAAGGCGGCTCTTCTGAGGGGCGCTCGTGCGTGGTTCTATGACAACGACTACCTCGAGGTCACACCGCCGATCATAACTGGCGTGTGTCCTGAGGACAGCACCACGTTGTTCCAGGTCAAGTACTTCGACAGGATCGCGTACTTGTCACAGAGCGCTCAATTCTACCTCGAGTCTCTTATCTACTCATGTGACAGGGTCTATTCATTGACCCCCTCCTTCAGAGCCGAGAAGTCCAGGACTCCGAGGCACCTCGCAGAGTATTGGCATCTCGAGATGGAGGCTGCTTGGGTGGATAACATAGAGAACATGAAAGTCCAGGAGCAGCTCCTGACCGCGATGCTCCAGAGCACTGTGAAGGAATGCTCCCCCGAGCTTGAGATGCTCAAGAGGGATCCGAAGACTCTGAAGAAGGTAGGGCCGCCGTTCGATAGGATGAAGTACGCAGAGGCCGTGGACAGCCTTCAGAAGAGGGGCCTCGATGTGAAGTGGGGCTCGGATTTTGGTGCGATTGAGGAGCGCGAGCTTACCAAAGACAGGAATATCCCAATGTTCGTCGTGAACTACCCAAAGGAGCTCAAACCCTTCTACATGAAGGAGAACCCTGACGATCCAAGGACTTACAAGAACAGCGACCTCCTGGCGCCAGAGGGCTTCGGGGAGATCATAGGCGGGAGCGAGAGGGAAACCGACAACGCTCTCATCCTCGAAAGGCTGGCCGAGAAGGGAGAGAGTCCAGAGAACTACGGCTGGTACATGGACCTTAGGAAGTACGGGTCTGTTCCTCACTCCGGATTCGGCATGGGTATGGAGCGTATCGTGACCTGGGTCTGTAAGCTCGACCATATCAGGGACGCGATCGCGTACCCGCGCACTGTTGCGCGCGTGTACCCGTGACGTTATTGGTTACAGAGTTGGCCTTCTACACGAAATCGCAATTGATGCACGGGGTCCAACGGGCATGCGTCAGCCAACGGAATCAGACCATTCTTGAGCAATACTCTATGTACAGCTCAGCTGCCTTCACGATCTGGGCGACCTCGATCTTCTCGTCGATTATGTGGCATCCCTTGGATTCACCCGGCCCGCAGACCATGACATTCCTGTTTGTCGGCCGGAACATCACCATCTCAGTCGCATAAGGAACCGCTAGAACCCCAGCGGACGGGCCACCGAGTTCCTTGAGCGTCTTGACGGCATCTGAGCTCGGATCCGTTTCGACAGGCGGAAGCTCGTGCAGGATTCTGATATCGTAACCGTCTTCGCCGATCCTCTCTCTGACTAGCTTGAGCACGGAGCCCGTGCTCATGTGAGGCGGGTATCTGACATCGATCTCTACCTCGCATTCTCCCGGGATCACATTGACCCTTGTCCCGCCCCTAATCTTGTCCACGCACATCGTCGTGTTGTTCAGGGTATCGTCTGGAATCTTTTGGAGGTCATCGAGGCTTGTCAGGAGCTTGACCATCTTCACGATCGCGTTCTCGCCGAGCTCTGGCATGCTTGCATGCGCGGCCTTCCCGCTGGTCTTGATCGAGAACTGCAAGAGCCCTTTCTCCTTGACGACTATGTTGAAATCGCTCGGCTCTGTGATGACAACTGCAGGCGCCCCCGCAATTGCAGGGTCTTTCGACGCTGCTCCCGCGCCGACCATCGTCGTCTCCTCATCGGTCGTGAAGCACAAGGTGAACGGCACGTTCGCAGCTACTAGCTCTTCTGCTGCCAGGAGCATCGCTGTGCATCCTCCTTTCATGTCGCAGCTCCCCCTGCCGTACATTACACCCTCGACGACCTCAGCCTGGTCGCGGGTCCATCCATCCCCCAGCGGAACGGTGTCGAGGTGTCCCGAGAGCGCAACTCCTCCAGCCTCGAACTGGGCGACTATCGCTGGCCGCCTGGTATCCCCGTGGAGCCTCGGCTTGAGCCCAAGCTTCTTGAGCCTGCCAGAAACGTATTCGACAATCGGTTCGGCAGGGTCATCAGAGGTGCTCTTGAGCAGGACCAGGTCAGTGAGCACCTGCTCCGCCCTATCCTTCAACGCTTCACCGAGCCTTCGAGCCGCTCGCTATCTTCTCCGCGACCTTCACAACCAGCCTGGAAGTGTTCTCGATATCTTTGATGCTCGCGCATTCGGTCGGCGAGTGGGTGTATCTCATCGGTATCCCGATAGGCATCATGAGCGAGCCGTATTCCTGCAGGGCTGCGCCGTCGGTACCTCCGCCACCAGTGCCGTACTGGAGCGGTAT
>Ga0315268_10008331_pt1 | contig 10846 bp, 10 predicted proteins | sample C1_top_MG_FD_204535 | JGI IMG/M metagenome (GOLD analysis project Ga0315268, IMG submission 204535) | Sediment microbial communities from Yellowstone Lake, YNP, Wyoming, USA - C1_top | ecosystem: Environmental > Aquatic > Freshwater > Lake > Sediment | place: USA: Wyoming | collected 2017-08-01 | reverse complement strand
TGGTGGAATGAATGCAAACTAAGACCCGTCGCCTAGACATAAGTCGTTGATCAAATCTTGTAGAACTCTACAGCAGGCGACACCCGCTTCTATCGGTCCGACATCACATTCGGAGATAACCCAACGTTTCTATACGCTTTCACAGTCCTTTTCAATAAAGTCTCGAACGTGGTTCCAGCTACTGCCCGAAATAGATGACTCATGCATATGCAGTCAGAAGAGCCAAAACCATCTATCGGGATCCACAGATTCAACTGCCTCTTCAGGTGCAACGCTAACCCGCATTCCAACCTCTTTCGTGACTGAGAATACACGACTCCCCTAACGGAGGCTTTTCCTGATTTCAGGAGATAGTCTATGTGCCAGAAACTCTTCTTACGTTTTCTTAAATGTCTTAATATTCGCGCCTCGACGGAATGAGCATGCGGACCCATCGCAGACCCGACGTAGAGGTAGAGTCCCCTCGGAACATTGAACCTGGTCCTCCTAGTATCGACCACCAAGTCTTTTGCCACGCGGATTAGAAGCGTGTAGAGACCTTTCATTCTCACCATGCACCATGTATGTTCGTTTTTATCAACAGATATCCGCTACATGTAGTATTCTCGGAATTGCCTGATCATTGTCAAGCCTTCAATGTTTATGACGTTTGAAGCTGCAAGAAACTATTTAATTGCCGCCAACACAGACCTTTGATCAATCTTCCACTGTGATACGCCATGAACAATACCAATTGTACGTCATTCGATCAGTTACAGTGGAGAGGTTTTGAAACTCTGTGGTGTTGAATCTGAATGAAAGCTCTGATACTTGCGGGTGGATACGCGACAAGGCTTAGACCTCTCAGCTGCGAAAAACCGAAGCTTCTCTTTCCAATTGCAGGAAGACCCATGCTAGAAAGGACTCTGAACACTCTTGGAAGGAATGACGTCTCCAGCGTCGTCCTCGCGGTAAACTTCATGGTGGATCGATTGAAGAAGCATTTTGGTACAAGACATGGAAAAATGAGGATACGATACTCGCGTGAACTGCGGCCACTCGGTACTGGTGGACCGATAAAACTTGCACAGAGACTTCTTGAATCTGGAGACACTTTTCTTGCAATGAATGGTGACATATTATTCGAAGAAGACTTGTCGAAGATGCTTGAGAGACATAAAAAGGAGAGATCGATTGCAACGATAGCTCTCCACATGGTTGCTGACGCGAGCCGGTTTGGACTCGTTAGGGTCGATGATGCGATGCGGATATCAAGTTTTGTTGAAAAACCGAAGAAGCAAGAGCCTATCAAAGGTCTGATAAACGCTGGGATCTACCTGATGTCACCGGCAATTTTCGATTATATTCCATCGGGCAGAAAAGTGTCTGTTGAAAGAGAAGTATTTCCAATCTTAGCCAAAGAAGGCAAACTACTGGGATATGAGTTGAAAGGCTACTGGACAGATATAGGTAAGGTTGACGATTACCTTGAAGCAAACTTCTCAATTCTCAAGACCGAGTTTCCAGATGAACCAATGGTGGAGAAGGGAGCAAAAGTTTCCGACCGTGCAATTCTCATACCGCCTTGCTTGGTCATGAAGAAAGCGATGGTTGGAGACGGCGCGGTTATAGGACCTTTCACAGTTGTCGGAGAAGGCTCAATGGTGGAAGAGGATGCCCGCATTGAGAGATCTATTCTGTTCAATGATGTGCATATTGGAAAGTTCTCAATGGTTCTTAGTTCGATTATGGGTGATGGAACGAGTGTATCACGTGATGTGAAACTTGATGAAGGAACCGTGCTTGGAGCAGGAGTCACAGTTGGTCCGTCGCTGAAACTTGAGGGAGGGGTCAAAGTATGCCCCCACAAAGACGTTACCGAAGATGTTTTGGGTCCAGTAAACATCTGTAGTTAAGGTTCAGCAACCAGAGGTATGAACTTGGAGACTCGAAGACTTTTTGGAACTAATGGAGTGAGAGGCGTTGCAAACGTTGACATGACACCCCAATTCGCCATGGAACTAGGCGCATCAATAGGAACATTCTTTGACGGTGGGAAGTTGCTTGTCGCAAGAGATGGTAGAACGAGCAGTGTAATGCTTCTCGAAGCCACAATGTCTGGTTTGATGCAGACTGGTTGTAACGTCTTTGATATTGGAATGGCCCCGACTCCGGCCCTTCAATATATTACAGGGTCGAGTGACGTGGACGGAGCCGTCATGATAACAGCCAGCCACAATCCACCAGAGTATAACGGGATCAAAGTCATAGACAAAGACGGAATCGAACTCGAACGGGAAAAAGAAGTTGAGATTGAGAGAATATACGCTACAAAAGGTTGGAAGCCCAGAGACTGGAAGAGTCTGGGAACTAGAACTTCTAGATGCGGGGCCCTAGACGAATACAAGGAAGCCATAAAACGACATGTATCCAAAGAACGTATCCACTCGGCATCTCTCAAAGTTGTTGTAGATCCCGGTAATGGTGTCGGCGCGCTTGTAACCCCTTATCTGCTACGTGAACTAGGTTGTAAGGTATATACGATAAATGCGAATGTTGACGGGGAGTTCCCTGGTAGACTACCTGAACCCGCCATAGGGAACCTAGCCATGCTCTGCGCGGCTGTTAAAGCGTTTGGAGCGGACTTGGGGGTGGCTCATGACGGAGACGCTGATAGAGCTATATTCGTCGATGAAACGGGCACTGCTCACTGGGGAGACAGAAGCGTAGCCTTGACCGAGAAATTCTTCTTACTTGAGAACAAAGGCGAAACTATAGTGACTCCAGTAAGCTCCTCTACGGCGATAGAAGAGATAGCTGAAGCCTACGGAGGAAAAGTCGTCTGGACCCCAGTAGGAAGCATAAACGTTTCCAGAACGATGCAGAGGATAGGTGCAAAGTTTGGTGGAGAAGAGAACGGGGGCATCTTCTACGGACCGCACATAGCCGTCAGAGATGGCGCCATGGCTGCATCGCTTATCGTCGACATAATGTCAAAGACTGGAAAGCCACTCTCAACACTGTTCTCCGAACTGCCAAGACACTATTCATCAAAAAGCAAGGTCGCATGTCCAAACGCTGTGAAAGATACTGTGTTGGAGAAGCTTAGGCAAGAGACTGAGAAACTCAAAGTGGAGACTTTGGACGGAGTGAAGATTAGGTTTGAAGATGGAAGCTGGATACTGATTCGACCAAGTGGAACGGAGCCCATCTTTAGACTCTTTGCGGAAGCCAAGACCAACGAGAAAGCATCCGCGCTTGTAGAAGAATACTCTCAGATCGTCAGTAGAATTGTGAAAAGCAACTAGTTGGCATGACTTGTGCGATTAGATACGATTCTCTTCTACGCATTGACCATATCATCAGCCTTTCTTGCGACTTACCTATTGACGCCTAGAGTAGCCAAGAAGATGTTCGCCATCGGGAGAACCGGAGTTGACATTCATAAAATCTCTAAGCCGGTGATCCCTGAGATGTGCGGAATCTCAGTAATGGCGGGTACTATAGTGTCTGTGTTGCTGGCAATGTTGATGTTTCCCGGCCGTATGGCAGAGTTCACAGCTTTCCTGCTAGGATCCACTATCGCTGGAGTAATCGGTGTCGCTGACGACATAAAACCTCTAAGCCCCAGACTGAAACCTGCCTTGACAGCATTGGCCGCGATTCCGATCCTTGCTCTGGGAACTTACTCGTCACACCCACAACTTCCATTTATCGGTTCTGCACGCCTGACACTTGTATATCCAATACTGATTCTATTTGCCATTGCTGTTCCATCAAACGCTGTAAACATGATGGATGTCTTCAATGGAGCTATGCCGGCAACATGTAGCGTAATTTCACTTGCCATGGCTGTCTGCCTAGTTCTCTCTGGAAGACTCGAAGAAGCGGTGTTGCCTATCGCATTACTAGGCTCCTTACTGGCATTCTATGCGTATAATCGATATCCAGCCAAAGTTTTCGCTGGTGATACTGGAAGCCTATTCACAGGAGCCGCCATAGGATCAATAGCCGTACTGGGCAGGATCGAGGTTGCAGCTATTGTGGCTATGATGCCTCATATAATGAACGCTTTCTACGGCCTATTCTCCGTCGGGAGATTGTATGAACATCGGGAAGTGAAGTTCAGACCGACCACGCTACGCGAGGATGGAACATTAGAAGCTATGAGCTACAAGTCGGCACCCGTCACTCTTACAAGGCTGATACTCGCGCAAGGCCCTCTAAACGAGAAAAACATCGTGGATATGATGATTTTACTTACAGCACTCTCGTCGGCGCTGGCCATACTAACCCAAATGTTGATTCTCTGGTGACGATCATTGACTAGAATCTTCTATCTATCTGGAATACTCTTGCTGGTATGGTTTTCTCTGATCATGGGGATGTGGATCATAAAGTTGATCGTCCCCTTGACTCTTCCATGGCCTGGAATTCATGTTAGTCTTGCTTTGGCTATAGCCAAGGCACTTGTAGGAGTGTTGATGGTTGGTTTATGGCTGTATATCTGGAAGTTGGTGTCAGACACATATTTTGCCAAGGCTATGAAAAAGCGTGGTCTCCAACTCAAATAAGCACATCTCATCCATGAACCTTACCTTTCCAGCCTTTCTAATGAACTCACTATTTTAGCGATGGGATCTTCCATACTTCTAAGGAATCTCTTAGACATGGCGCGATGTTTTCTCAAGAAGTTTACGTCAGACATCATTTTAATGGATGCGCTGGTCAGCCGTCTTGGATTGAGGCTTCTATGAATAAGTCCAATCTTGATCAGGTATTCTTCGATGAATGTTGGCTGACCCGGATAGATGGATACTGTTGGAACTCCTAGAAGCGCAGCCTCAGCGGTCATAGTTCCTCCTGCCCCAATAAACAATGAACTGTGGGCCACCAGGCTTGGACCATCAATGATGGACTTTGTAACTCTTACTTGCCTGCCAAATCTACGCCACTTGTTCACGAATTCTTTGTCGTAGCGGCCGACTATTACGATCTGTAAGTCTTTACCGAATTTCAGTAGATTCTGAACAACATCTTCTGTGACAGACCTCTGACCAACGTTTTCTTGAAGCATATATGCAGCGTATGTTTCCTCTGGGCGAACGGTCACTATCGGATTATCTTTCTTGAGGTTTAGTTCTTTGAGCACTCTTTCGTTGGGTCGGAAACCTCTGATCCAAACCACCGGATCAATTGCTCTGTACGTGATTATCCTCTCGTTAGAGATACCAAATCTTGTCCAGACATCTTTGGGGATGATCCAAGGTGTGAAGAGTCGCTTGGATAGAGGCACAGACAATTTTGATACAGCAACCGCGTGAGGAGAGTCGCTGACACAATAGTGGGGTATCGAAAGGCCGAATGCAACCCTTGAAGCTTCGACTGAGGAAAAAGAGACTGCCAATGAAGGCTTGACTTGTCTGACATGTTTGGCCAGAAATGCAACCCTGAGAGCGCTTGCTGTTAACTTACTGAAAATGGAAGCGCCTCCGTGTTCACCGACAAGTTTGGCTTTGTACCCTTTGGTTTCAAGTAATTGGTTTACTTCTCGGTAACGCCTTGTTGTGAGAAAGATTTCGTGTCCAGCCTTCTGGAGTCGAGTGGCTAGAGCACCTAAGAAGAGCACCTGCTTGGGCGTCAGAATATCGATCCAAATCTTCATCGGTCATCTTCTCATTGTCGATCTTTCTGTGTGCTCATTGTGGAGTGCGTCCCTCTTTTCTCAGTTTGGATGAAGCTATAGAGTTTTTGACGCAGCTCAACAACCCTGTTTCCAGTTAGTTTTAACATTTCAAAAATATAGAGTAATCTCTGTGGCAATCTCTAAATAGAACTCGAAAGCCAGTATGCTACCCCCTCGCCATTACTTTGAAAAGTTGAGTGATTCTCCTTGGTAAATGTGATGACGCTCCCAACGGGCGACGTCAAGAAGAAGCTAAGATCAGCCAATTTACCCGTAGCTGTTGTAGGATTGGGGTGGATGGGTCTTCCAACCGCCTGTCTCTTAGCGGATGCTGGAGCCAAGGTCACAGGTTCCGATACGAACACGAGAGTTGTGGAATCGGTGAATAAAGGTGTTCCACCTCTTCCTGAGCCTGGGCTTCCTCAATTGTTGAAGAGACTCGTGAGGGAAGGCAAGCTCAAAGCAACCACAAGTACAGGAGATTCTGTTCGTGAAAGCAGCATAGTATTCATTATTGTGCCAACCCTGATCGATCGACAGAAGAAACCTGATTACACCGCTGTCGAGAACGCATGCAAGGAAGTTGGAAAATCATTACAGGAAGGGAGCTTAATCATTTTTGAGAGTACTTGCGGCCCTGGCGTTACGGAAAGAATTGTAAAGAGGATCATAGAAAAGCATTCTGGCTTGAAGGCTGGAGAAAGTTTCGGTCTTGCTTACAGTCCAATAAGAGCTATGAGCGGCACGGCGTTGAGGGATCTCACCCACTATGTTAGGATCGTTGGTGGAATCGACGGCAAAAGCCTTGAAGTAGCTTCAGAGGTTCTTCGTGCATTTGTACGAGGGGAGATTCATAAGGTTAGGGATATAAGAACCGCTGAAGCCGCAAAACTCTTCGAGACCATATACCGTGACACCAACATTGCGTTAGCGAATGAGTTTGCAATGTTCTGCGAGAAGACTGAAATCGATTATGTCGAGGCTATGCGAGCAGCAAATACCCAACCATACTCGCACTTGCACTCTCCAGGGATAGGGGTTGGCGGCCACTGCCTTCCCGTATACCCATATCTCCTCGAGGCCGAAGCAGATGATGTTGATGAAAACCTGAAGTTGGTCAAAGCGGCTAGAGAGATTAATGATGATATGCCTAAACATACGCTGAGACTGGTGGCTAGTGGCTTAAGAGCTTCTGGAAAACCTGTCGCCAGATCCAGAGTCGCGGTTCTAGGCATTGCCTACCGTCAAAACGCAAAAGAGATCCGTTACTCACCTGCGGTTGAACTGATCGAACTCTTAAAGCGTAGAGGAGCCCGAGTAACAGTATTCGACCCAAAGTACACGTCTGCAGAGCTCAAACAGATGGGCCATGAGACCAAACCAAACTTGAAGATGACTGTGGAGAAAGCGGACTGTGTGATCTTAACCGTCGCCCATGACGAATTCAAACAATTGAAAATAAACGATCTTCTCTCGGCGATGTCCAAGCAACCAGTTATAGTAGATGGAATACACATATTTGATCCTGTAGCGATTGAGAGAGCTGGCGCCGTATACCGAGGGATTGGAACGGGAACCTGGACGAAATGAAGAAGCTTGGCGTCGCTGTAATTGGAACAGGCTTCTGGGGACGTAACCACGTCAGAGTCCTCAACAGCCTCAAGGACGCCAAAGTGGTTGGCATTTGCGACACTGATCTGAAACGTGCGAAGCAAGTTGGAACAAGATACGAAATCGAGTATTACAGGAGCCTGGACGAGATCCTGTCTCGTGAGGATGTGGACGCGGTCACTATATGCACGCCAACCACGACACATAAGGATGTGGCGGATAAGGTGATAGAGGCCGGAAAGGATGTCTTCATCGAGAAACCTCTTGCCAGCACTAGCCAAGAAGCAAGAGGACTGCTCTCATTTGCCAAGCGGAAAAGAATTCGGGTTGCTGTTGGTTTTGTTGAACGCTACAACCCCGCTGTGAGATACATCAAGAAACTCATCGACAAGAAAGAGCTCGGTAAGATCATCTTAGCAATTGCGCGTAGAGTCACCAGATGGCCCGTCCGAATTGGAGATGTTGGCGTAACGAAGGATTCCGCGATCCACGACATAGATGTGATGCGTTACCTAGTCGGCGGCGATGTGAAGACCGTGTACGCTAGAACTGGACGACTTGTTCACAAGTTCGAAGATTTCTCTGAGATGCTGCTGAATTTCTCTGGCGGTGAAATTGGGTTCATAGACGCGAACTGGCTGACCCCTCGAAAAATTAGGAGACTTACGATAACCGGTAGCGAGGCGACCGCAACCATCGACTACGTTACTCAAGAGACTGTAGTTGAGTATTCGAAGAGATCTATTGTGCCTAGAATAAAATTTGAGGAGCCGCTCCGACTGGAATTGGAGAGCTTCGTTGAATCTATTTTGATTGGAAAGCAACCGTCGGCTTCCGGCGAAGATGGTTTGAAGGCGCTTGAGGTCTGTGAAGCGGCTCTAAAGTCCGGCGCTACGGGGCAGGTCGTTCAGGTCAGTTCATGAAAGCACTGTTCTATTCGAAACTGTAGGTGACCTGAACATTCGCGGTTACTGTAAGCGGTCCCGGAATTATCGGTGTTGCTTGAGCTGCACCCGCCTTCTCGTAGTATACAGGGCCCGGATACTCGTATCCCAGAGTGATAGACGTTGGACCGGTAAGCTTCACGTTCAGCGATTGGGCTAAGGTTTTCGCTTTCGAATCAGCGTCTTTCACAGCTTCCTGAATAGCCTGATCTCTGAGTTGAGCTGACTTACTCTCTGATAGGGTGAAGTAGATGCTCTGAACTACGTTGGCTCCGCCCATGACACCTGCATCAATTATCCTGCCTACGGACATTACGTCGGTCAAAGTGACCTCTATCTGGTTCCTAACCATGTACCCGACTATCTTGGGCGTATCTGTGGGCTTCTCAGGATACGTGACGATTGGCTCTAGGTTATAGCCTGTGGTCTTTATGTTCTCCATGGGTATGCCGGCGTCGGTCAAAGCTTTGATCACTTTATTCATTTTGTCAGCGTTCGATGTCAGAGCATCGGTCGCGGTAACCGCTTGGGTCCAAACGGCGAAAGTCACATGGGCTTCGTCAGGGGTCGCGGTAATGGATCCGGTACCTGAGACCGCGATCGTGTTGGCTTGTGTTCCACCGGTTCCTATTGGAACTATCTTTGCAGGCTTGTTCAAGATTGCATAGACCATGATAGAGTTCACGACTAGAAAGCCGATGACTACCAGAACTAGAAGCGCGTAGAGTCTCTTTTCGGTTTGAGCTTGCATTTCTACACCTCCTTCAATGTTTGATGAGTTCTGGTAGGTCACGGATTGATATAACGTCATGTATTGGAACGGTGCGTTCAGGAATCCGAACAGGCGCCACGGCAAAGGCTTACATAGAATCGAACATACAGAACAACTTGAGAAGACCAAAGTTGAAGAAGACGCTCTTGGACATACTTGCGTGTCCGATGTGCAAAAGCCATCCACTCGAGCTTCATATCTTCGAAGAGAAGGAAGAGATAGTCTCTGGGCTACTTATCTGCCCTTCATGCAACCGATACTATCCAATAATTGATGAGATCCCTCACATGCTTCCAGACGATCTTAGAGAACGAGACGAAGATCTGAAGTTTCTCAAGACCTGGGAGAATAAGGTTCCAAAAAAGATACTTGCCGATGGAAAACCATTCAACTTCACGAAATAGTTCCATGGCAATACATCTTTGATTCTCGATACCTGCAGATCCATTAACACCCCCCCTCCCCTAGTGGGGGTACCCGGCTTCACATCACCTCAGCTGGACTGGCGACGGAACGATAGAACTCTGGCACATGACGCTAATCCAAACGCTGTTTCATACAAGGAAGCGTCTCAACGCCTCTGTCAAACGTTTAATAGAACGTGGCGAAAGAAATCTTCCCAGCCCGGTGGTGTAGTGGACAAAGGATCGCTTGAGCGACCCGTCAAGGCATTGCGGGCTTTGGATCGCCTCCATAGCGAAGAGAGACCCGCCGACGGGAGAAACGGTACATATTTCCCGAATTCGAATCTCCCCCGGGCTACCATCCCTCTCAAACTGGTATCCAACCCCTATTTTTCGTCATGATTCAACTATAACCTCACTTCTCTTCTGGTTTCGACTCGCCCAGTCTGAACAGAAAGTCACGAAGGCTTGACGGCAACACCGTCTTGGGATTAATGCGTTGAATTGAAGGTATATTTGAAAGAGTAATGCCGAAGATAATCGACCACAACTTAGTGTCATTCGAGTTGAGGTGGCTGTTAGTTAGCGGTAAAGAAATACAAACGGTGCACATATCTAAGACAAATCCTTTGGCTCATATACCGCACAGTGTTAGATGTGTAGAATAATGAAGGGAGTCCATTGACGAAAGCTATTGTTGTCTATGAATCAAAGTATGGAAACACCAAGCGTGTGGCGGATACAGTTGCAGAAGCAATGCGGCAAAATGGAGTGGAAACAGTCGTCAGCGAGCTTAAAGAAGTGGATCCTGACAAGATCTCCGACTACAACGCAATCTTGATAGGCTCTCCAAATCACATTCGCGGACCAACGAGAAGCGTCAGAAAGTTTATCGACAATATGGGAAAACTTGGTCTCAAAGAAAACTTGTATGCTGTCTTTGACACCTATATCGGAAAGGACTTCGAAACAGCCGTGAAGAAAATGGAGAAGCTACTTGAGGAAAAAGTTCCTGATTTGAAACGTATTGCACCTGGCTTATCAGTAAGGGTTCAAGGCATGAAGGGCCCAATCCCAGATGAAGAACTTCCCAAATGCAAAGAATTTGGAAACAAAATAGCTATGCAAATCAAAACAGGATAGTCTGAGGCGCGCGATACAAATGCGTGATCACCACAATATTACGTAGTCAACAAGTGGCTTAACACCAAGACAAATTGCTGATTGAACCTAGACTCTGTCTGAAACGTTAGCCGGTCAAAGAATCTTGCTGGCGATGAATGCAATGACGAAGAACACCATCGTGAGGTAGAGCTGACGAATTCTCATTCGACCATCCTCCACCATCCGAGTTTCACAAGTTCTTCCTCTGTCGATTAGAGATCTTCGAAACCTCGATTCAATCATTTCGTAGGTGCGAATTCCCTCAGTACATGCAATGTATAATGTA
>Ga0315268_10008327_pt1 | contig 10849 bp, 9 predicted proteins | sample C1_top_MG_FD_204535 | JGI IMG/M metagenome (GOLD analysis project Ga0315268, IMG submission 204535) | Sediment microbial communities from Yellowstone Lake, YNP, Wyoming, USA - C1_top | ecosystem: Environmental > Aquatic > Freshwater > Lake > Sediment | place: USA: Wyoming | collected 2017-08-01 | reverse complement strand
TCAGGTCTGGTGTCGCTCGTTGATACGACGCGACGACTCCAGTGTATTCAATGAACCGCCGGATGCGGAACCGCACGTCCGGTGGTGTGAGAGGTCGGCAGGGGTGACCTTGCCTCCTACTCGATTCAAGGCGGATGCTACCATTCGCATCGAACATAAACTTTGGAATTGCCGGCATAACTTAACCGGAGAAGAACAGGCCTGAAATGACGAACTCAAGCGAAAAAAACAAAAAAGAAGCTGATGCTGCTCTTCACTCGGCAGTTCAATTTGATATGGGCGAATTTGAAAAACGCCTTGCAGGGGTGCGCCAGGATTTTCAGGATGAACTGAAGCAATCCGTCATGTACAAAGAACCCAATTATACGGATGTGCCGCTCAATTTCGAGATACCTGCAGCATCTGAAGCCACCCCCGAAAAAGTGCAGCACATTGAAGAAAAAGAATCTGCGCCGCAATCCGGCTTGCTTGCGAGCCTCGCGCTTGAGGCCAATCAAAGCCTGCAAAACCGGCAAGTGCTTGATCAGGACCGGCAGGCCAGCAATGCCCGCGTGCACGGAACCCTGGACAGGGTGCTTAAATTCTTTATCCCCTTCACGCGGCATGTGAACAATGTAGAGCCCGCCATCAACCGGACCTACCGTCTGGATGCACGCTCGGTTTATGCCAATCTGAAATGGCAGGGCGCGCTGGTGGATGCGAGAAAACAGAATATGTCTGACGCGGCATTGCTGAGCCATGTCGCCTTCAGCGTGAATTTTGTCGCGCCCGAGCCGGTGATGCTCAAGCGGCCATGGGGACAGTTTGAGGCACTGAAGAAAGAGTTGCATAACCTCAAACTTCGTTCATTGGACGACCTGGATGTGATGCACAAACGACCCAAGCAGGAATGGCTGGAGGCGCGCCTCGATCCCGCATTGCCGGTGCAAATTGTATTTCAGGGCAATTACGAGATGGGCAAGATTGAGGTATTGACACGCAATGTTGCTGATTTTGGCCAGGCTGTTTTCAGGCTGGAGCCCGAGAGTGTATCCATTGCGCTACTGGATGAACTGGGCATTTTCCTGATCGGGCGCGCAGACAAGCTGCCCGCGCTGTTGCGCGCAACAGACAAATAGCGTGACTATAGACTCGGGATGTGAACTCCATGAAGCGAAGGATTCATGCCCTTGAGCCGGGCTGACTTTCCGTTTCTATGGGATCGAGAATTGTGCTACCAGTAAGAATGGTTTCAGATCATCGCCCGGCATGCAGGCTGTGCATATATTGCGGATAATCCCAGAAGCCGCCGTTGATCGCGCCCTGGAGACCGCATCAATATGTTTATAAAAGAAAAATGCACAATATCCACGCGCACCTTTTGGGTGAGCGCAACAGAACAATTGGCACGCTGTGTGCCTGCCCATCTGCGTTGCTCCTCATTGAATAGAATGACTATTCCGCGCACCCGTAAAGGGCAGGCCGGGGCTGTAAAGCCGCTAAAGCGTCTACAGCTCCGCTCTCGTCGCGCCTTGCCGGGCAGAAAAATAAACGCACCACTTGCCCTGTTCAACTGCGGTTTCTAGGATCATTTCAGCGCTGGTGCGCTGGTGTTTGCGTGGCAACACGCCAAACAAATCGCGGTGCATGTTTCAACCGAAGAGCATGGCTGGAAGGTTTACGACTTGTCCGGTTCGCTGTTCTTTGCGTCGACACAGAATTTCCTCGCGCTGTTCTCGCCCAGGGATGATCCCGCAGAAGTGGTGATCGATTTTAAAAATGCGCGCGTAAAGGACCACTCCGCGCTGTAAGCCATCGACCTGCTGGCGGAACGCTACACGCAACAGGGCAAGAAGCTGCACTTGCGCCATTTGAGTCCGGATTGTCTGGAGCTGCTGGACAAGGCCAAGGGTATGATAGAGGTAAATGTGCTGGAAGACCCGCTGTATCACCCGGCTGACAATCGTTTGGGGTAGAATATAACAATCTGATTATATTGACTTATTTCGATTTTGCTGGAAAGGATAAACCTGATGAAAAACAACGCGCCCAGTTTTGACTATGACGTGCTCATCGTCGGCTCCGGCCCGGCCGGGCAACATGCGGCGTGGCAAGCCTCGCGCATGGGCAAGCGCAGTGCCATTATCGAACGCAAGCCCAAGATCGGCGGCGCCGGGCTGCAAACCGGCACCATCCCCAGCAAGGCGATGCGTGAAGTGGCGTACCTGCTGTCGCGCTCCGGCCAGAGCGGCATGCGCCAGGCGCTCGCGCCGGATGGCCGCATCCGTCATGGCTTATTGGCAGATGCGGTGCGGCGCAAGGAAATGGTGATCGCGCAGCAGGAGTCGGTCATTCTGCAACGCCTGTTGAGTTCCGGGGTGGCGCTGATTCCGGGCGAGGCATCGTTTGCCGATGCGCATACGCTACAGATCGTTGATACCGCCGGCAACACGCGCCAGATTTCTGCAGAGGTCATCGTGCTCGCGAGCGGCTCGCGCCCGCGCCGCCCCCCGAATATTCCGTTCGATAAAAAGACCGTGCTGGATTCAACCTCCATCCTGAATCTCCGCCACCTGCCGGAAAGCCTGCTGGTAGTGGGCGGCGGCGTGATCGGCTGCGAATTTGTCTCCATCTATGCCGCGCTGGGCGTGCAAGTCAGCGTGGTGGACAGCCATGCGCAACTGCTCACCTATCTGAGCGAAGACGTCGTCGGCGTGCTGGCCGACAGCTTCCTTGCGATGGGAGTCGAGTTTCATATGCAGGAACGCGTAAAGGAAATCCGCCGCGAGGGCAATGGCACGCTCACCGTGCTTGAAAGCGGCAAACAGATACGGACTGATGCGGTGCTCTACGCGCAAGGCAGGGAACCCAACAGCGGAGGATTAAACGTCGAGCGCGCCGGCATCGCGGCGCAAGACGGCTGGATCGAAGTGAACCCGCATTTTCAAACCAGCGTGCCGCACATCTTCGCGGTAGGCGATTTGATAGGCCGCCCCGCGCTGGCCTCAACCGGCATGGAACAGGGACGGGCCGCCGTGTTATACGCCTTCGGCGGAGCAAAGCACATCACTGCGGAAAATCTGCCGATGGCGGTGTACACCATTCCGGAAATTTCCTACGTCGGCAAAACCGAAGCTGACATCCAGGCTGAAAAAATTCCCTACGTGATTGGCCGTGCCTATTTCAAGGACAGCGCACGCGGCCAGATCATCGGCGACGGCCAGGGCCTTCTCAAGCTGATTGTCGATGCGCGCAATGAAAAACTGCTGGGCGTGCATATCGTCGGCGAACAGGCCAGCGAACTCATCCACATCGGGCAACTGGTGATGAACCTGAATGGCAGCGTGCGCGATCTGGTCAGCAATGTGTTCAACTATCCGACGCTCGCCGAGTGCTACAAACTGGCGGCGCTGGATTGTGTGCATTTGCTGGAGCAGCAGAGGGTGCAGCATAAATAGCTGAAGGAGTGTGGTATCAGTGAACTTAATTGCATGTTTTCGTTTTGCCGATAGCAGTTATCGAGCTTATGAAAAGCGGAGGTTCAGAAGTGTTTGCAAAAGCAGGTTCGATTCAGGGCGCGGGCGCAGTTAGTGGACTTTTTCAGTGCATCCCTAGTATCATGTACCGGCATATTTTATAGATAAGAGTGCAAGCCGGGTCGGTTGGATTATCTATTCCCCGCAGCGTTTTAATGCAGTATCTGCAGCAGAAAGTTGCAATATGAATCCATTGGTGTCTATTTTTGACGAACTATCTGCATACCTCACCGCCACGACTATTCGCCATTATCAGCCTGCTCATGATCGTTGTGATGCTTGCTGCCACAGGATTCACGCTCGCCCCTTTCTTCCGTCAAACTATCCTCAATTTCGAGGCAATGATCGTCCGTGATATGGTTAATGCGCTGGCAACAGAACATGGTGTGTCCGCATCCGACCTCGAAGGCTACACCGACATCGTTTCGCGGCAGCGCCTCGATCAAAGCTTTAATTCCTTGAGAAGTCTTTCAGACTTCGTTCACATCAAGGTATTCAATCGGGACGATACCATCGTCTGGTCGGATGATCCCAATCTTCTTGGTACCAAGCGCACAGCACATATGGAGCACCTCACTCTGGCAATGCATGGCGAGGTTCAGGCAGTATTCAATCCAGCCATACACGATTCCAATATTTTCGATTCAGGATCTGCAAAGCCGTCGACGATAGAGTTCTATGTACCGTTATTGCACTCAACGGAGGCGCGGTACCCTGATGTCATCGGCGTACTGTCTCTTTATCGATCGCCAGAGCAGTTGAACAAGACAATTCGGCATGGCTTATATCTTCTGTGGTCGGTCATCGGTACCGCGGGTCTTCTCTTGTTTATTGCGTTGTTTAAACTCTTTAACATAGTTTATAGCCGCCAGAAAAAAGCGGAATTCCAGTTCAGCAAATTGACGGCAGATCACCAACGTCTTGTACAAATAGAAAAGCTGTCAGCGATGGGGGAACTGGTTGGTGAGATTGCCCACCAGCTCAACAATCCGCTGGTCGGCGTGCTCAATTTGACCCAGCTGGCCGAACGTGAGGCTGGCGATCCACAGCGTGTCAAGGAACTGCTGGCGGAAGTGCGAAAGGCGGGTGTCGAATGTCGCGAAATCGTGCAGCGCATTCTGCGGATTAACCAGATCTCCCGTTCCGAACCGCAAGCGACCGATATCAAGGAACTGGTGCAGGACACCATCAAGTTCTGTGACCAGAGTATAGGTCGCCATCACATCGTGGAGTTCGAAGCACCGAATCAGGATGTGATATTGAATGTTGACCCGGTTCTCGTGCGTCACGCCCTTTTCAATCTGATCCATAACGCGATCCTTGCTGCACCTGAAGGCGTCGTGAAAGTTACTCTGGCAGCCGAACAACGCGAAGGCGTACCGGGCTATCAACTCTCGGTAAGCGATAGCGGCAGCGGTTTCAGCGACGAGGTCGCGGCCAAATTATTCAAACCGTTTTTCACCACGCGGCCCCATCCACACGGTACCGGACTCGGCCTGTCTGTGGCGCAGCATATCGTCATGAAACACGGCGGTTCGATCCGGGCCGAGAACCTGCCCGCGGGAGGGGCTCGATTCAGTATCTGGCTGCCAGCGATTACGACACTATGAAAACAAAAATCCTGCTTGTAGATGATGACCCATTTTCGCGCAAACTGTTTGCGGATTTGCTGCGTCACAAGGAGATCGACCTCGTCACCGCCGCCAATGCTGCAGAAGCACGCCACGCCTTTCGTTCGGGTGATTTCAACCTCGCGATCCTGGATCAGCGCCTGCCCGATGGCAATGGTCTCGATCTGTTTAGCGAAATGCGCAGCGAGCGTCCGCGGCAAATGGCACTGCTGGTCACCGGTTATGCCGACGTTCACGATGCAATGCGCGCGGTACGTGAGGGGCTATTCGACTATCTGACCAAGCCATTCGAGAGCCTGGAAGAACTGGAAACAGTCATCGCGAAGGCGCTGGAAATGGATGCCGCCTATCGCGAGATTGCCGATCTGCGCGAATCGTTGACCTCGCGCACTGACGCGCCGGTCATCATCAGTCATTCGCCCGAAATGGAAAGGTTGTTCGCCCAGGTGCGCCAGGCTGCGCCGCTGGACACGACGGTGCTGATCCAGGGCGAAAGCGGCACCGGTAAGGAGGTCATTGCGAAGATGGTCCATGCATTGAGCAGCCGCGCCAAGGGGCCACTGAAAGAACTCAATTGCGGCGCACTGCCTGAATCTCTGCTGGAGGCAAGCCTGTTCGGCTACGAAAAGGGAGCTTTTACCGGCGCGGCAAAAGCGACTCCGGGCTATTTTGAGGATGCCGATGGCGGCACGATCCTGCTCGATGAAATCACGGACATGAGCCAGAAACTGCAGGTTAGCCTGCTGCGTGTATTGCAGGAGCGCACCTTCGCCCGCCTTGGCAGTACAGTGCAGCGACCCAGCGATTTTCGTCTGATCTGCCTGACGAACAAATCACTGGAAGCAGAGGTGAAGGCAGGCCATTTCCGCTCCGATCTCTACTACCGCCTCAATGTTGTGGTGTTGAATGTCCCTCCCTTGCGCCAGCGCCCCAAGGATATCCTGCCGCTGGCTCTATTCTTTCTCGACCACTTCAATCGCAAGTTTGACAAAAATGTTGAGGGGTTTTCTACTGATACCGTTACCGCTATGGAATCTGCGCACTGGACTGGCAATGTGCGCGAGTTGAAGCATGCGATAGAGCGTGCTGTAGTAATCAATATGGGCGGACCGATCATACCGGCAGACCTTGGCATAAGCAGCAGCACTTTTCAGGAGGCTGCGCTTTCAGCACAGCTCCTGCCTTTCCGCGATGAACGTGAAGGTTTCGAGCGGGCCTATTTCACCAAGCTTCTTCAAATAACGGGTGGCAATATTTCTGAAGCTGCCCGTCTGTCCGGCATCGCCCGGCAGAATTTCTATACCTACATCAAGCGTCTCGGGATCGTGATGGATTCGTGATCTCCATCACAAAATAGCCACAGCCTTTTTCCGTAAACTGTTTTTCGCACCGTCTGCTGATTGTTTCCTCCAGCTATAATATAAGCCGGCCAAGTTGGCACGGGGTTTGCTTTTTTTGCTGGTACTGTCCCAAACATGGGAGGAAAAGCCAATGCAAATCAAGCAGGCCAATCCAGTGGAAGCTGGCCTGGTACTCATCGATTCCCGTGACCTTCAACTGCCCTTCCGCGAAGCTCGGGCTCGCTTCGAGCGGGCCTATTTCACCAATCTGCTTCAAACAACTGGCGGCAATTTTTCTGCAGCTGCACGCCTGTCCGGCATCGCGCGGCAGAATTTCTATGCACACATCAAGCGGCTTGCAATTGTCACGGAATCATGACGACTGTCATTAAATCGTGACGACACCGTTACAGAATGGCCGCCATCTGTATTAATTAACCCTTTGTTTTAATTAATAATACAATAACTCCGCTATATGGCACAGGACTTGCGTTGATTAGAGCGTCAACTGATTTTCTTGGCGATTTAATTTTTTTGTAGTTATTACTTAGGAGAATAAAATGAAAGCGAAAATAAGAATAGGAGTGTCTTTAATCTGGGCGCTTGGTTCGCTGTTGCTGTTTACAGCAACAGACAGCAATGCGATGCCGAACTTTGCAAGGAAATACGGTTTGCAGTGCTCGACGTGCCACACCCAAGTGCCAAAATTGAACCGTTTGGGATTTTCATTCAGGGTGGCAGGCTACCGGATGCCGGAAGAGATCGGGCAGGAGGTAGACAAACCCAATATGGGAGATTTGTTTGCAGCACGGATACAAATGCAGGAAAAAACTACATCAGGTACTAAAGCAAGTGGAGCGCCGGTTCAATCGACTGACCAGATGACCTTTTATGAAGCAACTCTGTATCCTCTGACAGGATCATGGGGGAGCAATTTTGGTTCCCTGGTAGAGCTTTCCATGGCTTCCGGCGAAGGCTTTGAAATAGAAAACGCCTACGTCAGAGGTGTGTCGGGTGACGCAACGAATGGCTGGTGGTCGGGCAAAATCGGTGTCATGCATCCGCAGGAAGGCTTTGGCGCTGCGGATCGTCCTATAGGCAACAACAGACCCTTGATACAGAAGTCAACCGCCACAGGAAACCCGTTTTACCTTTGGAACATAGACGAAATGGCAGCCGAAGTGGGTTACTACTGGCCCAAGACTGGCACCAACCTGTCCGCAAGGCTCAGCAATGGCGTAATCTGGATGCCGGACGGCAATCAGGCTGTCGCAGATCCTGCCCAAGGTGGTGCTTTGACAAAAGACCAAAACGCACCGGGAGCGAATCAGAAGAACTGGCAAATCGTCTTGAACCAGTATGTGAATGATGACTCCGGGTTCTCGCTTTACTATTACAAAGGCATCATCCCTTTCGGCGATACTGCTTACGTAGATGGTACTGGTGCACCTCAAACCTATACCGCCAACAACTTCACCAGGCTGGCGGTCTATGCAAACTGGTACGTTATGCCCAATAAGTTGAACCTGCTGGCGGGCTGGTTAGCGGGCAATGACACCCTGGATGATCCGAGTTTGACCGGGTACATGCGCGATGGTAAAACCGTAAAAGGCACGGATGTTGGCAAGAGCGCCGGGTATTATGTCGAAGCCGATTATCATGTCGACAGCAAGCTCGCCATGGGGGTTCGTCATGACGCCTTCGATCCATCGGAAAATGTTGCTCACAATAGTCAAACGGCAAACTCGATCTTTGTGAATTATCAACCAGTCCACAACATACAGTTGATTGCAGATTTGGTGCGTAAAACGACAGAAGCGGGCGCAACAGCCGGTGACAATACGGATAACCAGTTTGTGGGAAGGATGATCTTCATTTTCTAGGCGAGTCTGTCAAGAACGTGATCCGAATTGGATCACGTTTTTATTAGAAAATACAGGTGCAGGCCGATCTGTAATATAGGCGGATTGCCAGGATTTTATCTAAATTAAATTCGAGGAGGGATTGTTGATCCAGGCAGCGATTGCTGCTGAATCAACAATCCCTCTTCGGCAACCTGGAGAACAAAATCATGACGAAAAAATACACTCAATATGTATTGCATGGCATGCAGTGTGTTACCTCTTAAGAAATACAATATAACATATTGATAGCAAATGATTTAATTTTACGATATTTTGGTGTTTCTTCGGGGCGATTTGCGGCCACGGCCCGATTACTACGCTAACCTTTCTTTTGCAACGGGCGCATAGGCGGCATACGATGTAAACAAGCTCGTCGAGACCTGTTTCGCATGTTACGGCAAGGCAGCTACCAACAGCGATGAGAAAATTCCAAATATAGGCGGCTATTCCGCAGCCTAGCTGAGCAGCACCTTGAGGCCGTACAAAAAAAATGAACGGCCCTGCCAAGCAATGTGCGAGGTTGTCAAGGACCTGAGCAATACCGATATCAAGCAAATCGCCGAATATTTTGCCGAGCAGAAATTTGTACGCTCAGCGCAGAAGTTTGAACCGGCGTTGGCTATGCAAGGCAAGGACATACACAAGCGGAGTTGCGAAATGTGCCATGCTGAAGGCGGATCAGTGGCAGGTAACGATGCGGGAATAGTGGCTGGGCAGAAGATGGCCTACCTTGAAGAACAGTTCAAGGTTATCAGAGAAGGCAAGCGACCAGTTCCAAAAATCATGAAGCCTGAATTGGACCAGCTTGATAAGGCAAGAATTGATGCACTGATTAATTATTACGGCAGTTTCCAGTAAACCGGCGGCACTCGGGTTGCGTGAGTCTTGAATTCGCATCAAGAAAATAAGGGTGGTAAAAATATGTCCAGGCCGACAGAAACAAAGAAATCAGGAAATTTTTGGGGGGCATTGCACAACCCGAGTGCACGTTATTCTTTATTGATGCTGGTTGGCGCAGGTTTTATCGCCGGTATCGTTTTCTGGGGCGGCCTCAATACCGCACTTGAGGTCACCAATACGGAGGAGTTTTGCATTTCCTGCCACGAAATGCGCGACAACGTTTACCAGGAATACAAGCAGACCATTCACTACAAGAACCCTGCCGGTGTGCGTGCCACCTGCCCGGATTGCCATGTTCCCCGTCCCTGGATATACAAAATCACACGCAAGATACAGGCTTCGAATGAACTGCTGCATAAAGCGCTGGGCACGATCGATACACGGGAAAAATTCCTGGCGCATCGACAGGAATTGGCGCAGCACGTCTGGGATACCATGAAAGCGACCGACTCACGCGAATGCAGGAATTGCCATGCGCAAATTTTCATGGACATCGGGAAGCAAGACACCATGGCCCGGAAGCAGCACGCATCTATGACCGAAACCGGGAATACTTGCATAGATTGCCACAAGGGCATTGCGCATCACTTGCCGTAAACCGGGTAGGACAGCTGAGGCGACGAGATGCCGGCGATCAGCATCTGCAGATGTTGAAATTTTTTGGACGGCTTCTGCCCCCCATTTTTTGCCGGAAGAAATCTGACCCGAAAGATATCGGCATAACGATGGCTGTGACGTAGTGCGAAGAGCTGTAAACGTCGAAATCAAAGCAGCACTGGCTACGTGTTGGCTCGTCTGCACTTAATCATAGAAAGGGCAGTCGTCCGCAGATTATCTCGAAGAGGTGAATCTGCGAAATCCGCGGATTGAACTGCGGTTTTTGGGATGATTTAACATGACGCTTGAGGCTGGGCTATGGTCAATCTATTGCTGGCTTATAGATGGACAGTTCATTTGCAAACTTTCAGGCTAGTCGTGATTTAAGCAAAAACTTAAAATTTCAATACAGTGTAGGAGCGCGATTTATTGCGCGATGGCTGAGAAACAATTCGCGCAATAAATTGCGCCCCTGCAAGTTGTTGCAACAGCATTTTGGGTCACACTTTGTGTTTTGACATTTCGTTTGGTTAATTTGAACTGTGAACCCACTGTTAAAAATTAGATGTCAAAATACAAGATGTGATTCCTTGACTCTGGCCTCAACCGGCATGGAACAGGGACGGGCTGCCGTGTTATACGCCTTCGGCGGCGCAAAACATGTCACCGCGGAAAACCTGCCGATGGCGGTGTACGCCATTCCGGAAACTTCCTACGATTAATTGTATTGAATATAATTTTCAGTGGTTGCATTTGAAAATCGAGTGCAGGCCACAATAACGGAACGATGTGGGTCATGTCTTATAAACTACACTATTATTTGCAAGGAATAACTGGGGTCAGTGCGGCCAGGCAAGGTCGTGAATTCCAGCGGGTGAGAATCCCGCTCCAGTAAGGCAGGCCAGCCGCTGGATAGAGAACTCTGGGTCGGCGGAGGTAACTCCAAAGATTAAGCACAGGGG
>Ga0315268_10008325_pt1 | contig 10851 bp, 10 predicted proteins | sample C1_top_MG_FD_204535 | JGI IMG/M metagenome (GOLD analysis project Ga0315268, IMG submission 204535) | Sediment microbial communities from Yellowstone Lake, YNP, Wyoming, USA - C1_top | ecosystem: Environmental > Aquatic > Freshwater > Lake > Sediment | place: USA: Wyoming | collected 2017-08-01 | reverse complement strand
CAGACAACTGCTTAATCAGTCGGTACACGATCTCTGCGGTAGCACAGGCGGACGTATCAATAAGTCGCAAGTTGCCAAACAAAGTATTGGTGATATGATGATCAATGTTGATGACGACCGGTGTCTGTTTTACCGCCGCAACACCCTCTCCGGCCCGCTGCAAGTCTCCACAGTCAAGTATAACGGCGGTGTCGTAATTTAGGTTGCTTAGGCGACGAACGACACGCTCAACCGACGGCAGAAAACGATACACAGCCGGAATGGAACTTTCATTGTATAATGTTGTTTTTTTGCTCAAGGCTTCGAGGGCAAGTCCCATGGCGATCAGCGAGCCGATGGCATCGCCGTCCGGATTTGTGTGAGAAACAACTAAAACGTTTCGGCTATTTTTCAAATGGCGTATGATCTGATCCATTATCGGCTTTGATTGACTTCAGCACGTTCTCGATGCGTGCTCCGTAGTCAAAAGATTCATCGTAATAAAATTTAAGCTCGGGCATATAACGTAAACCGAGCTTTTGGCCCAGGGTCCGTTTTACAAACCCAAGAGCGCTTCTAAAACCTTCGGCCGCTTCTGCGCTGCTTTTTCGGCCGCCTGCTGTAATAAAGTAAATCCGCGCCATCTTAAGATCACGGGACATTTTTACACCCGTAATCGTCGCCATTTCAAGACGAGGATCCTTAATGCTTTTTTGCAACATATCCGACAAAACTTTTTGGATATGGCCACCGACTCTTTCAGACCGTGAATAGGGTTTCATTTTGCATTTTTTAGCAGCGCGGATGCCTTTGATAAAAGCGCGCAGCGACGTTATAAATTGATAATCTCCATTTCGCTGTCGATAACTTCGGCCAGCCCTAAATCGTCGGCCAAATTAAATATTTTATCAATCTTGGAGTTTATCACCGTGCGGTCGTTGCCAACTACCGCAAAACCTATTTCAGCCCTCTGATAGATATCATTTGATCCGACCTCGGCAACCGCAACATTAAAGTTGTTGCGCAACTGGCTGATAATTGATTTCACAACTTTGCGCTTGCCTTTTAGCGATCGGCAGTCGTGCAGCCTGAATGTTATTATCCCTAAACCGGCCACCATAACAGCCTCATTATTACCGTTCAAGTTCGGGTCTAATCTCTTCCAGGTAATAGCATTCGATGATGTCGCCGATCTTGATGTCATTGTAATTTGCAATACCGAGCCCGCATTCATAGCCGCTTTGAACTTCCTTGGCGTCGTCTTTAAAACGCCGCAGAGAAGCAATCATGCCGTCGTATAAGACCACCCAATCCCTTAAAATGCGTACCTTCTGGCCCCGCTCCACTTTACCTTCGGTCACGTAACAGCCGGCAATCGCTCCCACTTTGGGGACATGAAATACTTCGCGGACCTCGGCCCTTCCCAGAATCCGTTCTTCAAAGGTAGATGACATCATGCCGATAATGGCATTTTTGATATCGTTGATAACATCGTAGATAATATTATAAAAACGTGTATCCACGTTTTCCTCGCTGGCAAGCGCCTGGACCTTGGCACTGGGACGGACGTTAAATCCGATAATGATGGCATCGGTTACGGTGGCCAGGGCGATATCTGATTCGCTCAGGGTGCCGGTAGCTGCGTGGATCACATTGATTTTGACTTCCTCATTGGAAAGCTTTGTCAGTGAATCTCTGAGAGCTTCAATAGAGCCGTGGACATCAGCCTTTAATATGATGTTCAGGTCTTTAACCTCTCCTGCCTGCATCTGCTCGTACAGTTTTTCAAGACTCAAGCGGCTGGTTTTGGCCAGTTCCTTAGAGCGTTGCTTCTGGATTCGATGCGCACTAACCTGTTTGGCGGTCTTTTCATCGGCAAGTGCGATCATCTCATCGCCGGCATTGGGAACGCCGGTTAAGCCAATGATTTCTACCGGCATTGATGGTCCGGCCGAGGTTACCTGAACCCCGCGATCGTTCAGCAAGGCGCGTATTTTTCCGTAATGCACGCCGCAAACCACCGCATCATGGACTTTTAAAGTTCCTTGCCGTATCAGGACCGTGGCTACAGGGCCCCGGCCCGAATCCAATTTGGCTTCAACCACGTGCCCCATAGCAAGCTTATCCGGGTTGGCCTTCAGTTCCAAGATCTCGGCCTGAAGCAGGATCATTTCAAGCAGATCGTCTATTCCCGTATGCTCTTTGGCAGAGACCCTGACAAAAATCGTATCGCCGCCCCATTCCTCAGGCACAAGTCCGACATCGGCAAGTTCACGTTGAACACGTTCAGGATCGGCATTGGCTTTGTCGATTTTGTTGATTGCAACGATTATCGGAACTCCGGCGGCTCTGGAATGGTTGATCGCCTCAATGGTTTGCGGCATGACACCATCATCAGCGGCAACCACCAGAACAACCAGATCTGTTACTTTGGCGCCGCGGGCACGCATTTCGGTAAAGGCCTCATGTCCCGGTGTATCCAGAAAGATAATCTGGCCCTTATCCGTGGAAACATAGTAGGCTCCAATGTGTTGCGTAATTCCTCCGGCTTCATTTTCAGTAACTCTGGTTTTGCGAATGACATCAAGAAGAGATGTTTTACCATGATCCACATGTCCCATAACCGTAACCACCGGAGGCCTCTCGCTAAGCTTGCTGGGGTCATCCTTTTCTGATTTTATAAGTGTTTCTTCCTCAAAGGATGCTTTTTCAAGCTCGTAATCAAATTCCGAGGCAACAAGTACGGCGGTATCAAAGTCTATGATCTGGTTTACTGTTGCCATCACATTCAAACCCATCAGCTTTTTAATCATTTCAGCAGCTTTAATTCCCATACGCTTGGCAAGATCATAAAGGGCAATGGTGTCGGCAATCTTTAGCCTACGCTTGATGGCCTTAGGGATTGTGATCTGGGGCTTTTGTTGAATGACGGCTGCTTTGGCTTTAGTCGTTTTGCGGCCCTTTCGGATCCGCTGACTCGGGGCATAAAGGTCTTCGCCTTCCACAACCTCTTTTTTGCGAAACGAAATTTTCTTTTTAAAAAACTTTTTATCTACAGCCGCGTCTTCAATTCTCCTGGCCCTTTTCTTTTTCTTTTTCACAGGCACTTCTTCCGGCAGTGCTTTGTCATCCAGGTCAATTTCCACCGGCAGGGGTATCTCTGTAACCGTCGGCTGCGGTGGTGAGTCCTTGGCTTTTTCGACCTCGGGAGTTACGACTTCAGGGGTAGGTTTTGCCGGCAGTCTTATAATTTTTGCGGGAGTCTCTTTTTTGATCTTTTTAGGTTTGACTTTCTTGGCAACAGGTTGTCTCTTTAGTTTTGAGACGACCGGCTGCCCAACCCGTTGCGCCTTTTTTTGAATTGCGGCCGGCTGATCGACGCCAGCAGACACATCGATGGTTTTCGGAATTTCTTGTTTTACAACTTCTTTTTTATCAATAACTTTTTCGGCGATATCTGTCTTTTTAAACTTCTTGGCCTCGATTTTTGCGGCCTTTGCCGCCATTTGCGGTTCCATTTTCAAGGGGGCTTCCTTTTCTGCAACGATTGCCTCAAGGGGCTCTTGACCAGCTTTAGTTTTTTCAGGACGCACCTTTGGCTCAGCGGCCGCTTCTACCTCAACAGGTTCTTCCGGCACATGTTTGTGGCGTCTGCGAATAATTGTCGACTTAATGCGCGTTTCCTCAATCCCTTTTTCTTTTACGCCAAGTATGTTCTGCTTGATTCTGGCAACGACGTCATCGTCCAGAGCGTTCAAGTGGCTTTTTACAGGAATGTCGATTTCCCGCATTTTTTCGAGCAGCGCCTTGTTGGTCATGTTAAGATTTCTGGCAAGTTCATATACTTTGATCTTTGCCATTCACCCCCCCTTGGATTTGGTTATTTGTAGACGTGTCTTCACTTGCACCTGTGTCTTTTTCAGAAGCTTCCCCGGCGCCCAAATCCGGCCGCGCCGGCAACTCAGACCGGCCATCAAAACCTTCTTCATCATCTAACGACTCTGCTATAGGTGCCTCATTGATATTATCAATAGCCGCCATATACTTTTTTGCATTTTCGATCAGCTTTTGAGCTTTTTCTCCGGCGATTCCTCTGATCTGAATGAGATCCTCTATTGACGCATGGCTGAGTTCCTCGGCCGAATAAAAGCCCTTTTCATACAGGGCATCCGCCAAGCTTACGCCTACGCCGGGCAGCGCCACCAGAGAATCGTAACCATCCTGCATCGCCTGGCTGTATCGCGATTCACTGATTACATCAAGACGCCATTTGGTCAGTTTCGAGGCCAGCCGTACGTTCTGACCCTTTTTCCCAATAGCAATCGAAAGAAACTCATCAGGAACAATGACCTCCATGCTGCGGTTTTCTTCATCAATAATGACTCTGGAAATTTCGGCCGGCGCCAGCGCATTGCACACAAATTTTGCCGGATCAATATGATAGGGTATGATATCTATCTTCTCACCCTTGAGTTCCTGGACAACGTTCTGAACCCGGCTTCCTTTCATTCCCACACAAGCACCAACCGGGTCGATATCGGAATCATTGGATGTCACGGCAATCTTTGCCCGGACTCCGGGTTCACGGGATGCACCCATGATGGAGACAATACCCTCGCTGATTTCGGGCACTTCCGTTTTGAAAAGATTGACTACAAAAGTTGGATGCGTCCTTGAAAGAACAATCTGGGGTCCGCGTGTTTCATAAAGCACATCCATTATATAGGCCCGGACACGATCACCTCTGCGATACGTCTCCCTCGGCACTTGCTCTTTATACGGCAGGATGCCTTCGGTCTGTCCCAGATTGACAATAATATCATTGCGGTCGATACGCTGGACAATGCCGTTGATGATTTCACCTTTGCGGTCAACGAAACTGGAATAAATCGCATCCCTTTCGGCGTCCTTCATTTTCTGGATAATAACCTGTTTGGCCGATTGGGCCGCGATACGTCCGAAGGTGGAAGTATCCATCTTTATGCCCAGACTGTCGCCGACCTCACATTCCGGATCCAGCTTGCGTCCTTCTTCAAGACTGATTTGAAGATCAGGCTCTGTAACCACTTCGACCACATCTTTAAACTGGAAGACCTCTAGGTCGCCGCTCTCCTCATTGTATTGGACCTCGATCTCGACCTTGCTCCCCAACTTTTTCCTGGCAGCAGATCCCAAAGCCTCTTGAAGCGCCTTGATAAGGACTGCACGGTCAATACCTTTGTCTCGGCTAACCTGCTCAACAACGCGTTTTATATCTGATATTAACATCCGTTTTCTCCGTTTGAGATTCGCTCGCTAGTGCTGTTCAACGAGCTGCGCTCTGGCAATCTCCCCGAATGGAATAGAAACGATGGTGCCTTCGACCGAAAGCTTAACAACTCCGGCGGATATTCCCGCCAGGGCCCCTTTGAAATTTTTTCGTCCTTCAATAGGTTGCCTGGTCCTGATTCTGGCCTGTCTCCCCATAAACCTTTCATAGTCAAGCGCTTTCGATAAAGGGCGATTAGGTCCTGGTGATGAGACTTCAAGACTGTAAGGCCCGGTGTTTTCAAAATAAACATCAAGAAGGTCATCCGCTTGGCGGCTGATACCTACGCAGTCATCAAGTGTAACCCCTCCGGGTCTGTCTATAAAAAGTCGCAGTATCCCGCCGCCCGCTTCCCGCTGATACTCAATATGTACCAGTTCCAGCCCCTCGGCTTCACACAAGGATTCGATTAAATTCCTGATTTGAGAAATAATTTTTTCCCTGTTCACTGCAGAACGTTGTATCGCCCCCTGGCCCACAGAAAAATTCAAACCACCTGCTTTGCGGCTGATCGTTGACTAAAAACAAAAACGGGCTGTCGCCCGTTTCCGCTCGCATAGGTAGATCTTTTGTTGTGGATCGAAAATTTTAAATCTTCATGCAAATAACCATAATGAAAAAATTAACTTCAAACCACACCTGCCGCTAAAAGCTCTACCTTCAGCAACCTTTATAATGAATAAGGCGTACTTGCTATGGAGCGGGCAACGAGATTTGAACTCGCGACTCCAAGCTTGGGAAGCTTGTACTCTACCACTGAGTTATGCCCGCGCTCTAACGAAGTTAAGCTATTATAAAAAATCGCCCTTGTCAATATCATATTTTTGGGTACCCGGAACAGATCTAAAATTTAAGTAAAAAGACATGGGCATTCTGATTTAACCGATGAGTTCCCGAATACGTTTGAGTTCCGCGCGGATTTCATCCACTGTGACGGACAAAGGCCGCTCTTTTACTTCAACAGTTCCGGTACTTAGATATTTCCTTGCACCCTGGATAGTATATTTCTTTTCATATAGAAGATACTTGATTTTTAAGATCAGCTCCACATCGCTTTTGCGGTACAGTCGATGGCCTGAAGGTGTCCGCTTTGGTTTTATTCTTTTGAACTCAGATTCCCAGAACCTTAAAACATACGCCGGAACACCCGTAATTGCACTAACTTCTCCAACCTTGAAGTACAGTTTGTCGGGCAACTCTTTTTGATACGGCTTAGGTTGGCAATATGGCATCAAACTCCTTTAAAAGCCTCTCGGCAATGTTTTGATGGATTCGATTTACCGTATCATCATCCAGGGTTTCATGTAAAGATCTGTAACTTATTCTAAATGAAATACTTTTTTTGCCTGAAGGAATCGTATAACCTTCGAATACGTCAAATAATTGGAAATTTTCCACCAGATCTTCATTAAGGGCTTCAACGCTTTTCAGTATCTTAAACGCTTCGACATTCTTATCCACAATAAGGGTGATATCTCTGGCTGTGGCCGGAAATCTTGGAATGGGCCGGGCTGATTTCGTATCCGGTATATCCTTGATCAACTGGTTGAGGTTAAGCTCAAAAACATAGGCGGTTTGCTTTAGATCGTAATTGCGCAGCACGTTTGGGTGCAGCTCTCCCACAAGGCCTATAGCTTGGTTTGCCAGGAATATCTCGGCCGTAAAACCGAATTTCGTGTAACTGCAAAATGCCGGCTGCAGGCCGGCAAATGACGGGTTGTCAACACGCAGGCTTCTTAACAGCTCTTCGATCACACCTTTTAAGTCATAAAAGTCACAATGTATTTCTTTGGAAAACCACAAAGCGTCGTTTCTAATCCCGGTCCAAAGACCTGCCAGCATTTCAACTTCAACCGGCTGGCTGTCGGCCTCTTGGGTACTGAAAAAAACGTTGCCGATCTCGAACAGTTTAAGATTTCTGTTTTGCATCGTCAAGTTGTGACGCATGGTTTCAAGCAGGCCGGGTATTAGAGACGTCCGCATCACAGCCTGATCTTCAGACAGAGGATTTAAGATTTCTATTGCCCTGCGTTTGGGATCATCCGATCTTAGCTCGAGCCGATCGCATGATAGTTTGCTGATAAAACTGTAATTGATTACCTCGGTAAATCCCAGGCCCGTCATCAGGCGTTTGATTTGATTCCTCGAATCAATCTGCTTTGAAGTCTTTCTGGCGTCCGCCGGTATCAGGGGAAAGGTCGTTTCGATATTGTTATAACCCAGCAAACGGGCAACCTCTTCGGTGAGGTCTTCAAATCTGCTGATGTCAACTCTACAGGACGGTGGGAAAACCCGCAGTTTGTCGTTATCATTTTTTTGGATATCAAACTCGATTGACCTTAAATAGGATTCAATCTCATCCTGACTCAGGCGGGTTCCAAGATGACGATTTAAAGCGTTGACACTCAGATCGATAATTTTTTCGGGAAACGGCTTGGGATTTTCATCAATTGTGCCGGAAACGACTTTGCCACCGGAGATTTCAGCAATGATCTGGGCAACCCGATGCAATGCCGTAATGGTGCCCCTGGGGTCAGCGCCACGTTCAAAGCGCTGGGATGCATCGGTGCTCAGTCCTAATTTTTTAGACGTTTTTCGAATACAAACCGGATCAAAATAGGCGCTCTCAAGCAGAACCCGCGTGGTGGTGTCTTCGACTTCCGAATTCAAGCCGCCCATAACTCCGCCAATAGCAACCGATTTTTCTCCATCACAGATCATGAGCATTTCCGAATCCAGGCGCCGCTCTTTTTGATCCAGCGTGGTAAATGTTTCACCCTCTTGGGCAACCCTGACAACAATTCTGTTTTGGGCAAGCCGGTCAAAGTCAAAGGCATGCAGCGGCTGACCGGTCTCCATCATTACAAAATTGGTGGCATCAACGATGTTGTTAATCGGTTTTAAACCTACCGAAATTAGACGATCCTGGAGCCAAAACGGTGAAGAACCAACGGCAACATCAAAAACAAGCATGGCGGCATATCTTGGGCAAAGGTCCGGATCCAAAATCGTAATAGAAGTATAATTCAAGATATCATCAAAAACTTCCGGAAGGCTGATTTGTGGATAGATTACCCTTGTTTTCCGGAGTGCCGCAATTTCCCGCGCTATGCCAATGATACTCAGGCAGTCCGACCGGTTTGGTGTCAGGTCAATTTCGAACACGAAGTCTGACAATCCAAGCGCTTTGTTGAGAGGTTTTCCCACCGCCAGATCCTGTTTCAGAATCATGATGCCGTCACTTTGTTCACCCAGGCCCAACTCGACTTCACTGCAAAGCATTCCTTCTGAGCCTTCAGCATGAATCAGCCTTTGCTTCAATACATTGCCGCCCGGCAGAGAGGTGCCGGGCAGGGCACAGGGCACCAATATACCCTTGGCCACATTCGACGCTCCACATACAACAGTTAGCTTGCGATGGCCTATATCCACCCGGCAGATTTTCAGACCGTCGATATTAGTATGAGCATCGATCCCGTCAATTTGGCCGACAACCACACGATCAAGATAATCATAACGATCTGAAAAGGTTTCAACCTCGAGCCCGACCATGGTAAGGGCGTCGGCAAGATCACTCGGCGGCATGTCAACGTCCACATATTTTTTTAACCAGCTTAAGCAGACCTTCATATTAAAAATATTTTAAGAACCTTAAATCGTTTTCAAAATACTTGCGGATGTCATCAACTCTGTATTTCAGCATAGCAATCCGTTCAACACCCATTCCAAAAGCAAAGCCGCTGTAACGCGTTATATCATAGCCGACGTTCTCAAACACTGCCGGATGTACCATGCCGGCACCAAGCACTTCCAGCCATCCGGTATTTGAGCATACCCTGCACCCTGCACCCCGGCAGATAACACACCGGATATCAACTTCCGCACTCGGTTCCGTAAATGGAAAGAAGCTGGGTCGAAACCTTAAGCTTGTCTCTGTGTCAAACATCTGGTGCACAAATGTAGTCAGCACCCCCTTGAGATTTCCAAAGGAAATCCCTTCATCAACAAGCAGGCCCTCAACCTGATGAAACATGGGCGTATGCGTCAGGTCGGAGTCACAACGGTAGACTTTGCCGGGCGCGATAATTCGGACCGGTGGTTTCTGTCGCTCCATTATCCGGGGCTGGGTAGGAGAGGTATGGGTCCGCAGCACAATGTTTTCCGAAATGTAAAATGTGTCCTGCATGTCCCTTGCAGCATGATTTTTGGGTATATTTAGGGCCTCAAAATTATAATAATCGGTTTCAACCTCCGGCCCTTCGGCAATATCAAACCCCAGTCTTAAAAAAATATCACAAATCTGCTGGGTAATCTGAGTAATTGGGTGCAATGATCCCTGCCGGACAACTCTGCCGGGCAGCGAAACATCAAGGCGGTCGTCCGTTTTTAATGCCGCGGTTTCAAATTGTTGAATTGCCCTTTTGAACCTGGCATCAAGAACCCTCTTAATTTCGTTGGCTCTTTTACCGGCCTCTGGTCTTATCTTTTGGGGAAGATTCGCAATATTTCTCAAAAATTGAGTAACTTTGCCCTTCCGCCCCAGATATCGGACCGAGAGGTCTTTGACACTTTCCATATCAGAAGCAGCTTCAAGCTCCTTTAGGGCTTGCGCTTTAATCTGTTCGATATCTTGTTCCACTTTTTGTGATCTACCAGCAAAATATTCTGCTCTTTATCAGCCGTTCGCTATTCCGCAGTTCCGCCCTGAAAGGACGGGATCGGCACCCGCCTCAACTGATTCATCTTGTTGTCATTTAAGGGAAATTGGCACTGCCTAGACAAATTCTTCATGAAAAATTCAGGTTAGAGTTGTTGTGCGGCCAAGTTGGCAACCTGAGCAAATCCCGCAGGATCAGATATAGCCAGCTCCGCCAGAACTTTTCGATCAAGCTCAATACCGGCCAGTTTAAGTCCATGGATGAATTTACTGTAAGGCAGATTATTCATTCGTACCGCCGCATTAATTCTTGCAATCCAGAGTTTCCGGAAATCGCGCTTCCTTGCTCTGCGATCGCGGTAAGCGTACATCAGAGCCTTATCGACCGAGTCCGCCGCTGTCCGAAATAATTTGCTACGCCCTCCGCGATACCCTCTGGCTAATTTCAGTACCTTTTTACGGCGATTTTTAGCTTTAAAACCTCTTTTTACGCGCATGGTTATTCTCCTTAAACGTGAAAGGCAACTTCTCAACAAGCCGGGATCGGTGACACCACCCCCAGTCCTTTCCTTCCAAAACTGTGCCGGCCCCGGGCTTGATACGGTGGTAATGCAACAAAAGCCACCGCTATTGAGAAGGTCCCCATAAAACTATCCATTGGGAAGCAATAATTTTATCTCTTTTATATTCGTTTTGTCAATAAGTTGGCTTTTCCGCAGCGACCGCTTGCGCTTGGTGGTCTTTTTTGTTAAAATATGCCTTGCATGTGATTTTGAAAAGACAAATTTGCCTGTACCTGTCTTCTTGAAGCGTTTTGCTGCTGAACGATTTGTTTTAATCTTTGGCATGTATAAATTCCTCTAAAATGTAAGAGTTCAAATATATATGGCGTGGGCAATAGCCAACT
>Ga0315268_10008324_pt1 | contig 10851 bp, 8 predicted proteins | sample C1_top_MG_FD_204535 | JGI IMG/M metagenome (GOLD analysis project Ga0315268, IMG submission 204535) | Sediment microbial communities from Yellowstone Lake, YNP, Wyoming, USA - C1_top | ecosystem: Environmental > Aquatic > Freshwater > Lake > Sediment | place: USA: Wyoming | collected 2017-08-01 | reverse complement strand
GACACAAAAATTGTCGCATTACTCATGAAAGATGGCCGGACGCCGGCTGCTGAGATATCGCGAATCATTGGAAATATCTCCGAAAGAGTAGTTCGCTATAGAATTGACCGCCTGGTAACTGAAAATGTGATTCAAATACGACCGATCATAAATCCAAAAGCATTTGGTTATACAACCATCGCAGATGTCTGGTTGGAGGTTGAATCTGATTGCATACAGGACGTCACTCAAAAAGCGGTGCAATTTGAAAATGTGAGCTATGTAGCATGCTCTATTGGCGAATCTGACGTAAGTATCCAGGTTCTTGCCCGGGATACTTCGGAGGTATACAGGTTTGTGACCGAAGTATTAAGAAAGATCCCTGGAGTTCGAAAAACAACAACTGCGATAGTACCGGTCGTTCTGAAGGATGTTTACGAATGGAATATCCCCACGGGGAATCCTACCGTAATTAGATAGAATCAAGATGTATTTTTAAGGAGCATTTTATGCCTTTTTCCCATGACAAAAGCATTAAGCTACAACAGCGCGCATTCAAATCAATGCCTTTAGGTGTAAATTCAAATTTTCGATATTGGGGAGATGGTATCACCCCGTATGTTGAAAAAGCCAAAGGTGCATATTTATGGGATGTGGATGGGAACAAGTATATAGATTATCGCCTGGCATTCGGTCCGATAATCCTTGGTCATGCCTATGATGAAGTAGATGCTTTTGTTATAGGGGAAATGAAAAAAGGTCTTCTGTCTGCAATGACCTATGAGCTGGAAGTTGCGTTGATGGAAAAGATCATCGAAATGTGTCCTGCGGTGGATGTTGCCCGGTTGGCTTGTTCGGGCACAGAAGCGACCATGCATGCCATAAGAGTTGCCCGAGCGTTCACCGGGCGGGAAGTGATCATAAAATTCGAAGGTAATTATCATGGATTTCACGACTACACATTATGGTCGACATATTCACCAGACCAGGTGTACGGAAATGAGCGCAGTCCCATTTCAATTCCATCAAGCTCTGGGATCCCCCGATCTATTAATGAATTGATCATTACCCTTCCTTTTAATGATTTTGAAGGGTTGGAAAGGATCTTAAAAAACCGGGGACATCAAGTTGCGGCTTTAATTACCGAACCTTACCAGGGGAATTGTGGCGGAATAGAACCCCAACAGGGCTTTTTGGAATTCATCAGGGATAAATGTGATGAATACGGGATTGTGTTTATCCTGGATGAGGTAAAGACAGGATTTCGCATAGCAAACGGTGGCGCCCAAGAATTTTATAATATCCGTCCTGATCTGGCAACCTATGCCAAGTCACTTGGTAATGGGTACCCAATAGCTGCTTTTGGAGGTAAGGAAGAGATCATGCGGATTATTGGACATGGAGTCGCTCAGGGGGGTACTTATACCAATAATAAACCCGGTGTAGCGGGAGCATATGCAACCTTGTCCATTTTAAAAAATAAACCCATCCTGGCTACGATTGAAAAGAGAGGCAAACGTTTGATGGATGGTCTGAAGAAAGTATTCGAAGACGCTGGCATCCAGGTTGCGTTCAGTGGGCACCCTGCCATGTTCTCCTTTGCGATCGGTATAGACTTGGTCTCCAATTCACGAAATTGGAGTAGAGCTGACGGAGAATATTATTTGAGGTTGGTTGACGCCGCTATTGAGCGAGGGGTAATGCCTGATCACGATCCACGCGAACCTTGGTTCCTTTGTTATTCCCATTCTGATGAAGATATTGAAAAGACAATTGAAGTTTATGCAGAAATTATCAAGACAGTGAAACGGTAACAAGAAATTATTGCTATTTGAAGATATTTGGAGGATTTTGTGGACCAGAAATTATCTGCTCAAGAGATCATCGAATATAGTTCAAAATATACTTTCTATTCATGGTCTGTTCAATCCCAGGTAAATCCAATTCCAATGGCAAAAGCCGAAGGTGTCTACTTCTGGGATGCCAACGGAAAAAGGTATATCGATTTTTCATCCCAGCTGATGAACTTGAACATAGGTCATCAGCATCCCAAGGTTGTTAAAGCCATTCAAGATCAAGCTGGTGTGTTGGCATATGCTCATCCATCCATGGCGACAGAGCCCAGGGGTCTTGCAGGCAAGAAAATATCTGAAGTAGCTCCTGGGAATCTGAATAAAACCTTTTTTTGTCTCGGAGGGGCAGAAGCGAACGAGAATGCTATTAAATTTGCTCGTTTCTTTACAGGTCGGCATAAGATCCTGGCACGCTACCGTTCATATCACGGAGCAACCTACGGTGCAATTGCATTAACAGGTGACTATCGACGACTGGCAGTCGAGCCGGCCATGCCCGGTGCTGTCCATTTTCTTGATCCATATTGCTATCGTTGTCCGTTTGGATGGACGCGTGAGACTTGTCATAAGGAATGCATAAGCCATGTCGAGGAAGTGATCCAATATGAAGGACCGGACAATATTGCAGCCATCATAATGGAGGGCGTAACAGGTTCCAATGGATTGATCGTACCTCCGGATGATTACTGGCCGCGTGTTCGTGAGATCTGCAATAAATACGGAATTTTATTGATCTCAGACGAAGTGATGAGCGGGTGGGGAAGGACTGGGAAATGGTTTGCGGTCGATAATTGGGATGTTGTGCCTGATATTATCACCACCGCAAAAGGGATCACTGCCGGCTATGTACCATTGGGAGCCGTGATCGTCTCTGATAAGATCGCTGAATATTTTAATGACAAGATGCTCTGGGCAGGTTTGACATACAGTGCCCACCCGCTTTCATGCGCTGCCGCTGTGGCAACCATTGATGTTTATCGCGAGGATGGACTGATAGAAAACGCGTCACACCTGGGAAAATACCTGGGAAAGCGGCTTGAAGAGATTAAGCTAAAGCATGTTTCGGTTGGTGATGTTCGTTACATTGGTCTTTTCTCTGCTCTTGAAATTGTAAAAAACCGGGCTAGTAAGGAACCAATCGATCCATTAACGGACGTTCAAAAAATCTTGCGGGCGGAAGGATTGTTTACTTTTAATTTTCACAATATTCTATTTGTGGTGCCTCCTCTTTGTATAACCGAAACTCAACTCGAGCAAGGTTTGCAGATCATCGAGAAAGCTCTTGAACAGTCAACCGATAAGATGGTTGAGTAGAGGTTACTAATGGAAAAAGTTTTAAATTACGTCAATGGAGAATGGATAATATCAAGGGCTGAGGAATTTACGGATGTGATCAACCCGGCTACTTCAGAAATGATGGCCAGAACCCCCCTTGGAGGGGCTGAGGAAGTGGACAGAGCAATCATCTGTGCCGCACAGGCTTTTAATGATTGGCGACGGGTACCTGTATTGGAAAGAGTAAAACCACTTTTCAAATTGCGTGAATTATTGATCGATAATTTTGATGATCTGGCGCAAACGATCACGATGGAATGCGGAAAAACCTTCGAAGAAGCTCGTGGTGAAATGCTCAGGGCTGTTGAAAATGTTGCCATGGCTACAGCAATGCCGATGATGATGCAGGGATATAACAATGAAGACATTGCCCCCGGGATTGATGAAATGATGATTCGTCAACCCTTGGGTGTAGGTACCACGATTGCTCCATTTAACTTTCCAGCTATGATCACGTTTTGGTTTATACCATATGCCCTGGCAGCAGGAAACACATACCTGGTAAAACCTTCCGAGCGGGTATCACTCACAATGCAGAAAATATTTCGTTTGATCGATCAGTCTGGTTTCCCGAAAGGCGTTGTGAATATGGTAAATGGTGCCAAACCTGCGGTCGATGCCATTCTGAACCACCCGGACATAAAAGCAGTAACTTTTGTAGGCTCAACTCCAGTTGCTAAATATATTTACAGCCAGGGATCAGCAAATGGGAAACGTGTACAGGCCCAGGGTGGAGCCAAAAACCCATCTGTAATAATGGCTGATGCAGATATGGAATCGTCTGTCAAGATAATTGCGGATAGCGCTTTTGGGTCCGCTGGACAACGCTGTCTGGCCACTTCAGTTGTCATCACAGTTGGAGAAGCACAAGAATCATTTACAAAAATGATTTGTGATGTTGCCGCCAATCGAGTGGTTGGTTATGGACTTGATCAAAGTGTAGAGATGGGTCCTGTTATAAGTCAGCAGTCCAAAAATCGTATAGAGAACTTGATAGACAGGAGTACAAGCGAACATGCAAATATCCTGGTCGATGGACGTCACGCAATTATCGCAGGTTACGAGAAAGGATTTTTTGTCCGCCCGACAGTGATCAAGAATGTGTCTCATAAAAGCGAGCTGGCATTAACCGAGGTGTTTGGGCCTGTATTAAGTTTGATGCATGTTGAAACTCTTGACCAAGCAATTAAATTAGTAAATGATCGGAATTACGGAAATATGGCAAATATTTTTACTCGTGACGGAGGTTCTGCCAGGAAATTCCGCTATGAAGTGGAAGCCGGTAATGTCGGTGTCAACATTGGAGTGGCAGCTCCTATGGCATTTTTCCCCTTCAGCGGATGGAAAGACAGCTTTTTTGGCGATATGCATGGTCAGGGTATGGATGCGGTTGAGTTCTTTACTCAAAAGAAGGTCGTGATCGAACGTTGGCCGAAGGAATGGTCAAGAAAATTCTAAAAATATTTCATTCATAATTCTGGAGGATTTAATGTCCCAAGCGTTGCCAGATGCCCTGGACTATTCGAGTCATTGGTTGGAGATCATCCATAAAACCGATGTTCTTGAATTGGAAAGGAAGCAGATCATTGAAGAATCCCAAATAAATTTTGCCGAGTACTTCAACAGAGGTTGGCTCGAATATAGAAAATCCGTAACCGAAGCTGGAGATTGGGCTTCAACTGAATGGACTGGGCAGGGAGCCAAATTCATTGATGTATTGGGTCGTGAATTCATCGATTGCCTGGGTGGGTATGGGATGATGAACCTCGGCTGGAATCACCCGGATGTTGTTGCTGCGGTCAGGGATCAATTAACAACCCGCACTTCCATGCCTAGCCAGGAATTGGTTGATCCACTAAGAGGTGTGTTAGCTCGCTTGATGGCAATGATCACTCCTGGGGAAATTAAATACAGTTTCTTTGCAGCAAGCGGTACCGAATCAATAGAAGGCGCCATCAAGTTGGCGAAAATGTATACGAAAAAACCAGCCTTCATCTCTTCACTGAAAGCTTTCCATGGCAAGACGATGGGATCCTTAAGCATGATCGGCAAGGCAGATTACCGTGAACCAGTTGGTCTCCTTTATGGTGGACCGGTCTATCATGTCCCATTCGGAGATGCAGACAGTGTGGAAAGGCAATTGGAAACCTGCAAAACGCTGGGTATTGGAGTTGCGGGTGTTCTTATGGAGCCAATTCAGGGAGAGGCTGGGGCAATTGTTCCACCGGATGATTTTTGGCCACGAATTCGTGAAGCAACAAAACATTATGGAACGCTACTTCTGGCAGATGAAGTCCAGACAGGTCTGGGACGGACCGGAAAACTTTGGGGGGTGGACCACTGGAATGTTGTTCCCGATATTCTTTCAGTAGCCAAGTCATTGGGCGGTGGAATTATGCCGGTCAGTGCTTTCTGCTCTACGGAAGAGATTTGGGAATGCATGATGTACCCGAATCCTTTCATCCATACAACTACTACTGGCGGTGGGGCTCTGGCTTGTTCTGCAGCCATAGCTGCAATCAATGTTACTTTGCGTGATCGTTTATGGGAAGCCGCAGCCTCCAAAGGGGAATACCTTATTCCCAAGCTCAAGGGTTTGGCAGAGAATTATCCAAAAATTTATGAAAGCATAACCGGGAAAGGTTTGTTGATCGGTATGCATTTCCAGACCCCTGAGATCGGTTATAAGGTTGCGGCCGGGTTGTTCAAACGAGGCGTGCTTGTGGCAGGTACGTTAATCAGTGCCCAGACCATTCGAATTGAACCTCCTCTTGTTATCACCTTTGAACAAATCGACGAAATGTTGAATCGGTTGGACGATACCTTGAAAGAATTGAGCAATAACCAATAGCTTTATTTTCGACAAATAGAGCAACAAATAGTAAGCAATTGACTTTTTTGTGGAAGTGCTTGAAAATTAAAAATGGAATTTCTGGAGATTGAATGAACGAATTTGCGGTCGAACTTCAAAATGTTGTCAAAGAATTTCCGACACCGGAAGGTGGTCAGGTTCTTGCAGTAAACCAGGTCTCAATGCAAATTAAAAATGGAGAATTCTTCTCTATGCTGGGTTCATCTGGTTGTGGGAAAACTACTTCGTTGCGGATGATCGCAGGTTTTGAATGGCCAACGGCAGGCGAAATATTTATTGCCGGAAATCCTCAAGGTCATACCCCACCATTCAAACGTCCGGTTAATACAGTATTTCAATCCTATGCTCTGTTCCAGCATATGACTGTTTTTCAAAATGTCTCCTTTGGACTTGAAATGGACCATGTGGACAAAGTTCAAATAAAAGATCGTGTTGGCAGATCTCTTGAAATGGTCCAATTAGCTGGAATGGATAAACGATTTCCGAAGCAATTATCAGGTGGGCAACAGCAAAGGGTAGCCCTTGCGCGAGCCATTGTTAAAACTCCCAAAGTATTACTCCTTGATGAACCATTGGGAGCCCTGGATCTAAAGCTTAGAAAAGAAATGCAATTAGAATTAAAAGCTTTACAGCAACGACTTGGGATAACCTTTGTATATGTTACCCACGATCAAGAAGAAGCTCTTACCATGTCTGATCGAATAGCAGTAATGAGTTTTGGAAAAGTTTTGCAAATGGGTACACCGGTGGAGATTTATGAAAGACCCAATTGTAAATTCGTTGCTGATTTCATCGGTACATCCAATTTTCTTCATGGAATTGTAAAATCTGCAGATAATGGCAAAGCTAGTGTTTATGTTCAGGAGCTCGAAACCGAGATTGTGGGTTTGGCATCAGGAGAAGTTAAAGTGGGGGAAAAGGCCGCCATTTCAATCCGACCGGAAAAAATACGTCTCTCTGAACAATCTGCTTTCAACCAGAATTGTTTTGAGGGGACAGTATCAAGTACGACTTATATTGGATCTGACACACATGTTTATATTGATGTAAAAGGTATTCGCTTAAAAGTTTGGGAACAAAATAAAATTTCCAGTTTGGATCCCAAAGCATATTATTCGGTTGGACAAAAAGTCTGGCTGACACTATTCCATGAAAACGCGTTGATCATGGCGGATGAGTGAGGTTGCCATGATAAAAAGACTTCGGGAAAATAAATCGTTTCAAGGGACAATACTAGCAACACCTACTTTAATCTTTATGGTGGGTCTCCTGATCATCCCATTAATATTGACCTTGATCATCAGTTTTGGGTCACGTTCTGCAGATGGAAACGTTATTTATGGATTCAGTTTACACAATTACGTTCGCATGTTTGGGTTCAGCACAGATTGCCAGAATGGAAAATCAACTTGTTTTGACCCGTTGTATACGCAGATCATGTGGAGATCACTTTCTTTAGCCTTTAACACAACATTTCTTGTAATTTTATTGGCTTATCCATTATCCTACTTTGTCGCCAGGTCTCACCCGAAGCGACGGAATACATTCCTGTTCATGGTATTGGTTCCATTATGGACGAATTTTGTCATCCGGGTATATGCCTGGATGATGCTCCTTCGAACGCAAGGAGTCATCAATGGAGTTCTGGGATGGTTGGCAGGATTATTTGGATTGCATTTTCTTCCGTTGGAAATGCTCTATACTCCTGGCGCAGTTTTGGTTGGGATGGTCTATGAATTTTTACCATTCATGATATTGCCAATTTATACTTCTCTTGAAAAGATCGAGAATTCCCTGTATGAAGCCGCGGCTGACCTGGGAGCAAATCCTTTCCGGACTTTTCTCAAAGTCACTTTACCTCTCTCCATGCCAGGCGTTGTTGCTGGAACCATTCTTGTATTCATACCGGTAATGGGTACATTTATTGTCTCTGATCTTTTGGGTGGAAAGCAGGTCATCCTGGTTGGAAATTTGATCCAGCGCCAATTCCTGGATGCTCGCGATCCAACGTTTGGATCGGCGGCATCTCTGATTTTAATGGTAATGACACTAATAGTTACATATTTTTATACTCGGAAATTTGGTTTCGGTGAGGAGATTATCGCAGTATGAACCCATACCGACGCTCGCTGTTTATTCGTTTGACTTCTGTTTTGGTTTATGCATTTTTATATGCACCTATACTTGTGTTGATTGTATTTGCTTTTAATTCCTCACGGACCAATGTCAATTTTGGTGGTTTTATCACCCATTTCGGTCCTCTGACCATGGAAGGAAGTACAGTCATCCAGAGCCCTTGTGGTCCATTCCACTGGTTTTGTGAACTTGGCAAGAATCGCGAGGTTATGGGAGCAACCAAGAACACTTTAACAGTCGCCTTTATATCGACGATCACTTCAACCATCATCGGTACATTGGCAGCCATGGCGTTGCAACGATATAATTTTAAACTAAAGTCCTTTACCCAGGTTTCTCTTTATATACCGATCGTAATTCCTGAAATTGTGATGGGTATCGGGATCCTGGTTTTATTTAGCCAGTTATTTACCTTTTTAAATGGGTTGTTTGGTATCACAGGAGATGCCCGTTTGGCTATGGGGTTACCTACTGTTATTTTTTCCCATATAGCATTCAGCATCCCTTTTGTGACGTTGGTAGTGCAAGCCAGGTTGCAAGGTTTTGATAAATCGATCGAAGAAGCAGCCATGGATCTGGGAGCGAATGAACTTACCACTTTTTGGCGGGTTACATTTCCAACTATATTACCTGGGATTCTCTCTGGTGGATTGCTGGCTTTCACTCTTTCCCTGGATGATTTTGTGATCACATTTTTTACAACAGGGCCTGGAGGTACGACCTTACCGATATATGTCTATGGTCTATTAAGACGCATCATCACCCCACAGGTTAATGCTTTATCCACAGTTTGGGTATTGATCGTTTTTTCAATTATGCTCTTGCTTCAAAGGGTACAAAATAGAAATACTTAATTGTTGTTGTTCGTGAGGTGGATGGTCCACCCCATGTTTTAATATATATTTTTCCAAAGGAGGAAGAAATGAAAGACAAATTATTAAAAGTGTTTGTGGTGATCATTTTGGGAAGTTTGTTGTTGACCGCTTGTGGAGGAGGCGCAAAACCGACGAGTGTTAGTAATCCGACCAGCGTAAGTGGGGAGTTCGTTTGCCCGGACCCAGAAAACAAGGTTACGGTCACATCGAAAGAGTTGAATCTTTATGTTTGGACAGAATATATTCCCACCGATTGGATAACCTGTTTTGAAAAAGTGTACGGTGTAAAGATCAATCGTGAAGAATACTCCAGCAACGAAGAAATGTATGCCAAGTTAAATGCAGGAGGATCTAATTATGACCTGGTCCAACCGACAGACTATATTGTTGGTTTAATGATCCGGCAAGGTTTACTCCAAGAAATTGATAAAAACAAACTCCCGATGTCAAATTTCAATCCTAGTTATTTGAATCTGCCCTTTGATCCCGGAAATAAATACACACTTCCATATGAAGCTGGAACTGATGCGATCATCTATAATTCAGAGAAAGTAACCAATCCTCCAACATCTTTTGCGGATCTATGGAAACCGGAATATGCGGGAAGAATGGTGTTTCTGGATGATTCCCGTGTTGTTATCGGCATGACATTATTGACACTTGGTTATGATGTAAATACCAAAGATACTGCCCAGCTGGATGCTGCCAAAACAAAATTGGCACAATTAATTCCCAACGTAAAGCTTTTTGATAGCGACAGCCCGAAAACTGCACTCATTGCTGGAGATGTGGATCTCGGTATCACCTGGACAGGGGAAGCATTTACTGCTCAACAGGAAAATCCTGCCTTTAAATTTGTATATCCAAAAGAAGGTGCTATTCTTTGGCAAGACAATTGGGCCATTCCCAAAGGAGCTTCCCATCTGGATGCCGCTTACGCATGGATTAATTACACGAGCCAGGGAAATATGTTTTGGATGATGTTACGCGATTTCCCATATATTGTTCCAAACCAAGCAGCTCTCGATTATGCCAAAACCAACCAGGCAGATCTGTTTAATGCATATATGAATTCCACCATTACCAATGTTCCCCTGGATGCTATTGCGAATGGTCATCGAATCGAGGATGTTGGGGATGCTACTCCACTTTATGACAAAATCTGGACTGAAGTAAAAGGTGGACAATAATTGAGCAAATTGATTGCATGAAAAAAAACAATTTAATTAGGCGGATATAAGAAATAAATAACCAAAACGCATGGCTGTTGAGCTGGTTGATCAAACCAGACCAGCAGCCATGCTTGTCTTAAAATTATATAATTGACAAGAATTATGATTATAATAAATAATATTCACAAATAATTACATAAAAAGCAACAATATATTGACATTTATGACGATAAATGATAATATGGTTTGATGGAAACAAAAGGATCTCCCCGATATTCAATCGAGATTGATGAAATCGATACTTCAATAATTGAAAAATTACGGCAGGATGGAAGGACAACTTTTGCACAAATCGCCCAGGAATTAAATGTTTCACCTGGAATGATTCGAATGAGATACAACCGCCTGGTCGAAAACGATTGTCTGAAGGTTGTCGCCATCACAAATCCCCTCCAAACGGGATATGAAACCATGGGATTGATCGGGATCAGGGTAGACGGAAGTAAATTGTTGGACGCTGCCAATAAAATTGCAGAGTTTGATGAAGTAGTTTACCTGGTTGTCACCAGTGGCTCATATGACATATTGGCTGAAATTAGAGCCGTTGACCATGCGCACTTCTTGCAATT
>Ga0315268_10008323_pt1 | contig 10853 bp, 10 predicted proteins | sample C1_top_MG_FD_204535 | JGI IMG/M metagenome (GOLD analysis project Ga0315268, IMG submission 204535) | Sediment microbial communities from Yellowstone Lake, YNP, Wyoming, USA - C1_top | ecosystem: Environmental > Aquatic > Freshwater > Lake > Sediment | place: USA: Wyoming | collected 2017-08-01 | reverse complement strand
TGCACCCGGTGAAGGTACAGTGGTTCTTTGATGAACTTGAAACCGCAAACGGCTGACAACTCTAGCCAAAACAAATTGTCGGAAAAGAAACGTAGGCGCTCGTCATAACGGATTCTGTAGGTCTCCAGGACGCGTCTCCTAATCACGCCTATACCTATGGAGCCCTCTTTGAGCACCAGTTCATTGAAATAGGCGACGCGATCGATGTTCGGTGTATCGGGAACACTGTGCCCAGTTTGCTCAGCATATAGTCTAGACGCAGTGCCAAACACTCTGTCTCCGCAAAACCATAATACTTCAAAAACCACGAGGCCGCAAACATCATCACTTTCCAGTATTTCGATAGCTCTTCCGAGGGCATGTGGCTTGATCATGTCATCAGAGGCGAGGAATAAAACGTATTTCCCCCTGGCAGCATCGATCCCATCGTCTACAGTTCTCGAAATGCCCATGTTCCTTGAATGGAGAATCGTTCTCACCCTCGTGTCACGGCGTGCCCACCTGTTGATGACTGTCTTGCTACCGTCAGATGAGCAGTCGTCCACTATTATTAGTTCCAGGTCAGCCATCGTTTGATTGAGAACCGAACCTACGGCATCACTGATAAATCCCTCATGATTGTAGGACGGAATGATCACACTCACAAGGGTCATTTTCGAATACAACCTGCAGAGGTGGATGTACCGGCTAGAAAAGCCAATCGGCGATTCCATTTCAGCCCGAGTCGCGTGAACCTGGAAACCGACGATAGTACGGCATCGATGAACTGCCACTATTCGGTAGGCAAAAATAGCCTGAAAAGGCGGATAAGAGTATACAAGAGAGCGAGGATCGATGAATGACTGCTGGAGAGAGGCCAAGCTGGGTCATAGTAGGAGAAGGTGCCCGAATCCACTCTTCCGTCGTGTTTGTCCCATACGAGAACGAGAGGACAATCATCGGGAAGAGAGCGAGAATAGACTCTGGTGCCGTCATATATGGCGGAGTTGAGATTGGAAACGACAGCGGAATAGGACATAACACGGTTATTCGATTCAATACGAAAATCGGTGTGCACTCCGTGGTAGCTAGTCTCTGCATGTTGGAAGGGAACATAACGATCGGACATCATACCTTGGTGCATTCGAACAATCACCTGGGCCAGAAGACTGCTATGGGGAACTACGTTTTCATGGCTCCACTATGCGTGACGACAAACGACCCCAACCTCTACTACTACCGAAAAGACTACTCACAAATCGGTGAACATTGGAAGCTCCTAAACGGACCCATCATCAGGGACGGAGCAAGAATAGCAGTAGGCGTCATCATCTTCCCGGGTATCACGGTTGGGAAAGAATCAGTGCTTGGCGCGGGCGCAATTGTCACCAAAGATGTCCCCGATTATGCGGTGGTCTATGGTGTGCCTGCCCAGATAAGAGGGCAAGTTGACCCGAAGAACGACAGGATAATCGAATGCAAGAAAGACCATACATAGGCAACTGAATCTCTTTTTCCGCGGAGTAACAGAGTTCGGGAAGATGTCTTGGACAAGGTCAGCGAGTCAGGTGGCGCCACCACCACTCATTCTCGGCATACCAGTCGATCGTCTTCCGAAGCCCTTCCTCGAACCCAACTTGTGGTCTCCATCCCAACCGGTGAATTCTTTCACGATCAATTGAGTACCTGTACTCATGGCCCGGGCGGTCAGCGACGAATTCTATCATAGTCTCAGGAAGTGATAGGCAGCGGAGAATCTCTTCGGCAATTTCAATATTTCTCCACTCATTGCCAGCTGCGATGTTGTAGATTTGTCCCTTCTCGCCTTTCTCAAGAACGATGCGAATCGCCCGACAGTTTTCATCAACGAAAATAGAATCTCGAACATTCATCCCTGATCCATGGACTGACAAGAGCTTGTGTTGGAATGCGTTTGTCACGAGTCTTGGGATAAGCTTTTCCGGATGTTGATTGGGGCCGTGGTGCCAGTTACCAGCACCCTATCCATCTATCGTACGCCTTTCCCTTTCGTAGTTGGCTATTTGACCCCTTATCCGTGCCTGAGTCCGGGCGCAAGCCCCCAATCGTACGTAATCTCCTTGGTCTCCGGAGGAAGTCTGAATTCGTCGGGTTTCTCGTAGTCGTACGGTTCCGTTGGCATGTTTATGACGTACGCCGTCTCGCCTCCGATTGCTTTGAAACCATGATAGACCAGCGGCGGGATTCTCGTGAGAATTGGTTTCTTATCATCAGTAAAGACCTCGACGATCTGCTTGTGCGTTCTTGAGGATTCTCGCGAATCATAGAGGACCAACTTCAACATGCCTTTCACGCAAGCGAGGTTGTCCGTCTGGTTCTTATGGTAGTGCCACGCCTTCACGACGCCAGGATAGACTGCCGTCAGGTACACCTGCCCGAACTTCTCGAATATCTCCCAATCCGATCTCATGATTTCCATCACCAATCCACGTTCGTCCGGAATAGGCTTCAATTCGCGAAGTATGACCCCGTTGATCATGGGATCCATAGCCTCAAACTAACCTAAGCACCGACCCAGCCTCATAATGTCTCGACCGCCCCCATGTGATAAGGACGACGAAACAGAAAGTCACAGACGTGCCACATCACCGTTCCTCATGTCGTTTTTGCTGAACTAGTCCTTTGCACGCCTTTCGGCCATTTCAAGGAACCGTTCGTGGTCTCTTATGTAGTCGTGCTCGTCGTAGTACTGGTCTGCCAAGACAACAAGAACGCAATCCTGCGAAAGATCATGGATCTCACGCCAGATCATTGCGCTGAGGTAGAGCGCCTTGTTTGGCTTGTTGAGGAAAACCTCCATCTCTTCTTTCCCATCTTGGAGCAGGACTCTACAGGACCCTCTTACGCAAATAATCAGCTGTTGCAACTTCTTGTGCGCATGGAATCCTCTGCTTTTGCCTGCTGCGGTTCCGAAAAGATAGTAGACCCTCTCTATCTCGAAAGGTACGTTCCTGCCGGACTCCAACGCCACAAGCGGCGCTTGCGGCACACCGAGGACCTTAAGATCGACTACCCTAGCATTCATTATGAGACCCTCGGTACCCTAGGCGGCTGAGAAATCGCGTATTGCCTTCGCAACATACTCCACCTCATCTTCCCTCAACCAAGGATGCATCGGTAAGGAGAGTATTTCATGACTCACTCTCTCGGTCACAGGTAAGGTAACACCTGCTGAGAAAGCCAAATAGGCCTTCTGCTTGTGTATTGGGATAGGATAGTGTATCTGAGTCTGGATCCCCTTTGCAGACAAATGATGCTGTAGTTCAGCTCTCCTGTTGCATCTCGCTACGTATAGGTAATAGACATGTCTTGCGTAATCTCTCTCAACAGGCGTGGAGACCGATGCGCCGGATAGCAAATCATTGTAAATCCTGGCCATCCTTCGTCGTCTCTCGTTCCACTCGTCCAAGTGCCCCAACTTGGCGCTCAGAATTGCGGCTTGAATCTCGTCCATCCTACTATTGACACCGATCGTCTCGTGGTAGTACTTTGCCGGTTGCCCGTAGTTTCTCAGAAGCCTGAGCCTCTCTGCCAATTCCTCATCGTTGGTGACGATTGCCCCACAATCACCATACGCTCCAAGATTCTTTGAAGGATAGAAGCTAAAACAACCCAGGTCTCCTATTCCACCCACGTTTGTGCCTTTGTATTTTGCGCCGTGAGCTTGGGATGCGTCCTCGACTACATGAAGCCCGTGCTTCTGAGCCACTTCGAGCAGGGGGCTCATGTCTGCCGGATGACCGTACAAATGAACCGGCAGTATTGCCTTCGTCCTGTCCCCAACCAGCTCGTCCACCTGGGAGACATCTATAGTGTATGTCTCGGGATCTACGTCCACAAACACTGGCCTAGCCCTGTTTCTCGTGATTGCATCAGCGGTCGATATGAATGTGTGCGAGACTGTCACTACCTCATCTCCCTGCTCGATGCCGAGAGCCTTCATTGCCAAGAAGAGCGCATCGGAACCTGAGTTCACGCCCACAGTATGCTTGATTCCCAAATAGCGGGAGAATTCCTCTTCGAACCTGCTCAGTTCGTCTCCTAGGACAAATATCTGTTTCTTCAAGACGGCTTCAATTCGACTCAATACCTCCTGCCGAATTTCGGAGTACTCTCTCGTAAGATCGACGAGCTTGATCGCAGCACTCACTCAAATGTCACTCCCATGTAAGGGCTCGCGCCAAGTCCGCTCTAGAGCATTGAGTCAACGGTTCTGAGTCATGGTTATAATGTCTTCTGCCATGTGTTCTGACGCAGAAATGCACTAGTGGCTGCATCAGGACCATGCTTTCTGATGCGTTCGTCATACGAGCCCATCCTCCTTTTCCAAACTACGCCATACAGAGTTGCTGCACACAGTGTCCTCCATAAGCCCTTTAGTCACGCGGCAACAACTTAAGATGGCCAGTCCGGATTCGGCCGGCTCTGAATGGCACCAAGTTGCGAGACAGCATAACTCAACAACAAGAAAGAGATGCTCATTGTTCGCAAAGACGCACTCATCCCACCGATCCGGCGCACGGAAGACAGTGCCGATTTGCACAGCCAATGCGAAGACCAGTCTATTCAATTCGTCAAGCGACTCCATCGGCTCCAACGCTCGCGAACAAATGGGAGATGATCCATGGGGGACATCTGGCGATCTAACAAGTGTGCGATGTCAGTTGGTCGGAGATCCTTGACAGGATACTGGAGCCTATGGTGAAACGGTACGAAATCTCATATGCACAGGCGGGTGACACTAGGCACCATGAAACGATCATCTCTCTGTGGAGTTTTGGGCGCAGATGGTTTCATCGGAAGTCATCTCGTGCATGCCCTTGTGGCTCGTGACTTCAGGGTTCGGGCAATTGACAAGTTTGCTAATGGGAGGAGTCTCAATCTTGAGCAGATACGCAACAGAATTGAAATGGTGAGTGCTGACCTCTTCTGCGAAGAAGACCTTGATACTCAATTCCTTGAAGGGGTTGAGTATCTCTTCCACTTCGCGACCCCATCGACGCCCGCCTCTTCATTGCTCGACCCTATCAGGGAATTCCGGAATCATCTCTTGCCTACGCTCAGGCTATTTGACATGGCAAGCCAAAATGGGGTCCGTCGAGTCATATTCGCCTCCTCCGGAGGTACTGTGTATGGCCCTGCGCCAAAATGCCCGGCTACTGAAAACAGCGTGCTTCAGCCTGTTTTTCCACATTCCATCGTGAAAGTCGCACTTGAATACTACTTGGCATTCTTGCGACTTAGGGGCTTAGATAGCATCGTCTATCGTATAGCGAATCCCTACGGCCCTCGTCAGAGGGGCTGGATGACGAAACAGGGCGTGATTTCCGTGTTTCTCAGAGCTGCTCTACTTGACGAGCCCATTCAAGTGTCCAATGACAAGAACGCCATCAGAGACTACATTTTTGTTGGCGACCTAACCGAAGCTATCCTCAAGTCTTTCTGGAGGCCGCACAAACACCACGTCTACAACATAGGCTCTGGGATAGGCACGGATCTGCAGACAATCATCCGCCTCATTGAGAAGACAACGCGGAAAAGACTGAAAAAGACAACAGAGAAGGCACCGGTGGCACAAACAAGCAGGATAGTCCTGAACATTGGGCGTATCCAACGCGAATTTCACTGGCAACCGCAACTATCTCTTCTACAAGGCATAAGGCGTACATGGGAATGGATTCGAGATCAGGAGTTCGCCAGAAATTATCTGTGACTTCCAGAGCTGACGATCCAGCAAGAAGGAAGATCCGGGCAGCCGCAGGGTCATCATGTGTACGCAACTTGTTCGACTTGCTTCTCACGAGTCTGCTTTGGCATTTTCCGCAGGCGCCATACCATCCTAAGAAGCGGCGGCAATATCACGAGCGTGTCTCCAAGCAGTCGGCTCAAGGAAGTTCGTTTCCACTTTCTCTCTTCCCAATTCACCGGCAATTCGCACACGCTCAATCCCAGTCTTTCTCCCAACACGAGAAGCTCCGTGTCAAAGAACCATCTCTCGTCGAAACAGAGCGGAAGCAAGAAGCCCACTGCTTGTCGGGAGAGAGCCTTGAAGCCGCACTGATGGTCGGAAATCTTTTCGTTGAAGATCGCGTTCACGAGGAGATTGTAGGCGCGGGATACAAGGTAACGAAGTAGTGGACGCCTGACTTGGCTTGTGGCCACGTATCGAGATCCGGTGGCTAACTCGCACCCTTCTTTGACGGCAGCAATCAACCTAGGCAAGCGTGCAAGATCGGATGCCAGATCGCTGTCCATGTAGACATATACATCGGCTGACGCACGGGACCACATTTGCCGGAGCAAGCGGCCACGGCCAACGTTGCGTGTAAACCCTGACACCACCAACTGCGGATAACGCAAGACAAGTGCGGTGAGGATCTCAAAAGTTCGGTCAGTGGATCCATCATCTGCGACCAGAAGACGAGCGTCCCCTAGGTTCTCGAGTTCTCCAGTCACCTGTTCAACCGTCGTTTGGATCATGGATGAATCATTGTAGGTCGGGATCGTGATCAGTAGGCTAGCCTCGAGCGTGCTATGTTGACCGAGCTTGTCAAGGAAAGGCCGTTGGAATGAATCTCGTCTCCCCATTTACTCGACGCTGCTTGTATGCTAGCCCCACGCAACTACTCCCCATGAGAAAACCTTTCTGCAGGAGCGGACTCACCACTCTGTGGATGTTGAGTTGTGGGCATTCGCGACTGAACCGACTGGCTCCTAGTTGGCCTTGTCCAATCGCGAGCAGAGACTGCTGAAGCTCTACTCGACGCGCGTCAGATGAAGGGCCGGTCTATTGATCTCGCGCGAAGCCTTTTCTCTTCGAAAACGCGAAATGGGCAGGAAGCTCAGGATCTTCTCAGACTACTCCTGTCACGGGCTGCTGTGGAGAACGCACATGGATGGGTTCGGCTTGACTTCGGGGCTTGCGCAGATTCCAGAGTATCCTTGGGGAGAGAGATACTATGTCGGTCTGGAAGTTGGATTGATCTGAGAAGAACTAAGGGAGAGATCGGTCGATCTTTCCGGCTAACGTTGATGTTAAGTGCGGTACAGGGAGAGCATTCGCAGTGCTTGTTGACAATTGGTATTCACAAATACCAGCGCGTGACAAGTTGTGCCGAGATTGCTTGGCATAGTCATAAATGGGTAGAAGTATTCGTTAAGATTCTCTAGATATTTGATCAGCTGGATAACGAATTGCGGGCAGTTCGTGCCATTCCGTTAGGTGATGTACCCCCAGAATTGTCAGTCATGACCGAGACCTTTTCCCTCGAAGAAATCGTTCGCATTCTTCTGAAGGAGAACCTACGGGAGCTGAGTGAGATCCTTGTGTGTGTCGTGTCACCAAGAAACTGCGTTCAGTGTACGGGTTTTCGGTCGCCTTCAAACTAGGGTCCATACTCGAGTGGAAGCCAGGCGAGCAGATCGTTACTTCGTTATCTCCTATCACGCATGTACAATCGGCTCGTCATCTTCAATGAAAGAATCGGTGATCATCAATGCGGTTGCAAGATCTTCTCTCGTCCGGCTTGCCTGGGTCGAAGCCAGAACCAAAATCACTGCGACGACTCTTTCTTGATGTTTCAATAGTGACGGCATCCTTTCCTAAACCAGCATGGCGATTATATGTAAGATCCGTCACCGATATTGCCGATATCGGGGCTACGTGGGAAATGGAACTTGGAGCAACGCTAGGCAGGTGGAGGGATCGCATTCTTGATTACCCGCCTATCTTTGACTTCATACGCGAACTCCTAGATCCATCCCGCAACAACATTCACCAGATCCAAAGGGACCTGAAATTTGATGAAACCCGAATACTCGACATCGGATGTGGGACTGGGCGTCTTCTCGTTCTTGCTCGTGACACTTCAGTTAGTTGGGTCGGAATAGACGTGAATAGGAGCTTCGTGAGTTCCTTAAACAGCATTTTGCCCGAAAATGCTAGCCTCGCGTTAATGTCCGCAGATGCCATGGGTTTCCGTGACATGAGCTTTGACGTGGCAATAATGTTGGACCTCACCCATCATCTCTCTGACAGACAGGTCGTGACGACCTTGCAACACGCCAAGCGACTAGCCCACAAACGGATATTAGTTGTCGACCCAATCTATGTGGCGGGTAATCCATTTAGAAAACTTTTGTGCAAGATGGACCGAGGATCACACATTCGAACAGCTTCAGAACTAACTGAACTTGTAGGGTCAGCCGGTTCTATTGTTGAACAACCCTCGATTTTCAAGTCTGGACTTCACATGAAGTGTCGCGTGTCCATTCGATTCAAACCATGAGGTGGCAAGAAAATGTTCCATCAATCTCAGGTGATCCTTGGTCTACCGAACGACGGCCAATCTTGCGTGAATCGCCGCTGGCGACTCCAACTGAATATGTGACAGTCAATATGGATGGATGCGATCCTGACATACGCCAAGGGCTCTTGCATCTAGACCTAATGCGGACTGTTGGAAGAAACGGACGACTTGCTCTTGACTTGACAATTCGCTCATAGCAGCAAGGCAAGTCATATTACCTTCCATTGCGAAGGCAAACGGGCTAAGTGCTGTTGCGAAGGTTTCTTCACAGTCATGGTTTGCTGCTCCTGAATAGATCAGTCCGCGAAGCGACACCTTTCATGAGGAGTATCGCCGCGACTAGGAATCCTAACTTCAGGCATTCCATTCTAGCCGAGGGCATAGCCGTCACTCTCCTTATCGCACTGTTCTTCATGTGGAAGAGTCCTTACATTGCACAGCAATTGGTCCCGGTATGGGATGGAAACGTCTATCTTCTCGACGCTCACGACCTGCTCACAGGTCAGCAACTGTATATTTGGAATTATCCGTTGTTGGTGCCTGGAATTGTCGCCCTCGTCTGGTCAGTCATGGGAGAGAATTATCTGCCTATGCGGTTCTTGAACCTGACGTTTACTCTGGCAACAGCCGTTGCACTGTATTACTCGACTCGCTCGGAGTTCGGAAAGATTCCAAGTTTCCTAGCAGCAATCCTCTACCTTACGTCCATCGAGATTCTCATCTGGAGCGATCAACTAGCGGTTTACGGTCCCAGCAGCTTTTTTGCAGTCTTGGCGCTGGTGACTTGGCGCAAACACTCCTATTCAGCATCAATCGCTGGGGCAGTCTTTGCTGCTTTGTCGTGTTTGGCTCGATACTCAGTTGTTTCCATAGCGTTTCCCATTTTCATTGCATTCGCAATTGCGAACCGCAAGCGCCCTCGCCTCATCGTCGCAGCTATTTTCGGAGCGTGCATACCCATACTAGTCTACCACTTGGCGTTTCCGTTTGTGCTTCCACGCTTTCTTGACATCTATCTCGGATACGGTTTTCATTCAGGGAATCTTACGCTCCCATACTACTACTACGTCGCAAATTGGCACTCGTTCTTTGGCATCATTGGCGTATTCGGTTTACTTGCACTTTTCTTGCCTTCAACGTACCGAAACGATTCGTCGCGCGCGTGGGCATTTTGGCTTATTGGGTCGTTGGTGTTTTTCACGATCACACTTCAGAAATTCGATGCCTACACCTTCCAATGGACGCCAGCAGTTGTCTATCTGTCGTTCATGTTCCTGATCAAGATCAAGGACACCCTACTCACTCACGCGTCCCAGTCCAGATTTGAGTTTCTTTCGGAACGCCTCTCCGGATCATTCAATCCGAAGGTTTTCGGGACGCTTTTGATCTTCCTTGTACTGCTACAATCCTGCACATTTGCGTCTGCGTACCTCCAATATGAACGCAATGCTCAACCTGTGTTCTATCGCGACAACAATCTATTCGCGGTTGCTGACTATCTCAAGACTCACATTCCCTCTAACGCAACTTTCGTAACAGACTATTGTGCACCGGCACTTGCGTACTTCTCGGGTAGATACGGGCTCCAGATCTGGGAACATACGAATGATACAGAATACTTGGACCATCTTCATGGTTATATGCAATCTGTAGATGCGCGATATGTCATCATCTTTCCGAATCTTACAGGAAACTCAGCAAAGGTTCTGGAGGACAGTGATTTTCTAATATTAGAAGATACCCTTAACGTTACGGTTATCGGACCCGTCTATGTCTTTCACTTGACCTAGTCACCGGGCATACCCATTCACGATACATGAGACTTCGGTAGTGAGCTATCCACCCTGACATGTCCCTCTGAGCAGATCGCGAAAAGTTGAGTTAGTGTAGAGGGCAGTTTCCGCTAGAACATTGTCAGGACATGAGTTCACGCTGGAACTACAAGCAACGTTGAGCATCTCCATCTTGCCGAATCGCTCCACTAGAAAGGAAGCAGGTCTTCGATCCGATTCGTCGGCTCAAGCCTTCATGGAAGAACGAGCTAGAAATCACGGACGCAATCCCGATGCTGCTCGGCGATGGACTTAGTTTGCGGCATCGTCTAGTGAAAGGGCGGTGGAAAGACACAGGCAGACCGAAGGACGTTCTCGAAGCAGACCAACTGGTCCTCTCCGACTTGTCACCTTACGCCAGGGGAAAGCTGGAACACGACGTCAAGGCTTCAGGAATCGTATGCATCGACGAGGGCACAGTGATCCGCTCAAGCACGACACTGAGAGACCCTCTGATCATTGGGAAGAACTGTGAGATCGGACCTGACGTCTACGTCGGCCCATATACTGCGATTGGTGACGACACCCTCATTCGGGGAGCAGAGATTGAGAAAACGATCATCGTTGGCGACTGTAGGATAGATTGCAGGAGACGAATAGTTGACAGCCTTCTCGGGCGCAATGCTGAGATCACTGATTCTGCGAATAGCCTGCTCCGCGGCTCAAGATTCATCATAGGAGAGAACTCAGTCAT
>Ga0315268_10008322_pt1 | contig 10853 bp, 14 predicted proteins | sample C1_top_MG_FD_204535 | JGI IMG/M metagenome (GOLD analysis project Ga0315268, IMG submission 204535) | Sediment microbial communities from Yellowstone Lake, YNP, Wyoming, USA - C1_top | ecosystem: Environmental > Aquatic > Freshwater > Lake > Sediment | place: USA: Wyoming | collected 2017-08-01 | reverse complement strand
CTGAATTCCCTGGATGAGGTCGTTGATATTCTTTCAGATGGCTTATCCGAACAACCGGAAATCGTACGCTCCATGACAAACTTTGATTGGTTTAATACTCTATGTTTGACGTATAATTAGTATAATAATGCCAGGCAGGACTTGGCGTCGAAGGGAGCGGCGCAGGGTGTCCCGGAAATTAGGGGCGCCCCCTGGGGCGCGCCCCTGGGGGCGGACATGCGGGTCCGCCTCTACTCAGGAGAACCGCGACCGGATGGGGTGGAGAAAAAGATCTGGCGGCGGGATAAGGGAGTTCCATCCCGATCTCCTCGCCGCCGCTGGGGGAGGAGTTTACGAAGTCTTGGCCTTCAAGCCCTCGCCGGCCGCATCGTAATCCAGGATGCCCTTGCTCTTGATGAAATAGCTCCGGCAGGCCGCATCCAGGCCCTCGTAAGTAAGCTCGGGCTTCTGCCCCAACGACCTGGCGTTGTCCATGAGATTCTCCACCAGGTCCCGGGGGTGGCAGGCCCGGAACGGCCGGGAACTCTCGACATAATAGTGCTCGATGATCTTGTCGACGATCGCCTGGTCATAAACCAAACCGTAGTGTTGACAGACCCGGCGGAAGATCTCCAGGTATTGTTCCAGGTAAACCTCGCCGATAAAGACCTTATGGCGGATGCGGCGCAGAAAGGCTTCATCGGCCAGGGCGGTGGGATCGAGATTGGTGGAGAAGATGATGAGCTCATCAAAAGGCACCGCGAACTGCTGCCCGGTGTGCAGGTTGCAGAAATCCTGGCGGCTCTCCAGAGGAAACATCCAGCGGTTCAGCAGTATTTGGGGCGAAATTTTCTGGCGCCCGAAATCATCGATAACGAACAACCCGTTGTTGGCTTGAATCTGATGGGGAGCCTCGTAATATTTGGACACCGGATTATACTTGGGCTCCAATGCCGCTTCCGTCATCTCGCCCCCTGCGATGACCACCGGGCGCTTGCACAAGATCCAGCGGGGGTCGTGGGACTGGACATCGGAGGCCGCGGGTTCGTGAATAAATTCATCGTAAACCCTGATTATCTGGCCGTAAACATAGAGGGCTTTGGGGATATAGACGGCATCAGTGAAGATTTCACCCACGCATCGGGCCAGGGCGGTCTTGCCGTTGCCCGAAGGCCCAAAGAGAAAGATAGAGCGGCCGCTGGCGATGGCCGGCCGGATTTCGTTGAACAACACCTGGGGGACTACATAATCCTTGAAAGCCTCCCGGATGCGTTCTTCGGTGATCTGCACCTGTTGAATGGTTTGCAGTTCGACCCAGTCCCAATAGTCCTCCAGGCTCACCGGCGCCGGCCCTACATAGCTGTTAAACTCCAGCTGCTCTCTGGCGTTCTCCTTCCCCAGCCCCGGGAGGGTGTACCGGATTTCCGTGGCCAGGTGTCCGGGGCTCGGATGCAAAACATCCCGGGGACTGACATCCAGGTATTTCTGTTGCTTGAGGTATTCGATGAGCACTTCCACCAGGTGTTCGGGGATGGCCAGGGCCTCGGACATTTCCCGGGCCGTGAAGACATACCGGGAAAAGGCATGCTTTAACAATAGATTGGCCAGAAAATTTTCCGGCAGACCGATCTCTTCAAAACTTTGCGGCACCGGCGGGTAGGAGGGCACAAACTTGGCCACCTCTTCCCGGGTCATCAGGTCCAGGGCAACGAGATGATTGGCCAGATATCCCCGGTGTTGTTTTTGACGGTGGAGAGCCTGGCCCAATTGCTCGGGAGACAACACTCCGGCTTTTAGCAGACGTTTAGCTAGATTCACGGCATCAACCCCTCATTCTGAATAAAATCCCACAACTTTCCTGAAGAACCTGGGTTAAACATAATGATCTCGCCCTAAAAAGCAAGTCCGCTGGGAAACCCAACGGACATATTTCTACGCCCCCTTTGAATCAACGCCTCTGGTTTGCTATCCCCAAGGCGATAAGAAGCGCTACCGCCGCAAAGATAAACAAGAATAAGTTATTTTCAAAATACCTGGTTGCGGCATACAACGCGCTATTTAGTTTAGCAAGGATAATGTCAAGGGGATCCATACCCAGGCATAGCCTCTCCGGTCGGCAAAGTTTCAGCCGCACGCCAGCTTAGCGTTTGGAATTCTTCCAGGATTTTAAGTTAAAAGCAACCGTATCGCTTTAAATTCCCTCGCCAAAATCCGATTTTCAGACCTTTCTCATTTCACCAGCTTGGGCTGGGTGGATAGAATCCCATACCAGGCTCCGCCGCCGTAACCGGGCGCGACATAAGGGCCGCTCACAATTCTGACGTCAATGGAGTTTTCGGGTGAATCCGTCACCCGAACTATTTGCACGGGTATGCCGCCCACCACGGTGCTTTGATTGAACTTATTATCTTTGCTCTCACTGTAATAAATCGGCAGCATATAGACCACATCAGCATAATTTACGCCGTCGGGGTTGGTGCCCGTCGGTTCATAGATGTTTCTGTTCGTCGCGGTTGGAGTTAAGCCAAACCTGTTGTTTGGCGCGGTCATCGCTTTGATGGCCGATGAGGCCACGCCGTTTTGTATGCCTACCGTTGATTCAAACGGGCAGTCATAAAGGGCGCCCTGGTTCATGATCTTCTTGATCTCACTGGCGCTTGGATTGGTATTTTTGGGGTCGAGATTGGTCCAGCCCATGGTGTCAGATGTGTCGTTTCTAAATACGCCAAGTAGCTCTTGTCCAGGCGTTAGGGCCGGGTTCGGCTTAGTAGGGTCAGTCGGGTCATCCCTCCAGGCACCGAACGGCAAAACCGGAGTGCCTGGGTAAAATCCCCCGATGCCGCTCAGGGCCGCAGTGGCCTTGGTCCCCACCGGCACGGTGCTGATTCCGAAAATCTGGGCCAGGGTCATGCCCACCGGGCCAGAATTATAAGAGTCGGATCTTTTGGTGAATACGCCGACTCCCGGCCCGATATAGTGTCCCCATAAGCTGGCGTCCGGGGGCCACGTCCAAACCGGGGCCCCACCCACCCAATTCGAGGTTTCATAATTCCAGATGCCCACCTGGATGTCGGTTAGGGGCAGGTCTTTCAGGGCCGCATTATCCGATTTGTTTGCCCCGATGGTAATACTGGCTTGCGACTTAGCGTTAGCAGGGTCCGGGGCCACACTTGACAGATTGGAGACGATATCCGGCACATAAGCCCGGGCGCCGCGCAAGGCACAGGCGTCCGCAGCATTCCACAGTTCGTTCTGGACCGTGTGCAGGTGCCCCAAATCCACCACCAGGGCCAGGATGCCCAGGAAGGCGACCATTACCACTATGACCAGCACGGCTACCGCGCCGTGGTCATCCCGGAGAATAGAGTTTCTTTTCATGTTATGACCTCCAGGGTCTCGTCCCCTAAAATCCTGCCATCGACCCCGGTCCCGCACCTGAAAGGAACCCATCCCGGATGAAAGTGTTGAAGATGTGGATGAGCCCCGGGCCCACCACCACGATCAGGATGGCCGGGAAGATGCAGAAAATCAGGGGAAAAACCATTTTTACCGGCAGCTTGGCCGCCCGCTCCTCCGCCCGCAGGATGCGCTGGGTACGGGTAAATTCGGCATGGTTCCGCAGGGCGTCGCCGACGCTGCCTCCCAGTTTGCCGGATTGGACCATCAGGCTGACCATGGACCGGATGCTCTGCACCCCGGTGCGCTTGGCCAGGTTTTCGAAAGCTTCATCCCAGGTGATGCCGGTGCGCAACTCCGCCGCGGTGAGCTGCAGCTCCTCGTAGAAGTCGTTAAAAACCCCGCGAATCTCCTCCGCCACCCGTTGCAAGGCGGCATTCAACGACAGGCCCGCGTCCATGGAAATTACGAACATGTCCAGGATATCCGGCAGGGCCCGGTCCAGGCGATCCTGCCGGCGCCTGATCTTGCTCCCCAGAATGGTCGCCGGCAAGTAAAATCCGATGATGCTAAGGGAAAAGGCCATTAACAAAGGGCCGGGGGTGAGGTGACCGCGAATCACCAGCAGCAGGAGAAAGGGCAAGGGCAAGATGAAAGCCGCCAGCACCCTGAGGCCCAGATAAGCCGCCGGCGCCTTGGGATGCCGGTATCCGGCCATGATCAGGCTTTTCCGCATGGCGGAAACCTTATCCAGATTGGGGAGGGCCCACTGGCCCGAAAGGGCCAGCCACTCCACCGACCACTTCTTCAGGCGGGAAGCCTTTAATTGCTGGCGCAGCACCGGTGACATGGGCATGGGAGCCGGACTGGCCGCCCGGGCTTTCACCTTGCTCCAGCTGCTCCAGGAAATCGCCAGACCATAAGTGAACAAAAACATCATTACAAAGATAGTGCCATAAATGGTCCACAGCATGGCCTCTTCTCCGTTGTCGAGTTTAAGACTCGACGGCTTGGATCATCCTCTTGAGCAAATATGCCCCGATCAATACCAAACACACCCCGGTCATCAACATGATCCGGCCAATGGGGTTGACTATTAATTCCTTCTCATATTGCGACGCGAGCAACATCAGCCCGAAGAACGCCACTACGGGGGCGATGATCATGATGGTGGTGGAGATGCGCCCCATGGCCGTGAGGCCCCGGACTTTGGATTTGAAGTTCAGCCGGCTCCGGATCACCTGGGCGATGTTTTCCATGAGTTCCGCCAGGTTGCCCCCGGTCTCCTGCTGGATCAAGACCGCGGCCACAAAGTAGCGCAGGTCCATGCTCTCAACCCGCTCCAGCATGTGGAGCAAGGCTTCCGAGGTGCTGATGCCGAATTGCTGTTCCTCATAGGCGATGGCCATCTCCGTGCCCATGGGGTCCAGCATTTCCTCCCCCAAGAGCTCCATGGCCGAGGGCAGCGTATGGCCGGCCCGCAAGGACCGGGCCAGCAGCTCCATGGCGTCCGGCATCTGCACTTCGAATTTCCTGGTCTTGATCAGTCTTTTCCGATGCAGATAGAAGTGGGGGACCAGGGCCAGACTGCCTGCCAAGGCCAGCCCCAACATAGGACTTTTCAGCACCCAGAATCCGGCCAGCAACCCCAGGAAGCTGAGATAGACAGACCACATCACAAAGTGTCCGGGAGACTGATGGATATCGGCCTGCTGCATCCGGATCCGCAGTTTGGCAAGCCGGTCCGGGCCCCACCATTTCCCCAGCAACCGCCCCCACCAGCCGGTCTTCTCGTTGACCCCGGCTTTGAGGATCTGAACCCGCTCCAGCTGCTTCTGAAAACCTTTGCCCAGACGCCGGCTCACTTTCCGCCGCTTGCGGCCTGGCTCCAGGACCAGTTGATGGACCGCCATCACCAGCAGGATCACTGCCACCAGAATGGCGGAAAGAACCGCGGCGTACCAGAAGTCCCTTGGAGTTATCATGGCTTACCTTCCCATCTCGGAAGAGAATTTCCGGCCAGTTTTAGTGGGCATGAAATAGTGATCCGGAATCGGCACCCCATACAGCTTGCAACGATCCGCAAAATGCGGCCGGATTCCCGTGGCCGCATATTGTCCCAGCACGGTCCCGTCTTCCGCCACCCCGTGGCGGTCGAAGACAAAGATATCCTGGAGACTGATGACCTCGTTTTCCATCCCGGTGATTTCCGAAAAGGAGACGATGCGGCGGACGCCGTCGGTATGGCGGGCCAGATGGATGATGACATCCAGGGAGGAGCTGATCAGGTTCCGCAAAGCCTTCTGTGGAATCTGATAGCCTGCCAGGCTGACCATGGTTTCCAACCGCAGCAGCGCATCCCGGGGACTGTTGGCGTGGATGGTGGTCATGGAGCCTTCGTGGCCAGTGTTCATGGCCTGGAACATATCCATCACCTCGGGCCCCCGCACCTCGCCCACAATGATGCGGTCCGGGCGCATCCGCAAGGCATTGCGCACCAGGTCCCGCTGGGTGATCTCCCCCTTGCCCTCAATGTTGGGGGGCCGGGTCTCCAACCGCACCACATTGGGTTTATGCAACTGCAACTCCGCCGCGTCTTCTATGGTGATGATGCGCTCGTCCCGACCGAGAAAAGTGGAGAGAATGTTGAGCAGGGTGGTTTTACCGGTGCCCGTCCCCCCGGAGATCAGGATGTTTACCTTGGCCTTGACCAGAGCCTCGATGATCTCTGCCATTAACTGGGTCAGCGTTCCCCGGTCCAGGAGTTCCTCCATGGTGGGCCGCATCACCATAAATCGCCGGATGGAGAGCACCGGCCCTTCCAGGGCCAGGGGCGGGATGATGGCGTTAACCCGGGAGCCGTCCGGCAACCGGGCGTCCACCATGGGGGAGGATTCATCGATGCGGCGGCCGATGTTGCTCACGATCTTGTTGATGATCTTCATCAGATGGGCGTTGTCCCGGAAGCGCACCCCGGTTTGCTCCATCAGACCCCGGCGTTCGATGTAGACCTCATTAAAACGGTTGACCAGGATGTCCCCGATCGTATCATCCCGCACCAGGGGCTCCAGGGGACCCAATCCCAGGATTTCGAATTCCAGCTCCTCGGTCAGACGGGCCCGTTCCTCGGAGTTCAAGGGAAAGGGGTCTTCCGCCAGCAGCAGGGACACCGCCCGGCGGATTTCCGCGGCCACCATGTTGCCTTCCATGTTCTCCAGCTGGGCCACGTCCAGGCGTTCCACCAGGGACCGGTGCAGGCGTCTTTTCACTTCATAAAGGTGCTTTTCCCGTTCTTGTCCTCCATTGCGGCTTACTTCTTCGGGTCCGACCTTGGCCGACATCGCCTGGGAGCCGGTGCTCTCGACCTTATCTGCTTGTAACCATGCCATCTCTCGTCACCCCTCTTAGAAGAGTCTGCGCAGCAGTCCTGGTCTGGCCGCCAGTTGTGCCTCAGCTTCAGGTTTGCTTTGCTCTATGAGCTCGAAGGCCAGGTCCTTGAGTCGGCGCCAAAGTTTGGACCGCGGCGCCACCTCCCCCAGGGGCTCCCCTTGATTGATGGCATCGATCAAGGGCTGATAATCACTGGGGAAGGTAAAAGCAATCGGCTTCCGCAGGATTTCTTCCAGATCCTTGAGCCCCAGGGTGTAATTCTTCGCATAGCGGTTAACCACTATTTTCAATTTGCTCTCATCCAGGTCCCATTCCCGGAATAAGGCCTTCAATATTTTCGTGTTTTGCAGGTTCGGTAAGGTTATTTCAGTGACCAGCAAAATCTGGTCCGCCTCCTTCAGCACCCGGGCGTGAAGCCCATCCAACCCAACCCCTAAATCAACCACCACCCAGCGGTAGAATTCACGCAACTTGGTGAGGATTTTGCCCATGGCTCCAATATTGGGTGTTATCTGGGAAGGATAATCCGTGCAGCTCAGAAGCACCTCCAGGTTGGATTTGTGCTTCTGGGCGATTTTTTTGACGAACATCGGGTCCAGATTGTCCGCACTGCTCACCAAATCCTTGATGGTGTGGCTATATTCCAGATCGAGAAACTGGCCGACGTGCGGAAAGGGTTTGGCCAGATCCACCAGAATTACCTCCCCGGGCATCTGCTCGGCCAGGGCCACCGCCAGGTTGGTGGCAATGGTGGTGGTGCCCACCCCCCCCTTCGTGCCGGTAACTGCCAGGACCTGGTTCTTTCTCGGGTCCTGGTGTCGTCCTTTCTCCACCCTGACTCGCTGCACCGCGGCCAATACCTCTTCCCGGTTCAATGGCAGGGGCAGGAAACCCCCGGCCCGCAATTTCATGATCCGGATGAGGAAGTCAGGATCCCGGCTGTGAGAACAAACCATGACCTCGCTTTGGGGCAACCCGGAGATGATGAATTCCAGCCACTCGGGAATGGCGCCCCCGCCATTCAGGTCCACCAAAACCAGGTCAGGATTCTTTTCCCGATGCTGCATCAGAAAGGTTTCGGGATCCAGGGCCTCTTTCAGGAGTTTCAAATCTGCTATGCTCGACAGCATCTCCCGGTATTCCCCGTTGGGAGAGCCCTCGCCATAGAGTATCGAAACATTGACGGGCAGAGCGTTCATTGTTTCCCTCGCTTGCCTCGGCAAGTGGCCCCTTCCGGGGCCACTTCCGCCAGTGAAAGCCGGTAAGCGGACTTTCAGGGTTTCACCTTCTTATGCCGTAATCCGGGCTCAGGTCCTTTAAAGCTGGACCTTGGAGATTTCCATGCCCTTGATCACCTGGACCACCTTTTCCTTTTTCGCGGGCGGCGCCGGATTCTCCGGCGATGGCGCCGGTGCTGGGGCCTTGTAGCAAAGTTGCGAACTGGCCACCCCGGAGGTGGCAAAGCTGGCCTTATTCAGCTGATTCCGCAAGGCCAGGCGGATTCTTCCCTGAAAGCTGGCCAGGTTCAGCATCTCGGCCTGCTCCGGAGTCACCTCCAGAGTAACCGTGGGAACCACTTGCGGCTTCTTATCCGCGGTCTGATCCCAGACCTGGCCTTTGCTGAGGACCTTCAGGTTTTGCAAAATGATCTTCGAGATGTGCTCACTGCCCCCGCCGGCACTCGGCATCTCCACCAACACGTCGATCCGGTCACCCGGGTTGATGAAACCGGCCACTCCGGAGACTTCGTCGGTTTTCACCGTCACTGCCAGGCAGTTGGGGTCCAGCAGTCCACCCAGGCCCGCGGCAGTGCCTTCCGGAGCCAGCTTGCTATGGAGGATAGGTTCGCCTTTGGTGATGGCCGTTTGGGCCACCCGTCCTTCCAGCTCAGACAGACTGCTCGCGGCTCTGGAGGGGATGATGTCCCGGGGCCAGGAAGCGACTCGCAACAACCGCCCGTTCAGGGCCGTGCCCGGGGCGATGTCCGTTTCCGCCACCACCACCGAGCCGGTTGCCGCTACGGGCAGTTTCTGCACCTTGGAGGTGATGTAGCTATGGGCCAGGAAGACGGCCACCAACCCCACCACGCCCGCCAAAACGAAATACTTTAAACCTGGGGGTAACTTCATGGTTCTCTCCTCACTCCATTTTCATGGTCGTCTCCGCTGAGACGGATAAGTTTTGAAAAGCTGGGATTAGCTGGCCTAAAACCAGGGGAACCTTGGGAGCGGTGATGTTCACCGTAACCAACTGGCCGGTGCCATTCCCCGCCGTGGTGGCCACCGTATAGGCCCGGGTGAATTTGGTGTCCAGCAGGTACTTGTCCACCGTGCTTTTTGCGGTAGTTTGGGCCCAAGTGGCCCGGTCGGAGCCCACATGGTACACCACCGCGGCCCGGGCCCCTTCCCGGCTGGCATTGGTTAGGGTATGGCGCACGTAAAAGAGGTTGCCGATCTCAAAGATGCCCGCCAGGATCATCAGCAAAAGGGGGAACAGAATAATGAATTCCACTGCCACCGCCCCGCCTTCCGGGTCCGCCGGTAAAATTTTGGTTGTTCCCTGGTATTTCATGCTGTTCCCCTTATCTCCGGTCCCTATCTCTTACCCCCTGCTTGAACCGGGGGGAGCCTTCGCCAGCCCCCCCTCGCAGGTTCCACCTTACGGCATGGTGGCTTTCATGTTACTGGTCAATCCCTCTACCTTCGTGCTGCCCGTTTGAAAAGCCGTATTCAAACCCGTGTACCAGGCGATCAGGCCGGCGGCCAGCAGGATGCCCACCGCCGCAATCATGATGACCGTGGAGGTAGCTTCCGCCGTCCCCGAGTCTTCCCACAGAAACCTTTTGATGCGCTCCACTTTGATTTCCTCCTTCTCAGTGGACTCGGGGGAGACCTTCACCAGCCCCCCCCTCGCAGGTTCCACCTTACGGCATGGTGGCTTTCATGTTGTTGGTCAAACCCTGGACTTTGGTGCTGCCCGTCTGGAATGCGGTATTCAGGCCGGTGTACCAGGTAATCAGGCCGGCGGCCAGCAGGATGCCCACCGCCGCAATCATGATGACCGTGGAGGTAGCTTCCGCCGTCCCCGCCTCATCCAGCAAAAACTTTTTGATCCGTTCCATTGTACTTCCCTCCTATTGGTTTGTTTTTTTGTTAGCGTTTTTATTGCTTCGCCCTTAGCCCTCGGTTTGTGTTAGCAGTTGCCGCTCGCCACCTCCTTGGTATTCGCTCCTGTCATGGACCCGAGCATTTATTGTCCACCCTCCCCGGGTGCCATTTTCCCCTGCTCTGCCGCTTAAACCCGTGACTAAAACCGGTCAGTCTCATCAAGAGAAGGCGTACACCGCCATGACCAGGAGAAGCCCTACGGCCGCCACCAGGGCGACGTACAGGCCGGTCATCGGATTCCACATTTCCTCAAGCTTCCCGAGTCTCATTTTGCCGTCCTCCTCTCAGATGAGGCCACTCCTGGGCCATTCAGCCACCCGGCATGAAATAACCGGCCCAGGAATTGAACAGTTGGCTCATCGCGGTAAACAGAGCATAAACCCCCACCACCAGGATGGTGCCGATGGCAGCAACGAAAATGACGTATTCCGTCGCAATGGGGCCGCCCTTGTCCTCTTGGAAAAATTTTCTTGCGCTCATCTTGCCCACCATTTGTCTATCAGCTCGATTTCCACTACCTCGTCGGGAATGGCCCCGAAGGTTTGCTCATAGCGATCAATGCAATCCCGGAGGACCTTGAGGAAAGCCTTGGCATAAACCGGAGTGGTGATGATCCGGGCATTGAACTGCGCTTCCTCATCCTCGAGATAGAGCTGGCCAAAATCGAGGAGAATCTCAAAAGCGTTTTGGCCCACCTTGAGGTAGTTCGCATAACAACCTTTCATGCAGTCAGAAACAATTTTTTCAGCCATCCCGAGACCCCGTCTTCCGGTTTCAAAGGTTTTCACCTTTCGGATATCCAAGAAAGCAAAAGGGGTGCCAGGCGGCACCCCTTTTAAATATATATAAATATCAAGCTGTTAGCTTTCGACCCTCCAAATCTCTCGAGAAATTTGTAACAATAATATGTTACATTTTTTT
>Ga0315268_10008321_pt1 | contig 10854 bp, 21 predicted proteins | sample C1_top_MG_FD_204535 | JGI IMG/M metagenome (GOLD analysis project Ga0315268, IMG submission 204535) | Sediment microbial communities from Yellowstone Lake, YNP, Wyoming, USA - C1_top | ecosystem: Environmental > Aquatic > Freshwater > Lake > Sediment | place: USA: Wyoming | collected 2017-08-01 | reverse complement strand
CGGGGACAACGTGACGATGGAGATAGAGTTGTTAACGCCAATAGCTTTGGAGAAAGAGCTGCGGTTTGCAATTAGAGAGGGAGGCCGCACCGTAGGCGCAGGCGTCGTCGCAGAAATACTGGATTGATGTTTGCAGACGGCCTAGGCCGACGGATTACCTCACGAAATGCGACATAGTTGAGGAGGAGAAGTGGCGACTCAGAGAATCAGGATAAAGCTGCGTTCCTACGACCATGCAATGCTGGATCAGTCCGCCAGCCAGATCGTTCAGACTGCCAAGAAGACTGGTGCGATGATCTCCGGTCCCGTGCCGCTTCCGACAAAGAAGACGGTCTACACGGTCCTGAGGTCTCCGCACGTGGACAAGAAGTCCAGAGAGCAGTTTGAGATCAGGGTCCACAAGAGGCTGATAGACATAGTTCGCTCTACGCCTCAGACCATCGATGCTTTGATGAAGTTGGACCTGCCGGTCGGCGTCGACATTGAGATAAAGCTGTAGGAAAAGCGGAGGGGTGACAATGCCAGGACTTATCGGAAAAAAACTGGGGATGACGCAATTGTTCGACGAGACCGGAAAGGTCGTGCCCGTCTGTGTCATTCAGGCTGGCCCGTGCACCGTGATCCAGAGGAAGACTTCTGGCAAAGACGGTTATGAAGCGGCTCAGCTTGGTTTCAGCGACGCCCGGGAAAAGCGCGTCACAAAACCGGTGCTTGGTCATTTCAAGAAGGTCGGCATTTCTCCAAAGAGGATCCTCAAGGAATTCAGACTGCCCGACGAAAAGGGCCTCGAGGTCGGGAGCGCCGTCGGGGTGGACATGTTCGAGGCCGGCACGAAGGTCAACGTCACCGGCACTTCCAGAGGCAAGGGCTTCCAGGGAGTGGTAAAGCGCTGCGGCTATTCCGGCGGCGACGACGCTCACGGTTGCACCACGCACAGAATGCCGGGCTCAATCGGCGCCAGCGCCTGGCCTTCGCGTGTCAGAAAGAACGTCAATCTTCCCGGGAGAATGGGTGGCGTCAGGGTGACGGTAAAGAATCTGGTCGTGGTCGGCATCGACAAAGAACGAAATCTCCTCTGGGTGAGAGGTTGTGTGCCTGGAGGTCCGAATAGCTACGTTCAAATAAAGAAGAGTTCCTAGGAGAAGGTAATGATTTCGGCAAAAATGTTTTCTGCTGAGGGTGAAGAGAGAGGCACGGCCGAGCTTCCGGAGCACCTCTTTGGCGCTTCAGTGAACAAGCACGTTCTCTACGAAGCAGTGAGAAACTATCTCGCCTCCCAGAGGCAGGGGACGGTTTCGACAAAGTCAAAGGGTCAAGTGAGTGGAGGCGGCCGCAAACCGTGGCGGCAGAAGGGAACCGGCAACGCCAGGGCCGGCGCGAACACTTCCCCGCTCTGGGTAAGGGGTGGATGCGTGTTCGGGCCAAAACCGCGCGATTTCAGTTACGAGTTTCCGAAGAAACTGAGGAGACTGGCTCTGAAATCCGCCCTCACCCTGAAAGCCGGCGAGGACGCGGTGATGGTGGTAGAGACGCCGCCGCTCAGTGAAGTGAAGACCCGCGAAATGGCGAAGTATTTTGCAAAGTTGGGAGTGGCCGGCAAGAAATGTCTTCTGGTGACTGCCTCGACCAACGAGAGCCTGCTGAAATCAATACGGAACATTCCGTACGTGAGATCGCTTCTCTCCAACCAGCTCAATGCTTACGCTCTTCTGGATTGTGATAGGCTTCTTCTCACACCTGACGCTCTCCAGAAAATGAAGGAGGTTTTCTCGAAATGATTGCGCCGAGACAGATCGTGAGAAGGGCTCTGGTCACCGAGAAAGGGACACAGATCCGGGAGTCGGGAAATCAGTATCTGTTTGAAGTCGATCCGAGAGCCAACAAGCTTCAAATAAAGAAGGCGATAGAGATAATCTTCGCCGTGAAGGTCGACAACGTGAGAACTCTGCGCATGCAGGGAAAGGAAAAGAGATTGGGCGCACACGCGGGAAGACGGTCGAGTTGGAAGAAGGCAATCGTTACCCTGAAGAAGGGCCAGAACATAGAGCTTTTTGAGCAAGTGTAGATCTGAAGACAACAGGCTCCTGGCTCCGGGAGCGCGCCAGCAAGAGATAGGTGGAATGTAATGGGAATCAAGAAATTCAGACCAATCACGCCGGCTTTGAGATACAAGACTCTTCCCGACTTTGAGGAAATCACGAAGACCAAGCCGGAGAAGAGCCTGGTGAGATCGCTGCGCCGCACGGGCGGTAGAAACAACAGAGGGCAAGTCTCCTGCCGGCACAAGGGCGGGGGCCACAGAAGGCTATACAGGATCATCGATTTCAGGAGGAACAAGGACGACGTTCCGGCCAAAGTAATCGCCATCGAATACGATCCGAACCGTTCCGCGCGCATCGCGTTGCTCCAATATGCCGACGGAGAGAAGAGATACATTCTTGCCCCGGTTAGTCTGTCAGTGGGTGACGTCATCGTTTCCGGCGGCAGCACGGATATCAAGGCCGGCAACGCGCTTCCCCTGCGAAACGTTCCGCTGGGAACGCAGGTTCACAACGTCGAGCTCATTCCCGGCAAGGGTGCCCAGCTTGCCCGCGGGGCAGGGAGCTTCTGCCAGGTTCTCGCCAAGGAAGGCGATTACGTTCAGCTGAGGCTTCCGTCCGGCGAGGTGAGGATGGTGCACCTGGATGCCCGATGCACCATCGGCCAGGTCGGCAACATCGAGCACGAGAACATCGTCGTGGGCAAGGCGGGGAAGAGCCGCTGGCTTGGGATCAGGCCTTCGGTGCGCGGAGTTGCGATGAATCCGATCGATCATCCGATGGGTGGAGGAGAAGGCAAGAGCTCGGGAGGAAGGCATCCGTGCACGCCTTGGGGAAAACCCACAAAGGGATTCAAGACAAGAAAGAGAAAACTCTCTGACAAGCTCATATCCAAGAGAAGAAAGTAGTTTGGAGGAATCGCGATGGCACGTTCTGTAAAGAAGGGTCCGTACATAGACGAGAATCTCCTGAAGAAGATCCAGATACTCAATTCTGCCGGAGAGAAGAGAGTCATACGGACGTGGGCGAGGCGCACGACCGTAGTGCCTGAATTCGTGGGACATACTCTTGCCGTCCACAACGGCAACAAGTTCATCCCCATCTACATTTCAGAGAACATGGTCGGTCACAAACTTGGAGAATTCGCGCCCACCAGGATTTTCAGGGGCCACGGTGTTCACGTCGAGAAAACGGTGCCCCCTCTCAAATAGGGAAGCGATTTGAGTAGATAGCGGCGGAGGTTCGCTTTGGATGCAAAAGCAACTGCAAAGTACGTGAGAGTTACGCCTCGAAAAATAAATCAGGTCTGTCACCTCGTGAGGGGAAGGCACGTAGACGAGGCAATTCAAATACTTCAATTCACGCACAAGCTTGGTGCGAGGGTTGTGGAGAAAGTTCTCAAGTCGGCGGTTTCAAACGCGGTCAACATCGAAGGAAAGATCGACGTGGACGCTTTGAAGATAAAGGAAATACGAGTCGGTCCCGGCCCCACAATGAAACGTTTCCTGCCTCGAGCTCAGGGCAGGGCCACTCCGATTTTGAAGAGAACTAGCCACGTGACAGTCATCGTAACGACCGGAGAGTCGGAGCCTGCAAAGCAATAAGGCTCCTGACAAAGGAGAGATGAATTGGGACAGAAAACGAACCCCATAGGGTTGCGACTGGGCATAATCAAGTGGTGGGATTCCCGCTGGTTTGCGCAGAAGGGTTTTGCCGACCTCCTTCAGGAAGACCTAATGCTCCGGCGTTATCTTAAGTCGCGCCTTTCTCAGGCCGGCATTTCGAAGATTTTGATACAGAGAGCGGGCGGAAAGGCGACCGTGACCATACGGACTGCCAGACCCGGCCTTGTTATCGGCAGAAGAGGGGCGCAGGTGGACCTCGTGAAGGACGAATTGCAGCATCTCACGAAGAAAGAGGTCCTGCTTAACATAGAAGAAGTGAAGAAGCCGGACATAGACGCGCAGCTCGTGGCCGAGCACGTTGCAAGACAGCTCGAACAGCGCGTTTCATTCAGGCGCGCGATGAAGAGGGCCATAACTTCCGCGATGCGTCAGGGCGCTCAGGGAATCAAGATACTCTGTTCCGGGAGACTCGGTGGTGCGGAAATGGCGCGTCACGAAGGTTACAAGGAAGGAAGAGTTCCGCTCCACACTCTTCGCGCAGACATAGATTACGCCACGGCGACGGCGCACACGACCTACGGCTGCGTCGGCGTCAAGGTTTGGATTTTCCACGGAGAAGTTCTGGAGAAGGCTGGATCAAGAATAGAGCAGACTGCCGAATGAGGTTTTGTCCATGTTAATGCCCAAGAGAGTCAAGTACAGAAAACAGCAGAGAGGAAGAATGAGGGGCAAGGCGATGAGCGGCGCCGAAGTGCAGTTCGGAGAGTTCGGCCTCAAGGCGCTCGAGCCTGCCTGGGTTTCAAACAAGCAGATTGAAGCTGCCAGAGTGGCAATAACCAGGAAGATAAAGCGCGGCGGGAAGATATGGATCCGCATTTTCCCGGACAAGCCCGTGACCGTGAAGCCTGCAGAGACCAGGATGGGTAAAGGCAAGGGCAATCCCGAATTCTGGGTCGCGGTCGTAAAGCCGGGAAGAGTTCTTTTCGAGCTCGAGGGAATACCCGAAGAGTTGGCCAGGGACGCCCTCAGGCTCGGCGCCTCCAAGCTTCCCATACGGACGAGATTCGTGTTGAGAAAGGAGTTCTAGGATAGACGATGGCTAAGCAGCTAAAGCCGGAACAAATTCGCGAGATGACCTTGGCCGAGATACACGCCAAGCTGACGGAACTTGAGGAGGAGCTTTTCAACCTTCGTTTCCGCAACGCAATGAAGCAGCTGGACGATCCTCTCAGGATTCGCATTATCAAGCGCGAAGTCGCTAGACTGAAGACCGTTTTGAGTGAGCAGAAGCTCGGCATAAGAAAGATAGCTTCAGAAGCGAGCAAGACGACGTAGATACGTCACGGATCAGCCGAGTTTCACGGGGTATTTAGCAAAAGGTGAGAAATGGAAGAGAGAAACAAGAGAAAAGCGCGGGTCGGCAGGGTCGTAAGTCGTAGCGGCGAAAAGTCAATAGTCATCGAGATGCAGCGGCTCATGAAAGACCCTATCTACGGAAAGTACGTCCGTAGGAGAAAGAAGCTCCACGTTCACGACGAGAAGAACGTGTGCCAGGTCGGGGATCTGGTGCGGGTCCTGGAGACACGACCCCTGAGCAAGATGAAGAGATGGAGATTCGTCGAGGTAGTTGAGAAGGCCCAGTAGGGAGCGATGACACAGGTGCTGCAAAAGATTGCGTAAGGATTCTTAAAATGATTCAGCCACGGACAATGCTCACAATTTCAGACAACACCGGCGCAAGAATCGCGAGGTGTGTCAAAGTCCTCGGCGGCTCTAAGAAGAGATACGGCCGCATAGGCGACATAATAATCGTGTCCATCAGAGACGCAATGCCGGGCGGTTCAGTCAAGAAGGGCGACGTGGCCAGGGCCGTGATCATCCGGACGGTGAAGGAACTCAGAAGGAGGGACGGCTCGTACATCAGGTTCGATCAGAACGCAGCAGTCCTCATAGACGACCAGAAGGAGCCAAGAGGGACCAGAATCTTCGGACCCGTTGCAAGAGAGCTGAGAGACAAAGAATTCATGAAGATCGTCTCTCTTGCACCGGAGGTAATCTAGGGCGGTATACAAGATGAAGATTGCAAAGAACGACGTAGTGCTGGTGATTGCCGGCGATGACAAGGGGAAGACAGGAAAGGTGCTCAAGGTTTTCCCGAAAAAGTCCCGGCTAATAGTGGAGAAGATCAATTTCGTGAAGAGACACACGCGGCCCACGCGGACCCGGGTTCAGGGAGGAATCCTGGAGAAGGAGGCTCCCATCCACGTTTCCGACGTGATGCTCGTGTGCCCGAAGTGCGACGTGGGCGTGAGGGTGGGACACAAGGCGCTTAGCGACGGTTCCTCGGTCCGAGTGTGCCGGAGATGCGGCGAGATGATTCCGCGGCCCGACACTCGTTAGAAAGATTAACGGAGTAACAGATGATTCCCAGGCTTAAGACAAAATACGAGAAAGAGGTCGTCCCTCTCCTGATGAAGAAGTTCGGCTACAAGAACAAAATGCAGGTTCCGAAGCTGCTCAAGATCGTGATAAACATGGGCGTCGGCGACTCTCTTGCAAACATAAAGCTGCTCGACGCCGCCGTGGCCGACATGACCGCGATAACGGGCCAGAAACCCGCTGTAAGGCGCGCAAAGAAATCCATTGCCAACTTCAAGTTGCGCGCAGGCGCTCCCATCGGGTGTGCAGTGACTTTGAGGGGCGCTCGCATGTACGAGCTCTACGACAGATTTGTGAACGTGGCCGTGCCGCGAATCCGCGACTTCCGCGGGCTGTCCCCGAAGTCCTTCGACGGACGCGGCAACTACACGATCGGCCTGACCGAGCAGATAATCTTTCCGGAGATAAACTACGACAAGGTGGAGAAGATAAGGGGAATGGACGTGACGATAGTTACGTCCGCCAAGACAAACGAAGAGGCCTTCGAGCTTCTGAGACTCATGGACATGCCTTTCAGGCAGAAGTAGGCCGCCCAAGTCGTCAAGGAGGGTAAGTGGCTAAGAAATCTCTCGTCGAGAAATGGAAAAGAGAACCTAAGTTCGGGGTCAGAAAATACAATCGTTGCCGTCGCTGCGGGAGGCCGCGCGCTTACTTGAGGCAGTTCGGTTTGTGCCGCATCTGCTTCCGGGAGCTCGCCCTTCAAGGCCAGATCCCCGGCGTCGTCAAGTCTAGCTGGTAACGTAGTTGGTGTAGAGCGGAGGCAAATTACATGTCTGTGACCGATCCGATTGCCGACATGCTGACGTCAATAAGGAACGCATGCAAGGCCAAGCATAAAAAGGTGGACGTGCCGTCTTCGAGCCTCAAGATCGAATTGGCAAAAGTTCTTCTTAGAGAGAAGTACGTGAACAATTTCAAGACGATCGATGACAGAAGACAGGGGGTGCTGCGCATTTACCTGAAATATGACCCGCAGAACAAGAGCGTGATAACCGGCATAAGAAGAGTGAGCACCTCTGGTCGGAGAGTCTACGTCGACAAGAACCACGTTCCGCGGGTTCTCGGGGGAATGGGAACCGCAGTTCTTTCGACCTCGAGCGGTGTTCTTACTGACAAAGAGGCGAAAATGAAGGGCGTCGGCGGAGAGATTCTTTGTCACGTATGGTAGCAGTGGTTTTCTGGGAGCGTCGCTCCAGGAGGTTCTTAGAGTATGTCTAGGATCGGCAAAATGCTCATACCGATTCCGTCCGGTGTGGCGGTCGCCGTTTCCGGTGACGAGATAAAGGTGAAGGGGCCGAAGGGGGAGCTTGCAGGCAAGATCCCCGCCGACATCTCCGTCGTCGTGGAAGGCGATTTCGTCAAGGTGGCGCCTCAGACGGAGACGCAGGATCCGCGCGTCAAGGCTCTCCACGGAATGGTGAGAGCGGTGGTCGCGAACCAGATTACCGGTGTCAGCACCGGTTTCAAGAAGGCCCTCGAGATCGTCGGAACCGGATACAGGGCGCAGTTGGAAGGAAAGAAGTTGATTCTGTTTCTGGGTTTTGCGAAGCCGGTAGAATTCTTTGCGCCTTCCGGTATCCAGATTTCGGTCGACTCGCCCACAAAAATCGTGGTTGCCGGCATGGACAAGGTCCTCGTAGGGCAGGTGGCTGCCGACATCAGAGATTTCAAGGGCCCCGAACCTTACAAGGGCAAGGGGATACGCTACGAAGGCGAATACGTGCGCAAGAAGGCTGGTAAGGCCGCAGTTGGTGCGGCCGGTGGTTAAGACCGGAGAGAGGTCATTACCTGGATTTGTTTCAGGAAGCAAACAATGAGAAAAAGAACATCGAAAAGAGTTCTGGGCAGAGAGAAGAGACATTTTAGAGTGAGAAAGAGCGTGGTGGGTACTGCCGAAAGACCGAGACTCTCCGTCTTTCGGAGTTTGAGGCATATCTTTGCGCAGCTCGTGGACGACGCGAGCGGCCGCACACTGGTTTCCGCGTCGAGCATCTCGAAGGAGATTCGAGGTACCGTGGCCGGAAAGAAGAAGAGCGAAGTCAGCAAGTCAGTGGGACTGCTGCTGGCGCAGAAGGCCAAGGCGTCGAGCATCGAGACAGTGACTTTCGACAGAAGTGGCTACCTCTATCACGGGAGAGTCAAGGCTCTGGCAGAAGGCGCCAGAGAGGGCGGCCTCAAGTTCTGATTCTAAGAAAGGAAGGTATGAGAAAAGGAGGGATTCTTGGCTAACGCAGAGGCTGAAAGGACTGAACTCGTTGAGAAAGTAATCCACGTCAACCGCGTGGCCAAAGTGGTCAAGGGTGGCCGCCGGTTCGGCTTCAACGCCCTCGTTGCGGTCGGCGATCAGAAGGGAAACGTGGGCATAGGTCTCGGGAAGGCGAACGAGGTAGCTGACGCGATAAAGAAAGCCAGCGAAGCAGCCAAGAAGGCCTTCTTTTTGGTTCCCACTGTCAAGGGAACGATACCTCACGAAGTAGTGGGTCACTTCGGCTCTTGTCGCGTGCTGTTGAAACCGGCTTCGCCCGGGACCGGCATAGTCGCCGGAGGAGTTGTCAGGGCGATTCTCGATTCCGCCGGCGTGCAGGACGTTCTCTCGAAGTGTTTGAGCTCGAGCAATCCCCACAACGTTGCGAAAGCGACGGTTGATGCGCTCGTTCATTTGAGAAAGGCAAAGGAAATTGCCGCATTAAGAGGCAAGACGGTTGGCGAACTTTTCGGATTGGCAGAGGCGATAAGCGATGGCAAAGAAACTTAAGATAACGCAGATACGAAGCGGCATCGGCATGGAGGAAAGCCAGTGCGTGACGGTGCGCACTATGGGCATCAGGAAGCTTCACCAGACCGTTGTCCAGAATGACACGCCCCAGATTCGAGGGATGATTGCAAAGGTGCGACATCTCGTCCGCGTCGAGGAGATAGAGGAATGAGCAAACTTACCGAACTGCGACCACAAGCTGGCGCGCGCAAGAAGAGAAAGAGACTCGGTTGCGGCGACGCTTCCGGCCACGGTGGAACCTCAACTAAGGGGCACAAGGGTCAGAAGGCGCGCACCGGTGGGAAGATACCGGCCTGGTTCGAAGGCGGGCAAATGCCCCTTCAGAGACGGCTGCCGAAAAGAGGCTTCACCAATCCTTTCAAGATCTATTGCCAGGTAGTTAATCTGGACAGGCTCGCGAAGCTGGAAGCCGGCGTCGAGGTGACGCCCGAGAGCTTGTATGAGCGGCGCATTGTCCGTAACCGCTCGATTCCGATCAAGATACTCGGCACGGGAGAAATTTCGATTCCGCTCAAGGTCAGGGTGCACTCGATCAGCAAGACGGCAAAAGAGAAACTCGAACGGGCCGGCGGCTCGGTGGAGCTTATTAGATAATGTTTGAAAGATTCCAGAGCATATTCAGGATCCCAGAGTTAAAGCGAAGGATTTTGTTCACGATACTGCTTCTGGTTGTCTATCGTCTGGGTGGTCACGTTCCGAGCCCCGGTGTCAACGGGACAGCGCTCGCCGCCTTCTTTCAGGGAAAAGAGAGAACCCTTTTCGGTCTGTACGATCTCTTCGTCGGGGGCAATCTCAAGAACTGTACGATCTTTGCGATGGGCATAATGCCCTACATCAACGCCTCGATCATACTTCAGCTTTTGGGTTCGGTTGTTCCGTATTTCCAGAAGCTCCAGAAGGAGGGCGAGGAGGGCCGGAAGAAGATAACGCAGTACACCAGATACGGGACGGTCTTTCTGGGAATGATCCAGGCTTACGGTATAAGCCTTTTTGTGGAATCCCTCAGGAGCGAGGCCGGTGCCGTCGTCGCGAACCCCGGGATGGGTTTCAGGCTCCTCACCATGATAACGCTCACGTGCGGCACAGTCTTTGTGATGTGGCTGGGCGAACAGATCACTGACCGGGGCATAGGAAATGGAATCTCTCTCATCATATTCATCGGAATCGTGGCTCGCTTCCCGCACGACGTTCTGAACACGGTGCGTTCCGTGCGCGGCGGCGCACTCGAGCTCTTCAACGTGGGCTGGCTCCTGATCCTGATAGTGGCAGTGATAGCAGCCGTGATCATCATGACTCAGGGGATGCGCAAGATACCGGTCCAGTATGCGAAGAGAGTGGTCGGAAGAAAGATGTACGGCGGCCAGAACACGCACATTCCTTTGCGAATAAACAGTGCGGGCGTGATTCCGATCATCTTCGCGCAGTCTCTCATTATGTTCCCGGGGACACTCGCCACGTTCGTCAGGGAAAACGCAACTGTGGAAAAGCTCACGACCCTTTTCGTTCCGGGTTCGTGGTCATATTCCATCGTCTACGGATTGGTCATAGTCTTCTTCACGTATTTCTATACGGCAATTATTCTGAACCCGACTGACCTGGCAGACAACATCCAGAAGTACGGAGGTTTTGTACCCGGAATAAGGGCCGGCAGAAAGACCGCTGAATACATAGACAGAGTTCTGATGAGGATTACCCTGCCCGGCGCAATCTTTCTCGCCCTGGTGGCAATCCTCCCGGACGTGTTGATTCACTCTTTTCATGTTCCGTTTTATTTCGGCGGCACCTCGATCCTGATTGTTGTGGGCGTTGCACTGGATACGCTTCAGCAGATAGAGTCGCATCTCTTGATGAGACACTACGAAGGTTTCATGAAGAAAGGACAGATAAAAGGTAGAAGGTTCGACTGATCTCATGAGAATGGTGCTTCTGGGTCCCCCGGGATCTGGAAAGGGAACTCAGGCCAGGTTGCTTGGGG
>Ga0315268_10008320_pt1 | contig 10854 bp, 9 predicted proteins | sample C1_top_MG_FD_204535 | JGI IMG/M metagenome (GOLD analysis project Ga0315268, IMG submission 204535) | Sediment microbial communities from Yellowstone Lake, YNP, Wyoming, USA - C1_top | ecosystem: Environmental > Aquatic > Freshwater > Lake > Sediment | place: USA: Wyoming | collected 2017-08-01 | reverse complement strand
GGCTGGTCATCTCTTGCCGCTCTTCCGGCGTAAAAAGCAGGTGTTTGAGGGGCCGATCGTACACGCCCACCACAAGCTTGTCAAACATCGAAGCGGCGCGCGTGGCAATGTCCACGTGGCCATAGGTGACGGGATCAAAGGTGGCTGGGTAGATGGCTATGGTCATCTAGTTTCCTCCGAGCTCCCCCGTGGCCCCCAGGAAATTGGGGGGCTTGGGGTGACTCTGGGTATGTGCTTGATGATACGGATAATTATCTATTTGTCAATCCCGCCCGAATCCGACGACAACAGACGTGTCATCCGCCATGTCGCGTTCGTGACGATCACGCACCAAACGCCCGGCACGAACAGCCAAACCATCGGGTGAAGCGTCGTAGCGGCCAGCAAGCCCACCCCCAACGCCAGCAGCGCCAGCGTCTGCCAGATAAATTTCGCGGCCAGCGCCAGCGCCAGCCTCACAGCCTGCTTCGGTGAGGTATCGTGCAAAGCCAGGATTGGCAACAGATACAGGTGCAAGATAAGTACGATCATGCCCAGCCCGACCTGGAACGCCCACGCGATGAATAACTCGCGTCGTCCAGGAAAGGCGCTCACAATGTCGGCGGTGATCAGGACCACCGCCACGCACAATACCAGCGGCAGCGTCAGCGCCACACTGCGCCAGTACAGTCGGAACGTCCCGCGCCAGGCATCGCCTAGCCGCGCAAAGCCGCCGCGTGCCATGTTACTGGTTATGATCAGCATGCCGGCCAGGCCTGGCGCCAACGTCAGAGCCGCCACAAGCAGGCCGAGCAAAACGCTCCACCCCCCCACAACTATCAGTGCGATGCCCAAAATCCACAGCGCCAGTGTCCACACGAACAGCGCGAAAGAACCCTCCCACAGGTCTTCGACAATCTTGCGGATGAACCTGGGCTCCGGCAAGGGACGGTCATCTTCGGCCGGCCAGCCCCTTGATGGGGGTCTAGGATTGGAAGAGGAATGACTCGCGCCCATGGATTCCTGACATGGAAAGGCAGTTCAAGTCGCATCACTCGTGCTGGACCAAAACCGATTGGCCTTCTGAGCCAGCAGACGATACTCCGGCGCGGTCAGGGTCGGGTCGGCCTCGAACAAGCGCTGCGCTTGCTCGCGCGCCAGTTCCAGCAGCTTTATATCGGCCAGTTTTGCCACTCGCAAATCGGGCAGGCCCGACTGCCGCGTGCCAAAGAACTCGCCAGGGCCGCGCAGTTCCAAGTCCTTTTCGGCCAACACAAAACCGTCGTTCGTGCTTTCAATGGCCTTTAGGCGCTCGTCGCTGGTGACGGTGGTCGAATCGGCCAGGAGCAGGCAGTACGAAGCATGCTCGCCGCGCCCTACGCGTCCCCGGAACTGGTGTAGTTGCGCCAGCCCAAACCGGTTCGCGCCTTCCACAAGCATCACCGTGGCGTTCGGTACGTCAATGCCCACCTCAACGACGGACGTGGACACGAGCGCGTTCAGCTCGCCTCGCACAAACGCGCCCATCACTGCGTCCTTTTCGTCGCTTTTCATCCGCCCGTGCAGCAGTCCTAGCTTGAGGTTAGGAAAAATCTCTTTTTGTAGCCGCTCGTACTCTTCCACGGCGGCCTTGGCTTCGACCTTGTCGGAGCCTTCGATGAGAGGACAGATGATGAATGCCTGGTGGCCCTTTTCCACCTGCACCCGGATGAATCCATAAGCACGCTCACGCTCGGTGGGCAAAAGCCAGCGTGTCTCTATCTTTTGGCGGCCCGGCGGCATCTCGTCAATGATCGAGAGGTCCAAGTCGCCGTAGAGTGTGAGTGCAAGCGTCCGAGGGATGGGCGTGGCCGTCATCACCAGCACGTGGGGATTTCCCTCCCCCTGCCCTTTTTGTCGCAGTGCGGCCCGCTGCTCTACGCCAAAACGATGCTGTTCGTCAATCACCAGGAAAGCCAGATCGCGGAACATCACGCCGCGCTGAATAAGGGCGTGTGTCCCCACTACCACGTTCACCTCGCCGGACGCAAGCCGGGCATAGACTTGTTCTTTGCTGGGTGTGCTGCCCGTCAAGAGTTGGACGACTGGAGCATCGGGTAGATTGTCGAACAGCTTGGAGAGCGTCTTCCAGTGCTGCTCGGCCAGGATTTCCGTCGGCGCCATCAGCGCCGCCTGAGCGCCTGCGGTCACCGTTGCCACCATCGCAGCAGCAGCCACGACAGTCTTGCCCGACCCTACGTCACCCTGCAGCAGCCGATTCATGGGGACGCTGGCTTGCAGGTCGGCGACGACTTGGTCGAGCGCGCGCTGTTGCGCACCAGTCAGCGGATAGGGCAGCGAACCGACGAAGCGATTGACCGCCGCCGGATCGAATTCTAATGCGCGGCCCGGCGCGGAGCGCCACGCCAGCCGCTGACGCAGCACCCCAATCTGGACCAAAAACAACTCGTCAAAGGCCAGACGCTGGCGAGCACGTTCCAGATCGCTCCAATCGTCGGGAAAATGTATGTGCGTGAGCGCCGCCGAAAGGTCCATCAGGTCAGCCGACGTGCGAACCGACTCGGGCAGATATTCCTGAATGCGCGGCGCCCAATAGTCCACGACGCGCTTCATCAAGCGGCGCAGCCATCGGCCCGAAAGCCCCTCAGTCAACGGGTAGATGGGGACGAGCCGCGCCGTGTGTAACAGCTCGCGTTCGAGCGACTCCCATTCTGGCGATTGAAAAGTCAGGCGACCCAGGTATTCTTCCACCTTGCCGCTGACCACGATCTGCATCTTGGGCTTGATCTTGTCGGCCAGGTACGGCTGGTTGAACCAGGTGCACTGCATCATGCCCGATCCATCGCTGAGCGTGGCCGTAAAGATGGGTGCTCCGCCACGCGTCTTGCGCACTCCCGCGTCCCACACTGAAGCGATGATCGTCGCCTCCTCGCCATACTCCAGCCGGTTGATCGGTTTGAGGTTGCGATAGTCATCGTAGCGGTGGGGGAACAAGTATAGGAGATCACGGATCGTCTTTACGCCGAGGCGAATAAACTTGTCGGCATAACCCCGGCTGATGCCGACCATGACGGTAATGGGTGCATCCAATCCCAGCCGCTCGACCTGGGCGGCAGCACGTGGGACAATGGCAGAAACGCCGACCGCCTGAGTGGCCGGCCTAGGAGATGGGCGCGGCCGCGAGTCTTCTGGAGAGGGCTGCGGCGCGGTCACCGGGTGCTCATCGGCGGATGGATGTATCACAGGTTCAGGCTCGACCACTGGCACTGTAGATTCGATGGGCGGTGCAAGCGGGGCTTCGGGCACCGCGGCGGGCGAGGGCGTTGCCATCAACGTCCTGATGCGCTCGAGGGCCTGCACGCGGGCAGGGCGATCCGGCAGCGTGCTATAGCTCTGCAAGAGTGCGACGATCTGCGCCACTTGTTCAGCAGGTGTCTCACGCACGGCCTCTTTTTCCCAAAAGTCCGCAAACTTGCCCAACCCGCCGATAACGGCTTTGTCACGAAAGCCGCTTTCGATTTCCAATTTCAGAATCTTGTTCAGTTTATCGAACGATGTAATAGCCATGCAAGATGTCACTCATGTTGTATTGTTATATACGCTCTGCGATCACCGCCAGCCCCAACCCATTCGGGCCGACGTGTGTGCCGATGATGGGCGTGACTTCGACCACGGGGACGGGCGATGGAGCCAGATGCCCCACTTGGCGCGCCAGTTGCAGCGCCGCTTCTTGCGCCCTCGTGTGCAGCACGGCCAACGATTCGAGCTTGCCCAAGCCGCCGATCAACTCGACCAGCCGCTGGACGGAACGGGCGCGCGTGCGCACGCGGTCGAGCAGCCGGACGACGCCTCGGTAGACGCCGATGACGGGCTTGATGTTGAGTAGTTGCCCCATCATCGCGCTGGCCCAGTTTACGCGCCCGCTGCGGCGCAAAAACTCGAGCGTATCGAGCGCGGCGAAAACGTGTGCGCGAGTCTTCATACTCTCCAGCAGCCCAAGGATCTGCGCCACGCTTTTCCCCTGCTGCGCGGCACGAGCAGCGGCCACGCACATCCAGCCCAGGCTCATGGTGACGCTTTCCGAGTCATAAACAGTAACGCGAGCCTGAGGCACAGCCTGCGCGCCCAACCGCGCCGAGTTCACCACCCCCGAAAGTAATCCGGCCAGGTGCACCGAAATCACCTCGTCGCCCTCGCCCGCCACGCGCCGATACGTCTCCTCAAACATGCCGACGCTGGGCGCGGCTGTCTTGGGCAACACGGCACTTGTTGCCAGCCGATTGTAAAACTGCTCGCGCGTGATGTCTATGCCGTCCAGATAACTCGACGTGCCGAACTGGACAAAGCAGGGCACAACAGTAATGCCGGCGCCGAGGTCCGGAGGGACATCGGCGGTACTATCGGTGACAATTTTGACCATGTGGCTATCCGGCTGACTCTCCGGTCACGCCTTCGTAAATAAAGATGCCCAGGCTATCTGGCCCGAGTTGGCAGGCCAGTGTCGGGCCATAACGCATCACAGGAAACCTTAATCCGGGGCAGGTCAGCTCTAATTGCTCCAGCAAGAGGCGAGTATCCTCGGTGGGTGTCTGGGCGCTCTGCAAGATCACACCTCGCTCGATGTTGGAAAACTCGGACGCAAACTCGGTCAGCTTGTCAATCGCCTTGTCGCGCGTGCGGACTTTTTCGATGGGGATGATCTCGCCCTCCTCGATGGCGAGGAACGGCTTGATGCCCAGCATCGTGCCCAAGATGGATTGCGATTTCCCGATCAGCCCACTGTGTTCCAGGTAATCCAGCGTATCTACAAAGAACACGGCGTAGATATGCGAGATCATCCCGCGCACGACCCGGACAATATCCTCAAGCGATTTGCCCTCATCGGCCGCTTGGGCGGCCGCCTCCACCAGGATGCCCAACCCCACCGAAGTCGTCCACGAGTCCAACACGACAATCTGGCAGCGGCCCAGGTAATCCTCGGCGGCGGTCTTGGCCCGCGCACAGGTCTGACTGAGCTTGCTGGAAATATGTAGCGAGAGGATCTTGTCGGTGCTTTTGACGAGGTTGCCATAGACGGTGCGCAGGTCGTCGGCGGCCGGTGCGTGAAGGGTGGGCGGCTGCGGGCTGCTCGCCATCCGCTTAAAGAACTCGTCCTCGGTAAGGTCTATTCCTTCCCGAAAGTACTGCCGACCGAACTGAATGGTCACTGGGACGACGGTGACGCCGAGTCTTTGTGGTGTCGTCGGATCTTCAAAATGTGCCGTGCTATCGGTGACAATATGGACTTTGGACATTCGATCGCTACTCTGTGCTGACAATGTAATGATAATGCGGCTGCTCACCCTCAACCACCTCGACTTCTTGGGAGGGATACCGCTTGCGAACGGCCTGGGCCAATGCCTCAGCCTCCTCACGGCGGATGCCGTTGCCGTAGTAGAGTGTAACGATCTCGCGATCGTGGGTCTCCATCTGGCTCAGCAATTCCCAAATCACATCTTCTGCCGTATCTCCAGAAGTGGACAGCTCATCATTGAGGAGACCGATAAAGCGGCCCTGCCGAACTTGCACACCATTGATATCCACATCGCGCGTGGCGGTGGTGACTTCACCGGTCTGGATGCTGCGTGCGGCAGCTTCCATGGCCGCCGCGTTGGTCTCCAAATCAGCCTGGGCGTTGAAAGCCAGTTGCGCGGCGATGCCCTGGGGCACCGTCTTGGTGGGCACGACAACGATGTGCTTGTCGGCCGGGGCGAGCTCCGCGGCCTGGCGTGCGGCCAAGACGACATTGCCATTGTTCGGCAAGATCAAGATACGGTCGGTCGGCAACTGTTCGATGACGTGCAAGAACTGCTCTGTGCTGGGGTTCATGGTCTGCCCGCCGGGAATCATGGCGCCGATGCCCAGACTCTGGAAAACGCGAATCAACCCTTCGCCGGTGGCCACGGCAACCGTCGCGATTTCGCCGGGTTGGATGCTAAAGATGCGCTCCGAGGTACGCTGGGACCGGGCTGCCACAAATTCCTGATACTGCGCGCGCATATCCTCGGTAGAAGCTTCGCGCAAACGGCCTAACCGGCGGACATAGTCAAACACAGTCATATAGTCCGGCACATGGACGTGAATCTTGACGGTCGTCGCGTCACCCACGATGAGGGCCGAACGACCCATCGTGCTGACATCGGCGCGCATTTGTTCCACATCTAGGTTCTCACCTTCCACCAGGCACTGCACGTCGTAAGTATAGCCGAGCGCTATATCGCCCGCGTCTATCTCTGCTTCGGGTACCCCGGCTGCTGCTGGCATGACGACGGCGACCACTTCGTCGGTGACCGGCTCTCCACGCGCATAGCGCAGCATGCCTTCGAGGATCACCAGGTAACCCTGTCCCCCGCTATCCACTACGCCCGCCTGCTTGAGAACAGGCAACAGGCTGGGCGTTCGCGCTACCGACTCACGCCCGCGCGCCACCATCCGGTCTAAAATGAGCAGCAGATCATTACTCTCGTGTGCGGCTTCAGCACACGCTTCGGCCACTTCGCGAGCGACGGTGAGGATTGTCCCTTCCACCGGCTTGATAACGCCCTTGTAGGCTGTCCGCGCAGCTTCTTGCATGGCGGGAACCAAGTCGGCTGCCCCCAGCACTTCCTTGTCATCCAGGCTGCGCGCAAAGCCACGCCAGAGCTGCGAAAGGATCACCCCTGAATTGCCGCGCGCGCCCATCAGTGCGCCATGGGCAATCGCGTGCGCCACCGGGCCGGCTCGATCTTCTGACATCTTGTCCACTTCGGTCCAGGCTGATTGCATCGTCAGCAGCATGTTCGTGCCCGTATCACCGTCGGGAACTGGAAAAACATTGAGCGCGTTGATCGCCTGTTGGTTACTCCTCAGCCAGGAGACGCTGACCCCGACCAGTTTCTTCAACGTGTCGCCATTGATGACCAACAGCGGCCCCCGAGTTCGCGGGCCCGGCGAGCGGACATGTGTCTTCATGTCAGTCACTGGGTCTCCTATGCGTCCACACTGCTCACGCGCAGACCCTGCACGTGGACGTTCACCTGGACGTACCAGCCCGCACCCAGCGCCTGCTCGACGGTGTATTTGACGACATTCATGATACTATGGGCAACGGACGTGATGCGCGTGCCATATTCGACAATGACGTACAGGTCAATCTGAATGCAATCGTCAGTCACACGGACTTCGACGCCGCGATGAGCCGCATCGCCGAGCACAGTCGTCAGCTCGTCGGCCAGGTTCTTGGGCGCCATGCCCACCACGCCATAGGATTGCAGAACGGCGTGCGCGGCCAACGTGGCGATGGCCGTAGGCGAGATTTCGATTTGCCCAAGTGGGTTTTGCTCCGACATCGCGACCTCCCACAGCAGTCTACGGATGGCGATACGAATTCCGCGTCCAACCACGGGTTGCGTCAAACCCGCTCTCGTGGTATCATCGCCGTAATTCGAGCTCTGCAATGAGGTGATAACAATGGCCAAGTGTCAAGTGTGTGGCAAGGGCCCGCAATTCGGGCATAACGTCAGCCACTCCAAGCGGGCGACCAACCGCACGTTCAAGCCGAACATTCAGAAGCATACCCTGTACATCAACGGCGAATCACGCCGCATGTACGTATGCACGTCTTGTCTCAGGACGCTCAATAAAACCAAGTAATTGTCAGCGTGGGTTTTTAAGCTCACACGCCGGCCCTCGTCAGAGGGCTGGCGTTTTGTTTGACCACAGCGGGCAATCATACACTGGTATCAGTATTCAGTCAATGATTACTGATCGCCGCCTCTTGACGTAGTTGACCACATCCAGCCTGAATGTCAATGCCACGCCGCAAGCGTAGCGTATTAGGGATACCTGCCAATTCTAACACCGATCGGAACGCAGCGATGCGCTGCCGCGTGGACGCCGCACCAGCGTACCCGCTGGTCGGATTGAGCGGGATCAGGTTCACATGGCACAGCATCCCCTTGACCAGCCACGCCAGCGCGCGGGCTTGCTCCGGCGTGTCGTTCACTCCCTCGATGAGTGCCCACTCAAAGCTGACTCGGCGATGCGTTCGCTCGATGTACTCGCGCACCGCAGGCAGCAGCATGCCCAACGGATAGCGCTTGTTGATCGGCACAAGCCGGCTGCGCAGGTCGTCAGTCGCCGCGTGAAGCGACACCGCCAAATTGATTTGGATGTCTTCTTGGGATAACTTTTTGATGCCGGGCACCAACCCCACTGTAGAGACCGTCATCCGCCGTACACCAAGATTGAACCCCGTCGGGTCATTCAAGCGACGGATGGCTGATATCACCTGGTCATAGTTGGCGAGAGGCTCGCCCATTCCCATCAGGACGATGTTCGTGAGGTCGGTAGTGAGAGATTGGAGATTGGATTTCTGGCTTCTGATCTCTCGCTTTAGTTCACGTGCAAAGTAGAGGACTTGCTCAACGATTTCGCCCGAGGTCAAGTTGCGCTGCAGGCCGCCCTGGCCTGTGGCGCAGAACAGACAGCCCATTCCACAGCCAGCTTGGGTAGAGATGCACGCCGTGCGGCGACGCTCGTAGCCCATCAACACCGATTCGATCTGAGCGCCATCAGGCAGCGAAAAGAGAATCTTGCGGGTCTGCCTGTCCGACGAACGCTGCTCCATGCGCGGCGTCAAACGACCGATGACCGTCTCTTGTGCCAACCGCTCGCGCAGCGACTTGGGCAACTCGGTCATCTCGTCAAACGATGTGGCCAAGCCCTGGTAAAGCCTCGTCCACACCTGTCTGGCGCGATAAGCTGGCTCATTCCAAGACTGAAACAGGTCTTGGAGCTTGACAAAACTCTGATCAAACAAAGCCGGGAGGCGAGTCATTCAATCACACTCTGCCAAACTTGCGTCAACTCGCCAATATCACGAAAGGTCCAGTCAGGGTGAATGCCTTGATGTTCAATATCAGCTTGTGTGCTCACGCCCGAAAGCACAAAAATCGTCCCAAGCCCCGCGCGCTGACCACCGAGGATGTCAGTCTCTAGCCGGTCGCCGATCATCACCGCTTCTTCGGGCCGGCTGCCCATCCGCGCCAATGCCTGCTGGAACATTACGGCCTCTGGTTTGGCAACAATGAACGGCTTGACATCACTGGCGGCTTCTAGGAAAGCCAAAATTGAGCCAGCGCCGGGTGTGAGGCCCGTTTCGCTAGGCCAGGTCCTATCAGGATTGGTGCCGACAAATGTGGCGCCGTTGCGAATCAGACGTGTCGCATGCGCAAGCCTGGCATAGGTCGCCTGACGATCCAGTCCAGCCACAACAATCTCGGCCTCATCTTCGCTGACGACGAACCGGCGCGCCTGGATGCTTTGGGCCAGCGCCGGCTCACCGACGACGAACACACGCGTGCCCGGCGGCGCGATAGTCGTCAAATAGTCCGCGACGACATCACACGAGGGCAGAATCTCGGCCTCCGACACGCGCACGCCGAACTCGACCAGTTTTTCGGCGTATTGCGCTGCCGTGCGCGTGGCATTGTTGGTTGCCAACACAAAGCGGATGTCATGCCGGCGCAAGAATGCAAAGAAATGGGTCAGCCCCGGCATCGGCATGTCGCCGCGCCACAACACACCATCCATATCGCTCACCACCGCGCGCACCTTGGCAAGCCGAGCACTATCCTGATCTCTCCTTTGATGATTGACCTTCGACATTTGAGATGCATAGTCCTCTAGTGTATCAATATCTTCGAACATACCCGGGTCATCCACCTGAATAGCAACTAGGCGGCCAGCCTGCTTGTTGATAAGCAGGCGCCCTCCCTGGTCGCCCGTGATTTGTGTCAGTTCCGCAAACATCTCGCGGGCGAACAACCTCGGGTTGCCGGGCTGGTCACCATAGCGCGGCTCGATGATTGGCGCGCTCGTGTCTCGGAATCGTGTAATAAGAGTCGCCAGCAACTCGGGCGTGATGTTAGGCTGATCACCCAGGACGAACAGCGCAGCCGCCACGTCGAACGAGAGCGCTTCCAGGCCGGCGCGGACAGACGTGCTCATTCCCTCACGCCAGTTGGGATTGACGACGATCTGCACGGGCCGGTTGCCCAGTGCGAGGCGAACCTGTTCGGCGTCCGCGCCCAGCACGAGCATGACAGGTCGTGCGGGTGAAGCGAGGACGACATCGGCAATGTGCGCAATGAGCGGTTTGCCATGCCAGTTCAACAGCGCTTTGGGTCGGCCAAACCGTGTAGATGCGCCAGCGGCCAGGACGATTGCAGCGACGGGTGGCTCGTTCACGATAATTCCGTACCCCTGTGTAATTCGCTCATTGCATCAACTCAACCAACACAGGATCGTCCGAGCGCAAGGCTGTGACGACGACGTGACTATATTTTCCCCGCACCAAGTCGGCCAGCTTGAGCGCATCCGGGTGGAGATGTGGGTCCCGCTGCGTCAGCATCGCCACCACGCACGCACCCGCCGGCACGCCCTTCAGACTTGTTGCGTCGCACAGCACACGTGCAAACAGCGCAGGCGTGATAGGCGTCCCCAGAGGCACGCCGAGCAAGCGGGTTGCGTCGTCCACTCGATGTATCGTTGTCGCATCGAGCCGACCGCCCAGCACGTCCAGGTGCGCTGTCACGACGACCCTCGTCACGCCGGGTGGGATGACCGGCTCGCGTGCGGCATGAATCTTGAGTCCGCGACCTTTGGCACCGTCAGCTTCGATCAGCCACGTGACGCCCGGCAATCGCGTCAAGAGTGCATCTAGCACCTCGGGCGCCAAACCGTCGAGTTTGAACGGGCGTGACAGGACCGGATGGTCGGCGTGCGGCACGACCGGGTCGCCTAACCGGCGCGCGGCCAGCACCAAGCGCGGAGCACGGTTGAGCAAGCCGGTGA
>Ga0315268_10008319_pt1 | contig 10854 bp, 7 predicted proteins | sample C1_top_MG_FD_204535 | JGI IMG/M metagenome (GOLD analysis project Ga0315268, IMG submission 204535) | Sediment microbial communities from Yellowstone Lake, YNP, Wyoming, USA - C1_top | ecosystem: Environmental > Aquatic > Freshwater > Lake > Sediment | place: USA: Wyoming | collected 2017-08-01 | reverse complement strand
GCGTCCGGCCGCGACTAACTGAAACGGACCAGCCGGATAGGGCCGAGAAGGCCGGACTCCGTGGGCTCCCCGTAGGAGTTGTTGATGAGATTCGCGACCCTCACGCGGACCTCGTTCGCACCGGCCTTGAGGGCCGGCCCGACCTCGAAAACATGAGGCCCCCAAAGCCGCGTCCCGCAGCTCTGGCCGTTGATCCAGACCTCGGCAACATGGCGGACCCGGCCCAGGTCGAGAAGAAGGTCCGGAGCCGGGGCGGCGACCGTGACCGTCTTCGTGTAGTCCAGCAGGCCGCTGAATTTCCCGAGCCCCCAGGCTTTCCAGTCCTCAAGCGGCCGTTCGACGCCCGCGGCGAAGACCGCCGGGGGGGACATGGGATATTCCATAGCCGGCTGGACGGCCGCGTCGTAGCGGACCAGCCATGGCCCCTCGACCGCGGAAACCTCCGCGACCTCGGGCAGTCGCTCCCGCGGGCCGGAGACGGTTTGAAGCCCGGGTTCGAAGACGAGCCAGTAGGCCTCGAGCGGCTTGAAGATCAGGGCCAGACGGCACCCGTCCCCGTCTTCGGCGGAGGCCACGGGGCGGATCCGGCCCGTTTCGCAATCCCAGATCGAGGCGGCGCCGCGGACGCTTCCGATCTTCAGTTCGCACGCCTGCCACTCCTCCGAGTTGTTGACGAGCCAGAAGAGATCGCGGCCGTCGATGCGCCGGCGGTGCTGGAGCATCGGGAAGGCGCCCGATAGGAAGCGGACGGGGCTCTCGAGACCCGGCGCGGGACGGTCGAGGAGCGGCTTAAGCCCCGCTTCGCCGACGGCCGAGAAAGCCGGCGAAGCCCTCAGCTCGTCCATCAGCCGCTTCATCTCGGGGTCGTTCAGGCCGTTCTCGGCCGACGCGGCGGGCAGGCCGGCCAGGGCGTAAACGCGCCCGCCCGACCGGGCGAAGTCGACGATCTTCCGGGCCGCCGCGAGGGGCATGATGTCGACCGCCGGCAGGACGACAGCGCGGAAAACGAATTCTCCGCGGACGAGCCGCCCCTTCCTGACCTCCATTTGCTTCAGATAGAACCTGTCGCCGACCAGGAACTCGACCCGTGCGGCGGTCAGGTCGTCGATGGCTTGGGCGTAGACGCGCTCGATCTCGTTGATGCGCCGGCCGCCGGGATGCGTCCCCGAGAACTTCCACATCTCCACGTCGAGGATGTCGGCGTCAGCCTGGACCCAGGCGGACTCGATGGGGTTCCAGAGCAGGACCTCGGGCACGGCCCGGCCCATCGAGTTGACGAAACTCGCCCGGCGGGCGAAGTCCGTCCAGAGATGGAGGTACGGGAACATCGGATTCTCCGAGTACCAGTCCGGCGGCCAGGGGTTGCCGGTGAGCTTTCGGGTGGTGAAGACGCCGTGCGGGATGATGTGGCTCATGCCCCAGGCGGTCACGGCGTTCGCGGCCTGCTTGAGGAAGGAGGGGTTGAAGGTCCCCCACGGCGTCCCTTCGAAGCCGCCGGCGCCCATAAGCTCCGTGGCCGCCCGGGAATCCTGGAACTCCGCGACAGATTCGATCTCCTTGAAGTCGTGGACCCGCAGCGGCTTGCGCCCGAGGCAGTCCTGCCCGGCCATGGTCAGCGTTCGGAGCATCTTCAGGTGGTCCCCGACCGCGTTCACCTGGGGCTGGATACCCTCTTCCCAGAAATGGGCCGTGGTCGACATGCCCCGTTCCTCGTGCCAGTCCGTGACCGCCCGGAAGGTCTCGGCGTAAATGTCAGAGACGAGGTCGAACCACTCCCAGCGCGCCTTGGCGTAGGCGCCTTCGACGTCGCGGTCGACGGAAAGCGGCATCCAGAGGCGGATGTCGCGGCCGTAGCGGTCGCGGTAACGCTCGTCGAGCGTCCCGGACCAGGCCAGCCCCCAGCCGTAATCGCCCTCGTTGTCGATGAAGTCGCCGGGGACGGAACGACCGAGCTTCGAGCCGAGGCGTTGCGCGTAGGGCTCGAGGGCGGTCGCGATGAAGGCTGGGGCCAGACGGGCGTCGATGTAGTTCACGACCGAGCCGTCGGCGCCGGCGTGGTGAAAGAGGTTGAACGCGTAAATCCGCCAGTCGGCGCCTTCGGGGGCTTTCCAGGCGAAGGGCGCGCCGGCGCCGATCGTCCGGAGCGTCCGGCTGCGGATGACGGCCGGGACGTGCGTCGTCCGGTCCTCGGCGTAGCGCCAGGGACCTCCGCCCGCTTCCGCGACCTCGCGCGCCGCCTGCCATCCGGACGCCGGGAACCCCGGCTTCTGCCATCCGGCGGCCGGTTCGAGTGAGGCCAACCATGTTTTATCCGAGCCCAGGGCCACGGTCCGGCCGTCGGCCAGCGTCACGGCCATTCCGAGGAGCACGCCGAAGGGGCCGGAAATGTTCCTGGCTTCGACCGCGATCACGTTCGTCCCCGGGACGAGCGCCTGGGCCGCGTCGTAGACCCCGGTCTTCTCCCAGTCATCGCCCTCGCCGATCTTCCGTCCGTTGACATAAAGGACATAGGCGTTGTCCACGATGATATGGATGACGGCCCTGGCGACGCCGGGCCCGGCCGGGAGCTCGAAGGGCTTTCTGAGAAAGCACGAATGGGCCGCCTCCGTGCCGCGAGGATGCCAGATCCACTTGCCCATGGCCGGAGCGGGGGCGGGGGCGGCGCCGCGTGCGATGGGCTGATCGCGCTCGGCGGCAACCACGAAATACGACGCGGGCACGGTGATCTCAGCCCCTCCCCTGACGTCGATGGCTTCCCACTTCAGCGACTGGGCCCTGAGCTCCGGATGGGCCTCGACGATCCGCCCGTAGGCCTGGAAGCTCGGCCACCAGTATTCATCGCAGTAGCCGAGATACGCCTTCCCTTTTTCCGCTTCGCCGAGGGCCGCGCCGAAGGCCTCGAACCACTTGTCGCCGAGCCACTCGGCGGCCGGGAGGTCGGGCGTCCCGACCATGGACCTGCGAGCGTGGGCGTAGCCGGGGTTGAACCCCTGGCTTATCATGACGCGCGCCATATCTGCCATCTTGGCGGTGTCCAGCGGCTCGTCCCAGAACCAGAAGATAAACGGCGCGTAGATCATGTCCGGGTCTTTGAATCGGGCCCGGACGGTCTCGAAGGGAACGGGCTTCCTCATCCCGGCGTTCGAGGACGACGGCCGGGAGGGCCCGGGCTTGGGGCCGCAGGCCACGGCCAGGACCATGACGGCCAGCAGGGCGGCCGCCATCCCCGGTATGCGGGAGGTCATGGACGGTCTCGTTCGGCACATGGGTCTCTCCTTTTTCGGGTGGCGCCGCCCCCGGGCGTCAGGTTTCCCTGAGGAGCCAGCGGAGGGCGTTCTTCTGGAGCTTGACGTACTCGGGGTTCCAGAAGCTCATGATGGTGTGGCCGGGGGCCATGAAACAGACCCGGCCCTTTTCGTAGTCGTAAGCCCAGCAGGCGGCGCAGGTGGCTCCCTGGTTCCCATAGGTCGGGGTGGAATATTCCAGGCCCTCTTCGTTGACGCTCCGGACGAGGACGGTCTTGGGGTCCTTGTCGTAGATGACGTAGTGCTGCTCTTCGGTGACGACGAAATCCTTGACCCCGCGGGTGATGGGATGGTCGGGATTGACGATCTTCATCTTGTACGGCCGGAAGGGCGTGTGGCCGGTGAAGAGGGCCCCCTCGACGTGCCTGAAATCCTTGTCGGCGCCAGAGAGATAGCTGGCGTTGTGGAAGAACCAGGCGGAGCCGCCCTGTTCGACGTAGGTCCGGATGGCCTTACCCATTTCGGGTGTGATCCACATGACGGCGGTTTCATCGAGCGGCGGCAGGGGCGGGTCGCTGACGATCTTCGTCTTGTCCGGCTCGTAGAAGATGTAGGGCGTCGAGTAGCCGCCGGGAAAGGACAGCCCGTCGCAGAGCAGGATGAGCAGCCGGTGGGCCTTCAGGGTTTCGAGCGTTAGCAACGTGTAGTCGGGCGTGAACGTCGCCGCGACCCCCGCCTCCTTGACCATCGTCCGGTGGAGCGCCGTCCGGATGTAGTCGAAGTTGTGGAAGCGGTCGCCGATCAGGGCGAAGACGTCGGCCTTGCGCGCGGCGGCCGCGGCCGGGGATGGCCCCAGGGCCGCGCCCAGGGCCGAGGCCGCGCCGACGGAACCCATGGCTCGGAGCGCCGAGCGCCGGCTGAGCTTCTTAACTTCGTGCATGGTTGACCCTCCGGTGTGAGATCATCGCTGGCCCAGAGTATAAGCCGAATCCCGGTGACACACAACCCATGACCGGATCCCCGGGCGGCCCGGGACCGGGGAGAATCGCGGCGCGAGAAAGGGTCTGGACGAAGGGGGGTGGCTGGACTATAATCCTCCCTTTGTGTCCGGCGGAATTCCGCGACTCTGGGGCCAAGGCAGGATCAGCTGCCCGGCAAGGAGACCCCGCGTGAAAAGACTCTCTGCCCTCATCGGCCTCTGGGCCATCATGCTCGCCCCGGTCTTCGGACCGTCCGCGCTAGCCGGCGAGGACCCGAAAAACGGCCGGGACGGCCAGCAGATCGACGAGCTGAAGAAGGCGGCGCCCAAGGTGTTCATCGACGGCAACCGGCTCGACATCGATTACATCCGGACCGAGATCACCTTCGTCAACTACGTCTGGGACCGCAAGGAGGCCGACGTCCACGTCCTGATCACGCAGCAGCGGACGGGCGGCGGCGGCCGCGAGTACACCATCGCCTTCATCGGCCTCGGCAGCTACGCCGGCCTCAACAACGAGCTCAAGTTCTACTCGAACCGGACCGAGACGGACGACGAGGTCCGCAAAGGCCTCGTCCAGATCCTGACGCTCGGGCTGGCCCCCTACGCGGCCCGGACGCCGATCTCCAAGATCCTGTCGGTCAACACGAACGGCCGGGTCAGGCCGACGGCCGTCGTCGACTGGTGGGATTTCTGGGTCATGAGCTTCAGCGCCCGCGGCCGGTTCAGCGGCGAGCAGACCCGGAAATACGCCTCGTTCAACGCCAACCTTTCCGTCAACCGGGTGACCCCGGAATCCAAGCTCCGTCTCGGTTTTTCGGGCAGCATCGATTCGAGCAAGTTCGACTACCAGGACTTCCGGGAGGAGAGCTCCTCGCGGTCCAAGGGCGTCGACGGTCTCTACGTCCGGAGCCTCAGCGGCCACTGGTCCGCCGGGGGCTACGTCAACCTGAACTATTCGACCTACAGCAACATCAACACGGGCTTCACCATCGCCCCGGCCGTCGAGTTCGACGTATTCCCCTACGCCGAGGCCACCCGGCGGCAGCTCCGCATCCTCTACCGGCTCGGCTTCACCTTCAACCGTTACATTGAGGAAACGATCTACGAGAAGCTCTCCGAGCGGCTCGTCAGCCAGAGCCTCACCGCGACCCTGGCCTTCACCGAGCCGTGGGGCAGCGCCGAAGTCTCGGTCGAGGGCTCCCACTATTTCCACGACTTCAGCTTCAACCGGCTGAGAGTCGCCGGCAGTCTGTCCTTGCGGATCCTCAAGGGGCTGGCCCTGACCTTGGACGGGCGCTACGCCGCCGTCCACGACCAGCTCTCCCTGAGGAAGAGCGAGGTCAGCCTCGACGACCTGCTCCTCCGGCGCAAGGAGCTGGCCACGGGCTATAACTATTCCCTGTCCGTCGGCTTCAGCTACAGCTTCGGGTCCGTTTACAGCAATGTCGTCAACCCTCGCTTCGGCGGGGGGTTTGGAGGTCCCGGCGGCATGGGCGGCGGGTATTACAATTGAGGGGACGGCCGATCAGCCGGCGCGCCAGGGCGGGAGGATCGGCCGGCGGCCCGGGTGATGTTGTCGCCGCGATCCAGGTCAGGGCCCGACGGGCCGGTCCGGGAATTTCTGCCTCAGCCAATCGTCGTTGTAGATCGTGCTCAGGTAGCGGTTGGCCGAATCCGACAGGATGGTGACGATCCGGGCCCTCGGCCCGACCCGGCGGGCGAGCGCGAGCGAAGCCCACACGGCGGCCCCGCTCGAGCCGCCGGCGAAGATGGCCTCGACGTTGGCCAGCTTGCGGGTCATCTCGAAGGCCGTCCAGTCGTCGATGCGGACCATGTCGTCGATGACGTCGAATTCGACGCAGCGGATCAGAAATTCGTCGCCGAGGCCTTCCATCAGGTAAGGCGCCGGCCGGGCGAGCTTCTTCGAGTGGAAATAATCGTAGAAGACCGAGCCGGCCGGGTCCACGCCGATGACCCGGGTGCGCGGGTCGCGCTCCTTGAGGAAGCGGCCGACGCCGCCGATCGTTCCGCCCGTCCCGACACCCGCGACGAAATAATCGATCTTCCCCTCCATCTGTTCCCAGATCTCGGGGCCCGTCGAGAGAAAATGTGTTTCGTTGTTGTCCCGGTTGTTGTGCTGGTCGAGGTAGAAGCCGCCGGGCGTGTCCTTCGCCACTTGGGGCGTGATGTTATTGTAGCTCAGCGGCGAGTCCGGCGGAAGGGTCGCGTCGACCATGACCAGGTCGACGTTCAGGGCCCGGAGGAACTTGATCTTTTCGAAGCTCGTGCTGTCCCGGATGACCATCTTGAGCTTGTAGCCCTTGAGCCGGCAGACCATGGCCAGGCCCAGGGCCGTGTTCCCCGAGGAGTTGTCCACGATCGTATCGCCGGGCTTGATCCGCCCTTCCCTTTCGGCTTTCTCGACCATGTGCCGGGCGATCCTGTCCTTGATGCTCCCCATCGGGTTCATCATCTCGAGCTTGGCGTAAATTTCGCATGGGGTATCGCCGGCGATCCGACTGAGCCGGACGATGGGGGTGTGGCCGATCTCGTCGAGGATGTCGCGACCGGGACGGTTTCCGCGCATGCATCCAGGATATCCTTTTTCAGGGGGAATTCAAGCGGGACGGGGCGGAGGCCTAGTATTTGGCCTCGGTCTCGACCGTGAAGAACTTATAGTCCTTGTAGGCCACGGTGATCAGGGCCGAGACCGTCTTCCGCTTATCCGAGTCGATGTAGGCCTGCTCCGAGTAGTTCCGGCTGGGGAAGCGCAGGCCGTTCTTCTCGACGCCGTACTCGCAAAAAGCGGTGATCCGGGCTTCGACGCCGTGGCTCTTGGCCCAATCCTCCACGTCCCGGTAATTGCCGAGCGACCTCTGGTCCCAGACGATCTTCAGGACGGCGCCGTCCTTCTCCCGCACCCAGAGCCGCCCGTAGCAATGCGCTTCCAAGGGCAAGGGTCCGGGCGTCGCCTCGATGACCAGGATCTTCTCCGGACCGGACCCTTCTTCTCCGACGATCTTGTATTCGTGGTAAGCCTGCCAGGACTGGCTCAACAGTCCGACCGGCCCGAAGAGGACGTTCTCGTAGCGGAACATGATCGCCTGGAGCTCCGCTTCACGGACTTCGACATTTTTCCCGTCGACCGCGACGAGGCGCCGCTTCTCCTTGGTCTCCTGGCCCTTCCTGACGAATTGGTAATCGTAGAGATAAACCCTGGTCTCGGGGGTGAACCGGGCCGTCAGCTCCTTCACTTCCTCGAGACAGACGAAGTCGAGGGCCGCCCCGCCCAGCCGCTGGCAGTACTCGGCGGACTTCTTGAGGACCGCGGCCAGCCGGTCGGCCTGGGGCTTCTCGGCCACCGTCTGCCCTATCGCGGATAGGCAGGACGCCACCGCAAGGACGAGAGCTAGCCGCCGCGGCATCCTGCTCATGACCCCCTCTGCCGCGAATCATAGGGCGGTCCGCCGACGCCTGTCAAGGCGGGGTATCTCGCATGGTTTCCGCACGAATCATCACGGAGCGGCCTCGGAGAGGTTGAAATAGCCCACGTCCTGGGTGTAAATTGACGGGCGATAAGGAGCCCGGACATGAAGCCCTCGAGAATAGCCGCCGCGATCATCCTCTGCCTCCTTATCCTCTTCGCCGCCGGCCGGGCCCCGGCTCAAACCGGCGATGGGCTGCCCGTTAGCATCGGCCGAAAGTTCAGCCTGCATTCCAAGGTCCTCGGCGAAGACCGTGCCTACTGGGTCAGCCTGCCGACGAGCTACGACGATCCCGAGTTCGCGCCGCAGCGTTATCCCGTCCTCTACCTCCTGGACGGCAAGTCCACATTCTATCCCATCTCTGGGGTCGTCAATTTCATGAGCGGCCGCGAAAGCGTCAACTTCCAGATCCCCGAGATGATCATCGTCGGTATCGACAACGCCGACCGGGTCCGCGACCTCACGCCAAATGCCTCGAACCGGATGCCCGACGGCACGGAATCCAAGGCGAACCTCATGATGGCAGGGAGCGGCGGCGGCGAGAAGTTCTTTGAGTTCCTGGAGCGGGAGCTCATCCCCGCCGTCGAAGCCGCGTACCGAACCCTCCCCTACCGGATTTACATCGGGCACTCGCTGGGCGGGCTGACTGCGACCTACACGCTGCTCCATCACCCGGGGCTTTTCGACGGCTACCTGGCCATCGACCCGAGCCTTTGGTGGGACGGCGCCTCGATGGTCGACAAGGCCGCGGCCGTGCTCGCCGCGTATCCGACGAAAAAGGTCCAGCGCTATTTCGTGAGCGTCGTCGACAACAGCGGCCCGGCCGGGGTCCGGGGCATGGACTTCCACATCAAATCCATCCATAAGCTCGCCGACACCCTGGCGGCCCATGCCCCCGCGAACCTGAAATGGAAACTCCACGCCTTCCCGGAGACCGACCATTCCTCCATTCCGATGCTGAGCTGGTATTACGGGCTACGGTTCCTCTTCGAGGGCTACGAGCCGGACCTCATGGCCATGATGGCGAACCCCGGCCTCATCGAGGGCCATTTCAAGGCGCTCGAGGCCACCCTCGGACTGCGCATGCCGCCGCCCGAGAGCCTGTTCGAGATCCTGGACCACTATCTCACTGCCCCGAACCGCTTCCCGGACGCCCAGAAGGCGCTCGTGGTCATCACCATGGGCCTGAAGTATTATCCGGAATCGTCCGATCTGCACAAAAAGCTGGGCATGGCCTATGAGATGACAAAGGAACCGGCCAAGGCCATCGAAGCCTACGAACAGGCCCTGAAACTGAATCCGAATAACGCGGAGGTCCGGGACAAGCTCGCCGGACTGAAGAAAAAATAGTCGACGGGGACGGGAAACCCGGGCCCGCCGGAAAGCGAGGTCGAGCATGCGCCCCAAATTCATCGTCTGGCTGCTGGCCGCGGCCATGGGCTGTCCCGCCCTCGCCCAAAGCGACATCGGAAAGGTCAGGGCCTGGCGTCAAACGCAGGAACGCGCGATCCTCGAGGAGTATTTCGAGTTCCTGTCCATTCCCAATTCGGCCCATGACGGTCCGAACATCCAGAAGAACGCCGCGTTCATTGCCAGGATGCTCGGGAAGCGCGGCGTCAAGGCCCGCCTGCTCCCGTCGGGCGCGCCCGGCGCCCCGCCGGCGGTCTACGGCGAGGTCCTCGTGCCGGGGGCCGGGCAGACCATCGTATTCTACGCCCATTATGACGGCCAGCCGGCGGATCCGGGGAAATGGCGGGCGGGGTTCGATCCGTTCCGCCCCGTCTTCCTGACGGATTCCCTCGAACGGGGCGGCACCGTCGTTCCAACGCCCAAGCCCGGCGACCCCTTCAACCCCGAATGGAGGATCCTGGCCCGGAGCAGTTCGGACGACAAGGCGGGCGTGATGCTCATCATCAACGCCTACGACGCCATCGCCGCGAGCGGCCTCAAGCCGGCCTCGAACATCAAATTCCTCTTCGAGGGCGAAGAGGAGACCGGCTCGGAGCACCTCGGCGACATCCTGGCGGCCAACCGGGACATCCTGCGGTCTGACCTCTGGATCGTGGCCGACGGCCCGATCCTCCAGAACGGCATGCGGCTGGTGGACTTCGGCGTCAGGGGCGACGTCAACATGGATATCACGGTCTACGGCCCCAAGCGCCCCCTGCACAGCGGGCACTACGGGAACTGGGCGCCGAATCCGGCCATGCTCCTGGCCAAGCTCCTGGCCACGATGAAGGACGAGCGAGGCTTCGTGACCGTCAAGGGCTTTTACGACGACGTCGTGCCGTTCACGGAGGCCGAGAAGAAGGCCTTCGCCGCGATGCCCTCGGTCGACGAACAGATGAAGAGAGAGCTGGGCTTCAAGCGGCCCGAGGGCGGCGGGAAGTCCCTGTTCGAGCTCTACGGTTACCCGTCCTTGAACATTAACGGCATCCGCAGCGCCGACGTCGGCGAGAACGCCCGGAACGTCATCCCGACCGAGGCCACGGCGACGCTCGACCTGCGCCAGGTCCTCGGGACGGATTACCGGAAGCAGGTCCAGCGGGTCGTCGAGCACATCAAGGCCCAGGGCTTTCATGTCACGGAAAAGGAGCCGACGGACGAGGAGCGGCAGACCTACGAGAAGATCGCCAAAGTGACAATGGTCAAGGGGGGGTACAACGCCCAGCGCACACCGCTCGACCTGCCCATCTCGCAGGCGGTCGTGGCCGCGCTGCGGGGCGCGACGGACGAGCCGGTCGTCGTCGAGCCCACCTCGGGCGGAAGCCTCCCTCTCTACCTCATCGAAACGATCCTCGGGGCCCGCGTCGCCAACCTTTGCATCGTTAACCACGACAACAACCAGCACGGCGAGAACGAGAACGTGCGCCTGCGAAACCTGTGGGATAGCCTGGAGCTTCTGGCCGCCTTGATGCGGATGAAATGACGGGGGCCAGGAATCTTAGTTCCGGCCCCGGAATCTGTCCATCAAGGTCCTGGTCTTGGCGACGTAGAGAGTGGCACCGCAGGCCTCGAACAGGGAGAGCGCTCCCTCGAATAGCGCCCGGGCTTCGTCGGACCCGGACGGCCCCCGCTCTACGAGACACCGCGCTTCTTCCAGATAAGCCTCCCCGTCCCAGAGCCTGGCCCCCTGCCGTCC
>Ga0315268_10008318_pt1 | contig 10856 bp, 10 predicted proteins | sample C1_top_MG_FD_204535 | JGI IMG/M metagenome (GOLD analysis project Ga0315268, IMG submission 204535) | Sediment microbial communities from Yellowstone Lake, YNP, Wyoming, USA - C1_top | ecosystem: Environmental > Aquatic > Freshwater > Lake > Sediment | place: USA: Wyoming | collected 2017-08-01 | reverse complement strand
GGACCCCGTCAGGGAGCTGGTCTGGGCCGCCGTGCTCAACGGCGTCATCGCCGTGCCGATCATGGCGGTCATGATGCTGATTGCCAGCCGCAAAGCCACCATGGGTGAACACGTGATCAGCACCCGACTGAGTGCACTCGGCTGGCTCGCCACCGCTGCCATGGCACTGACCGTGATGGCGATGTTGGCCAGCTACTGAGGCGAGCTGGAGACATTCACACGCGCCTCGGCCAGCGCACTCACAGTCTTGGCGGGTGGTTGATCAGTTCGTCGTAGTGCGGATCGTCCTTGAGCAGCAACCGCACCGGATCCGGAACATCGAACACGTCTATGGGTGCACCGAACGGCACTCGCAGCAGGCGCGCGACTTCGGCGTAGCCTTCGGCGCTGCGCCCGGCGCGCACCAGGATGACGCTGCGCGTGAACGACAGGCCTGGGCCGTTGATCGCATCGCGGTCCTCCGGGCTTTGCTTTCGCGCCAGGTCGATGCTCGCGAGCGCAGCCGCGTGCTCACCCAACATCGACTGCACCAGGGCGAGCTGCGCCAGAGTTGTTCCGCTCAGCGGCTGGCTCAGCGACATTGCGCGCGCGGCGTGCTCGGCGGCGCGAAAGCTCTGCTGCGCGCGCTCAGGATCACCGGCCGCCAGGTATAGAAACCCATTCCGCTCGCCGACATCCACGGGAGCTGTGGAACTCCAGGGCGGAACCGCTTTCCACAGTTGCACCGCGTCCAGGTAGCGCCGTTCCCCCGCCGCGATCTCGGCTTCGATCACCTTGAGGGAGGGCGGGTTGAGCAGGTTGCCGTGTTCGCGCAACGCTGCGCGCAGCGGCTCGATGTTGTGCTGCAGGTAGCTCTCAAGGTGTGCGCGTGCCAGATACCCGTCGGGACTACTCGGAAAGCGTTTCGAATAAAGAGTCGTCAGCTCAATGGCTTCCGGGTAACGCCTCAGACCCAGCAAGGTCGTAAAGGGTGGCCCGTCGTAGGCGTGGTTCAGGGGATCAAGGTCCCAGGCGCGCACCGCATGCGCCAGTGACTCGGTCATGCGGCCGCGGCGGCGCAACGCCAGACCCAGCGCCGAATGGGCTGCGGCAGAATTCGGCCGCAAGCGCACCACGGCGGCGAGATCGGCCAACGCCTGGTCCAGGTCCGCGGTGACGTACATGGCATACAGACCGCGCGCCAGCTGCGCCTCGGGCAGCTGCGGATCGATCGTGAGTGCCCGCTCGAAAGCCTGTTTTGCCGCGGCACCATCCGCCGGACGCAGACCGTAGAAATACCTCGAGGTATAAGCCTGTGACAGCAGAGCGAGCGCATCGGCGTAGTCCGGATCGAAGCGCAACGCCTCCTCGAGCAGGCGCTTCGGTTCCACCAGTCCCGTCTCGTCTTCAGGCACCGGCTGACGGTACAGCGCGACCGCCCGCAGGTAGCGGTTGTAGGCGTCGCCGCTGTTGGTGCCGACGCGATCCAGTTCGCCCCTCTCATATGCGCTCAGCGTGGCGGCGAGCGCTTCAGCGACCTGCCGCGCCACGGCGCTTTGCAGGTTGAGCACATGCGCCAGGTCACGATCATAGTTCGCGGCCAGCAGGTGATGGTCATCGCGCGCATCGATCAGCTGCACGGTGAGGCGCAGGGTATTGCCGTCACGCCGGATCGAACCCTCGAGGATCGAGCGCACACCCAGGCGCTGGCTGATCTCGCGCACATTGTGCGTCCTGCCGCGGTACTCCATCACCGAAGTACGCGAGATAACCTTGAGGTCGCGCAGTCGGGCCAGGGCATTCAGGATCTCCTCCTGCAGACCATCGGCGAGGTAGGCGTCCTCAGCCCGACCGCTCAGGTTTTCGAACGGCAGCACCGCAACCGACTTCAGATCGGCAGCCAGGGTGTCGGCGGCCGCGACCCTGGCAACTGGCGCTTTGTCGGTAACGTGACCATGCCACGCTTTGAAGGTGATGAGGCTCGCAATGGCCATGGCCGCCAGCGCGGCAATCGCCACCAGCCAGGCGCGCTTGCGCGGCGCAACCGTCACCGGGGCGGACTGCATCAGCAAGGGCGTCGCCGGAAGTAGCGCGACTCCCGAAAGCACCTGCCTCAGGTGTTCAATAAAAGCAGATGGTGTCTCGCCACCCTGGAGACGCGACCACTGTCGCTCGCGAAACCGATCCGGCACGCGGGCCGAGGCTTCCGGCGTGGCGTCAATCACTACAGGCAGCAGAAATGCCTGGTCATCTGCCATCAGCTGCGAGCGCTCGACCGCGAGTCGCCATTCCAGCCGGAAATAGCCTTCACCACGCGCGTTGGTGCTCGCTGAAATGATAGGCATGAACAGGGCGCAGTCCCTTATCTGCCTGCGGATCGAGGCATCCCAGGCGTCGCCGCCGCGCAGTTCGCTCTCATCGAACCACACCTCGATACCGGCGGCGCGCAGCGCAGCGCAGATGCGCCGTGCGGCATCCGCGTCCTGCGAGGAGTAGCTGAGGAAGACGGCTTTGGCGGATTCGCTCATTGGGGGTCCATGGGCGACATCATCGCCAGCGCGGTGCAGGTCGTCAAACCTGCTCCCCATTCAAAACACCCGCCCTGCAAGCGCTGTAAAACCCATGAACACCGACCACGACGCGGAGCGCGACAGGAAGCCCTTTGCCACACCCCCATCAAAGGTGATCGCGCGTGTGGGACTGTAGCTTGCCGCGCACAACCCCTGCGCCGTCGGGTCGGTGTTGCGCTGGCGAGTACCCGACAGTTCTGCGACGATGCTCCAACGCGCGTTGAGGTTGCCCGACAGGGCCGCCGCGTACAGGGTTTGCAGCTGGCTCGCATCGGTCGCGACACGCGCCAGTCGAGTGACCAGCAGGTTCACATCCGTATGCAGCACACCGATATCGGCGCTGTAAATGCCATTGACGCTGACATCCGTGCCCCCGCTCCCGCTGCCCAGTTCTGCGCGCGCCGTTGAAAAACCGGCACCGAGTTCGAGACCGAAGGCCGAGTGCTCGTTCATCGCGAAGCGCCGCTTCAGCACCAGTGAGGTATCCCCGAATCCCGTCGCCGTCTCACCCTGTGCATTGCTGCCGCGAACCAGAGCCTCACCACCCACGCGGATGCCCCAATCGGCTGAGAATGCCAGCTTCAGTGAATACGGGAGACTCTCGCGAAGGTTCTCGACCGAGTTGCCCACCCGCAGCAAGCCGGCTTCCGCTTCGAGCCACCCCGGTGCCGACAGCGCCGCCGGTGTCGACACGCTGGGGCGATATGGTGTGACGGCTGGCAGCTCCGAGGCCAGCTCCTCGCCCCAGCACAAAGGGAACACCGCCACCATCGCGCTGCCCAGCACCAACGCCCTGCATCCGCGTAGTAACCCTGCGTCCCGACTACCCACGCCCGGCTTGCCGGCGGGTCGGCAGCCATGCATGATTTGACCGGCATGATCTGAACAAAACAAGGGGATCACAATGCCTCGCAAGTTACTGCTGATTACACTTCTCGCAACGTGTGCCGCCGGAATCGCCTACGCCACCCCCGCCCTGGATTCGGCCGGTAAGTGTCGCGACCACGGCAAGTTTGTTGAGGCCAAGCTGTGCACGACACCGGCCCCGAGCGGCAAGTGCCGTGACATCAAGACCAAGAAATTCGCCAAGTGCGGTGCAGCCGGCACCGAGCCCGTCCCGAAGAAATAATCACGAGGTGCTCCAGCATCAAAGCGCCGGCGGCGGCATCTGCCGGCGCACTACCTGGTGCTGGCTGAGCGCTAAGCTGACGCTCAGCCCTTCATCGCCAGCGAAATTCCCTGCGTCGTCGCCTTGCGCCGCGTCGCCATCACCGTACGACCCAGCAGCTTCGCAATCTGCTGCAGCGACTTGCGTCCCGCCAGCGCCTGCAACTGCCTGACCTCCGCCGCCGACCAGTCCCGACGCTTCACTCTCCTGGTCGCTGCCTTTCGCTTCGCCGCCACAGTGCTTCTCCTGGTAGTAGATGAACGCCCATTGTAACGAGCACCAGACAGCGCGCAAAGACGCGAGCGCGTGATCCCTGGATGCGCCAGAACCCGACCCGCTTCAGGCGCTGCCCTGCTCCCCACTCAGGAACCTGCTCAACACGACCATCGCCCAGGTATCGCGCTCGCAATAGCGCTTCAACCCTTCAGCCAGCGCCTGGCGCCGCTCGATGGGAGTCTTCGGATCGCGCCATTCGAGGAAGGCCTGCTGCGCGGCATCGCCCGCGCCGATTTCACCAAGATTCTCGTACGCCAGCGTCGCGTCGATGGTCGGCAGCACTTTCTTGATCGACCACGAGCCGCGCATCGCTGGGTGGTAATAGTTCTTTTGCGTGAGTGGCAGAAGATCAAACAGCCGTTCGACAATCGCGGTCAGCGCCGCACGCTGTGTCGGCAGCCGCGCCGCGAGGCGCCTGAGCACGCCGGCTTCGAGCGTCGCGTTGTACACGAACACCGGACCGGTCTGCGGTAGCGCCACGACCAGCGCGTCCGCGATCCGATCGAACTCAGCGAAGCGATCGATCTCGAGATGCTCCACGTGACGCAGCTGCCCCGCGGACTCCTCAATATGGAGCGAGAACTGAAACGGCCACTGCTCGTAGGGGCGCGTGCCGATCACCTCCGGCACTGCGAAGGCCATGGTCTCGAAGTCCAGGAAGGATCGCGGGTATGGCAGCGCATTGAGCAGCTCGGCTGCGGCAGGATCGAGAAATGGCTGTCCGCTGACGCTCGCAGCGTGCACGCGCCGGTGCAGCTCGTTGCTCAGCTTGTCGGCCGGCACCTGGCGCAGATCCTCAAAACCTTCCGCCCGCAGTTCGGCAGCACGCTGGGCGCCGCGCGGCAGAATCTCCAGCGGATACTCTGGGCCCGGTCCCTGCTCGCTGCTGCAGCGTTCGATGAACGGACACGCATACGGTGAGTTGCACTGTGCGCCCATCAAGATATCCGGCGCCTGGCGCGATGCCATCAGCGCAAGGAACTCAAGCGCCTGCTCGGCGATAACCGGCAGGCAATCCTCCACCTCTGCCGTGACCTCCTGCTCAACCTTGATGCCGGCGTATTCACCGGGACGCTGCAATACAAAACTGCTGTCGACGTGCCCGATTAACACCGCCGACACCGGCTGCCGCGCACCGCGCAGCACCAGGGTCTGAAACGCCACGTCCGGCACATGATCGCTCTTGACGCTGGTGGAGGCCTTCACTTCCACCAGCTCGGTGCGCGCGCCGCGGCGGCGCAGGATGTCGGCGATGACGGCGAGATTGCCGTTGCGGAATGCCGGCTGATAGATCAGCGGCGCGCCACCGGCCTGCATGACGCGACTGGTCTCGGCAATGGCTGCCGGCAGTCCGCGCTCACGCGAGATGACGATGCCGGGCTCGAGCCGCTGCACGAGCTCGTCGAAAGCCCGCCCCTGCAGCATCGGCAGGCTGGGCGGCACCTCGACGTCAAGCGGCTGGTTGACTTCGAACCACAGGCGCCTGGCGCACTGCCGTCCGGACATGAACCTGGACTTGGTGAGCCAGGCCACGCGCGCTGCCGAAACCGCTGCCTACGCTGCGCTCATCGCCTCGGCAGTAATCGGCAGCGTGCGTACGCGCTTGCCGGTGGCGGCGAACACGGCGTTGGCAATCGCCGGACCGATCAGCGCCGTGGCGGGCTCGCCGATTCCCCCGGGCTTTTCCGTGCTCGGCACCAGCACAATGTCGATCTGCGGCACCTGGTTCATGCGCGCCACCGGGAAATCGTTGAAGTTGGATTGTTCGACGCGGCCATTCTTGATCGTTATCTGATGCAGCAGGGCAGCGGACATGCCGAAGATCACGCTCGACTGGATCTGCGCCAACACTGTGTCTGGATTGACCATCCGTCCCAGATCAGCCACAACCACCACGCGTTGCAGCTTCACTTCGCCCTTGTCGACCGACACCTGCGCGACCTGCGCCATGAAAGTATCGTAACCTTCCATCAGGGCGACACCGCGCGCACTGCCTGCCGGCAACGCAGCGCCCCAGCCCGCTGTTTCGGCGGCGAGCTGCAGTACATGCGCGAAGCGCGGTTTATCCGCCAGCAGACTCAAACGGTACTGCACCGGATCCTTGCCGGCAGCAGCCGCCAGCTCATCCATGAAACTTTCGTTGGCAAACGCATTCATGTTGTGGCTGACCGCGCGCCAGTAACCCACCCGCATTCCAGTGTCGTAAATAACCAGGTCGTGACTGGTGTTGGGAATGTTGTAGGGCGCCACGGCGGCCTCGACCATGAAGGGGTCGAGCGTATCCTTGGGCAGCCCGAACAAACGTTGGGTCACCGATTGCGAGGTCACCTTGTAGGTCAGCGCCACAGGCATGCCTGCCGCATCCAGGCCGGCCTGCAACTGATTGAACGCCATCGGCCGGTAAAAATCGTGCTTCATGTCGTCTTCGCGCGTCCACAGCACTTTGATCGGTCGACCGGCCGCCTTGGAGACCATCGCCGCCTGAACAATGAAGTCGAGATCCAGGCGCCGGCCAAACCCGCCGCCGATGAAGGTGGTCCTGAGGGTAATGTCCTCGGGCTTGATACCGAGCGCAGCGGCGACCGCCCCCTGCGCGCCCTGCTGGAACTGCGTCGGCCCGATCAGCAGGCACTTGCCGTCCTCGAAACTGGCGGTGAAATTCTGCGGCTCAAGTGTCGCATGCGCCTGCAGCGGCAGGCTGTATGCGGCCGATACCTGCTTGGCCGCGCTTTTCATGGCTGCGGCAACATCGCCGACCGGCTTGCGCACCGGGATCGCCATACCGCTGGCCGCAGCGTCACGCATGCCCTGCATCATGTCGGCCGAATTCAGTTTCGCACCGGGGCCTTCATCCCAGACCACTTTCAGGAGGTCACGGGCTTTCTTGGCATGCCAATAGGAGTTTGCCACCACGGCCACAGCATCGCCGATGCTGACCACGTCGATGACGCCGCGCACTCTTCCGGCCGCGTCGCCGTCAAAACTGCGCACCTTGCCGCCGATTACCGGGCATTGTTCGATTGCGGCGTACGCCAGGCGCGGCAGTTTCACGTCGATGCCAAATTCGGCGCTGCCATTCACTTTCGAGGGTGTATCCAGCCGCTTGGTGGGTTTGCCGACAATGCGAAACTCGCTCGGATCCTTGAGTGTGACCTTGTCGGGCACGGGAAGCGCAGCCGCTGCCGCCGCGAGTGAACCGTAGGTGGCGCGCTGCTTGGCAGTGCCAGTGACCATGCCACGCGTGGCTTTCAGGGTGGCGCGATCGACATTCCATTTTTTGGCCGCGGCGCTGATGAGCATCTCGCGCACCTGCGCCCCCGCGATGCGCAGCTTCTCCCAGCCTTCACGTACCGAAGTGGACCCGCCCGTAATCTGCGCGCCCAGCAAGGCATTGGCATAGACCGCGGCCGGCGGCGCAAAGGCGACCTTGATCTGGTTCAGATCAACGTTGAGTTCCTCGGCGATCAGCATGGGCATCGAGGTGTACACGCCCTGACCCATCTCGGAACGGGCGCACAGCAGGGTGATGACATTGCTATCGGAGATGTGCACCCAGGCATTGGGCGCATGCACGATGTCCGCGACTTCAGCGGCAGGCGTAAGGCCGGGCAGCGTGATACCGAGCATCAGGCCGCCACCGACAGCGGCCGAACCCACGAGAAACTCGCGCCGCGTGGAGCTGAGTGGCCGATCCGGATTCTTGCTTGCTTGTGTCATGACGACTCCCTTAAACCTTGCGCATCGTGGCGGCAGCATCCTTGATGGCGGCCTTGATACGCGGGTAAGTGCCGCAGCGGCAGATATTGCCGCTCATGGCCGTATCGATATCGGCATCCGTGGGGTTCTTGTTGCTGGCCAGCAGGGCCGCGGCACTCATGAGCTGCCCGGACTGGCAATAGCCGCACTGCGGCACGTCGTGTTCGATCCATGCCTTTTGCAGTGGATGCGAATTGTCGGCCGACAGCGACTCGATGGTGCTGATCTTCTTGCCGGCAACGCCCGAGAGCGGCAATTGGCAGGAGCGGACCGGCTGCCCTTCAAGATGCACGGTGCAGGCTCCGCACAGGCCGGCGCCGCATCCGAATTTCGTTCCGGTAAACCCCATCTCGTCACGGATCACCCACAGCAGAGGCGTGTCGTCCTCGGCCTGGCTCGTGACCGGCTTACCGTTCAGCGTAAATTGAATTGTCATCGGTATCCCCTCTGTACCAGGCGGCTCGCCCGGATTTTACGCCTGTTTCAGCCCACAGCGATAGAAACTGTATATTGGCTGTATATTGTCGGTAACCGATCCGTAAGTGCAACGGTCGCTCAATAGCGCCTAAGGAGCCAAGCATGTCAATTATCAAGCGGTCTGCGGCGTCAATGGCGATTGCCGCCATTTCACTGGTGGTTTTGGCCGGCTGCGCGACCGAGTCGCACCAGGCACTGGAAGTCACCAAGCCAGCGGCGGCTGCCAGCGCCGCTACCTATGTCGGCCCGAAAGCTGCCCTGTCAGTCGGCAAGTTCGACAATCGTTCCGCCTACCTGCGCGGCATTTTCTCCGATGGCGTTGATCGTCTCGGTGGCCAGGCCAAGACCATCCTGATCGGCCACCTGCAGGAGACCGGCAGGTTCAATGTTCTCGATCGCGACAACATGGCGGGGCTGGCCGATGAGGCCAAGCTCAGCGGCAAGCAGCAGGCGCTCCAGGGCGCCGAATACATGATTACCGGCGATGTGGTCGAGTTTGGCCGCAAGGAAACCGGCGACCAGCAGCTGTTCGGCATCCTCGGCAGCGGCAAGAAGCAGAGCGCATATTCCAAGGTCACGCTCAACGTCGTCGATGTGCTGACCTCGCAGGTGGTCTATTCGGCCTCGGGAGCCGGCGAGTACGCGCTGAGCGATCGCGAAGTCATCGGCTTCGGCGGCAGCTCAGGCTACGACTCGACCCTGAATGGCAAGGTGCTCGATCTGGCCATACGCGAGGCGATCGATCGGCTGGTGGCGGGTGTCGAACAGGGTAAATGGAATCCGGCGAAGCGCACGCAATGAACAGGGCCTCGGCTGCAACGCTGACCGCAGCCCTGCTGCTGGGTGGCTGCGCCACGCCACCGAGAAACCTATACACCTGGGGCAGCTACGAGGAGCTGATCTACGCTTCCTATGCGCGTGCGGGGAATATGCCTCCGGAGCGACAGGTCGAGGCGCTGGAACAGGATTTCCAGAAGGCCCGCGCGGCAAACCAGCGACTGCCGCCTGGCTGGCATGCGCATCTCGGCTATCTGTATAGCGAGCTGGGCAAACTGGACCAGGCCAGGCAGGAACTGCAGACGGAAAAGGCGGAGTTTCCCGAATCGGCGGTATTCGCCGATCGCCTGCTGGCGAATCTGATCAAGCCATGACGCACAGCGCCTCGTGGCGGTTGGCAGCAATGGCACTGCTCCTGGCGCTCGGCGGCTGCGCCACGCAGCAGGGCTACGATTACTCCAGTTACCGCGCGCATCCGCCGCGCTCGATCCTGGTGCTGCCACCACTGAACGAGAGCACGGCGGTCGAAGGCACCTACAGCTATCTGTCGACTGTTACCCAGCCGCTGGCCGAGCTGGGTTATTACGTCTTTCCAGTCGCCGTCATCGACCAGTACCTGAAGGCAAACGGCATGCCGACCGCCGGGGAAATGCAGCAGATTCCGCTGGCCAAGGTTGCCGAGATCATCGGGGCTGACGCTGTGCTGTACCTCGACCTCAAGCAGTACGGCAGCAAATTCCAGCTGATCAGCAGCAATGCAGTCGTGACGGTCGCTGCGAAGCTGGTCGACACGCGCAGCGCGACGCTGTTGTGGGAAGGCTCGGCCACGGCGCAGAACAGTTCGAACAGTGGGGGAGGTAATTTTCTGGCCGAACTGATTGTCGCGGCCATTGCCCAGGTAGCCAGTTCAAAGATGGACGTCTCGCACGGCGTATGCCGGCTGGCCAACGCGCAGCTGTTCAACCCGGAAAGCCGCGGGCTGCCGTACGGGCCCTATCACCCAAAATACGGCCAATTCCCTAGGTAATAGCTGCCGGGCGCTTGCGGCCAAACAGCCGCTGGATGAACACGAACAGCACGGGTACGAACAGCACGCCGAGCACCGTGCCGGCGAGCATGCCGCCGAATATGCCGGTGCCAATGGCCCGCTGGGCGCCCGCCCCGGCCCCATGCGCGAGCGCGAGCGGCAATACACCAAAGCCGAATGCCAGCGAGGTCATGACGATCGGCCGCAGGCGATCGTGCACGGCGTGCAGCGTGGCCTCGACCAGTCCGGTGCCCGCGTCCATGTTCAGCTTGGCGAATTCGACGATCAGGATGGCATTCTTGCTGGCGAGCCCAATGGTGGTGAGCATGCCGACCTGGAAGTAGATGTCGCGCTCCAGGCCGCGCAGCGCGGTCGCGAACACCGCGCCGATGATGCCCAGCGGCACAGCCAGCAGGATCGGAATCGGCATCACCCAGCTCTCGTACAGGGCAGCGAGCGCCAGGAACACAATGACCAGGGACATGGCATACAGGATCGGCGTCTGCGTGCCGGCGGCACGCTCTTCATAGGACTGCCCGGTCCATTCGACGCGGAAGCCCGGCGGCAGCTTCGCCGCCGTGTCCTCGACGATTTTCATGGCGGTTCCCGAAGACACCCCGGGAGCTGCCTGGCCGTTGATATTGAATGCCGCCACGCCGTTGTAGCGTTGCAATTCAGGTGAGCCAAACTCCCAGTGCGCGGCCGTGAAGGCCGGCACCGGCACCATCTTGCCCGCCGTGCTGCGCACGTACCAGAGGTTGAAGTCCTCGGGGTTCATGCGAAACGGCGCATCCGCCTGCACGTAGACGCGCTTCACTTTGCCGCG
>Ga0315268_10008317_pt1 | contig 10858 bp, 12 predicted proteins | sample C1_top_MG_FD_204535 | JGI IMG/M metagenome (GOLD analysis project Ga0315268, IMG submission 204535) | Sediment microbial communities from Yellowstone Lake, YNP, Wyoming, USA - C1_top | ecosystem: Environmental > Aquatic > Freshwater > Lake > Sediment | place: USA: Wyoming | collected 2017-08-01 | reverse complement strand
CAAATCATGAGATACCTTCCTAACTCTCCCGCAGACCGCGAACGGATGCTGCGCGCCATCGGCATCCGCTCCGTGGATGAGCTGTTTGCTCCCATCCCGGCGGAGTACCGGCTGAAACGCGAGCTGGACCTGCCGCCCTCGATGGCTGAAGCCGACATCGTGGACTGGTACCGGCAGCGCGCGGCCGACACCTCTACCGCCGGGTACGCCTGCTTCCTCGGCGCCGGGGCCTACCACCACTACCGGCCGGTGGTGGTGGACCCGCTGATCTCGCGCGGCGAGTTCTTCACCGCCTACACGCCGTACCAGCCGGAAATCTCGCAGGGCACCCTGCAAGCCATCTTCGAGTTCCAGAGCATGATCTGCGAGCTGACCGGCATGGAGGTGGCCAACGCCTCCATGTACGACGGCTCCACCGCCGCCACCGAGGCGGTGCTGATGGCGGCGCGCGTGACCGGACGCCGCGGCGTGCTGGCGGCGCGCAGCGTGCACCCCGAGTACCGCGAGGTGCTGGCCACCTACGCCAGGAACCAGTCCATGCCGGTGCACGAGGTCGGCTTCCAGCAGAACGGCCGTGTGGACGCGGCCGCGCTGGACAAGGCGCTGGGCGACGACGTCGCCTGCGTGCTGGTGCAGTCGCCCAACTTCTTCGGCACGCTGGAAGACGTGGCCGCGCTCGCCGAGGTGGCGCACCGCAAAGGCGCCCTGCTGGTGGTCGCCATCGCCGAGGCGGTTTCGCTCGGCATCGTGCGCCCGCCCACCGAGGCCGACATTGTCGCCATGGAAGCGCAGGCGTTCGGCATTCCCACCAGCTTTGGCGGCCCCTATGCCGGCGTGATCGCGACCAAGGAAAAGTTCGTCCGCCAGATGCCCGGACGCCTGGTGGGCCAGACCGTAGACAAGCAGGGCCGGCGCGGCTTCGTGCTCACGCTCTCCACCCGCGAGCAGCACATCCGCCGCGAGAAGGCGACCTCCAACATCTGCACCAACCAGGCGCTGATCGCCCTGATGGCCTCCATCTTCATGAGCGTGTACGGCCGTGAAGGGCTGAAAGAACTGGCGAAACAGAACCTGGCCAAGGCCGCCTATGCGGCCGAGCAGTTCTCGCACTCGGCCAAGGTGCTGTTCGGCGGCGCGCCGCGCTTCAACGAGTTTGTCATCCAGACGGCGGACGACCCGGCCGCCATGAACCAGCGCCTGCTGGAGCAGAAGATCATCGGCGGACTTTCGCTGAAGAGGTTCTATCCCGAGCTGGGCAATGCCTCGCTCTGGTGCTGCACCGAGCTGACCCGGCGGGCTGCCATCGAGCAGGCCGCCAAGGCACTGTCACCCCAGAACGCCCAAAACCGGGGCGTTCCGGGGACCCCGGGGGTGTCCCGATGAGCAAGATCAAGAAAGCGACTCCCCACGTCACGCAGAACGAAGGGCTGATCTTCGAGAAGTCCTCGCCGGGCAAGAGAGCGTACAAGCTGCCCGAGCTGGACGTACCCGACGTCGACTCCGCCAAGCTGCTCGGCGGCCTGGAGCGCCACGACCTGGGCAACATGCCCGAGGTCAGCGAGATCGAGATCATCCGCCACTACACCCGCATGTCCACCTGGAACTACGGCGTGGACACCGGCCTGTACCCCCTGGGTTCGTGCACCATGAAGTACAACCCGCGGGTCAACGAGGTGGTCGTCCGCCTGGAGGGCCTGGCCAACGCGCACCCCTACCAGCCGGAGAAGATGTCGCAGGGCGCGCTGCTCATCATGCAGATCCTGCGCAAGACGCTGATGGAAATCTGCGGCATGGACGCCATCACCTTGCAGCCGGCCGCGGGCGCCCACGGCGAGCTGACCGGCATCCTGCTGGCGCGCGCCTATCTCACCCACCAGGGGAATCCGCGCCGCAAGATTCTAATTCCCGACTCGGCGCACGGCACCAACCCGGCAACCGCGGCCATCGCCGGCTACGAAGTGGAGAACCTGAAGTCCAACGCCGCCGGCATGGTGGACATCCCCTCGCTGCAGGCGCAGATGAATGAGGACGTCGCCGCCCTCATGCTCACCAATCCCAACACTCTGGGCGTTTTCGAGCAGGAGATGCACAAGGTGGCCGACATCGTCCACGCCAAGGGCGGCCTGGTCTACATGGACGGCGCCAACATGAACGCGCTGGTGGGCAAGGCGCGGCCCGGCGACTTCGGCATTGACGTCCTGCACCTGAACCTGCACAAGACCTTCTCCACCCCGCACGGCGGCGGCGGACCGGGCTCGGGACCCGTGGTCTGCAAGAAACTCCTGGAGCCGTTCCTGCCGGTGCCGGTGGTGGTTTCGCGCCCGGACGGCACTCTGGGCTTCGACTACAATCGCCCACTCTCCATCGGCCGGGTGCGCGCCTTCTATGGCAACTTCGGCATGTACGTCCGCGCCCTGGCCTACATCATGGCCAACGGCCGCGACGGCCTGCTGCAAACCACCGAAGACGCCGTCCTCAACGCCAACTACATCCGCAAGCAACTGCTCGGCGCCTATGACCTGCCCTATCCCACACCCACCATGCACGAGGTCGTCTTCAGCGACCGCCTACAGGGCAAGAAGGGCGTGCACACCGGCGACATTGCCAAGCGGCTCATTGATTACGGCTTCCACCCGTACACCGTGTCGTTCCCGCTGATCGTGCACGGCGCGTTGATGATTGAGCCGACGGAAAGCGAGTCGCTGGAGGAGATGGGCCTGTTCATCGACGCCATGAAGGCGATCGCGGATGAGGCGGAGAACACCCCCGAGGTGGTGCTGAACGCGCCGCATACCACGCGCGTCTCGCGGCTGGACGAAGTCGGCGCCGCCCGCAAGCCGGTGCTGCGCTGGAAGCCGGCGGCGAAATCGGTGGCCGATCAGGGGGATTAACCACAAAGGACACGAAGAACACAAAGACTGGGCGAGGACGCGCGCCCAGCCTTTTCTTCGTGGTCCTTCGTGCCCTGTGTGGTTAAGACTTCTTCGACGTCACCGCGTAAAACGTGGCCGCCACCTGGTGCACGTGCTTGCCCCCGCACTTGGGGCAAGGCGGGCTGTTTTTCTCGTATTCGGCCAAAGTGAGGATGGCCTCGAAGGGCTTCTCGCAGTCTTCGCAGTAGAACTCGTACCGGGGCATAAGGAAACCTCCCGATCCGTCACTAGAATTCTAGTTCGGCTCCGGTTCGGCAGCAACGGACCTCACGGGCGAGCTGTGCTAATTGCGGACTGAAACGGGAAGCCTTACGCAGCCCCGTCGGGAACGGCGTGAAAATAGCCCGGCAGTTCACTGCCGGGTAGCGGTGGCACAAAAGACGCGAGTCCCCTCGGGACGGCTGATGTCAATGGCGTTTCAGTCGTCCCTACGGGACTCGAATCGTAATCACAACTATTTCCCACCGCTGAAGCGGTGGGCTATTTTCGGTTGTTGGTTTGCGGTTTTTCCACCCGACAACTGAAAACCGACAACCGATAACCGACAACTCTTACGCTGCTTCTCCGCCTCGGACGGCGCGCCTGGCTTCCTCCAGCTTGCGTTCCAGTAGGCTGGTGTGGTCGGCCTCGAAACTGGCCAGTTCGGCATAGATGGAGCGCAGGGCGCGGTCTTGGGTTTTGTCGCGTAGTTGGAGGTAATAGCGCTGCGCGGTCTTCTCGGCGTCGAGCGCCACCTGCAGCGCCGCCCGCCGCGGGGAGAGGGCGCCGCGCGTCACCGCCAGCAGATCACTTTCCCCCAGGCGTGGCACCTCGATCATCTCGCGGATGTCCTCTTCCGTCACCACGCAGGCCTGGGTGCCGTAGCGCTCGAAATACAACTCCTGCAAGCGCGAACCATGGCTGAGCTCCTCGTTGGCCATGTCCCAGAAGACCTGCGCCACCTCCAGCGAGTCCGGATCCTTGAACTCGGCGAACAGCTCGGAAAAATCCCGGTAGAGCTCGGCATTGCGCTCCTCGATGAAGATGGCGACGTGCAGCGCCTCCTGCGGGGTCAGCGACGAAAACGCGCGCTTCATGGCAGCTCTCCTAGCGAGCTTGGATGCAGGCCGGCAGTAAGCAGTTTAAAAGGTCGTCCCGATGGGGAGCGCTTTTGGCGCGCACCGGTTCCGAATCGGAACCTTGCGAGTGTGCAGGCGGTTCAGGCGGCCTGGTATTTCCCCGCAGCCGGGCTGACACCCAGCGCCGGCGGCAGCGGTATTGGCCGCAGCACCACCCGGTCGTCGTGCAGCACCAGGGTCATGCTTCGGGCGCAGCTATCGCAAAGCCAGTAGCGCTCAACCCGGCGCGGTGTTTCCGGGGAACCGTCGGCGCCAGGCACCACGCCCTTGTCCTCGAGGATGGCGCTGAAAATCCTGCCCTCGTGCAGGTAACGGAAGCTTTCGGTACAGGTGGGATTGGCGCATTTGGAGAGCATTGGGCACCTCCTCGGCTCCCCGGAGTGGCTCGTTTCCGACCTCAATCGCCGGCGGCGCGCTGAGCCCGTTCCCGCTCCATGCGCGAGATGGTGTGGCGCAACCAGCCGATGACTGCCTCTTCCACTGCTGGCTGATTGTACCCCTGATCCAGCTCGGCGACGCTGGTTCCGGAGGCGTCCAGCGGAATATAGTGACAGGGAACATTTTCGTTTCGGAACCTGTCCGGAACGAAATCCATCAGCATGCACTCCTCACAGGAGTGTGGCCGCTGTGGGTCGCCGAAATTCAGGCAGGTCAGAGAATCCTGGAAGATGGAGGTGGGCTTCCACGGCGTGCCCACCGAGCGTCCGTAGCCGCCTTGTTCCAGGAAATTGAGCTCGAATTTCAGCACCTCGAGGGTGTCGCGTGCGTCCCGGGCCATGGCAGCCTCCGGTGTGTAAGAGTATGCCATGATTTGCGGGGCGCGGGCCGAGCGTATGATGGATGCGAGAAAGGAAGTTCACCTTGTCTGAGCGCAACGGCGACAAATCAAGATTCGGACGGGAGCGCCGGCAGAGAATTCTCCGGCGCCAGCGCAACCTGGAATTACGCAAGTCGTTGGGGCTGGTGAAACCGGTTCCGGCAAAGGCGAAACCTGCTGCCTAGCACTGGGCTGGGGCGCCGCACTGCGGCCGCGGCAGGATGTTTTCGGGCCGGTCGAGATCGTCCCAGGAAATGGCCGGCGGATACGTACGGTAGAAGCACGGCAGCATTCGCCGGTCGCGGAACATTGACCAACCCAGGGGAACGTTCCTGTCGGCAAACCAATATACGTTTTGCGCGACGCGCTCGATGCGGGGACGATCTTTGCGCAGCTCCGCCTGCACCGCGCTGCGCAGCTTGTCGTAGGTCAGCGAGCCCACTCCCATCCAGTGCAACTCTTCCAGCATCACGTGTAAGCCTTGCGGACAGGACTTCCGCTCCAGCCTCTCGAGCACCCAACCCATCACGGCGCGTTTGCGCATTGATGCAGTCTTCATTTGCCGGCCTCGACGACCGCTTTGGTCGCCGCGCTGACCACCGGCACCGTGGCCTTGGCGTAACGATCGCACAGGCAAACCTTGCACTGGCCGTAACCGTGGGTCCCCAGCAAGGGCGGCCTGTGGTCCCTCTTCTCGTGCCCACATTCGCAGTTTGCTTGCATATCCTCATCGTACTCTTAAACGGAGAACATGCGGGGTAAAAGCGTCATCAGCCTGTGCCGGCTGCGGGTCTGTTGGACCGATCTGGGCCTCGACCGGGCGAGCGACCGATTGACCGAATGCGGAAAACCTTCCGTGATACACTGAAGTTGCGCTTACTACGCACGGTTGCGTGTGGTGCGGTTCCTCCGGGTCAGTAGCTGATCTGAGCTTCCCGCCTTCAGTCTCCTCCGTCAGTTTTCAGCGTACATTCAAAACCGACTGGCTGAGGCGCGCCGCCGTTCAGGGGGGCGCCGGCCAGGCAGAAAGCAAGTTACTGATGAAAGAGTTTCTGGAGTTGCCGATTTCGCCCTACATCCAGGCGCGTTTGGCGGCAGCTCATTTTTCCATACCGACTCCGGTGCAAGCGGCGGTGATTCCGCATGCCCTGGAAGGCCGCGACGTGCTGGCTACCGCCCAGACCGGAACCGGCAAGACGCTGGCCTTCCTGATTCCGCTGATGGAGCAGTTTCTGAGGCAAAACGATCCCGGCATTGCGGCCCTGGTGCTGGCGCCGACGCGCGAACTGGCCATGCAGACCGTGGACCAGTACAATGCACTGCGAGGCGCCAAGCTCGGGCCGGCGGCACTGGTGGTAGGCGGCTTGTCGGAACCCGCGCAGCTGGCGGCTTTGCGCAGCGGCGCCCGGCTGGTGGTGGCTACCCCCGGACGCCTGGAGGATTTCCTCGGCCGGCGGCTGATCAACTTTCGCACCCTTCGCACCCTGGTGCTCGACGAAGTTGACCGCATGCTGGACATGGGCTTCCTGCCCTCAATCCGGCGCATTCTGGCCGGCTTGCCGGCAACCCGGCAGACGATGTGTTTCTCCGCCACCTTGGAAGCCTCGGTCGCCCGCATAGTCAACGACTACCTGCGGGCGCCGGTACGCGTGGCGCTGGGCTCGACCCTGAGGCCTTCGGAGAACGTCAGCATGCAGGCGCTGGAGGTCGGCGCCGCCGGCAAACAGGAGACGCTGCAACGGCTGCTCACCAAGGAAACCGGCCGCTGCCTGGTCTTCGCGCGCACCAAGCGCGGCGCCGAGCGGCTGGCTAAGCGGCTGAACCGCGAGGGCTTCGCCGCCGCCATGATCCACGGCGACCGCTCGCAGTCGCAGCGCATAGCGGCGCTCAGCGGCTTTCAGCAGGGGCGCTATCGCATCCTGGTGGCCACCGACCTGGCCTCGCGCGGCATCCACGTGCAGGAGATCGCCCACGTCATCAACTACGACCTGCCGGAGATCGCCGAAGATTTCATTCACCGCGTGGGCCGCACCGGCCGCGCCGGGGAGTTGGGCGTCGCCTCCACCCTGTTCGAAGGCGATGAGCTGATGGAGTTGCGCCAGTTGGAGCGCACCTTGGGCATCCGCATGGAATGGAAGCTCGCCGAGGCGCCCGGCCCGCAGGACCGGCCGCGCGCGGATGACTTCCGTTCGGCGGCGCCACGCTCCAGGATGGTTCGGCTTCCGGGCGAGGTGCTGCAAATGTGCGCCGAACCCTCGCGCTGCTGACGGCCGCAGGGTAATTTCGAAGCTGGAGGTGAAAATGGCAGGACGTGCCCGCCCGACTTTCTTGAAACGTCAGAAAGAAATGGCGCGCCAGGAGAAGCAGCGCGCCAAAGCACAACGCAAATTGCAGCGCAAGCTGGAGAACGGGACTGCGGCCCCCGCCGAAGAGTCCAATGCGCCTGCCGCCGGGGAATCGGACAAGGCGGAGTAATTTCCGCCGCTAAGTTTCCTGCTGCCTGGTTACGCCGGAATTCCGCGCCGGTTTGCTGACCAACCGGTGCTCGAGGGCAAACAGCGCCAGCTCCAGCCGCGTGGAAATCCCCAGTTTGCTGAAGATGCTGGTCAGGTGGTGCTTGATGGTGTCCTCGCGGCCGGCGAACCTTTGCGCCATCTCGCGATTGCTGAGACCCTCGACGATGGCCTCCACCATCTGTCGTTCGCGCGGGGTCAGGCCGTAGCGCTCGCCGGGCGCCTCGGCGGGCACGTCTTTCAGCACCAGTTCCTTCAGGTCGGGCACGGCGGTACGTCCGACCCAGTAGCTGCCGTCCATCACCGCCTCGATGCTTTTCAGCAGCACCTGAGTGGCGGATTCCTTGAGCACGATGCCGCGGGCCCCTAACTGCAACGCCTCCAGCATTTGCGGCCGCTCGACGGACGCGGTCAGCAGGATGGTGCGCACCGGACTGCCCGACAGCGCCAACTCCCGCAAGGTCTCCAGTCCCGGTACCCGCGGCATGGCCAAGTCCAGCAGCAGGATGTCGGGGTGTACCTGCTGGCTCAGGAGCACGGCTTCCCTGCCGTCGGCGGCCTCGCCCACCACTTCCAGGTTCGGCTCCGATTCCAAGAGGCGGCGCAGGCCGTCCCGGAAAATCGGGTGATCGTCGGCAATGACGATACGAATCGGGCTAGACATAGGCAATTTGTGCTTTCTGGGGCAGTGTGATCTCCAGCCGGCAGCCCTGCCCCGGTTGTGATTCGACCTGCAAATCGCCGCCCAGGGCGCGCACCCGCTCTTTGATGATCTGCGGGCCGGAGCGCCTCGCGTCCAGTTCGGGCAGCGACATGCGGCCGCTGAAGCCCAGGCCGCGGCCATCATCTTCCACGCTCAACCTCCATTTTCCATCCGCCATGGCCAGCCGCACCAGCACCTTGCCGGCGCCGCTGTGTTTGCGCACATTGACCAGCCCTTCCTGCACGATGCGTACCAGTTCGCGGCACACCCGCGGCGGTAAGTCCACCTCGTCAAGCCCGCAGACGAACTGCGCGGAGATGCCGGTGTCCCGCCGGAAGCGCTCCACCACGTCGGACAAATAATCCAGCAACTGTTCCGGGCTGAGGTCCACCGGGCGCATCTGCTGCATCAGGGAGCGGAGGTTGAACACCTGCTCGCGCAGCATCTGCTGGATGCGCTCCAGCCGCGGAGGCACGGAAACCGCGGAGGCGGTCCGCGCCGCTTCGCGGCGGAGCACGTCCACCTCCATTTCGACCGCGATCAGCGCCTGGATGGCGCCGTCGTGCAACTCGCGGGCCACGCGGGCGCGCTCCAGGGCGCCGGCGCGCGAGCGCAGGCGGCGCAGCAGGTACACCGTGTAGATCGCGGGCCCTACCTGGTGCAGCAGTTTTTGCACGAAGCGCAGCTCTTTCCGCTTTTCCGGGCCGGTGATGGCGTCAAACAGGAAAATTCGCCCCGTCCATTCCTCGCCCACGGTGAAGGCGACGGACAGAAGAGAGCGCGCGTTGTGCAGCTCGGGCGAACAGGATGGTGACCAACCCGCCGCGGCGCGCGTGCGCCGGCCGTCGCCATCCACCGCCCACACCACCCAGTTCCGGACAGGGCCGCGCGTTTCGCTATAGAAGCCATGCACGGGACAATCGACCAGGTAGGCGGCGCGCCCCTCCGCCGCCAGCTCTGAAGACCCGGTGTGGTTGCTGCCGTCCGCGTCGCGCTCCGAATGCCAGAGGAAAACACGGCCGCTGTTGGTCTGCTCGATCACCACCAGCGCGCGCCGGCAGCGAAAAATTCGGAGCAGTTCGTCGAGGATGGCCTGCATAGTGCCGCGCATGCCGGCTTGCAGGCGCGCTTTGCCCATCAACCGCGTCACCAGCGTGTTCTCGGCCCGCAACTGCTTCTGCTCCTCAGCCAAATAGCCGATCAGCAGCCCGAGGATGAGCAGATACAGGATGCGTATGACAAAGCGGTTGACGTCATACTCGCCCTGGAGCCGGAGGCCAAACTCCGCGCCTCCGTAACTGAGCAGGCCGGCCTCGGCGATCATCACCAGCATGATGGTGATCGCGGTGGCCACCGTCTCCACCAGGCCCCAGCGGAAAGCAGCCGCGGTCAGCACGAAAACGAAATAGAGGAAGAACGGGCTGTTTGGGCCTGCGGTGAACAGTGTGAACACCGCCGGGAACATCAGGTCTACCGCATGCATCAGCCCAACCGAGCTGTGGAACCTGTCCAGCCAGGGTTGGAGCTGCCAGACCACCAGGCTGTAGACGACATACGCGATCAGCAGGCCGTAAGCTAGATTTTCGTAGCGGCTGGGCTCGGTGGGATCCAGGTAAATGGCCAGCAGCCCGGCACTGGCGAGGAACACGCGGGCGGAAGCCAGCACGCGCGCGATCCGGTGCTGCTCCGCCTGATCGGCGGGGGCGCCAAGCCTGCGCAGATAACGGCTGGGGATCCCCACGGTGACTCCGCTCCAAGCAGCCCTTTTACCCTATCTGGCGGTAAAGGACAACCGCCACCGGCGGCGCGTGCACCGGGCTGTGACGTGCCTCACAGCATTGCCCCCGCGTACGCGCTAGCTTTTATGCAGGCGAAGAAACAGCTCCGCCCTGACTTGGCCCGGCCTCCCGAGGCGGTTGCCGGGTGAAAGGAGGAGCACGTCATGCGCCCCGAAACTGTATTCAAACTGTTGCTGCTGTTGCTGGTGCTGGCCGTTCCCCTCGCACTGGCGCAGAAAGCCGGCTCCGACACCCCTAAGTACGATCCCGCCAAAGAAGTCAAACTCAAGGGCTCGGTCGAAGAGGTCAAGGAAATACCCGGACCCAAGGGCGAGGTGGGTATCGAACTGGTGCTCAAGACCGGCAGCGAGTTAGTCGAGGTGCGGCTCTGTCCCAACAGTTTCCTGAAAGAATTTGAGGTCACGTTCGCCAAGGGCGATCAACTGGAGATCACCGGGGCCAAGATCAAATTGGACGAAAAGGACGTGGTGCTGGCGCGCGAGATCGTGCGCGGTCCCGAGACCATCGTTCTACGCGACAAGCAGGGCGCGCCGGTGTGGACGTGGCTGAAGAGCTAGTCGTCAGTCGTCGGTCGTCAGCGCTGCAGATGACGACTGAAGCCTGACGACTTCCGGTACAATATCGCCACCCATTCCGTGGCTTTCGTCACTGCACAAACCGAGGCTCAGGCCCCTCTGCGGCCCGCCAAGCCGTCCCCCCGCCGCCCCTGGCTGCTTCCCGTGCTGTTGCTCGCGGTCTACGCCGGCCAATGCCTGTGGTTCGTGGGCACGCAATCGTTCACCTATGACGAGCCCATACACCTGTTCACCGGCCTCCGGGCGTGGCAGGGCCGCTTCGACATGTGGAATGACCATCCCCCGCTGGCGCGCATGCTGTTTGCGGTCCCGTTGCTGAGGCACGGGCTCGATCTGGCCTATACCGGCACGTCGTCGATGTCGGTGCACGGCATGCGCTCCGACCCGGTGAGCGTGGCCT
>Ga0315268_10008316_pt1 | contig 10862 bp, 9 predicted proteins | sample C1_top_MG_FD_204535 | JGI IMG/M metagenome (GOLD analysis project Ga0315268, IMG submission 204535) | Sediment microbial communities from Yellowstone Lake, YNP, Wyoming, USA - C1_top | ecosystem: Environmental > Aquatic > Freshwater > Lake > Sediment | place: USA: Wyoming | collected 2017-08-01 | reverse complement strand
GCCATTTCTGATGCGGCTGCTCTCTACGAATCCGTAGCGTTCGCCTATGTCCAGTCCAGAGGGCACGAACGCCTTGAGCTTCCGCGGACAGGGCGACAGCCTGAGCGTTTCCAGAAGGCCGAAAAGGCCAAGGTAGTGATCGAGATGGGGATGGGTTATGAAGATGGCATCCACGCTGCCATAGCCCACCTTGTATTTCATCATCTGCCGCTGGGTCCCCTCGCCGCAGTCCCAGAGCAGGAGCGAGCTTTCGTATTTCACCGCGAGGGCAGGCATGCTCCGCTCCACCGTGGGCGTGCTGCCGGACGTTCCGAGGAATGTGACTTCGAACATGATTAGGATGAGTCGGAGTTGTCTATTTAACACTTCTGCGCGATGGCCTGGAACCGGGCAAATCGGAAAGCGCTTTAGGATTCGCGCAGCTTTTTATTTTTTGCGTGGGTGGTCTCACCCATGCCACACAACTTTTTCATTACAGGAATGCCAAAAACCGGAAAGACCGGCCTCCTCCGCCGTATTGTTGAGGACCTCAGGAAGCAGGGCCTGCGGGTCGGCGGTTTCCTGTCGCCGGAAGAGCTCCATCACGGCACCCGCAACGCGTTCCAGGTTGAAGACCTGGCCACCGGCAAGAGGGGGCTTCTTGCGGATGTCAGTGCGGACGGTCCGAAGGTCAGCAAGTATCACGTTGAGATTGCCTCTTTCGAGAGCGTCGCGATCCCCATCATGGAGGAATTTTCCCGCTACGACGTGTTTGTCATAGATGAGATCGGCCCCATGGAGCTCAAGAGCTCCCGCTTCGCCGAGCTGCTGGACTCGCTGTTCGAATCCCAGACGCCCCTCATAGCATCGCTGCATGAATCGCTGGTGGGTCACTACGGTTCCTACGGCGAGGTATTCTACCTTGAAAAAAACAACCGGGAAGACATCTACGACCAGCTCGTCGAAAAGATCCGCCTTGCAAGGTATTCCCGCAGGCCGGAAGTCGCGCGAAAGAAACCTGCGGTCGCGAAAAAACCAACGAAAGCGAAAGTCAGAAAGGCAAAACCTAGCCGCCCGGCGAAAAAACTTGTTAAAAAGAAAAAGGCCAAGGCAAAAAAGAAACGCAAGGGCGTCCTAAAAAATATCAGGAACCTTCTGGGTTTCTGACCTTTCCGGTCTCCGGATTTCTTTAGGTTTTGATCTTCGTTTCTGTTTTCCGATTTTTATCCTTCCTGCTCTTCCCCTGCATATAGTTTTTTGTTATGGTCTGACCCCTTCCACTATCTTCGTTGGTTCCCAGTTTCGTTCTCCGCTCATTTTGTGTATATATTCTCTGGGAGCAGAAACGTTGAATTCGTTAGAGATAATCTTTGGATCAAGCGTTTTCCGCCTGTTTTCCGCCTGCAGAAATTGGGGTTTTGCAGACGGGATTCAGACGGGAAGAAGACGAACTGGTAGGGGGCGTTATCAAGGTGATTTGGAGAATGATGTCACAGAATCCCTCTACTTGCTATTTTTCCCTCAAGAAACACATTAGATGGCGACGGTTTGTCATATCGAATCGTTATGGTACCGTCTTTATGGACTTCTTCTAATTCACCAAAATATTTTACATCACTGATTCCGTGTTGATTAAAAACGTAAGATCCTGCTGAGGGATTTTCCGGAGCGTATACCTTTGCGTTCAGCGCTTTCGAGATCATTGCGCCAATTGATCTCTCGTCCTTCCCGCTTGAGCATGCTTGAAGTACAATCGTGGGATGCTCTGCCAGATGATGTGCAACCATTTTTCTCAGTTCTTCTTCGTCGCTTAAATCGATATTATATTTATCGTAACCCAATCCCCACCAGTCCCAACCCAGATTTATGTGTGAAGAGGTCCCATGAGCTCCTATCACCATTAAACTTATTTTTCCATATTTTGAATCTACCTGTGCAACTTTTTCATAAAAGCCGCTCTCCGAATCGGTCTCGACCACCACCATTCTGTAGTAGCTCCGTAGTCTGTCGAGTTGATGTCTCATTTGAAAAAAGGCGTCATTCCAGTCATTTTTATTTAAAACTGGCTCTGTAGAAATGCTTAATTGCTAATTATGCCTATTGGGTATCATCGTCTGAGCTTACCAGGGTTCAGACTCTCCCAAAAGGCTATCCCATGCAAAAGAGAGCGTCAAAGTTAATTAGAGTAGCGGTTAGAGCGCAACAGGCAGCCAAGTATGTGCTGCCTGAGCACAGCAATAAGTTCTCTCGAAAGGACTTCACTCAGCATCAGCTCCTAGCGATAGCTGTCCTGAAACAGAAGACTGACGAGGATTACAGGGATACAGTTGATGGCATCAGTAGCGATTTGATGCAAGCGTTGGGCCTTACGAAAATACCTCATTTCACTACCCTTCAGAAGTTCATCAAGAGACTTGGCTCCCAGGTGTTGGATGAACTTATCGCCGTTGTTGCCATCCTCGTCATAGGAGAACAGTTACTCAAAGGAGCCACCGTTGGTATAGACTCATCAGGATATCCTGCTTCACATGCCAGCAGCTATTTCGTTAGGAGGATAAAACGCAAGCCGACACATAAGACGTTCCTCAAGAGCTCCTTCATCGGAGACCTCACAAATCAGATGATTGTCTGCTGCAAGCTGAGGAACTTCCCATCCCATGACATCATTGATTTCAAGAAACTGTTGGAGCGCGCCTTGGTCGTTCTGAAGAGAATCCATGAGGTCCATGCTGATAAGGCTTATGATGGCAAAGACGAAATCCGATTCATTGAGAAAATCCTGAACGCAGTTGTGTATGTCAAAATCAAGGAAACGGATAAACACAAATGTAAAAGCCTGATACGTCGTAAAGTGCTAAACAACTGGAATCGTCTTGCCTTCAGCATCAGGGGAAGGCAGCGTAACATCATGGAAACTATCAATTCTGTCGTCAAGAGGGTCTTTGGAGATGCCCTCTACAGCAAGGGCATCTGGATGCGACGCAAGGAATTGAAGCTGAAGTACGTCGCTTACAATGTATACAGGTCAGTCCAGCTCGAAGAAATTTTTTGTTGCTTCGTCGTTAGGTGGACCTGAGAGGGGGGTTTCTACAAAGCCATAATATTATGAATTTCCTGAAATTCTTTTCTGGAAAACCGAAATCTTTATACCACTCCAGTCCAGGTCATGATGACCTAAAAAAGGTACCCGATACCTTAACGCCCACAGGATTTACATCACGTCAACTTGCATATCTGGAAGAGAAAAGCCAAAGAGCTGTCGCAGAGAATTCTGAATGGTTGCTTGCAAAAAAGGGGGGCCTTTCTGATACTGATACCAGAAAAGAGCTTGAGAAGCTGGGATTTGTAATTTTAGGAGAGGCAGACTTATTTTACAAAGTCCAAGCACCAAACGGGTGGACAAAGGTTACTGAAGGTTTCTGGACGACTGTTCTGGATGATAAGGGAAATGAACGGATGCACCAATTTTATAAGGGAGCTTTATATGATAGAGACGCTTTTATTGACATACTTGAAGAACCCGCACAAAAATGAATCAATTAGCCAGTTGTCTTTCGCTCAGCATTTCACTTCGCACACTTGTTCGACGCATCGAACAAGGCGCACCAAGTTCGCCATGCGAACTTGATTGTTCCCGATTTCCGTCAGGCAATACGCAAAACACCAGACAAATGAAAATCGGGCCCGGCGAGATTTGAACTCGCGGCATCTAGGTGTCCTCCGCCATCGGAGGTGGCATTCGAAGCCTAGCACTCTGATCCAAGCTGAGTTACGGGCCCGTAGATTCTTTCCTATTAATTATTTTGTAGCGAGCAGATTCTTAACGCTGCATTTTTTCCTTCTTGCTTCCCTTCCCAGGCGCATGAGCGCGGTCTCGAAATTCACGAAATCATGGTCGCGGACCCTGTTCCTGTTTTTCCGCCAGAACTCCTCCGGATCCCTGATGCCGAGTTCCCTGGCCGCTTTTTTCGCCAGATGGCCCAGGGGCGGGTCTGCCTTTTCCCATAGGCCGCGCAGCTCGCGCAGGAAGATGTTTGTGGTGACCGGTCCGAATCCTCTGAATTCCTGCAGTCTCGTCTCGAGATCGCGCGGACCTTTCGCGGTTTCGTGTACCGAGTTCAGAGTCCCGCCATACTGTTCGCCAAGCGTTTTCATGATCTCCAGCAGCGTACTGGCCGTGCTGAAGTCATAGCGCACATAGCCGCCGGCATCGAGCGATTCGACGAGTTCCTCCCAGCTGGCTTTCGACATGGCATCGAACGAGAGAAGGCCGTCATTCTCGAGTTGTTTGTATGTCCGAAGCGCGAGCGTTTCGCTTATCCGTTTCCCGAGAAGAAGGCTGGCGATGAACCATCTGAAAAGTTCGCGTTCGGTGCCCATGCCGAGCCTGAGGCCAAGCAGTTCGGAGTATTTCTTTCCGTATTTATCCAGCACGTTTCCGAGGTTCATTTCCATCACCATGGAATCGCTGAACCCCTGGCAGTTCGCTATCTCGTCAGCACTTCGCAGCCATCCGCAGTTACGAGTATCGTATGCTCTGCCTGGGAGACAAGCCCCTTGGCTGCTTCCCGCAGCACAGGATAGCCCCGCAGGAAATGGTTGCGCAGCAGCTCGTTAAGGGCAGCGCTCACCAGCAGCTTGGACTTGAATTCCTTGCGCACCCATCTTTCGGCGAAGGGCAGCATGCCGAAGTTTTCGATGACGAACTCCACTATCTTGCGCGACTGCCTCATCCTCAGCTTGGATGGCATGTAGAGCGAGAATATCTCCACCTGTTCCAGTTCCTCCACATGGCCGACGCCTGTGGTGGCGAAAGGCTCGACAGCGAATATGTCCCCTTCCTGGAAGGTGTACGTCTCGCGCGTCCTCACGTTCGGGATCTCCACGCCCGCATGGAGCTCGTGGGATTTGATCATGTGCCCGGAGAGGTTTGATATGGGCTTGAACCCGTGGCCGGTTATGGTGTCCTCGATGGCACCGCTGACATCCTCCACACCGACCCCTGTCCTGATCGTCTTTATGGCGTTCTCCAGCGCTTCATCGGCCGCCTTCACGAGCTTCTCATTCTTGCCGCTGAGATCCACCGTATATGCCGTGTCGGAAAGGGCGCCGTTGATGTCTATGCCCAGGTCTATTTTCACCAGGTCCGTTTCCCCGAGGCTCAGTTCGCTCTCGATTTCAGGGGTGTAGTGGGCGGCGATATCATTGATGGATATGTTCACGGGAAATGCGGGTTTTGCATCCTCCTCGGCGATCATCTGCTCGATGGTCTCCGCAATGTCCAGCAGCGATTCGCCTACCATGATAAGCCTTTTGCTGTCTTCCCGAATACGAGAGGCGATCTTTCCCGCCTGCCTGAAAGCTTCTAGTTCAGCATCATCCATAGGATCACGACCATAATTCTCCTTCTCGAAAATTTATTAATGGAGCAGGCAGAAGACGGCCGGAGCTGAACCCGCCATCCAATCCGAAAACCAAATCTTCATTGGCTCGAAAACGAAAATACAAAACATTCACAGTAACTCGAAATCCGAAAACAAATAATCGAAAACTCGCTAATCCAATAAACTCGAATCTTCGCAACTCAAAACTGGAAACTCGAAACCCGCTACTTCGAAACGTCTGTTCCGTCGCTCTCTACCGCCACCCCATGACCGTTGGACGCCTTGCTGGTGAGGCCGATGTGCCGTGTGCCGTAGTCGTTGTATTGTTTGAAGCGAGCAACAAGGCCCACTCTTTTATCTATTCTCCAAAGAATTCTGGCCTCGAAATTGGTAATATCAATCTCTTCTCCAAATGGAATTCCATGTTTCGCATCTGTCAGATAGCACCCGTCAGAAGCTGCAGGGAACTTCTCGACCAGATCCACGGTTGCGGCTCTCACAATCCTGTTGTTTCCATCTGTTTCCAGAATGAAATCAGGATGCTCTGCCACAAGAATCGCATCCTTAACGCCGACATATTCATCCGGCACAGGGAAGATATAGCTTAGTCCTGTCTCTTTATCTATGTATTCGATGATCCTGCCGAATGGTTTTCCTGGTTCTTCATAGGCGGTCATCGTCCCTGTCCAGCAGGGCACTATTTTCTGCATGAGTTTCCAATCTTCGCTGCCCTGAAGAGCCTGATCGATTTGCTTATTCGAAGCGATGACGAGATTTTTTTCGTCAGTCAGTCTTAATATCTCTTCCACCGGAACGCCGTTGTTTTTCGTAAAGAAAACAGATAGATTCGAGCCTCTTATACTTTCACGCTGAGTGGGCTGCGGTAGAGGAGGACCTTTCGGTGCTGTTCCGCCATCCTTCCGTACAAGTGCGCCAAAATCGCCTCGTCTCATGGCTGCGCGAAGCTCTGCGCGTTTTTTATCATCTACAAGACCGTTAATCAGTTTCATGAACATCCACTCGCTGCTTTGGCGTCTAAACTTCTTTACTCTCAACAACCACCCCAAGCTCGCGGGACGACCTGTCGTCGAGGAAGATGTCCCGACTGCCGTCGTTGAGATCGTAGTCGTAGATGTCGCGGGCAAAAAGTCCCACTCTCTTTTCTATCCTCCAGAGAAACCTGGCGTCTTGATTGTTTCCCTCAACTTCATTCCCTTGGGGAATATCGTACTTCGGATCTCCAATGAACCAACCTTTTTTTGAGGTCGGGAATTTTTCTACGACCCCAATTTCAGCTGCCTGAACAATTCTGTCGTTTCCATCCTTGATGAGACTAACGCCTGGATGCTCTGCAACCAGGATAACATTTTCCTTTCCTTGGTGCTCTTCTGGAACCGGGAAGACGTATCTGATGCCTGTTTTTGAATCAGTGTACTCGATTATCTCGCCGAGTTTCTGGCCGGGTTTATCATAAGCGGTCATTGTGCCAGTCCAGCAAGCGAAAACATCCATTATGTCTCGCCACTCATTGCTATTGACAAGAGCTTTACTCATCCTTTTGTTTGAAGCGATCACGAGCCCTGCTTCGTCGGCTTCTGCCAGAGCTTCTTCCATAGGGACGCCGATGGCTTTTGGGATGAAAACAGACAGGTTCGGTCCTCTTATTCTGGTGTCAGATGCGGATTGCGGTGCTGCAGGATTTTTCAGCGCAGCCTCGCCTTCCTTGCGGACTAAAGCCCCGAAATCGCCCCGCTTCATGGCTGCGCGCAACGCTTCTCTCCTTTTATCATCTACAAGACTGTGAAGTTTCATGATTATCGCACAAAATTGTTGTGTAATTGTGTTTAAAAAAGTATCGTTGTGTTAATTATTTCATTTCTCAACAAACATATGCGCGCTGAGATACCAGTCGCGGGCTTCGGCGCTCATAGGATTAGCGACGTCATAGCCGCGTACCTCGAGTGAGTACCCTCCCTTCCCGTTCGTCACGTTTTCATGGATGAAGGGCAGCAAAGTCTCCTGCATGAGCGTGGTCGGCACGCGCCCGAATTCATCGCTGCTTCCCCCCGCCATCATGGACCTTGCCTCCGGCGGTTCATGGACCATGCACAGCACACCGCCGCCGAGAACCAGCACATCAACGTCCTTTATTTTTCCGAGGCGCGCCAGGATAGGCAGGATGTCGCGATGGCCTATGAGTTCCATCTCGCTCGGGTCCGGGTTCCTGGATGCCCAGAGGATCCCATAGAGCCTTACCCTGTTCCTGCTGTCCGTGTTGTAGGCGCCGACCACGAATTTGCCTGCGTTGCGAGTCTCGAGCTTCACCTCTTTCCAGTCGAGGGGAGCCCTGTCAGCGCCAAGGAGGACCGGCTTGTCGAAAAAGATCTCTTTCTTCGGGATCAGGCTTGCTATCTCGCTGCTAAAGCTCACGATCCTCGGCCGTGTCTGCGTGTGTTTCATAGACGTCAGCATAGGCTTATTGAGGGGATAGCTTTATAAACAGCTTTTTTCAAATTCTATAACATAGAGACTCAGTTCCGGCGACCTATCGCGTTTCAGAGGCTTCCATCAGTAAAAACACCCCTTTTTAAACACTTCTTGCCACAATAATATATGCCGCATATACGTTAGTCCTTGGTGGTCTATAATGGCTAGAGAAAAAATCACCCTAAAGACATCAATAACCCTTGAATACGTCGCCGAGAAGTGGGGCACAGAGCGCATAGCCTTGGATGGCATACAGAACCATCTGCCCAGCGACAGCGGCGGAAAAACGGTCAAGGTCAGCTATCAGATAAACGGAAGATGGATCCCCAGACCCGAGGCTATCAAGCGTCCCAAGCGTCGCAGAGTCAACGCAATAGGTTTTGGAGATGACGGACAGGGCTTTGACTACCGTAAACTAGGCCTTCTCTACAGCGACAAGCCCAATGGCAAAGGGTCCAACGGCAGTAAAACCAACGGCAACACGAATGGCAACGGTTCTGCGACAGGTCCTGTGGGCCAATTCGGGGAAGGGCTGAAAATGCTCACCGCCGCTTGCGTCAGGGAAGGTATCTCAGTCCAGATCCGCTCCAGGGACTGGCGTGCAACGCCTCGGATCGAGAAGGTCACCCTGGACGGCAAGACCGCCCATCAGCTTGTTTACGATGTCGAGACCGGTCTTCCCGCGGTAGGAGGCTCGGCTACATTCTTCCTCAATCCGACCGCCGAGCTCGTTAAATATGTGGACAATCTGGAAAAAAAGGTCATCCCCCTCCGTTCCGATTACCACCCCCTCTATCACGATGGAAAAGGGGACAGCATCGTCGATGAGGCTGGCGACGTATACGTTCGTGGCGTTCTTATCACCTCTGATTTCCGCGAGACTTCTGCATTCGGCAAGAGAGCGCTTTTCAGCTATGATCTCAATCTCGAGAGCATCTCGCGTGATCGCGACCATATCAAGAATGATGACCTGGGCAATGCTATCGGAGCACTGATCCGCAACTGCGATGATAAGCGCATCATCAGGAAAGTCATTGAAACTGCCGTCTCCAAAGAGAGCAGGAATGAAATAAAAGGCTTTTTCGAGTCGGAATATGTCCGCTGGGAGCGGAGCGGTCATGGTGGCGGTTATGGACGTTTACCCGAGCACAAGCAACTCTGGAAAGAGGTCTTCCTGGATCTCTACGGTCCAAACGCCGTCATTTCAACTTCAACAGAATCATCGAAGATGGCCCAGCTTGCCGGTTATGAACCGGTGTACTGCATCTATGACTTTATTGATCTTTTCTCATCCTGCGGGATAAAAAGAGACAACCAGGTCGGCGTTTCGGAGAATCCCTTCCTTTTCGAGGACGTCGAAGGCGCTGCGAACGCCCAGATAAAAGTCCACGAGACCTCGGTCACCCTTTCCTACAGGGCGGAGAAGTGGGGGAAGCTGAGGACCGTACTTGATGCCGTGGCAAACCACATGCCCACGGATTCCAGCGGAAACGGGATTCCCGTCCGCGAGAACAAGATCACTGTCAGGTACAAAGTCAAGATTCCATCCTACAATCCAAAGTGGGTGGAACGCGATACATTTGATTATGATCCGTCCCTTGAAATATTGCAGGTTTCGATTTCTGATGGTGGTTGCGGTTACGACCACAACAATCTTGCACTTCTCATGAGCTCCAAAACTTCTTCACAAGTGGGCCATTTCGGCGAAGGGATGAAGCTGCTTTCCGCGGCGTGCCTCAGGAACGACATGAACGTCAAGTTTCGCTCCCGCGACTGGGTCGCCTCGCCGTTCGTCTCCACCCGCAAGGTGGATGGAAAAGAAGCCAAGGTGATGTGCTACCATGTGCTGCATGGCGTCCAGGCTGCGAACGGTTCATCGACAACTTTCGAAAAGCCGGATGCCGCATTGTTCGAGATCTTCCGCAGGCTTGATGATTACGTCCTTCCGCTGCGTGACGACTTCTCCCCCCTGCACTCCGCATCCTGCGGCCAGATGTTCGCCGAATCCGAGAAAAGACTGATGGTGCGTAAAGGGAGCGTCTTCAACAAGGGATTTTTCATAACCTCTTCCCATGCCGACCGGCTGCTTTTCAGCTATGACCTGCGCACAGACGATATCTCGCCGGACCGCGACAATGTGGAATTCGGAGCGCTCAGGAGCGCTGTATTAGAGCTTGTTTCAGGCTGCACCAACCGGAGCGCCATAGCCAGGATCATCAGTACTGCGGAAAGGGAAAGAGAGGGGCAGTATCTCGAATTCGTTGATGTCACGCTGAAGGAGGATGTTGCAGGTGTCTGGAAAGACGTATTTCACGAGCTTTACGGTTCGAAAGCTATTCTGGAAACCGCCTCCTACCATGCCGTTGATGCCGACCACCGCGGTTTCACGGTTGTCAAGCTCAACGAGAACATCTCCAGGATGCTTGCCCGCGCAGGCGTCGAGACGGATAGGGACGTCAGCAGCTCTCTCCACTCCGACGAGGTTCCTCTATCATCGCTTTCAAGGGAAGAGAGGCTCCTGATCGAGCGCCTTTCCGAGGTAGATTCCGTGCTCGGCCTCCCTCCTGTCGGCACGGTTCGCATTTTCACGAGGGCATGGACGCAATCAGGAACCGAGATGCCTGTCGGCGGCTATTGGAATACCGGAACGCAAACGCTTTGGATAAAACGTTCCTGGCTGTCCGACATGTCCACTGCCATGAGGGCTTATGTGCATGAGCGGGGCCACAAGGAAACCGGCGCCGGAGATCCTGAAGACGGCTTCAGAAACTTCTTCGAGTATTATCTTAGTGCTTCCATCGGTGACGCTCTCGAGAGGAAGCACAGCGATCCTTCGTTCAATATCAGTCTCGAGGCCTTCCGCACCTGGGACTACCGGCGCCTGACCGAACTCGAGAAGGAAAGCGCTTCATTGAAGGACGAAGTGAACCGGCTCCGCAAGGCGACCGAGGCGTTGGAAGCCCAGCTCAGCCAGGCCCGGGAACAGCTTACGCTCGGCATACACCATTCACG
>Ga0315268_10008315_pt1 | contig 10862 bp, 11 predicted proteins | sample C1_top_MG_FD_204535 | JGI IMG/M metagenome (GOLD analysis project Ga0315268, IMG submission 204535) | Sediment microbial communities from Yellowstone Lake, YNP, Wyoming, USA - C1_top | ecosystem: Environmental > Aquatic > Freshwater > Lake > Sediment | place: USA: Wyoming | collected 2017-08-01 | reverse complement strand
TGCTGGACGCGGCGCTGCTCATCCGGCGCACCGGCAAGCGGCATGTGCCGGTACTGAATAACGACGGCGCGGTAGTTGGCATCATCACCGACCGCGATGTCAGCCGCGTGGCGCCTTCCATGCTGGCCCACATCACCCCGGAAGAGTACAACGAGGTCTTCGAGATCACGCCCATCACGCGCGCCATGACGGTCAATCCCATCGTGATCTCGCCGGAGGCCTCGATGCGCGAGGTTGTCTCCATCCTCTACAGCAAGAAAATCGGCGCGCTGCCGGTGGTGGAGGCAGGCAAGCTGGTCGGGATCTTGACTGTGAGCGACGCCCTGGGGCTGCTGAATGAGTTGCTGGCCCGGGAAGGAGAGGAAGGAGAAGCAGCCTCGGCCGCCGCGGAGTAACCTGGTACTCCGACCCAACATAACCCCGCTGCGCACCGCGATAGCTCTATTTGGTGGCGTAAGACTCTTCTGGCTTGGCGATCGGTCCGGCCGCCTTGGCGGCCGCCCAGACGATCCTCATCTGCTGCCAGTCGTACGGAAATTCTTTCCCGCAGTCCAGGCAGACCACATAGGTTCCGGTTACGGCAGCCGCATCGCCACGGCGCTGACCCGCCTTGGCAGTGCGCGGAAAACTGTAGTTGGAATGTGCGCAGCCGAACAAAATGTCGACCAGTTTCCTCATCATGGCCCCCCTCGCTACGAGCCCCTGGAGCTTACGGACAGCGAATTTCCGCCCCAGCTACTTAGATTCAAACGGCGCCTAAAAGGTTCGACTGAAGTAGCGGCTGGATTAGCTTTGGAATGACGGGCTTGGCGGGTCAGGCGTTCTCGCTGCCGATTTTCTTCTTCTGCTGGCACTTGGCCATGATGGCGCTGCGCAGCCGGGAGCGGAGGTCGTCGGGCAGTTCGTAAAGCTGGGAATCGCGGTAGATCTCGATGGTCTTCTTGGTGGTGTTGCAGATGACGAAGCAGTTGTGGCACCACTGCAGATGTTCTTCCAACTCGGCCCGGGTGCGGGCGTCAATGGCATCGTCCAGATAATCCGTCAATTCTTGCAGGAAGTCCGAACAGTTCACTTTTTGGCGTCCCCCGCCTTGCGCTTCTTAAAGTACTTGTTCAAACGCTCACGCAACTGCAGGCGTGCCCGCAGCAACCTCGACTTCACCGCCGGAATGCTCAGCTCCAGGGCCTCGGCGGTCTCCTCGGTGGAGAGCCCTTCCACGTCCCGCAGCACGAATACGGTGCGGAAACTGGAGGGCAGACCCTGGATGGTCTTGGTCAGGATGTCGCGCAACTCCCCCTGAGTATAGAGCTGTTCGGGGTTCGGGCTCCAATCCGCGACCTCCCGCGGCATGGTGTCATCCTCAGTCTTGACCTCTTCGTCGAGGGACACCATCCGCTCGGGCCGGCGCCGCCGCAGCCGCATCAGCGCTTCGTTGACCGCGATGCGCACCAGCCAGGTGTAAAACTTGGACTGCTCCTGGAAGCCCGCCAGGTTCTCGTAGGCCTTCAGGAAGGCGTCCTGCACGACGTCTTCGGCATCCTCGCGGTTCTGCGTGATGTGCTGCGCGATGCGAAAGACGTTGCGGTCGTAGCGGCGGACCAGCTCTTCAAACGCGCTGATGTCGCCGGCTTTCGCCGCCCGCACCAGCATCAGTTCGTCGCTAACCGGCTCGTTCAATTTTTGGATGGTGCTCATCGCTGTCCCGATTCAAAGTATTGGCAGCGCAGCTTGCCGGAATTGGTAATTGTAACGGTTTGGATGTGCGCGCACACAGTCCTTTTGCCGGGACGGCGATCTTTTCCTCCGAGCGGGGCGAAGCGGGCTTTGAACCGCATCCTTGCCGCAGGCGCGCGCCGGCCTTGAAGCGCGCGTCGGCAAAGCTCGCATTGACAGCAGAGTTACAGTTCATATAATCGCGGCGTGCGCGTGCGGCTGACGCGCCTTCGTTGGCGGGGGGAACGATGGGCAAGCCGGAAGCGGTCCGGGAACTTGTGGAGCGCGTGGTCAGCGTGAGCCTGGCCACGCACGTCAGCGCGCTCAAGGACGAGCTGATCGAGCGCACCTGCGAAGAACTCAAAGCGCTGCCACCGGAGGCGGCGCCTGCCCCGGCCGCTGCCCCTGCTACGCCCCCCGGCGGCGCGCCCACCGATTTGCTCAACGCCGCTTTCTCCTCCGTCCTGGACTCTTCCCTGCAGGCCGACATCCTGGGCGCGCTGGTCGAGGGGGCCGGCAAATTCGCCGAGCGGGTGGCGCTGTTTGTCATCCGGGCGGGCGCGGCGACCGGCTGGCGCGCGCGCGGCCTGAATGCCAACGACGCCATCAAGAATTTGGCCATTGACATCAGCAGCGGAGTGGCAGCACGCGCGGTGCAGGACCGTGTGCCCGCTTCCGCGTCCGCGGCCGAGTTCGACGACCGCTTTGTGGCCGCCTTCGGCGCGCCTGCTGAAGGTACCAACGCCCTGGTGCTGCCGCTGGTGATTCGCGACAAAGTCTCGGCCCTGGTCTATGCCGACGCGGGCCCGGCGCCCGCCGGCATGCTGGACCCCTCGGCCTTGGAATGCCTGGTGCGAGGCGCGGCCCTGTGGCTGGAAGTAGTAGGCGCGCGCAAGTCCGGCACGCCGGTGGCAACCGAACCAGCCCCGGCGCCCGAACCGGTCGCCCCTGCCCCGCCGGCGGCAGTGGTGACACCGCCGCCGGTTGTCGCCGCACCGCCTCCACCCCCATCGCCGCCGCCCCCGTCGCCTGCACCTGCGCCGGTTATGACCCCGACCTCCGCCGCCGCTGCCGCCGCACCTGCACCCGTCCCTGCACCCGCGGCCGTGCCCGCCGGCTTGTCTCCCGACGAGGAAGAAATCCACAAGAAGGCGAAGCGCTTCGCCAAGCTGCTGGTCGATGAAATCAAGCTTTACAACAAGATCAAAGTCGAAGAGGGACGCGGCAACAAAAATATCTACGCCCGCCTGAAAGACGACATCGACAAGAGCCGCGGCGCTTATGACAAGCGCTACGGCCAATCGGCCGCCGCCTCCGCCGACTACTTCACCCAGGAACTGATTCGTATCCTGTGCGAGGGCGATTCATCACTGCTCGGCGGCGGATTTTCGAGGTAAACTGAATTCCATTGTGCGTATCCGGTTCCTGGTCCCCGTCTTCCTGGTGGTCGCGCTGTGTGTTTCTGGTGTTTTTGCGGCAACGCCGAAAAGCTCACAGAAAAAGGCGAGCAGCGCCGCGAAATCCAAAACCAGGCCGAAATCAAAAACTAAAAAGAGCAAAAAGAAAAAGAAGGTCAGCGCGGTGCGCATCCGGCGTATGCGCCGCGCCTTTGTCGCCTCCACCGAGCTGAAGCCGATGGCGCGGCAGTTGCTCGACAGCCGCAGCCGCGCCGCGTACGCCGGAGTCGAGGCCTATGGCCGCAAGCATGCGCACGACGATGCCGGGATGCTGGCCAACCTGGCGCTGGGCTACGCCCACATCCTGGACCACGAGCCCGCCCAAGCCATCCCGCCGCTGCGCGCGGCGCAGGCGCGCGCCGGAGACCTGAGCGATTACGCCGTTTACTTCCTCGGTTCCGCCTGCCAGGCGGCCGGGGAGACCGAGGCCGCGCTGCAGACGCTGCGCGGGTTCGAGAGCAGGTTTCCGGATTCCATCTTTCTGCGCGACGCGGTCGTAGTCTACGGCAACGCGCTGGTCACTTCGGGCCGCGCCCCGGAAGCGGTTCCCATCCTGCAAAACAACCGCCTGCCGACGCGCTCCGACCTGGAGTTGGCGCTGGGCCGCGCCCTGCTGCGCGCGGGCGACGCGGCGCGCGGAGCCGACGTGTTGCGCCACATTTACTACTCCATGCCGCTGGCTGGCGAGGCGGCCGAGGCCGGCGCCCTGCTGCGCGCCGCCGGCGGCCTGGGCGGAAACTTCGCGCTGGAAAAGGCACGCGCCGACCAGATCGCGCAGGCGCGCCGCTTCCGCGACGCCGCCCAGGAGTACCGCGAGCTGTTGAAGATGGCGAGCGCGGAAGACCGTCCGTCGGTGGAGGTGGCGCTGGCGGGCGCGCTGCACCGCTCGGGAGACGACCGCCAGGCGCGCGACATCCTGGAACATGTGGCGCCCGCATCGGCCGAGTTGAATGCCGAACGGCTGTTCTATCTTCTGGAAATCGCGCGCTCGGACCGCGATGACGGCCGCTTGGCCAGCATCCTGTCGCAACTGCGCCAGGCAGCGCCGGCCAGCACCTGGCTGGAACAGGGCCTGCTCACCGCCGGCAACATGCTCCTGCTGCGCAACGATTACGACCCCGCTATTGACGCCTACCGCGAGATCCACCAGCGTTTCGGACAAGGCCGCTTCGGCGCCTACGCCCACTGGAAGGTGGCGTGGCTGAGCCTGCGCCAGGGACGCGTGGAGGCGGCGCGGCGCGGTTTCGAGGAGCAGATCGCGCTTTATCCCACCTCGCCGCAGGTGCCGGCGGCCCTGTACTGGCGGGCGCGGCTGGCCGAAGAAGAGCACGGCGCGCCCCGGGCGCGGGCCTATTACGAGAAGCTCACCCAACGGTTCCGCAATTATTACTACGCCGAACTGGCGCGCGAGCGGCTGCGCGAATTGCAAGCTCAGGCGGCCGATCCCGACCCGCTGCTGGACAAGATTCCACCCTTGCGGATCAGCAACAATTTTGGCGACACCGAGCCGCCGGCCGACGACCTGCGGGCGCAGAAGGCACGCCTGCTGGGCAACGGCGGACTCACCGAGTTCGCCATCCGGGAACTCAAGATGGCGGCGCAGGAGGACGGCAGCGCCTGGGCAACGATCGAAATGGCCCGCCTCTACCGCCAAAATGAGCAATACCACCGCGCGCTGGAGCTGCTCAAGCGCACCGTGCCTGCGTACTTCTCGCTGGAACTGGAGGCCCTGCCGCGGCCGTACTGGGAAGACCTTTTCCCGCGGCCCTGGTGGACGGACGTGAAGCATTACGCCGGGGCCAACCAACTGGATCCGTTTTTGGTGGCGTCGCTGATCCGGCAGGAGTCGGAGTTCAACCCGGCGGCCATTTCCGGCGCCAACGCCCTCGGGCTCATGCAACTGCTGCCCAGCACGGGCCGCAAGCTGGCGCGCGAGATGAAGGTGCGCCGCTACTCCAACCAGCAACTGCTCACGCCCAAGCTCAACCTGCAGCTCGGAACGCGTTATTTCCGCGAACTGGTGGACCATTTCAACGGTCGCCTGGAATACGCGCTGGCCGCCTACAACGCCGGCAGCGACCGGGTAGAGAGCTGGCTGGCGGCGGGCAACTTCCGCGATCCGCAGGAGTTCGTGGAATCGATCCCTTTCACCGAGACGCGGGAGTACGTGCAGGCAATTCTGCGGAACGCGGTGGTGTACCGGCAGTTGTACGGGAAACCGTAGGCGCTAATCCACCCCAACCAGATGGCTGCGGCGCTCCACCACAATAGTGTCGCGCCACACGCCCGCGCGCTTGCCGATGCGCTCCCGCCGGCCTACTTCGCGGAAGCCGTTGCGCAGGCACATCTTCAGGCTGGCCTGGTTTTCAGGAAACACGGTGCCCTGTACCGTCCAGATGCCGGCGGCCTCCGAGGCCTTGATGGCCGCCTTCATCAGCGCATCGCCCACGCCCTGGCCGCGCGCCCAGGTGGCCACGTAGACGCTCATCTCCACGACGCCCGCGTAACAGGTCCGCTGCGAAACCCGGCTCAGCGCCACCCAGCCGGCGATGGCGTTGCCGCGCCGCGCCACCAGCCGGGCCGCCTGCAGGTGCGTCCGGTCCCACTGATCCCAAGTGGGCGCCAGGGTTTCGAAGGTGGCGTTCCCGGTGGCGATGCCCTCCAGGAAGATCGAGCACACGTCGGGCCAGTGGGCCCCGGTCATGGGCTCGACCGTGATTTCCGGGCGCGGAGATTTGCCGCCGGCCGTCATAATGGGAATGTCCGTTAATATTTGTATCGTGACCGGGGCGGAAATTGGTAGCTTTATCCGACAGAAATGGACTTCGACCAACTGGAAACGTTCCTGGAAGTGGCGCGGTTGAGCAGCTTCTCTCGGGCCGCCGAGAAGCGCTTCCGCACCCAGCCGGCGATCTCCGCCCAGATCCGCGGCCTGGAGGAGGAGGTCGGGGCCAAGCTGCTGGACCGCTCCGGCGGCAAGGTTTCACTCACCGCCGCGGGCAAGGCTTTTCAGAAGTACGCGGAAGAAGCCCTGCAAGCGCGCAAGAACATCATCACCGCGCTGGCGGAAATGGAGCGTGTCCCGCGCGGCGAGATCGTGGTCGGCGCCAACGAGGGCACCTGCCTGCACATCCTGCCCGAGGTCTTTGCCGACTTCAAAAAGCTCTACCCGGGCGTGGCGGTGAACATCAACCGGCTGGAGTCGGCGCGCATTCTGGAGGCGGTGATCGACAATTCGGTGGACTTCGGCATCGTGTCCCTGCCTGTCAATGACACCCGTCTGACGGTGGTGCCCATCCATCGCGACGAGCTGGTGGTGATCGTGCCCCCAGGGCACCCGCTCAGCAAGACCAAGTCGGTCACCGTAGCCGACGCCGCCAAGTACCCGCTGCTGCTCCCCGAGGGCGGCCGCACCCGCGATGCCCTGGAGCAGCTCTTCCACGACCGCAAGCTGAAGCTGAACATCTCCATGGACCTGGATTCCAGCGAGCTGCTCAAGCGCTTCGTCACCGCCGACCTGGGCATCGGGTTCATTCCCCGCTCCAACGTCAAGCAGGAGGTCGGCGCCGGCACCCTGGCCGTCCTGCCCCTGGCCGACGCTTCCATCCGCCGCGACCTGGCCCTGGTCTTCCGCAAAGACAAGGCCCTCAGCCGCGCCGCCCTGGCCTTCATTGATATCGCGGTGAAGTTCAAGCCCGCCAAACAGGCCAGCTCGTAGGCGCGTGGCGGCAGGCGCCCTCGGCTGCGGCGTGGCATCACCGCAAAAAAATCCTCTCCCGGTCACTTTTTGCGTGCATTCCTCGCGCCACAGCATGTTATTTTCTGACTAATCCCTGAAGGCAGCCGGAGGGCACGCGAATTGGCCAAAGACATGGTCCCGAAGCGGATCTTTCTGACTAAAGGAGTGGGGAAGCACAAGGAACGTTTGACCTCGTTCGAGCTGGCGTTGCGCGACGCCGGCATCGCCTCGCAAAACCTGGTGCGGGTCTCCTCCATCTTTCCACCCATGTGCAAGGTCATGCCGCGCGCTCTCGGCCTCAAGCATTTACATCACGGTGAGGTGGTCTTTGCGGTGGTGGCCGAGAACTCCACCCACGAGCCGCACCGCCTGCTGGCCGCCAGCATCGGCCTGGCCGTCCCTGCCGACCGCTCCACCTTCGGCTACCTCAGCGAGCACCATTCGTTCGGCGAGACCGACGAACAGGCCGGCGACTACGCCGAAGAACTCGCCGCCGAGATGCTGGCCACCACCCTGGACGTGGAATTCGATCCCGATAAGTCGTGGGACGAGAAGAAGGAAGTCTACCGGCTATCGAACAAGATCGTGCGCACCATGAACATCACCCAGTCCGCCGTGGGGGACAGGAAGGGCAAGTGGACCACGGTGCTCGCGGCGGCGATCTTTCTGTTCGACTGAAGCTCACGTTTTGGCCCCAAGGCACATTATTTCTTCGGCTGTGGCTGGGACACCGGCTCGCTGGTTGGAGGAACGATGTTCTTCAGCCGCATGTAGGTGACGAGGTTGCCGTAGTGTTCCACACTGTGCAGGTTGTTGACACTCAGCACGCCTAGTTTCGGTGTGTCGCCTCCGAAGAGCTTCACCATTTGAGTAGCCGACGCGTCGGTCATGCCGTCGTAGGCCTTGTCGCAGTAGGCGAAGGCGTCTTTCAGGGCGGCGAGTAGATCGGCTTTCGAGGTCTTGGTCTGCTCGATTTTCGGGGCGGGATTTTTCTCGCCGAGTACGATGGAACAAAACAGGTACTGTGCGTCGGCCACGTGGGCAACGACCTGGCCGAAGCTGCGGACCGCGTCCGTGGGCTTGAAGCTGTAATTCTCCTCGGGCGTTTTTTCGGCTGAGCGGAGTAGGATACTCTTCACCCCTCCGTAGACGTCCTTATTGTAGGCGCTGAGCGGATTGGCCGGCGGCGAGGCGACGGCGGCCGGCTTGTCCTGGGGCGAGGCGACGGCAGGGGGCTTATCCTGCGCCGAGGCGGCGGCGGCTAGCGCCAGAAGGCAGATCAGAAGTGTTAGTGTTCGCATTGGTTCTCCTCTTCAACAGCAATTACGCGACGCTGGCAGAAAAGTTCCAACAGCTTGGCCGCTAGAAAAGGAAACAGGCTGCATACATGAATTTAAGCTTGCAAGGGTTTCGCGCTGTTGATGGCTGCCAGCGGACCGGCGAAGCGACCCGCAACCCTTTGCCGGGCAGTTGCTGGCGTGAAACTTGAAACCGCCATCGTGCTCTCTGACAGCCGTTTGCTATCCTAGTTGGTCCCGGAGAAAGCCATTGGCCGCTGAGAGCTATCGCGTCGGGCTGATCCAGATGTCGTGCTCGCCCCAGCCGGAGCGCAACCTGGAACACGCGCTGGACATGGTGCGCGAGGCCGCCGGACGCGGCGCCCAGGTAGTCTGCCTGCCCGAGCTGTTCCTCACCCAGTATTTCTGCCAGCGCGAAGACGCTTCCCTGTTCGACCTGGCCGAGGCCATCCCCGGCCCCACCAGCACGCGCCTGGCCCAGGCGGCGCGGCAACAGGGGATCGTGCTGATCGCCTCGCTGTTCGAGCGGCGCGCTCCCGGCGTGTACCACAACACCGCCGCCGTGTTCGATTCCGACGGCGCCCTGAAGGGGATCTACCGCAAGATGCACATCCCCGACGATCCCCTGTACTACGAAAAGTTCTACTTCACCCCGGGCGACCTCGGCTTCCGCGCCTTCGACACGCAGGCGGGACGCATCGGCACGCTGGTGTGCTGGGACCAGTGGTATCCGGAGGGCGCGCGCCTGACCGCGCTCCACGGCGCCCAGACCCTGTTCTATCCCACCGCCATTGGCTGGCATCCGGCCGAGAAGGAACCATACGGACGCGCGCAGCACGACGCCTGGCGCACCGTGCAGCGGGCCCACGCCATCAGCAACGGGGTGTACGTGGCGGTGGCGAACCGGGTGGGGCACGAGAGCGGCAACATCCGCGGCCAGGAGACGCCCGGCCCGGGGCTGGATTTCTGGGGCGCGTCGTTCCTCTGCGATCCCTTCGGACAGGTGATCGCCGAGGCGCCGCACGATCGTGAAGACATCCTGGTCGGCGAAGTTGACCTGCGCCGCCTGGAAGAGGTCCGCCGCAACTGGCCCTTCCTGCGCGACCGGCGCATCGACAGCTACGGGCCGATCACGAATCGCTTCTTGGATTAACCACAGAGGGCACAGAGGAACGCAGCGGAAGAAAGCAAGAACCAGTTGATTTTAAATACCTCCGTGCTCCTCCGTGTCCTCTGTGGTTAATTGTTGTGGAGATGGACTGAATACGAAGGAAAACACGCCCACCTCTCTCGCCTACCGCATGCCCGCCGAGTGGGAGCCGCACGCCGCCACCTGGCTCGGCTGGCCGCATAACCGCAGCGACTGGCCCGGCAGATTCGCTGCCATTCCCTGGGTCTATGCGGAAATCGTGCGCCATCTGGCGCGCGTGGAGCGCGTGGAAATCCTGGTTCAGGATAAGAAGGCAGAAGACGGTGCCCGCACCGTGCTGGAACGCGCCCACGCCTGGCGCGACACCATCCGTTTCCATCGCTGGCCCACCAATCGCGGCTGGATCCGCGACTTCTGCCCCATCTTCGTCGTGGGAGCTGCCCGCATCGCCGCGGTAAATTTCCGCTTCAACGCCTGGGCCAAGTACCGCAACTGGCAGCAGGATGACCGCGCCTCCGAGCAAATCGCCCGCTGGCTGAAGCTTCCCACCTGGCGTCCGATGGCGAGTGTGGCGCGGGCGCCCTCCCCCGCGAAAAGCAAGGCCTCTTCTCGCCTGAAGCCTGAAGCCTTGAGCCTGAAGCCCGTTGTTCTTGAAGGCGGCTCCATCGACGTCAACGGCCGCGGCCTGCTGCTGACCACCGAAGAGTGCCTGCTCAGCCCAGTGCAGCAACGCAATCCGGGCCTGGCGCGCGAAGCTCTGGAGCGCGTCTTCGCCGATTATCTCGGCATTGAGAAAGTCCTCTGGCTAGAGCGCGGCATTGCCGGCGACGACACCCACGGCCACATCGACGACACCGCGCGCTTCGTCTCGCCCGACACTGTCCTCGCCTCCGTCGAGCCGAATCCCAACGACCCCAACCACGCGCCATTGGCCGCCAATCTGGCTCGCCTGCGTTCCATGACCGACCAGCACGGTCGGCGCTTGAACCTGGTCGAGCTCCCCATGCCCGCGCCGGTCGTGTTTCGCGGACAGCGGCTCCCCGCCAGCTACGCCAATTTCTATATCGCCAACCAACTCGTGCTGGCGCCCGTCTTCAGCGATCCCAAGGATCGCCTTGCTCTCAATCTGCTCGCCCAGCTTTTTCCCGGACGCGAGATCATTCCCATCTACTCCCGCGACCTGGTCTGGGGCCTGGGCACGATTCATTGCATGACCATGCAGCAGCCGGAGCAGGCGTCAGTCTTCAGTCGTCAGTCGTCAGGTCAGGCGCGTCGCTCGAAGGTTCTCGGGGGATGAAATTCAAGAGTGGATACAAAGGCGAGAGGCTAGGTGACTCCGGCTTTCCTGATGACGGAAGACCGACGACTGACGACTTACCAGCTACCAGTAGCGTCCGGTTAAAAGTCCAATAACCTGAGCTGGTTAGGGTTTTCGCTTTCTTCGGAAAGCGGGCTGTTGAGCAAAAAAGCTTGATTTATCGGCATTTTCTCGAACAACGACACGC
>Ga0315268_10008314_pt1 | contig 10863 bp, 10 predicted proteins | sample C1_top_MG_FD_204535 | JGI IMG/M metagenome (GOLD analysis project Ga0315268, IMG submission 204535) | Sediment microbial communities from Yellowstone Lake, YNP, Wyoming, USA - C1_top | ecosystem: Environmental > Aquatic > Freshwater > Lake > Sediment | place: USA: Wyoming | collected 2017-08-01 | reverse complement strand
TTATAGCGGCCTTTTGTTTTCTGTGAAGGGGTCTCGACAAACGTGGCAAGCCTGATGGCGGAAAGCTTCTCAAAAAGAGAATAAGGAGATCCTTTAAAACCAGTCCTTTCCTTGGCTCTTTTGTACAAGACCATGGAGAGAAGAAAAGCCAAGAGACAGATGAACCCATGCACTTCGATCTTCTGGTCCGTCCAATGGTACTGCGGTCGAAGAGCCAAATGGAAGGGATTTTTCATAGTCTTGAAAGCATATTCCACCTGAGCCTGACCCCAGTAAGCGGAGATGATCTCTTCTTCGGACCAGTCATGACGATTGGTAATCAGGATCCGGCGGCCCAGCCAGTTTTCCTGTAATGTTTTGAATCGATCCTCGTCGATCCAGAAGGTCAGATCAAAGGCATGCTCAGCAAGTTCGCGGAGGTTCCAGCAGATCAAATCCTCAAGATTGTGGGAAGCAATCAAGGCCCGAATCCTTTTCTCCAGAGTCTGCCGGGTCCTCTTTGGGCCTTGGCGAACAGGGAGGCGGATTTTCTCTTTGAGGCTATCGAGAGCAACGGAGAGTTTCTTGATATTCTGTCTAATCCCCCGGATTTGACCCTGCAGAAGCTTCTCAGAGATATAGACCACTACTGTAAGGTCAAGATCCCAGATCTGGGTGCGTGTCCGATAACAGTCGATCTCTTTATCCGAAATGGACACCCGGTGCATCGCGAGATTGGCTTTTTCGATGATCTCTTTGTGATGACAGGGAGAGATCGCCCCGACAAAGTAGATTTCTCGATCCACATCCCTTAACGTTGTTCGGGCGTTGTTTCCCTGATCAAAGACCAGGGTGATATTTTCCAAGGAACCGGAGAGGGCTTTAAACCGTTGAACCATTTGTTGAAAATGTTCTTTGAAAATCGTTCGATCCTGAAGGTTTCCTTGATAAATCTTGTGGAGCAGGGGAAGATGATCCCGGCGAGAAACAAGGAGCAAAAGACCCAACTGCCTCAGATCGATTCGCTTCTGCTTGTTCTTGCCCCTCTGGGCCAGGGTACAATGCTCATTCGTAGAAGCGATATAAGTAAAAAAGTTGCTCATATCACAGAACAACGTATCCAGTTGGACCTTCTCGATCTCGATCACCCTGGAGACCAGATCTTCCTCGATCAGGGGAATGACCGAGACCGGAACGGCCTCCATCTGGTCCCAGAAGTGCTGACTGTCCAGTTTGACGAGAGACATCTTCAGCAGATGGGAAAGACTCGTATGTTTCGCAAAACCCTCATACCAGTTCATTTTACTTGTCGGCTGACAGGCTCTTCCCACAGCGGAAAGCAGCAAGGAACCTCCTACGGTAAAGCCGTCTCTGACCTCTTTAGAAGAGTCGGGCAGATGGCGGTTGATGATGTTAACGACTTGAAGCTCTTCGGCCAGGTCCAGCAGGGCAGCCACCGCGCCATGGCTATAAGTTCTGACCCTCTGGGGGATGCCCTCGGTCAAGCGTTTCAGCAGGTCTTCAGCCCGTCCCAGATAAGCCAAAATAACTGGTCTGGGTTTTCCATTGACCCTCCGGGACTCCACGATACTCCAGTAGACATGCCCCCGGGATCGTCGTTTTTGAAGGGTCGCCATATTGGTGTATACAATACCAGATATGGCCTAGGATGTCAAGAACTATTTTTTAATAATAAGCTTGCTTCACTGCACAATAACGCAATACATCAATTCCAACAGAAAAGATTACTATAGAATAAATCAGTGTATACATAACTCCGATCAAAATAGATTTGGTAACATATTGATATCAATATGGAAATATTCTCTGTTTCCCAGTATCATGATGCCAGCGTAATAAAGTCACGCTAGGAAACGAGATGAATGGCGGTAGTGTTGTGGATAGTCTATGCCGCGGGAGCAGAACCGGAATGTGATTTTGCAGGGGGTGCTACCCCTTACGCGCTCCAAATTAATCATAGAAAGGAGGAATAAAGACATGGCAGAGGTAAAGAACTTTCTTATTATAGTAAATAGTGGAGCAGATAAGCCCTATAACCATTACGCTGCTTATGTAGTTGCCTTCATGGGCAAGCAGGTAGCTAAGATTGAGAATGTGACCGTATATTACGGCCCGTACGGCATTGGGATGACCAGGAAGGGAGAACTGGCCAAGCTTGCTATCCAGAGCTCGGTTAAAGAGCTCGTGGCCAGCCAGATTAAGGGGCTTTCGGCCTCAGACCTGCCCAATAATCTCGAGCAGCTAGCTCGCTTTGAGAAGGAAAAGCTCGGTATAAATATCGTATCTTGCGGGACCTTTCATGTGATTGATGGAACTGGCAAGAGCCTTGATGATACGTCAAACATTGAAGACTTTATTACGCCGGTCAAGCTACCCCAGGCGGCAGAGGCCATACTCAGTGCTGATAAGATACATTATCTTTAGGAGCGTGGAGTGGCACCCCTATAGGTTATAGTAGAGCGATTAAAAAATACTATTACAAATCATAACCGGTAGCCGCAAGCTATAGCCTTTGAAAATTGCCCAACCTAAAGGTCGCGGCTACAAAGGTTGTTGATACGTTAATTTGGTACCGATCTACCATCTACAGGGGATAACATTTATGACCATAAAGGGATGATATCGGAGGGAAAACTATGATAACAGAAGAACAAGTAAAAGAGAGCCTGGAAGCAGTATTGGTGCCTGCCGCCAAGCGCAGCATAGTCGGGCTGAATCTGGTGCGTGAGGTAACCATTTCCGATAAAAAAGTAAATGTCACTCTGGCATCAACCGGATTGATTCCAGGCGCGCAGGACTGGATCAGGACTAAAGCGAAAGAAGCCATTGAGAAGTTGCCCGAAGTGAAAAATGTGAAGGTAGAATATATTGATGTCAAGGCAAAAGACCTGAACAAAATAGATCACATTTTCGCTGTCATGAGCGGAAAGGGGGGAGTGGGCAAATCTTTAGTATCATGCTTGCTTGCCATTGCACTGAGACGTAAAAGGTATGAGGTGGGTATTCTGGATGCCGATATCACCGGCCCCAGTATACCTAAGATGTTTGGTCTGAAGGTTCCCCCAGGCGGTAATGAAAGTGGGATACTACCTGTATTAACAGAATCGGGTATTGAAGTCATGTCGATCAATCTTCTCCTCCCCAGTGAGGACGACGCCGTTATCTGGCGAGGCCCTCTCATTGGGAACACGATTAAGCAGTTTGGCGAAGAGGTCCTTTGGGGAAAACTAGACTTTCTGATTATAGACCTGCCTCCAGGTACGGCTGATGCTCCACTCACCGTGATGCAGTCGTTTCCAATCTCGGGGGTCATTGTCGTTTTCACTCCTCAGGACCTTGTTGAGATGATTGTCAAAAAGGCAGTGAATATGGCACGGATGATGAATAAGCGCATCCTGGGTGTAGTCGAGAACATGAGTTATCTGTATGTGCCGGAAATAGATAAGAAAATTGAGGTCTTTGGCCGCAGCCGAGGAGAGGAAATGGCCCGCGCCGCTAGAGCACCATTGCTGGGTCAGTTGCCCATAGACCCAGAGCTAGCCAAGCTTTGCGATGAGGGTAATATCGAACGCTATGACGGTGAAATTGTGACCAAGCTGGGTGAATCTCTTGCCCAAGTGTTGCCAGCTGAAGTGAAATAGGAGGGTATCATGGCTTCGTCATGGCAGAAATTTGAGGAACTCATTAAGAAGGAAATGAGAAAGATATACTCTGAAACCGTTATCGAGCACAGCATGGATCCGAGGAACCTGGGCGAGCTTGAGGACGCCAATGGCTTTGCCAGGGTTACTGGCCCATGTGGCGATACCATGTCGATATGGCTCAAGGTAAATGGTGATACCATTATCAACGCCAGCTTCATGACTGATGGCTGTGGCACCACTATTGCCTCAGGCAGCATGGTTACCGAGATGGTCAAAGGCAAGAGAATCAGTGAAGCCCAAAAAATAACGCAGCGCGATGTACTGGATGCCTTAGGCGGACTGCCCCAGGAAAGTGAGCACTGCGCCCTTCTGGCCGCAAATACCCTCAAAGCAGCCATAAAAGATTACGTTGCAATGAAACAAGAACCTTGGAAAAGAGCATACCGCAAGCATCAGCAAGGAGAGAGAAATGTTGCGCACTCATCTTAAGCATCTTGAGACTGAAGAGGAAGCACGAGAGGCCTTGGAAAGCAACGAGAATGTGGTTATCTGCTGCGGCCGTATGGGACCAATGTGTACTCCGGTATATGCTATATTGAGTCAACTTGAGACCCAGTATCCGCATGTGCATTTCTATGACCAGGACTTCGATATTCCAGCAGCCAGATTTATTAGACGTCTTCCCGAGTGTGCCTCGTTTATGGGACTGCCGTTTACGGTGTACTTTAAGAGATCAAAAGTGGTTGCTGCGACTACCAGCATTCAAACCAAGGACCAGATCACTCAGATACTGGACAGGGAATTCGGCCCACATTCCTGAGTTTTTAGGCGTTGCCCTGTGGGATGCCGCCAAAGCACGGGCTTGTGGAAACCGGTTCCCGTAAGTGCACTCGCCAGATGAATCGGATCGGGGGCTGAAAGATTCTCTTTCGACGTTGGGAAAGCGAGCGTAAGGAAAACACTGGATGCCAACCGATATCAGTGGTATATTTCCCTTGAACCTCAGCCTGCTGCTCCCCTATCCTTGGGTGCTTCAGTAAGGCTCGGGTATCCTTATTGACAAGGAGGCAGAAAAATGTGGGATGGTTCAAAATGTAACCTTTGTGGTGACTGCTTGGTGAAATGTTTGTATGTCGATTATGATAAAGAGAAGGCTGTGGCTGAAATCAAGGCACTTGCCGAGGGGGAAAAGGCTGAGATCCTGAGCAAGTGCGTTACCTGTTGTGGCTGTAGGGAATATTGCCCCACGGGAGCCGATCCTTATGATCTTATCTTGAAGGCGCAAGAGAAGTTTCGTGCCTTTCCAATTGGGGAGAAGGACGCTACCGGAATGGACCTGGCTTCCATGATTCCGAGCGAAATCATAGCCGGGGATCCAGACAAACCTGTCCTTTCCCTCTGCGTTATGGAGAGACAGATCCCCGAAGGTGCCCTCGAGGGGCAGTTATTCCAGGGAATGACTGTGGTCAAGGGGGGGAAGTACTTTTGCCTCATCGGCTACGTGCACATCGGCAAGGAGACCCCCATCAGGGAGAGTGCCAAAAAGTTTATCGACACGATGGCCAGCCTTGGCAAAGACATCATATTCCTCCATGATGACTGCTATGCCATGGTGCATGCTAAGGTCAGGGATTATGGGATCGCCGTCCCCTTCAAGTACATGCACCTCTTCGAATACCTGCGCAACTACCTCAGAGACCATCCAAGCAGGATCAACAAATTAGGAATAAAGGTTGCTTACCAGCGGCCCTGCGCCTCCCGCTACACCCCAGAGAAAGATATCTTCCTCGATGAGATTTTTAATCTCATCGGGGTAAAGCGACCGCCCAGGAAGTATGAGCGCGAGACGGCATTATGCTGCACGGCCCCGATTATTCGCGTCTTCCCCGAATTGGCCCAGGAGGTACAGGCAAAGAATATCAGTGATGCCATCGAATGCGGCGCTGAGGCCATGGTCACTCTTTGCCCCATTTGTGACCGAATCCTGAGGCGTCCGACGGCCGCCCGGGGCATGAAAAAGATTTATATCACCGACCTTTGCCGAATGGCACTGGGGGAAAAAGTTTTTAAGGGATAAATGCAGCGCGGTCTTAGGGTGTGAACTTACCAGCTATGTCATCGGGGGTGAGGTACGGCACGAGGGAGTCGGCATGCTCGCCATCACAGTCTTCATTGTTTCTTGGGTAACGGTTGGAATCATTCAGCTACCGGCTGAAGCGGTCATGCTGGGGAAAAGATTTGCGATCGTTACTGTTTTGACCATTGGAACGGAATGATAAAAAGAACTGTTGAGAAAGTCGGATTCGTCGAAAATTTTTTTTGTTAGCGGTAATCGGCCATGTGATTCTCGGGGTTTTTAATTTCGCTCTGTTGAGGAATGTTTCGTACGTCCTGACAAGACTCATTGTGCGAATCGGCCCTGTTCTGCTGATCGTTTTCGTGGTGATGTTTTTGCCCAATCTATTTTTTGAGAAAAAAAGCATTTCCCGATTCTTAGGTAAAAGATCCGGCTCCAGGGGCTGGATGGTCGCCATTGCGGGCGGATCGCCTCATTCATACGTCATCGTCGGATGCGGACATTAAATATCCCCATTCCAGAATCATTGCTGTCGATAAAAACGAGGAGCAAATCAAGAAAATTTCTCACCTTCGGATTGAGACCGTCATTTGTGATGGGCTTTTATATCTTAACAAATTCTTTTCAGAAGGTCGATCAGCGAATTATATCGTTCCGGCAGTTCCTTTTCACCTTGCCTTCGAATTCATTCTGTCTCACAAGCTATGGTAGTGTTTGGACCCATGAGTTCTTCTCTTTCAACCAGTGGACCTGCCCCATCACTTCCAAGTCTTATTCATTTCTATTCGCTTATGGGTTTTAAACTTCATAACTCAATTACTATAATTTAAACTTGTTTCATGATAGCAACATTAAACGTTGCAATTATTTCATTTTTGCAACACAACTATTTATTTTCCCATTGATCTCATGGTTCCCAATCTTCTCTAACCTATTAAACTTAATAGATTATTTTTTATCTCTTTTTTTGGCATCTATCTTGCTTTTATTAAGATCATGGATATGAAAATTGCCATCCCCCTTTTTGGAACTCGGATTTCACCGCGTTTTGACTTCTCTCCGGAAATGCGAATCATTACCGTAGAGGATGGGAAGGTAGTCCGCCAGGAAAACTTACCAGTGGCCCATTTCAACCTCACTCAGCGTCTTGACCAATTAGCTTCCAACGGGGTGAACAAAGTGATTTGTGGTGGCATTGATGGGTTCTGCTTAAATCAATTGGGAAGCAAAGGGATTGAGGTGGTCCATAATGTGGCAGGAGAGGCTGAAATTGCCTACGATCTTTTCATGAAAGGAAGACTTCGACCAGGCTTTTGCTGTGACAGGAGAAGAGGGAGGGGATTTTGTGCCAGGAGGAGAGGTTCTGGTGGAAGGAAGAATTAAACTAAATGGCAAAGTTAAGAGTTCAATTTTTAAAATCATAAAGGTTCATTAGAAAGGAGAATTCTATGGGGAAAGAAAAATGTGAAAAAGATTCGACCTGCGAAACGTGTGATCAAACCAGTTCTTGCAGCCAGCAGGAGAAAGAGGCTCATGCTCAGGAAAGATTGAAGTCAAAACTTTCCCATATCAGTCATCGAATCATGGTGATGAGCGGAAAGGGAGGTGTTGGGAAAAGTTCGGTGGCAACGAATTTAGCAGTTTCACTATCCTTAGACGGACTCGATGTGGGACTTTTGGATGCCGACATCCATGGACCCAATATCCCTAAGATGCTGGGAATTGAGTCGAGCCGGGTGATCGGGTCCGATCAAGGAATGGTCCCAGTCGAGGTCTTTCCGAATCTGAAAGTAATCTCCATGGCCTTTTTCATCGGAGATCGGGATAACCCAGTGGTTTGGAGAGGGCCTATCAAACACAATGCTATTAGCCAATTTCTTGGTGAGGTAGAGTGGGGAAACCTTGATTTCCTCGTTGTCGATCTTCCTCCTGGAACAGGAGACGAACCCTTAAGCGTGGCCCATTTGATTAAGAATGTAAGTGGTTCCATTATTGTTACTACCCCTCAAGATGTTGCTTTACTTGATTCTCGAAAAGCAGTCACCTTCAGTGCAATACTTGGCATCCCAGTGATCGGGATTGTTGAGAATATGAGCGGGCTGATTTGCCCTCACTGTCACAAGGAGATTTCCCTCTTTAAGAGAGGTGGAGGTGAAAAGGCAGCACGAGATATGAGGGTTCCGTTCTTGGGAAGAATTCCCATTGACCCGGAGATGGTCACCGATTGTGATAGAGGGATGCCCTTTGTGATGGCCCATCCGGATTCTGAGGCAACCAAGGCCTTTGAGGAGATAGCCCATCGCTGTAAGGAGTATGTGGGGTTAAAGGAGATAGAGAAAAGGTTGGAGAGAGAAAAATTCCCTTATCATTTTAAGGAACAGGAGGTAAAAAGATGAAAAAAATTGCATTGGCCTCAGAAGACGGTCGTGGCCTTGAGGGGGTCATCAGTGCCCATTTTGGGAGATGTCCTTTCTATACCTTTGTCAACGTGGAAGGAAATCAAATATTGGGCTTTGAGGTGGTGAACAATCCTTACTTTCCCAACCATCAGCCCGGTGTCATTCCTCAGTTTATCCATTCTCAAAAGGCAGATGTGATGATTGCAGGTGGAATGGGGCCGAGGGCTATCGACTTTTTCACCCAACTCGGGATCGACGTGGCTACAGGAGTCCAGGGAAAGGTGAGGGATGTAGTAGAAGCCTATCTCAGAGGTGAAGTTCAAGGTGTTGTTGCTTGTGAACATCACGGGCACGATCATGGATGTGGGGAGGAGAGATAATGAAGATTGCGATCAGCTCAACAGGAAGAAATCTTGAGGCTCAGATTGACCCGAGATTCGGAAGATGCCAGTATTTCGTATTTGTTGATCCTGAAACCATGGAATTCGAAGCCTTCGAGAATGAAGGACTGATGGCCTCGGGAGGTGCTGGAGTGCAGGCTGCACAGCTTATTGTCCAAAAAGGAGCAAAGGCTTTGATCACAGGGAATCTCGGACCCAATGCCGCATCCGCTCTTTCAGCATCAGGGATTAAAGTCCACTTGGTTTCTGGAGGGACGATCAGGGAAGTGATAGAAGCATTTAAAGCAGGAAAACTTCAGGAGACCAGCGGTGCAACCGTTCCTCCTCACTTTGGCATGGGAGGGGGTCGAGGCATGGGTGGCCGAAAGGGTATTTAATAACCTTTTCGCACCTCATCATACGCGATAGGTTATGAAAGATTAACCCCATGACAGTTAAAGAAGGAGATATATTTAAAAGCTTTTTAAGTAATGAGGAGTACGTCATTAAAAAAATCGTCAAAAGCACTGTCTTACTTGAATCACAAAATGGTAAGAAACAAATTGTGACAAAGGTTGATATCCTGAAAATAGTATCATTTTATAAGAAAAAGGAGGGATGAATATGCCTTACGGAATGGGACCTGCGGGATGGAGATACCGCCCTTATGGATATGGAAGAGGTTGGTGTGGGAATCCTTGGGGGTATGGTGCGCCAGTTCCACCATGGGGACCTCCAAGCAAAGAAGAAGAGATTCGGTTTCTCGAAGAAGAAGCTAATTTCCTTCGGGGAGAATTGAGTCAAATTGAGAAAAGGCTCGAAGACCTGAAAAAATAAAAATGGTCTTAGGGCAAAGGTTAGGAAGCCGGTTTGGGTTAAGGTAAAGGTGAGGTGAAGTTTTAGAAACCGATTTCGTAACCTTTTCACTAAACTGGAATCATGACCCTAACCGATTGGACATGTACTTTTTTCAGAAAGGAGGATTCTTATGCCAGGATTTGATGGAACAGGACCAATGGGTTTGGGTCCAATGACCGGTGGAGGCAGGGGTTTCTGTGCTATACTATACAGAAGCTATGGTCCATATGCATATGGCATACGGGCACCCTATTATCCACCTTCCGGGATATACCCATTCTATCGGCCCGTCTTCGGCGTAGGCCGTGGTAGGTGTTTTGGTGGCGAGCGAGGTTTTCGTCGTTGGTGATATAAAAATAGTGGTTGCATGGGGGCCTTCGATGGAACCCTCCCGCCCCGTGCATTTATTTTTCGTAGCCACAGATAGGAGGTTGACTATGCCAAGAGGTGATGGAACAGGTCCACCTAAGGGGAGTGGTCAAGGAACAGGAAGAGGTGCTGGGATGGGTGGAACTCGAAGGGGAAGGATGGGTGGCTCCAGAGCAGGTGCAGGGCCTGGTGGAGAATGCGTGTGTCCGAAATGCGGGACGACTGTCCCTCATGATGTAGGAAAGCCATGCTACTTTGTGAAATGCCCCAAATGCGGATCAACAATGGTAAGGAAGTAGTTTTGAAGATATGCAATATCCAGCAGAGAGCCTATCATTAGCATATAGAATGATTAGAGACATTGTGAAAGAGCATCCCCAGTCATCGGCAATCATGAAAAGATACTTTGGCCAGAATTGTTTAAAAAAGGCAGGCTTTAAAATCCAGACGCTCGGGATGGCCTGCATCCTGTTCGGTGTCGATCAGAAACAGTTGCTTCAAGAATTTGAGATAATTCAGCATTGATAGGCATGGGTAAAAAACTGACTGATCAAAAATATATTTTTGGTCCGGTGCCCTCAAGGAGATTGGGAAGATCTCTTGGGGTCGACCTTGTCCCATATAAAACTTGCACATTTGATTGCATCTATTGCGATGTGGGAAGGACCACTCATAAGACCGTATCTCGGGAATCTTATGTATCTCCAGAAGAGATCCAAGGGGAACTGGAGTTTAGTTTATCTGTTTTAGAAAAAAAGCCAGATTATGTCACTCTGTCGGGCTCTGGGGAGCCTACATTAAATAGTCACATTGGAGAAATCATTCGGAAAATTAAAGAGGTCACTTCAATTCCAATTGCTGTCCTAACGAATGGATCTCTTCTCACAATGGATGAGGTGCAAAAGGCCCTCTTAGAAGCAGATGTCATCCTCCCATCCCTTGATGCAGTCACTCCGGCTCTTTTTGAGTACATTAACAGACCCGCCCCGTCCTTAAAAATTGAGGAAATCATTTCTGGTCTCATTCAGTTTCGAAAACAATATCGAGGTCGGATCTGGCTGGAGGGGGTCTTTTGCAGAGGTGTCAATGACGGGAAAGAAGAGATTGAAAAACTCAAAGAAGTGATCGAAAGAATA
>Ga0315268_10008313_pt1 | contig 10864 bp, 7 predicted proteins | sample C1_top_MG_FD_204535 | JGI IMG/M metagenome (GOLD analysis project Ga0315268, IMG submission 204535) | Sediment microbial communities from Yellowstone Lake, YNP, Wyoming, USA - C1_top | ecosystem: Environmental > Aquatic > Freshwater > Lake > Sediment | place: USA: Wyoming | collected 2017-08-01 | reverse complement strand
CCGGTAGGCGTCGTCGAGTCCGGTATGGATCTTCCCGGCCGCCCGGAGCTCGTTGTGGCGCACCATGAACCCGTGGCCCCAGTCGACGCCGAGGCAGCAGAGTTTGAAATCGAAGTCGAAGATCTGGTCGTAGATCGTGTAGACCATGAGGTGGCCGTTGCTGGCGATCCCGAAGTGCTGGATGCCCTCGACGATGTCGCCGAGGGCCAGGCTGACGTCGGTCCGGGGGAGCCGGACGAAGTATCTTTCCGAGCCCGGGCCGAGCGCGTCAGCCCGGAATTCGCCGGTCTGGGGGGACCCGCCGCTGACGCGGGCCGGGTCGAAGGCCATCAGGCAGCCGCCGTACTCGTTATTGATGCCGGCGACCAGCATCTCCTCTTTCCCGTCCCCGTCGAGGTCCTGGAAGCAGATGTCCTTGAGCTGCCCCGAGTTCCAGTATTCGCCGGTCATCCGGCCCCGGCTATCGAGGACTGCGAGCTGGCAGGGCCATTGGGGATAGTGGTTGGAAATAATGAGGACTTCCCGGCGCCCGTCCCCGTTGAAGTCGTGGGTCGTGAAGCCGTGGATCCGGTAGTCTCCCGAGTAGGTCCGGCCGCCGAAGCGCATCTCCCGGCCGCCGTGGAAGCGCCAGAGCTCTTTCCCCCGGCTGCCGAAGCAGAAGATGTCGCCCTCGCCGTAGGAATCGTCGCGCTTCTGGACGGCGAACAGGACCTCGTTCCTTCCGTCGCCGTCGAGGTCCCTGATAACGAGGGACGGCAGCCGGATAGCGCTCTTCTCCGAGTCGACGGCCTGGAAATAAGTCCGGTAGAAATCCTCGCCCTGCAGGCCGTCCACCTTGAGATCGCGGCGCCAGATCGCCTTCCTCTCCTCGTCCAGGACGACCAGGGTCGAGCCGTGGATGGCGAAATCCGCGGGCTGGCTGGCTGGCAGGGTATGGAATGTCACGATAAGGAAGGCCGCGGCGGCAACGGCGGGGACGAGAACCAGGAAGGGCCACCGAGAGACCCCTGGGCGGGCCGTCTCCGGCGGGGCCGCCGGATTGGAGTTGGTGAAGGTCGCTTGGAACCAGCCGTCGATCTCGTCCTTATAGGCGATGACGGGGGATTTCGAGGCGCCGCCCTCGGCGCGGTGGACGGGCATGCCGAACTTCTGCTCCCACCTGCAGCACGTCCGCTGGTCGTAGCCTAGGTAGGCGGCGATCTCCTTCCAGGAGCGGAGCACGTTATCCTTGACCTGGCCTTCCATCGCCGCACCTCTTAAAGTATTTTATAATCATATATATATCGGACGAACAGTCAAGAGGGTAGAACTTCGCAAGCAAGGCCGTTTCTCCCGTCGCGGGGACGGTCATGCGGTGCCGTCCGGGAAGCTCGGGGTCAAAGAGGGGGCAGTCCCGTCGCGGGGACGGTCCCTCTCGTTTTCGGGGCGGGCTCGATTGACAGGCGGGGACGAAAAGGGTAGATTAAGTTGATTATTCTCTGGCTGTTGTGAAGATTTTCTGAGGACGGACGTGGCGTACAAGATCATCGTGGCCGACCCGAGCCCCTCGGTCCAGCGGACCATCCAGCTGGCCTTTCCGGAGCCCGAGTTCCGGCTGTATCCGGTCGAAGACGGGGCCGGACTCCTCGACGCCGCCGGCGAGGTCCGCCCCGACGCCGTCCTCCTCAGCCTGTCCCTGCCCGGCCGCGACCCCGGGGAGCTCGGTCGGCTCCTCCGGGCCCGCGAGGACCTCCGGCGCGTGCCCCTCATCTTCCTCAGGGGGACCTTCGAGGCGCCGGACCTTCCGGCGGCGCTCTCCGACCATGACGGGATCGTCCAGAAGCCCTTCGATTCGGAGCGGCTGGCGGCGACCGTCCGGGAGCTCATCGAGGCCAGGGCCGTGCCTCTGACCCTGCCCGAGGAACCCGTCATTCCGGAGGGGTGGCGGGCCGGGAACGGCCGGGGCGCCAAGGGCGCGGTTTGACGCCGCGGCCGATCCCAATTCCGCGTGGTGATCCCATGAACGACAAGCGACAGCTCGAAAAAATTTATGATCCCAAGCCGGTCGAGGAGAAGTGGATCCGGTTCTGGCTCGACGAGGGCCTCTTTGTCGCCGACGCCAAGTCGCCGAAGCCCAAGTTCTCCATGGCCCTGCCGCCGCCGAACGTCACCGGCATCCTGCACATGGGCCACGCCCTGTGCTTCACCCTGCCCGACATCATCACCCGCTGGAAGCGGATGCAGGGCTACAACTGCCTCTGGCTGCCCGGCACGGACCATGCCTCGATCGCCGTCCACAATGTCATCGAGCAGAGCCTGGCCGAGAAGGGCCTGAACCGGGAGAAGGTCGGGCGGGAGGAGTTCCTCCGCATCGCCTGGGACTGGAAGACCAAGTACGGCGGCGTCATCACCGGCCAGCTCAAGCGGCTCGGCGCTTCGCTCGACTGGTCGCGCGAGCGCTTCACCATGGACCCGGGCTTCTCCCGGGCCGTCAAGCAGGTCTTCGTCTCGCTCTACGCCGAGGGCCTCATCTACCGCGACTACTACCTCGTCAACCGCTGCCCGCGCTGCCAGACCGTCCTCTCCGACATCGAGATCGAGCACAAGGACCTCCACGGCAAGCTGTGGTCCGTGAAGTATCCGGTCGAGGGGTCGGACGGCTTTGTGACCGTGGCGACGACCCGGCCGGAGACCATGCTCGGTGACACCGCCGTCGCCGTCCACCCCGACGACGAGCGCTTCAAGCACCTCCACGGGAAGCGCGTCATCCTGCCGCTCCAGAACAGGGCCATCCCCGTCATCACCGACGAGCGCGTCGAGCGGGAGTTCGGCACGGGCGCGGTCAAGGTCACGCCGGCCCACGACCCGGTCGACTTCGAGCTCGGCAAGCTCCACAACCTCGAGCAGGTCATCGTCATCGATGGCTCGGGCAGGATGACGGAGGCGGCCGGCCCCGACTTCAAGGGCCTCGACCGCTTCGCCTGCCGGGCCAAGGTCGTCGAGAAGCTGACCGGGCTCGGCCTCCTGGTCAAGGTCGAGGACCACGACCACGCCGTCGGCCACTGCTACCGTTGCAAGAGCGTCATCGAACCCCACCTCTCGTGGCAGTGGTTCGTCCGCATCAAGCCCCTGGCCGACGAGGCCATCCGCGTCGTCGAGTCGGGCGAGATCCAGTTCATCCCGGGGAACTGGACCAAGACCTATTTCGAGTGGATGTACAACATCCACGACTGGTGCATCTCGCGGCAGCTCTGGTGGGGCCACCGCATCCCCGCCTGGTACTGCCGGGACTGCAAGCACATGATGGTGGCCATGGAAGCGCCGGCGAAGTGCGAAAAGTGCGGCGGGGCGCTCGACCAGGACGAGGACGTCCTCGACACCTGGTTCTCCTCCGGCCTGTGGCCGTTCGGCACGCTCGGCTGGCCGGACGAGACCGAGGACCTGCGGACCTTCTACCCGACGGACCTCATGTCGACGGGCTTCGACATCATCTTCTTCTGGGTGGCCCGGATGATCATGCTGGGCCTCAAGTTCCGGGGCCGGATCCCGTTCCGTCACGTCTTCATCAACGGCCTGGTCCGCGACCTCAAGCGCCGCAAGATGAGCAAGTCCGAGGGCAACATCATCGACCCGCTGGAGATGATCGACAAGTACGGGACCGACGCCCTGCGGTTCACCCTGGCGGCGCTGGCCGTCCCCGGCATGGACCTGGCCCTGTCCGAGGAGCGCATGGCCGGCTACCAGGCCTTCGCCAACAAGATCTGGAACGCCTCGCGCTTCGTGCTCATGAACCTCGGGGAGACGCCGGCCGCTGTCCGGGAGGCCGATCTGACCCTGGCCGACCGCTGGATCCGCAGCCGCCTGGCCGCCGTCACGGACTCCCTCACGCGGAGCCTCGAGCAGTACAAGTTCTACGAGGCGGCCGATACGCTCTACCATTTCGTCTGGCACGAGTTCTGCGACTGGTACATCGAGTTCGCCAAGGTCGGCCTGCGCGAAGGGCTGCGGACGACCGAGGCCGTCCTGGCCGATACCCTCGGCCGTATCGTCCGGCTCCTTCATCCCTTCATGCCCTTCATCACCGAGGAGATCGGGCAGCACCTGCCCGGCGCCGGGAAGTCGGTCGCGGTGGCCCCGTTCCCTGAGGTCCGCGAGGACTGGCGGGATGCGGAGGCCGAACGGACCATGGCCTTGCTCCAGGAGGTCATCGCCGAGACCCGCAAAGTCCGGACCGAAAACAAGATCCCGCCGCGGGAGAAGGTCGACCTTTGGATCAAGTCGTCCGGCGTAGAGGACGCGCGGCTGCTGGCCGCCCAATCTGCCTCCCTCCAGACCCTGGCCGGGATCGCCAAGGTCGAATTCGCGGCCTCCCTGCCCGCCGGGGCGGACGTCCTCAAGGGCGTCGCCGGCCCGTTCGAGCTGGCCATCCCGCGGGAGGTCAAGGTCGACGTGGCCCAGGAAAAGGAGCGGCTCGAGAAGGACCTGGCCAAGCTCGGGGCCGAGATCTCGAGGATCGAGCAGAAACTCGCGAACGCCGATTTCACGTCCCGGGCGCCGCAGGCCGTGGTCGAGGAGAACAGGGCCAGGCTCGCTGGGCTCCTGGACCGGCGCAACAAGGTCGAAAAGAACCTGGCCCACCTCCGGCCGGCGTCCTGACCGGCCCGGCCGGCGGGGGGAGGGAGACGATCATGCTGGGGACCATCATCCACCGGCTCGAAAGCGTGGCGTCGACGAACGACGCCGCCCGCGAGCTCGTCCGCTCCGGGGCGGCCCACGGGACGGTCGTCGTCGCGGACGAGCAGACCCGCGGCCGGGGAACCAAGGGGCGGACCTGGCACTCGCCGCCCGGCCTGGGGCTCTACGCCTCCTTCATCCTCCGCTGGGACGACCCGGAGGGACTGGGGGAGTCCTTCGCGCTCCTCCCGCTGGCCGCCGGTTTGGCCTCGGCCGAGGCCGTCCGGGAAGCTGCCGGCGTCAAGGCCCGGCTGAAGTGGCCCAACGACCTCGTCTGGGGCCGCAAGAAGCTCGGCGGGATCCTGACCGAGGCCGTCCTGCGGCCCGGGGCGCCGGGCCACGCCGTCGTCGGCGTCGGCATCAACGTCAACCACGGCGAGAGCGACTTCCCCGCCGGCCTCAGGGAGACCGCGACCTCGCTCCGCCTCGCCTCCGGCCGCCCGGCCGACCGGGAAGTCCTTCTCCGGGAACTTTGCCGGTTCCTCGACGGCTGGTATAATTCGCTCATCCGGGGCGAAGGGGAGGCCGTCGTCCGCGGCTGCGTGAAGAGGATGGCCTTTTCCCGCGGACAGCGTGTCCGCGTCACGACGGCGCGGGGAGTGACGGAGGGCGTTTACCGGGGCCTGGGCCCGGCCGGCCGGCTGCTCCTCGAGCGGCCCGGCGGCGCGGCCTCGTTCTCGTCCGAAGAGATCGAGGCCATCGACTGGGAATGATAATGACAAGGAGGGAGGCCATGCTTCTCGCGTTCGACATCGGGAACACCACCGTGGCCATCGGGCTTTTCCGCGGCCCGGACCTGGCCAAGAGCTGGAAGATCAAAACGGACCGCGACAAGACGAGCGACGACTATGCGTCCGTCCTGGTCAACCTCTTCCAGGCGGCCGGTTTCGAACTCCGGCAAGCCGAGGCGGCCATCGTCTCGAGCGTCGTCCCGCCCCTGACGCCGATCATCCAGGACGTCTGCAAGGACCTCTTCGGCCTCGACGCCCTCGTCGTCGGCCCCGGCCTGCGCACGGGCATGCCCATCCTCTACGAGAATCCCCTCGAGGTCGGCGCGGACCGTATCGCGGCCGCGGTCGCGGCCTTCGAGAAGTACGGCGGGCCCGTCATCGTCGTGGACTTCGGCACGGCCACGACGTTCGACGCCGTCTCGGCCAAGGGCGAATACCTGGGCGGGGCCATCGCCCCGGGCATTCAGATCGCGGCCGAGGCCCTCTACCTCAAGACGGCGCGCCTGCCGCGGATCGAGATCCGGAAGCCGAAACGCGCCATCGGCCGGACGACGGTCGCGAGCATGCAGTCCGGGCTCTACTTCGGCTACGTCGGCCTCATCACGAACACGATCGCCGAGATCCGCGGCGAACTCGGGACGGAGGCCCGGGTCATCGCCACGGGCGGCTTCGGCGGCCAGATCCTGTCCGAAGTCCCGGCCATCGAGGCTTACGAGCCCGACCTCGTCCTCCGCGGGCTGAGGATCGTCTTCGAAAGGAACCGGGACGCCTGAGCGCGTCCCGTGGGCCATGGCCGATCGGGAGCAGAGCGGGTACTACCAGGCCATCGCCCGGGAGTTCCTCCGTCTACGCGGCGCGCCCTTCTTCCTTTCGCCCAGGGACCTCGCCGTCGTCGCCGGCTGGGAAGAGGAGGGCATTCCCCTCGAGGTCGTCCTCGAAGGGATCGGCCGGGTCTTCGAAGCGGGCCGGGCGCCGGCGCGAAGCCGGAAGGGGTTCACGCTCGCGCACTGCCGGGCCCAGGTCCGGAAGGCCATGGCCCAGCACGTGGACCGCGCCGCCGGCCGGAGACGGAGCGAGGCCAAGCCGAGGTCGGAGAAATCGGCCCGGGCCCGCGCGGAAGCCGAGGCCTTCCTCCGGCGCCTGCCGTCCGGGCACGAACCGCTCCGGCCTCTTTTCGACACGGCACTCGGCCTGCTCGCCCAGCCATCCCCCGACGAGGCGGCCCTGGAGAAGATCGACGACGATGTGGACGCGGCCCTGTGGGACCACTCCTCCGAGGACGAGCGGGACGCGCTCAAGCGCCGGATGACGCGGGAGCTGGCCGGGAAAAGCGGCGCCGATCCGAAGACCGCGGTCCGGACCCGGCTGGTCAAGACGGCGCGGGAAGGCCTCAGGATCCCCTATGTCTCCCTCTTTTATTATTGATTGACCGATGAGCAAAGCCGGACTCCGTCCCAGGATCCTCGCCCTCCTCCAGAGGGACCGCGAGGGTCTCCCGTTCGACAAGATCCAGGCCGCCCTCGAGGTCAAGCGGAAGGACCGGGCCGAGCTTCTCGAGGAAATGAAGGCCTTGGAGCGGGAGCGGCTCGTCCGGCCCCTCAAGGGGCGCTATGTCCTCTCCTCGAAATCCGGCCTCGTCCGCGGCCGGTTCGTGACCTCTCGCCCTGGCTACGGCTTCGTCGCGCCCGACGGGGGGGGCGACGACATCTTCATCCCGGCCCGCTTCGCCCCGGGCGTCCTCGTCGGCGACGAGGTCGAGGTCCTGGTCAAGGAGACGAGCCGGACGGGCAAGCCCGAGGGCAGGGTCGTGCGTGTTCTCAAGCGGCACCGTGCCACGATCCTGGGCGTGTACAAAGAGCGCGCCGGGACGCCCTTCGTCGAGGCCTTCGATTCCCCCTCGCCCGAGGAGATCGCGCTGCGCTCCAAGGGGTCGCTCGGGCCCCGGCCGGGGATGATCATCGAGGTCGACCGCAAGACGCTGGCCGTGTCCAGGATCTTCGGACGCCCCGAGGACCCCGGCGTCGACACCGCGGTCGTCATCCGCCGCTACGGCCTCGCCGCCGAGTTCCCCGAGGCGCCCCTTCGGGAAGCCGACGAGGTCCCGTCTTCGCTTTCGCCGAGTGACCTCGAGGGACGGCGGGACTTCCGGGACTGGCCGACAGTGACCATGGACGGGGAGACGGCCCAGGACTTCGACGACGCCGTCAGCATCAGATCCCTGCCGGGCGGCGGCTTCCTCCTCGGCGTCCACATCGCCGATGTCTCCCATTACGTCAGGCCCGCGACGGCCCTGGACGCGGAGGCCGCGGCCCGGGCGACGAGCGTCTATTTCCCGGGCCTGACCCTGCCGATGCTGCCCGAGAAGCTCTCGAACGACCTCTGCAGCCTAAGGCCGGCCGTGCCCCGGCTCACGGTCTCCGTGCTGATGGAGGTTTCGGCCGACGGCCGGGTCCTCCGGAGCGAGTTCGCGCCCTCCGTCATCCGGACCGTCGAGCGCATGACCTACACCTCGGTCTTCCGGGTCCTCGAGGGCGATGAGGCCGAGCGCCGCCGGTACGCCGGGCTCGTCGACGGGTTCCTCCTCATGCGGGACCTGGCCCGGGCCCTCCGCGCCCGGCGGATCGCCGACGGCGGCCTGGACTTCGACCTGGTCGAGCCCGAGCTCGTCTACGAGCAGGGGAAGCTCCTGGCCGTGGCCGCCGCCGAGAGGAACGAGGCCCACCGCCTGATCGAGGAGTTCATGGTCGCGGCCAACGTCGCCGTGGCCTCGTTCCTGACGGAGAAGGGCGTCCCCACGATCTACCGGGTCCATCCCGTCCCGGCCGTGGCCGACCTGGAGAAGCTCCGCGACATCCTGATCCGCTTCGGCTATCTTCTCCCGGCGGCGGAGAAGGTCCGCTCGGCCGACCTGGCCGCGGTCCTGGAGCGGGCCAAGGGCCGGCCGGAAGAGAAGTTCGTCGGCATCCAAGTCCTGCGGGCCATGAAGCTCGCCGTTTATTCACCGGAGAACGTTGGCCACTACGGGCTCGCCAAAGCGGACTACACCCATTTCACCTCGCCCATCCGGCGTTATCCCGACCTGGCCGTCCACCGCATCCTCAAGTCCGTCCTCGAGACCGGCCGCGGTCCCGGCGGCGACCTGGACTGGACGGCGCGCCTGTCAAGCGAGCGTGAGCGGCGGGCCGACGAGGCCGAGCAGGCCCTGGTCGAGTGGCGGATCCTGCGTTTCCTCAAGGACCGCCTGGGCGACGAGTTCGCGGGCGTCGTCGTCGACATCACCAAGGCGGGCCTCGTCGTCGAGCTCGACGATTATTTCGTCGACGGGCTCCTCGCCTTCCGCGACCTCGAAGGCGAGCGTGTCCGCGGCCCCGGCCGCCGGGCGCCGCGGAAACGACGGCATCGGAAACTGTTTGACTTGGGGGATCGAGTTCGTGTAATTCTTGTGTCCTGCGACCCGTTCCTCCGCCGGATGAGTTTCGTCCCGGCGCCGGACGAGGCGACGGGAGAGACCCCGCGATGACAGCAACCTCGTTCGATGCCGCCCTGGACTTCCCGGCCAAGGAGCTTGTCCCGGCCCGGCCCGTTTCCCTGGTCGTCGGGGGCCGCCTCGTTCGCGCCTCGGCCGCGGTCCACAAGGCCGCGCGGGCGGAGGGGTGCTGGGCCCTGGTCACGCCCGAAGAGCCCTTGGACGTTCGCTGGGGGGAGGGCTTCGAGGTCCTGTCCGGCGACGGCCGGGCCCTGGGCCGCGGCCTCGTTCTCCATCCCACGGCTTTTGACGGCGAGGACGTCAAGCCGGCCCGGCGCAAGGAGCTGCTGGAGCGCCTGTCCCGCGGAGAGCGGGAGATGATGCTGGTGCTGGCCGAGACGAAAGGCATCCGCGGCCTGTCCGGCGGCGACATCGCCGGCTTCTCGGGCCTCGAGCGGGCCCGGGTGGAGGTCCTGGCCCGGGGGCTCGAGGCGGAGGGCCGGCTCCGCATCCTGTCGTTCTCGCCCCTCTTCCTGGTCCTCCAGGACAGCCTGGATTTCCTCCGTCGCAGGGTGGAGGCCTTCCTGCTCCAGTATCTCAAGAGACACCCCGCCCAGCGCGGCGTTCCCATGGAGAGCCTCGGAAAGAAGTTCGCCGTGGCGCCGAACGTCCTTCAGCTCGTGCTCCGGGCCCTGGTCAAGACGGGCCGGGTCTCGCTGGCCGCGGACACGGTCATGCTCGTCGATTTCCACGCCCCCCTCTCGGCCGAGGACGAGAAGATCCTGGCCGGGCTCGAGGCCATGTTCCTCAGGGGGGATTTCGGACAGGTATCGCTCGACGATATCCGGAAGAAGTTCCGCCTGACGCCGGCCCGGCTCCAGAGGCTTCTTGGCGTGCTCATGGAACGGAAGAAGATCGTCGAGGGCCCGGACGGCTTCCTCCTCCATTCCAAATGGCTTGACGACGTCGTCCGGAAGGTCCGGGCCTCGGGGAAGAGGGAGCTGACGGTGGCGGATTTCAAGGCCATCACGGGATTGACGCGGAAATACGCCATCCCGCTCCTGGAGCTCCTGGACGAGATGGGCGTCACGCGCCGCAAAGGGGGCGTCCGGGACATCCTGAAATAGCCGGGCCCGGACCGGACGGGGTTTTTTATTTCTTTTCGGGTTCGCCCTCGGGCTTCTTGTCGTCCTTCTTCTTGAGCGCGGTCTTGAGCAGGTCGGCGAAGATGCCGAACTTGGGCTCTTCCTTCGGGGCCGGCTTGAATTCCTCTTTCCTCTCCCGGGCCCGCGTTTCGACGCCCTCGTCCTCCTTTTCCTTGACCGCGGCCAAGGCTTCCTGGACGGACTCTTCCTCTTCGATCTTCTCTTCGATGACGCGCCGCTCGCTCTTCTTCGGCCGCGCGACCTTCTCCCCCTCGGCCTTCGGCTTCTTCTTTTTGAAGGGCTTCTCTTTCTTGGCGGCGGGGGCGCCCGGGCCTTTGCCCTTCTCCGCCGCTGCGAGGGCGGCGTCGGGCCGCGCTTCGGGCGGGAGGGGCTCCTCCGCCCCGGCTTCGAAGCCGAACTCGTCGGGGAGGCCCCCCTCTCCGGAGATCTCCCCGGAGAGCGTCCCGGCGTACGGCTCTTCGGCGGGGAAGCCGAACCCGACCGGCGCCTCTTCCTTGGGGACATAGGGTTCCTGGTAGTAGAACAGGCCCTTCTTCTTGTCGGACTTGGAGAAGTCGGACGAGTTGAGGAGGACCGTCTCCACGTCCTCCTGGGTCGTCTGGCGGACGAGGTCGATGAGGTGATAGGCCCGGAGGAAGTGGAGGGAGTGGGCCGAAGTGGACAGGATGGGGTCGCGGAAGATGGTGACGACGAAGTCCCGGAGGTCGAAACCCTCGCGGGTCTCGGCGAGGGGCAGGACGCGGCTGAGGGTCTCGCGCTCGATGTAGATGATCTTGTTCGGCTCGGCG
>Ga0315268_10008311_pt1 | contig 10867 bp, 11 predicted proteins | sample C1_top_MG_FD_204535 | JGI IMG/M metagenome (GOLD analysis project Ga0315268, IMG submission 204535) | Sediment microbial communities from Yellowstone Lake, YNP, Wyoming, USA - C1_top | ecosystem: Environmental > Aquatic > Freshwater > Lake > Sediment | place: USA: Wyoming | collected 2017-08-01 | reverse complement strand
GACCTCGTGCGGGCATCAGTCTCCGTCTCATACGCCATCAGCGTGTTATCCCTCGACATCGAAGTTCTCAATCACAGCCTTACGTCATCAAGTGAGGATGTCGTACAAGCAATCGTGGACGACCTCCCCCGGATACTCGCCTCTGGATGGATAGAAGGAGGATGGTCGATCTCCCCCGTCGAGTCGATCTCCCCCGTCGCCGAATTTGAGATAGATCAGGCGGAGGACTTACTTGGTCTCCACGCCGAAATGGTCACCAGCGACCTCAGTGATCACACCGTAGTGCGCGATCTCCTGGCTCGCACAAAACAGGAACGACTGGTGCTGTACAAACTACGAGGTCAACTCGACGATCGACTCAGTCGAATCCAGGAGGCCGTGCGCAATCAGTACGCATCTGGAGTTGCCTCAATCGATGACTGGCTTATTTAAATAACCATTTACAGTGCGACCTTTGCCGCTGCGAGAACCAGTTGATCCATCGCCCTTAAACAACTCCTTAGCGTTTCAAGGCCGATGAAATTTTCACCATAATGCGACGTGGACTTACTTCCAATAAGGGTTGCTAGTTTTTGAGCCAGTGCGGGATCCACCTTTGCCAGAAGTAATACAGCATCGGAGTGGTCTGAACTGGTCGAGCGCTCGCCTAAGCGAATGCAGCAAATCGCGTCCGCAGCGGCAATCCCTGCCAGAATCGCATTTCCCGTCATCGCATTCCGAACCGCACCTGTTTCTACATTTGACTTCGAATGTGCTAGTTCTTGATATTCCCGAGCAACGTCTAATCGACCTTGGGCCGCTCTTTTTCCGCACACTGAACTCTTTCCCCGTTTCGTCGCCATCATCATCGCGACTTCCGTTTTGTCACACTTAGAAGATTCAACAACGGAGATCCGGTGAGAAAAATGCCATCTTTTTTCCATTCTGAGAAAATGGGCTCAGACGCTTGCATCGCAGTCTTCAATTCTTCCAAAGTTACGTCAAACCACGAGATGGCATTGCCTGTCTTTTTTCTAAGAATCAACCCACTTGAATATTTCTGTTCTTCCCATTGATGTTCCGGAGTCTTTTGTGGTCGCACAATAAGTACATCAAGATCGCTCTCAATACCCCCCTCTCTGCGCGCTCCTGAACCAAATAAGCTGGAGTGCATCGGTTTAATTACCCAACTCGAAATCTCATCCTCAACTGCATGGATCATTCGCTCTTGAAGCGTAATAAGTTCCACCACCGCATTCGCCGCCAGATGGTCCCGATTAAAACGACACATCCTCGACCGTCCAGCTTGTTCAACTAGAACTAAGCCGCGGTCACTTTCGTGATTCACGACCCTCATCGCTTGCGGAACGCTTACTTCTGCGATGCGAGCGACCTGACGAATACTGAAAGCTACTTCTGCCCCTATCAATACTCTCAACACGTCCGCGGTAGAACGTGACATCGCCAGATCGTATGGTTCGGCCAGATTCATGGATTGATCTCTCTGTAACGGTTCATGTAACATATGTTACTTAAAACGTTACATATGTCAAGGAGTAGGTAACATAGAGATAAAGGGGATTTAAAGGTGTGTAGGGACCTTTTGATCAACTTAAAACTTGGTGGGGGTACTGATCATTTAGTCCCTTGCCATTGAGAATTTGCTGCATACACTTTTCAAGATAGTTTTCATCTTTGCTATCTCTTGAACATTGGTGAAGCGAATCTGGCGCCCTGCCTGAACATTCTTCGTGCCACCTGTCAGTCTTGCTCAAGAAGGTATCAACTCTGGGATTCTTAGCATTTGTTTTCGCACTCATCTTTTAGCACCCCCAAAAAGGGGAGCCTATATCTGCTTAGCCTTATGGTGAAGGTGCATACTTACCTGTAGGCGTTTCCACTTTAGTTGGTGACCATGGTCGATTTGATTTCGCTTGGTGTTTGGCTCTTGCCGCGCGTTGGCAAAAAGTAAGGGGCCGTTTATGAGCCGCGTAGCCCTTATTGGTGACGTAATGCTGGGCAGACTGGTCGATGATTACATGGAGACGAATGATGACCCCTGCTACGTGTGGGGCGATGCGCGGGAAATTATTCAGGAATGCGAACTGGCCATCTGCAATTTGGAATGCGTGATTGCTGATTCAGGTAGCCCTTGGCATGAAACAACCAAAGAATTTCATTTTCGCAGTCATGCCAAAAATATAGATGTCTTGGCCTGCGCTGGTATAGATGCAGTGACACTCGCCAACAATCACTCACTTGATTTTGGAGTCACGGCTTTATCAGACATGTTGTCCGACTTGAACAAAACTCATATACGCCATGTGGGTGCGGGAGAGTCGTCTGAAGAAGCCATGTGCCCAGTCATACTGAAAGCCGGTAACACCAATGTCGGCTTACTTTCGTTCACTGATGGCATGCCAGAGTGGGCAGCTAATGATGATCATGCGGGTATTTACTATGTACCTGCTGACCCTTCCAGCCCGCATTGGCAGAAGCTGCTTGAAAAAGTGCAACAAACCAGAGCAAGGTCGGACTTTCTTATTATTTCACCACACTGGGGCCCGAATTGGGGATATGACGTGGAACCTATTTATTTAACTTGGGCTCATAGTCTGATTGATGCGGGAGCTGACATGATATTTGGGCACTCGGGACATGTACCGCGGGGTATAGAAATTTATAAGCACAGACCGATCATCTACTCAGCCGGCGATTTTATCGACGACTATGCCATAAGTGACGAAGAGCCGAATGATGAAGGTTTTGTCTACGTCCTTGAACTTGACGACACTCACCCCGTCGCCCTTCAACTTCACCCTACTATCATTAAAAATTACCAAGCCCAGCTCGCTGGGTCACGGGCCCCGCGAATAGCCCATCAACTATTACGTTTATCTGAAGAGTTTGGTACGACGGGAAATTTTGATCCCAATTCACAAACCGTAACTATCCCAATACGAAAAAACCAGCCATGAGACATTACCGACTGCTACCCCACACAGCTGATACAAGGCTTCAGATCACCGCGGATTCGCTGGAAGAATTATTCAAAGGCGCGCTGGAAGGCTTGAGCGAAATCGTAAAACACGATGTCACTAAGAGGTCGAGCGATTCGTCAATCGTTACTCAAGTAGATATTTCATCAAATGACAGAACGGCCCTGCTAGTTGATTTCTTAAACAATCTGCTCACTAAAGACGTTATCGAAAAAGTAGTCTTTTTTGACATCGTCGAACTCGATCTAAAAATTACTAAAGTAGTTGCCAGGGTGCGAGGCATCACCGCTGATTCCTTTGATGAAGACATCAAGGCCGTGACATACCATGGGGCGCAAATTCAGCAGAACAAAGATGGCAGCTATAAAGTTGAGCTGGTGCTTGACGTATGATCACTGAAAACAATCTAACTGCAATAGGTCCGGTCGAGTGGGAGATCCCGGTCTCCTTCCGCAGCGACATGCGGGTTCCTGCCAGGTTTTTTGCCAGCAAATCAATGCTTAGTGAAATCCTTGGTGACCGTTCGCTCGAGCAACTGATTGATGTTGCGACATTGCCTGGAATTGTGGGTGTCGCACTTGCCATGCCTGACATTCATGAGGGCTATGGCTTTCCAATCGGGGGTGTAGCGGCGACGCAGTGGCCAGATGGTGTTATTTCACCAGGTGGAATTGGCTATGACATCAATTGCGGCGTCAGGTTGCTTAAAAGCGAAATAACGCAAGCCCAACTTGAACCATTCAAAGAAACGTTAGCCCAAGGGTTATCGCGTTCCATTCCATCTGGAATGGGGCATGGTGCTCCATCTGGTACTGGGCATGGTGGCAAAATGACACTTGATATTGCCGAGCTCGATGAAGTACTCATGCAGGGCGTTGGCTGGGCATTAAACAAGGGTTACGCCACAGAATCCGATGTTAGTCACACTGAATCGCATGGCAGGTTAGACGGTGCTGACCCTGCGGCTGTCTCTGATTTCGCCAAAAAACGAGGGTGTGACCAGTTAGGGACCTTGGGATCTGGCAACCATTTTGTCGAAGTTGGATTCGTGGAGAAAATCTTTGACGAAGAAGCAGCCCGCGTTTTCGGCTTAAAACAAGACCAAATAACCATATTGATTCATACCGGATCTCGCGGCTTAGGGCATCAGGTGGCAACGGATTACATACGAATCATGCTGCAAGAATTACCTGAATTCGGGATTGAATTGCCTGACCGAGAGTTAGCCTGCCTACCGTTTTCCTCCAAAGACGGTCAGCGCTATTTTGCCGCCATGTCCGCGGCCGCCAACTTCGCCTGGGCAAATCGTCAAATGATCACGTACCGCACACGCGCGGTATGGAAACAAATCTTGGGAGGCGATTTGTCTTTGGTTTACGACGTCGCTCACAACATTGCCAAGGTAGAAGAACACGTGGTCAGCGGCAAGTTGAAGAAAGTCGTCGTACACCGCAAGGGTGCTACTCGGGCGTTCGGGAAAGGCTTCGCTGAGTTGCCGGAGGAATATCAAGTGATCGGCCAACCGGTGATTATCCCCGGCAGTATGGGCACTGCTTCATATGTGTTGATCGGTGCTGCTAAAGCAATGGAGAAGACTTTTGGTTCAGCCTGCCATGGCGCCGGAAGATTAATGTCCCGCCATGCTGCCAAACGCATACAGCTCGGCAGGGAACTGCAAGAAGAACTCGCTCGTGGGGGCATCATCATCAAGACAGCTGCCGTACATGATTTATCCGAAGAAGCGCCTTACGCTTACAAAGATGTTGACGACGTGGTGGATGTCATCGAGTTGGCTGGGATTGCCACGAAAGTTGCCCGACTCAAACCATTGATTGTTGTCAAAGGCTGACTTACTCATCGTGGCCCTATCCGCTGCTGGCACAAACAAATGGGTAGTTCTTATTGATCACCACTCAGAAAAGCCAACATCGGAAGGGAACGTTAAACGATCTCAGAATCGGAGATCGAAAGCCGTGCCATTCAGCAATGCTGAGGTGGAGCGGGAGAGGATGCGTGGAACGGAAGTTAGCTAGTGATGAAATCTTTACTCTGTGCTACAGCACTCTTGACGAAAGCCAATACTTCGTCGAAGATCTCAGGGACGGCAGGCTGACTTATGTGAATTTCGGTATCTTGACGATCATTCCAACAGAAATCGATGAGCGGTATCCATTTAGGGTCTAATTTGGTTTTCGCCCACTCTGCGCCTTCAAGTTTAGAAGTGACTCTTCCCTCGTCAAGGTCTTGCAGCATCCGGCAATAATGCAGCACTATGAATGCTTGGAAGAAGCGGTTTCTGTAAGGCCCTGGATCTTCGAGAAGCTCATACCCCCAACCGACGAGCGTATTGCGTATCTCCGTACGTAACGCAGTGGCAGACACTGAGTTCAAGAGAGCGGTTGGCTCTGGACCAATTACTACAACACCTTTTTCTCTGAGGGTCCATCGAACCACAAGAGAGTTGTCGTGGTCTGATCGCTCTATCCTGCGGCCACCGTGATCGAAGTGCCAGAGCTCTCGGTTCTCGTCTTCAGTGCGACCGTCTGGGGAAAATGGTGAAGATGGATCATAAAGAATGTCCTTTGGAAAAAACGAATACTCAAGATGCTTAACCCAATGATTGTCTTGACCGTAAGTCCGATCATGCACAAATTGAACCTGTTTAAGCTGTGACTCTGACAACTCATCACTCGTTACAACGATAAAATCAATATCACTTGTTAAGTCAAAATCGCCGATAGCAAGTGAACCCACTAGATAGACACCAACTAGGAAGTCTCCAAGAGCTTCTTGTAGTCGCTCGGCATGATCCTGCAATACTCCATCTAACTCGGGGTACTGGGTCATTTTCTCAGCATTCATGTATTAATTGTGCGAGAACAGGTCTGATAAGCCAACTTCACCTCAGTAGCTGTCCGTCCCCGGATGTCAGTCTGATCGATTCGAGCGTGTGATTCCATATGAGTGAAGTCCTGCCAGGCATCTTCGCGATAGCAGGCAAATGAAATGACCCTCGTTGACGAAGCGAGGGTCACCCCATTGTTATGCGACTGGTGAGAGTCGAACTCACCGCCTGCCCTACGTCATGAGGCTGCTCTATCCGCTGAGCTACAGCCGCATGGGTCGAAGGTAGTTTGCAAGACACTTGTTCCTAAGCATGAAAGTTTAGAGTGTTAATAAGCAACGTATGTGTGTGGTGCTAAGGTTTAGTTACCTACGTCATTAGGCATAAAACCCCTTGGTTAATCACCAAGGGGTTTTTCTTTGCAAAAAAGTGTCAACTATTTCCCGGGACGTCTGTCAAAGTTGTCTCGACACATCGCATTGGTGGCCCTATCTGCTGCTGACACAAACAAATACAGCGACCAGGGTTTTAGTAACAGAAATTTGGTGGAGCTGAGGGGATTTGAACCCCTGACCCCCTGCATGCCATGCAGGTGCGCTACCAGCTGCGCCACAGCCCCGAATACTTCATCTATTGCAAGGGTGAGACCTTATCGCAGGTTCGACCCAGACATGGAATTGGACAAATAGAGATCGGCTAACGGTTGACGTCTGGCTCGGCACCGCTCTCTTCGCCATAAATGGGCTCAGGAATCGATCCGGCATTATGTTCAACCAAATGCCAGCCACGGGGGTTGGATTGCAAGATTGACCAAGCGGCATTCGATAGTCCGCCAATAACCCCCCAATGGGACTGCGGCAATTGCAACAGGTGGCCGAGCACGCATCTGGCGGTACCACCATGGGTCGCAACGATGAGGGTTTGATGCTCACCACCACCAGCAAGGGCTCGCTCGATTGCACCAACGGCGCGCAATGCAACTTCGGTGCGCCGCTCGCCAGTTTCTCCGGCGGGATTGTTGTCGCCATCAATCCAACGGACAAAGTTGGCAAAATCTTCTACGCGATTTTCTAAACCAGTTTTGCCCTCCCATTTTCCGCCATTGGTTTCGCGAAGGTCGGCGTCGAGATCTACCGGAAGGTCGACAAGTTTTGCCAACTCTTGCGCGGTCGCATGTGCTCGCTGCAAGTCACTGGAAATGATTTTGGTTGGTTCCATGTCTGCCAACAATCGAGCAGCATGCTGTGCTTGATAGATGCCAACTTCATTAAGAGGAATATCGGAGTGTCCTTGAAAGCGATTGCGGATGTTCCAGTCCGTCTGACCATGACGCCAAAGAACTACACGATTTCCCTTAGGCATGTTTCTTGGCATCCCTGACTGCATCAAGTGGAATTGTTGGGCAGTCGTTCCAAAGGCGATCGAGCATGTAATAGCGGCGCAACTCATCGGTTTGAATATGAACGACCAGATCGCTGTAATCGATCAGAATCCACTCAGGTCCATCTTCGCGGCGGGCTGGTTTCTGTCCGGCCTCATGAAGTTTGCGTTCGACTTCATCGGCGATTGCCTGTATCTGCGGAGTATTTTGGCCGCTGGCGATAAGGAAGACTTCGCAAAGTACGAGTTGATCTGACATATCGATTGCCACAAGGTCATGACCGAGTTTTTCCATAACGGCATGAGCTGCAATTTGGGTAGTAGCGATAACTTCTTTACTTGCTGGCATAGAGGTTTCTTTCTTTGATGTACGCCCAGACCGATTCTGGAAGATATTTTATCTCTGTTGCATGGGCCTGAATTTGCGCGCGAATTTGTGATGCCGAGACCGGAAGTGCCTGAATGTTCAAACCTTCACCATCTCGCGCAATCACGAGGACCTCAATGAGATCTTGTAAATCAACGCTCTGGTGCCATTGATCAATGCCCGCGTAGGCATCCGAGCCCAAGATCAGGATCCATGTGGCATCTGGGCGCTGGGCTTTGAGTTCTTGAACAGTGTCGATCGTGTAAGTAGGGCCTGATCGGCGCACCTCGATGTCGCTGACCGAGACCTTCGGCTGAATGCTTGCTGGAAGGTCCTGCACCGCCAACTTCGCCATTGCTAAACGGTCTTGGCTAGAGGCAAAGGGCGCACTGGAGCGAAGCCAAGGCTCTCCCGTGGGAACCAGGACTAACTCATCGACAACATCGCGGGCGAATAATTGTTCAATCAGATGAAGATGGCCCTGATGGATTGGGTCGAAGGTCCCGCCATAGAGGCCTATGCGCGAAGGACTAGACAATTAATCCCGGTCTAGTCGAAGGACTAAATAAAGAAGAACGGAGAGAGTCCCGAAGGCAAAAAGTCCAAAGAAAATTGGAGGCGCAGGGAGTTTGCGAACTACTTCACCGGCTAGAGAGATCATGCGGCAAGCCTATCGGAGAGGGTCATTTATGTGCCAGCCAACAACTTCTTGAACGCGGCCTCGTCGATAACCGGCACGCCTAACTCTTGCGCTTTGGCCAATTTGGAACCCGGATCAGCCCCGGCCAATACATAGCTCGTCTTACTGGAGACCGAACTGGACGCTTTGCCACCGTGGGCCGCGATGATTTCAGAAATTTCATCACGAGTAAAAGATTCCAAAGATCCGGTAACAACAATGGTCAGTCCCGCCAAGGTCTGCTGGGCCGAAGTTGCTGGCTGGTTCACCATGTTCACGCCAGCCTTGCGCCACTTTTCAATGATTGCTCGGTGCCAATCTTGCGCAAACCATTCGACGATGGAATCTGCAATGGTCGAACCCACGCCTTCTACTTCTGCTAACTCTTCCGGTGATGCATTCTGAATTGCATCCATGCTGCCCAAAGCTGACGCAAGTGCCTGCGCCGCAGTAGGCCCTACATGGCGGATAGAGAGCGCAACCAGCACACGCCAGAGTGGACGAGATTTGGCTTCCTCTAATGCCGCCAGAAGTTTGCCGGTATTCGCCGCCGGGGTGCCATCTTTCTTCTGGAAAAACTGCGACTTTGATAACTTCTTCGCATCAAGTGCGAAGAGATCTGATTCATCAGAAATAATCTGGTCCGATAGCAGAGCTTGGCCTGCCTCATATCCGAGTACATCGATATCAAGTGCTGCGCGAGAGCCGATATAGAAGATCCGCTCGCGCAACTGAGCGGGACAAAATTGCGTATTGGGACAGCGAATGTCGATGTCGCCCTCGGTTATTGCACGCAGTTCGCTGCCGCACTCAGGGCAGTTGGTAGGCATGACAAAGGCTTTTTCTTTGCCCGTACGCCGTTCGATAATGGGGCCCAACACTTCAGGGATCACATCGCCGGCTTTGCGGATGACGATGTAATCACCGATCAAAATTCCTTTTCGTTCTACTTCTTGAGCATTGTGCAACGTCGCGTTGGTGACAGTCGAACCGGCGACTTTCACTGGCTCCATGTGCGCAAAAGGCGTAACCCGACCCGTACGACCAACGCTGACCTTGATGTCGAGAAGTCGCGTGACAACTTCCTCGGGTGGGTACTTATATGCAATCGCCCACTTAGGCGCACGCGATGTAGTACCCAATTCTTCTTGCTGTTCGAATAAGTTGACCTTGACTACAACGCCGTCGATTTCATGTTCCAAATCGTGGCGATGAGCTCCGTAGTTGGAGATGTAGTTGAGAACCTCTGACCTCTTGGTGAAGACTTCGTATAGGGAACTAACGGGCAATCCCCATTTTCCAAGTGTTTCGTAGGCATCACTCTGTGATGTAAATGCGGTTCCTTCAACAGCGCCGACACCATGAACGACTGCGCTTAACGGTCGCTCAGCAGTAACTCTCGGATCTTTCTGACGAAGCGAACCAGCGGCTGCATTGCGAGGATTGGCAAAAAGTGCTTTGCCCGATTCCTCAAGAGAGGCATTGAGTTCTTTGAAGGCCGCCAAAGGAAAAAATACTTCTCCGCGAACTTCGATAAGAGTGGGCAGATTCTTGCCGGTCAATTTATGCGGCAGGTTCTTAATGGTCTTCACGTTGAGGGTGACGTCCTCCCCCGTAACTCCGTTGCCGCGAGTGAGCGCCCGAGCGAGAACGCCGTCCTCATAGAGCAAGTTGATGGCTAGGCCGTCTACCTTCAACTCGCAGAGCCATTCTTTGACGGTGATGGCTTTTTCTGTCCGCTCAAACCATGCATTCAATTCTTCAAGATCAAATACATTGTCCAGGCTCATCATCTTCTCGCGATGGTCGAACTGTTCGAAGGTGGTTGCAAATCCCCCGCCGATTATCTGCGTCGGCGAATCGGCTTCGCGAAGCTCTGGGTATTTGGCTTCGAGATCTGTCAACTCTTTGAGGAGAGAATCGAACTCCGCATCGGTGATTACCGGCTTATCTAAAACGTAGTATCGGAACTGATGATCGCGAATCGCCTCGCTTAATTCTGCAATGCGGTGGCGCGCCTGCGTTGTCACTGATCGGTCTCGCAAATTGTCGCTGAACCCACCACGCGATCGCCGTCATAGATTGCCATTTGTTGGCCGGTTGCAAGGCCCAATATGGGCTCATCAAGTTCGGCGATAAGCACATCGTTGTCGTAGTAATAAGTACATGGAAGCGCCTGGCCGTGTGCACGAACTTGCACGAAACCACGATTTCGGTCTGGCCCAACCGGGGGTCCGCACCAAACTGTCTTTTCGCCAATCATTCGTGTCACAGCCAAATCTTCGCGCGGACCTACGACAACGGTATTAGTCGTCGGCTCCACTTTAAGAACGAAACGCGGTGAACCGTCAATGGTCGGAACTGAAAGCCCGAGCCCTTTACGCTGGCCGATTGTGTAGGTGTACGCCCCTTTGTGCTCGCCAATTTGGGTCCCATCTTGATCGAGGATCGGGCCGACCTTGCTGCCCAATCGCTGGTGGAGCCATCCGGCGTTGTCCCCCGATGGAACGAAGCAGATGTCATGGCTGTCTGGTTTATTGGCAACATAGAGACCTCGAGCCTTCGCTTCTTTGCGGACGTCGACTTTCGTCGTGTCTCCCAAGGGGAACATTGCCCCG
>Ga0315268_10008310_pt1 | contig 10867 bp, 8 predicted proteins | sample C1_top_MG_FD_204535 | JGI IMG/M metagenome (GOLD analysis project Ga0315268, IMG submission 204535) | Sediment microbial communities from Yellowstone Lake, YNP, Wyoming, USA - C1_top | ecosystem: Environmental > Aquatic > Freshwater > Lake > Sediment | place: USA: Wyoming | collected 2017-08-01 | reverse complement strand
GGAAACGGCGCGCAGCCGCGCCTGAACCGGTGAAGATGGCGGTACCATTGGCATAGGGATTGCTGTTGACCAGAGTAATCGCCTCGTCGAGGCTGTCTACGCGCAACACAATCAGCACCGGGCCGAATATTTCCTCGCGGTAAATGGTCATCTCGGTGGACACCTTATCAAACAGCGTCGGACCGACAAAAAAACCTTTTTCATGACCCGGCACCTTGATGCCGCGGCCATCCGTCACCAGCGTGGCGCCCTGCTCCACACCGCTGCCGATATAGCCAACAATCCTGTCACGATGCTGGGCGGAAATGACCGCTCCCATATCGGTGCCTTTTTTGTCGCCGGGGCCCACCACCAGTTTCTCGGCCCTCTGCTTCAGCCTGGCGACCAGCTCGTCGGCGATATAGCCCACCGCGACCACGGTGGAAATTGCCATGCAGCGCTCTCCTGCAGAGCCGTAAGCCGCTCCCATAATACTGTCCGCAGTAAAATCCAGCGCGGCATCCGGCAGCACGATGGCATGGTTTTTCGCGCCGCCCAGCGCCTGCACGCGCTTGCCGTGGCGCGCGGCGGTCTCATAAATATACTTGGCGACCGGTGTCGAGCCGACGAAAGAAATGGCGCGTACATCAGGGTGTATCAGCAATGCATCAACGGCTTCCTTGTCGCCTGTCACCACATTGAAAACGCCGTCAGGCAGCCCCGCTTCCTTGAACAGTTCGGCCATGCGCAGGCTGCATGATGGTACCTTCTCGGAAGGCTTGAGCACAAAAGTGTTGCCACAGGCAATGGCTATAGGGAACATCCACATCGGTACCATCGCCGGAAAATTAAACGGTGTGATGCCGGCACATACACCTATGGGCTGCAGCATGGAGTGACAGTCAACACCACGGCCCACGTTCTCGGCGTGCTCGCCTTTGAGCAAGTGCGGCGCACCGACGGCAAACTCCACGACTTCGATACCGCGCTGCACCGACCCGGCTGCATCATCCAGGGTCTTGCCATGCTCTTCGCTGGTCAACTGCGCCAGCTCGGCGCGGTGCGTTTCTAGCAACTCGCGGAACTTGTTCAGGATACGGCTGCGGCGCAGCGGTGTGGTATCGCGCCAGACCGGGAACGCGGCCTTGGCTGCGGCAACCGCGTTTTCCACATCCTCGCGGTTGGCCAACGGCACGTGACGGATTACTGCACCGGTAGCCGGGTTGGTCACCTCGGCAACACGGCCGCTGCTGCTCTTGCTGTGCTGACCATTGATCCATAAAGATAAAATTGGTTTTGTCATGGCTTCCTCCTGAGAATTCAATTATTTTTTCTGTGCGGAAATTATTATGTAACGGCAATTCGTCTCGCGAATAAACATTGCGCCGAACAGACCCACAATCGCAAAGGTCAGCATGATGCCGAGGCCGAGCTGATAATTATGTTCCGAATAAACCCGCGCACCCGCCAATAGTTTTCCGTCCCAGCCCCGATCCATCACCCAGCCCACCAGCGGCTGCAGCACTGCGGCACCCAGAAAGGTACCGGTGTTGACGACGCTGGTTGCCATGCCTGAAAGAGCGGGCGGGTTCACCTCCTTGACGCTGGCCCAGGTCAGCGTGAATCCGGATGCACTCAGCCCCATAAAGGCAAATAGCAGGTAGCTGAAACTGGGCGACAAATTCCAGGCAAATACGATCGGTATCCAGCACAGCACATACACAGCAATTCCGCCAACGATCACCGGTACGCGCTTGCCGAGCCGGTCGGAAAGCAGGCCGATCAGCAGTGCGCCGACTGCAAAGGAGAACAGCAGCAACATCGTGTGGTTGGCGGCGACGTTGCGCTCCATACCGTATACATCGCGAAGGTAGGGAACACCCCACAGTCCGGCAAAGGCGAACAGGCTGCCGCCAACGCCCAAGTTGGGCCAGAAGCCGGGCCAGCTGGCACTATTCTTCATCACTTTGAGCAGACCATCGTACCAGTGACCATGATGGAGCGAATGCGACTCCTTGCCTTCAAGTTCACGCATCGACGGCAGGCCTGCCTCACCGGGATGACTGCGCACAAAAAGCCACACCAGTAAAGCCAGCACCAGCGAGAACAATCCCACGGCTACAAACACATTACGCCAGGATGTATGCGTCACCGCCCAAACCAGCGGCGTGGCAGCAAGCACTGACCCCATATTGCCCAGCATAAGCGACATGCCGCCGACAGTGCCGTAATGGCGGTCATGAAACCACACTGAATTCAGCTTCATCAAGGATATGAACATCGACGACACTCCCAGTCCCACAAGTACCCGGCCCACAGTCGCAACAGCCAGTGTATCGGCTATGCCGAACACCAGCGAACCCACACCTGCAAGTGCAGCACCGATCGCAACAATCTTGCGAATTCCAATCGTGTCCGCCATCACACCAACCGGGATTTGCAACACGGTGTAAGTGTAAAAATAAGCTGCAGCCAATGCCCCCAGCGCAGCACCGCTTGCCTCAAATGACTGTTGCAGATCGCTGGCAATTGCTGCAGGTGCCATGCGGTGAAAATATGCCAGCATGTATCCCAGTACCACCAGCGTGTAACTGGTCCAGCGAAGACGGCGCATGCGACGGTGGATGGGTGTGGTCATTTAGCGAAACCGGATTATTGAGTCGGTCAAAATTCAAAGGCTAGTGTTGTGTCATGCATCGAATGTCGGATACATGGCTTAATTATAACAATATGATTTTATTTGTAATTATTGCTATTAATTGGCAACGCACATGCGACAAATCATGCGTGACGAGACACTAGTACCAAGACTCATAAATATCGGGACAAAATGAAACGGACAGATTTTTTCGCAGGGCAAGGCGCGAGGATGGCGCATAGTTATTCATATGCAACGACAAGCAACGCCGCCATGCGGAAAAATCTGCCGTTTCATGTTTCGATATTTATGAGTCTCGGTACTAGCGTCATTCCCGCGCAAGCGGGAATCCAGTTAATTGAATAATTCCCCCGCAAAGCGGGTCAGAAGCAAGGCTTTGTCCGCTACGCGGATTGCTTGTTTTGCTGGATTCCCGCTGTCGCGGGAATGGCGTAATCTTAATGCGCCGCGCCTAAGTAAGCTGCCTTAACCGCCGGATCATTCTTCAATTGTTTCGCCGGGCCGTGGCAGGAAATACGACCATTTTCCAGCACATAGCCATAGTCAGCGACATCAAGCGCCGCAGCGGCAAACTGTTCCACCAGCAGCATGGTGATGCCGCGTCCCTTTAATTCGCTGATGATGCGAAATACTTCTTTCACCAGCAATGGTGCCAGCCCCATCGAGGGTTCATCCAGCAGCAGCACGTCGGGGTTGAGCATCAGCGCACGCCCCATCGCCAGCATCTGTTGCTCGCCGCCGGATAGGGTACCCGCCAGTTGATTTTCACGTTCCTTGAGACGAGGAAACAGCTCGAATATACGCGCCAGATCACCCGGTACATCACCGCGATCACGCCCGAATGTCAGGCGCGGGAAGGCGCCCAGCAACAGGTTGTCGGTGACCGAAAGGGTGGCAAACACACGCCGCCCCTCGGGTGAATGTGCGAGGCCGGCGCGCGCGATTTTGTCCGAGGTGATGCCGGTAATGTCTTTGCCATTCAGGGTGACACTCCCGCCCACCGGCTTGATCATGCCGGAAATCGCACGCATGGTCGTGGTCTTGCCTGCGCCGTTGGAACCAATTAAGGTTACAACCTTGCCTCTAGGTACCTCGACGGAAATGCCATGCAGCACTTCCACTTTGCCGTATGCGGCATGCAAATTTCGTATCTGAAGCATCGTTATTTTCCCTTTATGCTGCCTGGGTACTGCCGCCCAGGTATGCCTCGATCACTTTTTCATCGGACTGTACAGTTGCCGGCGTGCCTTCTGCAATTTTCTGGCCAAAATCCAGTACGGTGACGGTGTCACATATGCTCATCACCACATCCATGTGATGCTCAATCAGGATCACGGTAATGCCGTGGTCACGAATCTTGCTGATCATCCCCATCAACTCCTTGATATCCGGCGCGGTCAGCCCGGCAGCCGGTTCGTCCAGCAACAGCAGGCTGGGGTTCAGCGCCATGGCGCGGGCGATTTCCAGCAGTCGCTGCTTGCCGTAAGGCAGGTTGCGCGCTTCCTCATTGGCGAGGTCGGAAAGGCCGACAAATTTTAGCAGGCTGGCGGCGCGCACCCTTGCCGCATTCTTCTCCCTGCGGCAGCGCGGCGTGTGAAACACAACATCGAGCAGGCTATGGCGATAAGTGTGGTGCAGGCCGACCAGCACGTTTTCGATCACGGTCATTTCACCAAACAGCTGCACGTTCTGGAAGGTTCGTGCAATCCCCTCGCCTGCAATGGATGAAGGCGACGCGCCGGTAATAAGCTTGCCGTTGAATTCGATCTCGCCTGCGGTTGGCTTGTAGATGCCGGTAAGCACGTTCATCATCGTGCTCTTGCCGGAACCGTTCGGGCCTATCAGCCCATGCACCGAACCCTTGGTAATTTTCAGATCAACTTCATTGAGTGCTCTCAGCCCGCCAAACTGCATGATGATATTGCGTGCTTCCAGCAAATATCCCTGTTTGGTTGAGGGATGATCCGGCACCGACCATACATGCCGATTGTCGCCATGTTCGGATATCTCTTCATGGCGATGTACCCAGCGTGGTTTAACTTTCAGCACGATACCGCGCAGAAAACCCATGATGCCGTTCGGCAGGTAGTACACCACGAACAGTATCATCACGCCGAATATCGTCAGGCGCTGCTCGGCGATATCTTCCATGAAATAGCCCGATACTGCCAGGGCGATGGTCACCAGCAGCGGCAGTGCGAGTTGTTTCAGTGTGCGCTGACCCGCGGCTACAGCGTATGCAGAGTACACTGCCGTGAATACCGCGATAGCGGTTGAAATAGTGCGGAACAGCTCGATATCGGACAGCACGTTGGGCAACATCACGATAATGATCGCTCCCAGTATCGGACCCGCACGTGTCTTGCGCCCGCCCATAATGACTGCCAGCAAAAACAGTATGGTCAACTCGAAGTTGTAAGTATTGGGCGAGATGTATTCTTCGGAATAGGTAAACAGGCTGCCGGCCAGACCGGCGATACCCGCACTCAGCACAAACGCGTAAACCTTGTAACCATACACGCTCACGCCCATGCAGTCCGATGCGATAGGGCTGTCGCGCAACGCTTCAAAGGCGCGCCCAAGGTGGGATTTGAGTATGCGCTGCACCACAAACAGCGTCAGCACCAGTGCCAGCAGCACGATATAGTAATAGTCCGTGCCATTGATATGGTGGCCAAAAAATACCGGCTTGCGCAGGGAAATGCCGAGCGGCCCGTTGGTGAGGAAGGTCATCTCGTTGATCAGTATCTGGATGATGGTGCCGAATGCCAGGGTCACCATCGCCAGATAAGGGCCATTCACGCGCAATGCAGGCAATGCGAGCAGCGCACCAAAAAAAGCGGTCACCGCAATACTTGCCGGTATCGCCAGCAAAAACGGTACGCCCAACTGGAAGTTGAGCACACCCGCAGTATAGGAACCGATACCGAACAATGCGGCATGACCGAGTGAGACTTCACCCACATAGCCCACCACGATATCGAGGCCGAGCAGCAAAATTGCGTAAATTCCGATGATCACCATCAGATGAATATAGTAAGGATTGGGCCATACTGTCGGCAGCATCGCTGCAACGGCTATGGCCACAGCGGCGGAGACTTTCTTCAACATACTCATGCTATACCTTTTTGATAACTGATTTGCCGAACATCCCGGCCGGTTTGATTGCCAGAACCAGCAACAGCAGCAATAGCCCCGGTACGTCCTTGTAACCAGTGGAAATATAATAGCCCGTGGTGGTCTCCGCGATGCCCAGCATCAGGCCGCCGACTATCACACCCATGCCGCTGTTGAGGCCGCCGATAATGGCGACAGCAAAGGCCTTGAGTCCAAGCACCACGCCCATGGTGGCGCCGGTGAGAGTCAAGGGAGCGATCAGCACGCCGGCAAAGGCAGCGGTCATCGAGCTCAGCGCATAGGAAAAGGTAATCACCATGCTGGTATTGATGCCCATCAACCCGGCGGCATCGCGGTCATTGGAAGTGGCCACTACCGCCTTGCCGTAGATGGATTTGCGGTTGAAGATCTCCACTGCCAGCATGATCGCCAGCGCACCCACCACGACCAGTATTTCCATCGGCAGCACGCGGATGCCAAAGAACTGTAGCGGTGCCGTGGGCAACGGTGAAGGGAACATCAGATCGTCGCGGCCCCAGATATTTTCGGCGACGTTCTTGAAAATAATGGCCAGCGATATGGTAGTCATAATCCAGCCGAATTCGGATTTTGTCTTTAACGTGGGGCGCACGCCAATGCGCTCGACAAACACGCCTTGCAGTGCGCCAAAAACAAGCACCAGCGGAATCATCAGCCAGTAGCTCATGTGCCCGACCAGCGTAAGTCCAACCAGCGCGCCCAGCATGAGCGCTTCGCCCTGGCCGAAATTCAGGGTACTCGATGTGGCAAAAGTAAGCTGATAGCCGAACGCAATCACGGCGTAAATCATGCCGAGTGCGATGCCGCTTACTATGAGTTGTGCGAGGATTTCCATCAGAATTGCTCCATCTGTTTGCCGTTTGGCCCGGGATAACCCCGGGCCAAAAGCTGATTACAAAGTCAGTTCAGTTGCAGCCGGCTACTTCCCGGTTTTGCCCTTTGCTTTTTCATGCGCTACGGCACCCTTTGCCGATACCACATGACCGTCCCTGACCTCGCCCATCACCACCATATCCATCGTGATCGCCTCGTGATCGTCATGCGTGTAGGGGTGATTATAGGTGGTCACAACACCATCTATTTTTTGGTTCAGATTTTCCAGCGCTTCGCGGATCTTTACGCCATCGGTAGTGCCGGCCTGTTTGATCGCGGCTGCAAGGATGTACATGGAGTCGTAACCCTGCGCTGCAGAAACCGGGGAAGGAATGCGCTCAACCTGGTAAGCCTTCTGGTAAGCGGCAATAAATGCCTTGCGCTTCGGTGTATTCGGCTCCTGAATAAAGGTTTGCGGCATGCGCGCGCCTTCGCCGTTTTTACCGGCATTGTCGATGAAGTTACCCATCGACAGTGTCCAGCTGCCTATCATCGGCACTTTCCAGCCCAGCTTCTCCATGCCGTTTGCGATCTGCGCCAGTTCGGGCCCGATGGCATAGGTCAGGATCGCCTGCGCGCCTGCTTCCTTGGCCTTAAGCAACTGTGCGGTCATATCCACATCCTTGATGTTGAATTTTTCCTCCGCAACCGGCTTGAGGTGCTTTGCTGCCAGGGCCTTTTCAAGATCCTCACGCCCGAGCTGGCCGTAGTTGGTCGAATCCGCCAGTATTGCAAGCCTGGTGAATTTGCGGTTTTCGACGGCCTCGTTGACGATCATTGCGGACTGAATGGTGTCGCTGGCTGAAGTGCGGAAGACGTAGTTATTCGGATATTCTGGTGGAAGAAATTGCCTGGTGATAATCGAGCCGGTTGCAACGTTGTTGATCACCGGAATCTTCGCTTCCTGATAAAAACGCTGCGAAGCCAGCGCAACGCCCGTATTGATATAACCTACCGTAGCGATAACCCTTTCCTTGTTGATCAGTTCCTGCGAAACCTGTACGCCGCGCTCATTTTTGGCTTCTTCGTCACGCTCGACAAGCTCAATCTTGCGACCGAGAATACCGCCACTGGCATTGATTTCGGATGCCGCAAGCCTGACGCCGTCGCGCATCGAAACCCCCATCGGGCTGGAGCCACCGGTGTACGGACCGGAAACGCCAATCTTGATCGGCTCGGCTGCAACGGCGGCAAAAGATGCAACCAGCGCCAGTGCGGTAACGATAGATTTTATTCGACCATTCATACTTCTCTCCTTGTTTGTGAAAATCATAAAAATTCAATTTAAACAACATCTTATTGACGAATGGGCCCGCCAAACCAGAGTAGCCGGCCCATGCAGCCCTGCCAAGCTTAGCGCAAACCGGCGACAAACATAAGCTTGAATTCCGATAAAATTTTTCGGCGTACTGTTTTGCGGTGCCAGATGCAAGCCGAGAGCCCCGTTTAAACTCCCTGCAACACCCACCACCAGCCGCCCAGGGTCAAGAAGGAAAGCGGCAAGCCCACTGCCACCATCAGTGTCGAAAGCTCGGGGTCAAGGCCATGTTCCTGGGCCAGAATCGATGCGGTAATCATCGGCGGCATCGCCGCCTCAAACAGTGTCACCTGTATTGCCTGCCCGTGCGCACCGAGTATCGGCACATACAGCAGATAGATCAGCAGAGGCGCCAGCAACAATTTAAATACCAGGCCGATTACCAGCGTGCAGCAATTGCCCGCTATATGTCCCAGCCTCAATTGCATTCCCACCGACAGCAAGGCCATCGGCGCCAGCGTATCCCCCATGCGCTTGAGGGTGACAGTCAGCCATTCCGGATAATGCAGCGGAAGCAGCAATAATGCGACCACCAGCGCGATAAACGGCGGAAAGCGCAGGATGCCGCGTATCACCGTGGCGGCGTTGGGGCGCCCGGACGAATAAAATCCCGCCATGATCACGCCCAGCGTGGACAGCACCAGAAAAGAGCCGCCCTGGTCAACCAGAATCCCGGTGGCAAGCTGCTGATGTCCGTAATACGCCTCTATCATCGGCAAGCCGAAAAATGCGGTGTTCCCCAGGCCGCCAGTCAAAATCAGCGCGCCCACAGTGGCGCGCGAAAACTTCATGTAACGCCCCACCAGCCAGAAAAATCCCGCTGCCAAGCCGAAATACAGCCAGGACATCAGTATCACCAGCACGATATTACCGCCCAGTTTAAGCTCGTGGATATACAGCAACGCCAGCGCCGGGACGGAAATATGGATGATAAAACTGTTGAGTGTTGCGGGCGCGTTGTCCGGCATGAGCTTTGCGCGGCGCAACAAAATGCCGGCGACAAAACACAGAATAAGCAAAATGATATTGTTCATACTTTTGGCAATAAATTATAAATCCAGCGATGATACACTATCAGGGTTTGCCCAATATTCGCAGGAGATAACGTTGCACGCATTACTCACCCAACCCGCCGTACAAGCCATTCTGGCACCGTTTCTGGTTGCCTTGCTTACTGCAGAGCTGCTGCAGCGCATGCGGCTGAGCGGTCTCGCCATTATCGCCGGTTTCGCCATCACGATTTACCTGGTAAGCGGCTTTGCCTATGCGCCGTTTACCAGCACACGCAAGATCATCTGGCTGTGTGCCGCTTCCGGCGTGCTCGCGATCCCGCTGAGCCTGCTCAACTGGACGCTGTGGCGCGCGGTACTCACCGTGCTGGCCGCAAGCGCCGCAGTGTGGGTGGCACAGCGCGTTTTGCTGCAACACCCCCTTGCAGTCGCACTGCAATGGGGTGCGGGATGCGCGCTTTATACGGGTTGGCTGGTGTTCTGGATGGATGACCTGCGCGATTCGCCGGTGCGTGCCGGCAGTGCCGGCATGGCGCTGGGGCTCGGCAGCGGCGCCGCCTTGCTGATTGCAGGCTCATCCCTGCTCGGGAAATACGATCTGGCAATCGGCTCTGCCGCCGTTGCCTATCTGTTTATCATGTTTGCCAGCAACAGCCACCTGCCCTGCGGCCGCAACTTCACGCTGCCGCTTTCGCTTATTGCGGGGTTAAGCGGCTGCCTTGCCGCGCTGACGACCAAATTGCCGTGGTATGCATTGGCGCCACTCGCGGTGATCCCCCTTGCCGCCAAGCTTCCCGTTTCCGATAACTCGCCTGTATGGGTGCAGTCAACGTTACTGTCTGCAGCTACTCTGGCCTGCGCCGCAGGCGCGGTGTATTTTAGCTGGCGCATCAACGGCTGGCCCGCGTTTTGACAGCCAGATATGCCAAATGACTGTGCCATAAAATATCCGGGCCGAATTGCCGCACTCAAAAAATACAACTCCCCTACCCGAAACGCAGGGCGGAGCCACACCGCAATATCGCTTTCCATGCCTCCAGTTTGCGTTCATAAGGAATGGATGCATTTGCAGGACTTGTCGACGGCAAACGGAAATATCCGATATGCGGCAGTTTCAACTCGGGCAACACCGCTCTGCGATAGATCTGCTCGGCAGCGCTACCATTGAAATAGACATGGGTAATATGTGGATGTGCGGCAAAGAACGATCGGAAATCGTTAGGCCTTTGCGAAGATTTATCGATACTGGCATCCAGGCTGCCCTCGCGCTCGCAAGAATGCAGCACATCCCACAATGCGATTCCTGCAGCCTTCAGCGCCTGCGCTCTCGCGGCATACGGAGACTCGGCGCTGAATGCCATCAAATCTCCCATCACGCGCCAGAAATGATTGCGCGGGTGAGCGTAATACTCCGCTGCGCGGAGCGAGGCCTCACCGGGCATACTGCCCAGAATCAACACGCTCGCAGCGGCTTCCGCAATCGGAGCGAAGCTGTATATGGATGACATCCTCTCTACTCTTTAACCAGTTGGATGCCCCAATGATAAGGGGCAAGCACTTTGCTATGGCCATGCAAATTCAAATCAAGTCCTTCCGCTGCGGATAATATTCGCTCCCGGTCCGGGCGCAATGCCACTGCCGGGCCACGCGGCGTGGGAATATCTTTCCTCCAGTGGATAATTGCAGCAATACCGCCCACTTTCAGAATGCGCGCAGCTTCTTCAAGAAAAATCCGGCTTTCACTAAAATGCATAATATTGAACAGCAAGACCTTGTCGACGCTGCCGGATTCCAGCCCGGTTCCGTGTTCAAGCGCATCCCGTTGCATGAAAACCACATTTGACAAACCGGCATTCAACACATTTTTCTGCG
>Ga0315268_10008309_pt1 | contig 10868 bp, 9 predicted proteins | sample C1_top_MG_FD_204535 | JGI IMG/M metagenome (GOLD analysis project Ga0315268, IMG submission 204535) | Sediment microbial communities from Yellowstone Lake, YNP, Wyoming, USA - C1_top | ecosystem: Environmental > Aquatic > Freshwater > Lake > Sediment | place: USA: Wyoming | collected 2017-08-01 | reverse complement strand
TCGGGAGCGCCGTTGGTGGTGAGGGCGTGGATGTCGGCGGCTTCGCGAAGCGGACGCTCGATGACCGGGCCTTCGCCGGCGGAGAAATGGAAGGGCAGTCCCATGACTTCCAGCGGCAGCAGCAGGTCGGCAAAGATGATGGCGGCGTCGACGCCGAGCGTTTCCGCGGCGGTGATGGTGACTTCGGCGGCCAAAGACGGCTTTTTGCAGATCTCGACCAGGGAATGATGTTTGCGGACTTCACGGTACTCGGCCATAAAACGGCCGGCCTGGCGCATAAACCACACAGGCGTCGTTTCCGTCGGCAGACCTTTGCAAGCGCGAACGAAGATGGAATCAGGTGAGGACATGAGTGCTTTCCAACCTTAAAAATAACATCGGGCCAACCGATAGGCTTGTGATGCCAGTCACAGCTGGTCCACGGTCCCGGTGAAGGCCTGCAAGGGTTTCCCTGCCCTATTGTCTCTCTATTTCAACTTTTCCGGGGGCCAGATGAGTACTTTCAAGCGCTTGGAATAGTGGGCCAGGTCCGGCGCTGGCGGCAGGCGAAGGCCGATCGGCTCGCACATCGTGTTCTTTTCGATCTCGTATTCGCAACCCTGTATGGCGTACGGAAGGTGATGGACCTCGGCGCGATAGAGATGCTTCCGGGTGAGCGAGTAGAGGCAGTAGCGCTCGACCAGGAACTCGTCGAGGCTGCGGCGGCGCGGGTAGTCGGCGACGCCCACGGGACGATAGGAGCCTTTGAAGACGGCGGGGCCGTCGACGGCAGAGGGGCCATGGATGCGGCGCGAGCTATAGCGGATCGATGCAGGCGCGGGCTCCCCTGTACGAGCTTCGGTGAGATTGCGGCGGCTGCGTTCGACCTTCATGTCGGCATGCCAGTAGGGCAAGCGGTAAAAGAGCCGGGCTCCCCAGACGGCGGAAAGATTGCCGGCATCGAGCGAGAAAAAGTAGATGCCCGGCTTGTCACGGTAGGTGACGTAGGTGCGGACGTTGAGCTCCGGAAACGAGGAGATGACCGGCACCGACGGAATGCCGGGAGGCCGCACGTGGTCCATGCGAAACGGCAACACCGTCAGCCAGGCGTGTCCCTGGTAGAGATCGAGGGTGAGCACGTCGGGCACGAGCGCGCGCAACACGGCCGGTTCGATAGCGTAGTGGAAGAAGGCGAGGTCATGCCAGGTCTGGGTCATGATCCAGGGACCGTTGGGCGGCAGCCAGGGACGATGATCGACCTGGTAGAGCAGGCTTTCGGCGCCGAGGAACTCGGTTTGGAAGTCGGTTTCCACCGTGAACAGAGTAGCGCAAATGAACGTGGAACGTGGAATGCGGAATGCAGAACGAGAGGCGATTGGCGTTCGGCGAAGGGCGAAATGGAATTACGGGTGCGGGATGACACGCGCCGGGGCTGAAGCCCCGGACATCGTCGCAGCGGCTTCGTGGGCCTAACGGCCCACGCCTCCACCGAGCGCGGGAAAACAAAAGGGATGGTTCGACTCCGCTTCGCTTCGCTCACCATGACAAAAGGTAAAGATCGTAGGCAACGCGAAACTGCTCTACTTCACGGTGGCGCTGAAGACCTCTTCCATGGCGCCCACCGTGCAGGAGGACGAAGTCTGCGTGTTGTTGCGGCTGTCAGTCCAGATGGGATGCGAGACGCCGTTGAACGAAGCCAGGCCCTCGTAGTCTCCCTGCTGGTTGCCGTAGTTGATGAAGGCACAGGGGAAGAGGCCGGCGCAATCGTGTTCGTTGGAGCTGACGTTGGTGACGCGGGTATTCGGCGAGCGGAAGGTGGTGCCGCCATCCTTCGACTGGGTGAAATAGACGTCGGTCATGGTGCGCGCGCCGGTGGTGTCGTTGCGCGTGTCGTAGAACGAGACGTTGACGTCGCCGGTGATGGCGTCGACGGCCAGCCAGTGATTGAAGCGGTCGACGACTCCGATCGGGTCGGTCACGGCTTCCGGAACGGACCAGGCGGCATCGTGGCCCGGCGTGAAGTGCGATAGATAGATATCGGTCGAACCATTCGGCCCCATGTCCATCCACGAGCAGTAGAGGCGTCCGCGGAACGGACCCGCCGAGCGGTCGGCGGCACACGAGGGATAGACCAGCGCGCCGCGGAAGCTTTCCGCGGGAATGTTGGCCTGGAAGGCCAGCGTCTTGTAGGCGATCACCTGCGGACTTCCCCAGGTGGCGCCGCCATCGGCGGAGCTGTTGACCATGATGGCGTTGGCGGAATAGTCGTTCCACGCGACCCACAAGGTGTTGTCAGGCGCGACGAAGGGCACGGCACCGATAGAGCGTCCCGGGCCGCTGGGGTCGTCGGCGCGCGTGATGGTGAAAGTCGCCGCGGAGTCCGACGAAGCCGCGACACGGATGCCGCCGCCCGTGGAGCCGCCGGAAGCGGCGTCCCAGGCGATGTAGACGTTGTCGCGCGAGGGGTTGGCCGGGTTCGGTCCGGTGGTGATCATCGGCTTGTCATTGAAGTGATTGCTGCCCGAGAGGAATCCAAAGAAGGTCGCAGCATAGGACTGGCCGAAATCCTGCGAGCGGGCGACCGCCATGGCGGAACCGTTGACGCCGTTGCCGGCGCCGAAGTAGACGACGATGTAGCCGTAGTAGAGATTGTTGAAGCGATCGTAGGCGAGCGTCGGGTCGGAGCCGAAGTTGTAGCTATTGGCGCCCTGCGCGGTGGGCAGCGGCAGATCGATGCCACCCCAGCTCGAGCCTCCGTTGAACGAAAAGTAGCCGCGCATCGGCAGGCGGAAGATCTCGTTGGAGCCTCCGGCAAGGATCTTGGGCTGGTTCGGGTCGATGGTGATGTAGGTCTCGCTCTGCGGACCGCACTCGTTGGAGACATCGACATTCGCGGATTTCGTGCCGGTGGTCGGGGCTACCGCCGAGAACGTGCTGGCGCCGTTCTTGCGGATGTAGTTGTACTTATCCCACCAGGTCGGATCGTTGGGACTGTTGGTGGTCTGGGCGGCGCACAAAAGGGCGGTGAAGCTGACCAGGATCAGGAGGGCGAAACCACGACGCAGCGTCATGCGGAAGCTCCTTCGAGGAGAGATGACGAAATTGGCGAAGGCTAGCGGGACCGGCTCTTCCGAGCGCACGGGAAGAGGCATGGAAGATACCTCGGGGGCTAGTGGGAAGGCAAGCGGCTCAGGGAATAGCAAATCCCAGGTTCCGAACCCAGATTTCGCCTTTTGCGCCAACAACGTATTGGGAGCAACTTCTCTCCTCGCAGATAACGGCGGTCGCATTCCCAGTGATCGCGCGATCTAATTTAAATCTCCACCCGAGACCTCCAGAAATTGCACCACTTCCAACCGCTACATAAGTCATTTCAGCAAAGACGACACCCTCGAGCGGCGGGTACTTTTGCGGAATAGCCTTCCAAGTGGCACCACCATCTTTGGTAGTCGCAATGGCGGTTAGCTCGTCATTGAGTTTTTGATAGTCGCCGCCGACGGCAACACCGTGTTTGGAGTCTTCGAAGGCAACGCCAAACACTCCGGCGCTTGCCTTCGCGGCGGCGATGGGAAGCTCGGCGGCCGTCCAGTGCTGGCCGCGGTCCGGGGAGTGGAAGACACGTGCGACGCTGGCGCCGCCGGTGCCGAACCAGACATCATGATGCCCGGCGACGGCGATGGCCGTGCCGGAGGCGGCGAAAGCTCCTTCGTTGGGGAGCGCAGGCGGCATCGAGCGTGGACGCAGCTCGCTCCAGTGGTCTCCACCATCTTCCGTGGTGTAGAGCACGAAGTGGCCGTCCACGGGATCGCTGAAGACGATGGCGTGCTTCTTATCCCAGAAGGCCATCGAGTCCAGGAAGACGCCTTTGCGGTCGGTTGAGAAGACTTCTTTCCAATGCGCTCCGGCGTCAACGGTCTTGAAGATCTTGGCGGCGCCCTGCTCGGCTGGACCTGCGGACATGATGATGGCGGTGCGGGCGTCGAAGGCCTCGACGTCGCGGAAGTCGAGCTTGTCGGCGTTGGGAACCGTCAGCTTCGTCCAATGCCTGCCCATGTCTGTGGTGCGCAGGACAGTTCCCTTCGAGCCGGTGGCCCAACAAACGTCGACTGCTGGGGCGCTGACGCCACGCAACGAGGCGTCGGTGCCGCTGTCGAGCTTGATCCATTGGGCGAAAGCGGAGGTGACGGCAACGAGAAGAAGGCAGAGCAGGCGCGGAAGGGTTTGCATCGCTAGGGATTTTACGCCGAACATTCCCTCAGGGGCTAAAGCCCAGAATTCTTGAGGCAGGTACGGCACGGCTAAAGCCGTGCCCTTCCGAAAACGTTCTAAGTGATCGGACTACTGGACGGTCTGGGTAGCGGCGACGGTGTCAGAGCCGGTGGTGGTGGTCGCGTGATTCACCTTGTAGGCGCGGTGAATGACGTTGACCAGCACCCGGCCGACGATGCGAGTCTTGGCTTTGGAATGGAGCGTGGTCGGGAAGGTGAAGCCATCGACATCCTCGAAATCCTGGACGAACTCGAGGTCCTTGATGAAGAACGACGGCGACTTGACCAGGGTGCCTTCCATGCGGCGCAGGCTGGCGGATTGGGCGTCTAGAAAGATCGTGCCCTTGAACAGGCCCGGGGTCTTATGGCGCGGCTTGACCTGGAATATGAAGAGCTGTTGGCCGCCGTCGGTTTCCACGCCCCTGAAATTGAACTTGTAGTTCTTGAAGTTGACGGCCGTATTGGCCTGATCGTCCTTCTCGACGTGATCGACCTCCGACTGCAAGAGCCGGGTGAGGACGTTGGTCTTGACGAAGCCGTCGCCCGTGAAGTGGGCGTTGGTGAACGAAAGCGAGCGCGGCTGGGCGGTGTAGACGCGCTGCAGCTGGTACTCACCCTTTTGCTGGGTGTCCGGAAGCTCGGCGGTGACGGTGGTCTCGTCCTGGTATCCGGCCAGCTTGGTGCGCTGCTCGGTGGTGTGCTGCAAAAAGGCCTGCAAGGCGATCTCGGGAGCCAGGGTGGGCAGGGGCTTGTGGATGGTGAAGTCGGGCATCAATTCCTGGCGCTGGGAATCGTCCACGCGGGCGAAGGTCTGCCCGGCGGCGAGGGTGCCACCCAGAAACAACAGCAATGCCAAAATTGACGTACGGCGCAAGCTCAAAAGGGCTTTCCTGCTCTTGGAGTTTGTTCTCTCTAGATTCTAGACGATATTTAGATGCGAAGGTATATGCGGGGGACCCAAAGAAGTCGATTTCGGTATTCTTTGTGTAATGTTTGCATGGATTTAACGGTCTGCTTGCCGCAAGCCGCAGATTGCATTACTTTGGCGCATCACCCATCACCAAGGGACTCAGCGACCTCAATGCCCGCTCCGACCATCAAGCCCGAAATGGAAGAGAAGAAAGCATCCCCTCAAACCCAGGTGTTTTGCGTTCATGGCGCCGATCCGGAAGTCCAGGCCTACGCCATGGCGAAGTATTCGCGCTCGTCGCTTTCGATGAAGGAATCGCTCTCGGAGCTGAACGAGCAGAAGGCGGAGAAGTTTCTCAACACCTTCTACTTCCAGTACGGGCACCGTTCGATCGCCGACCTGGCCCACATCGCGATGGCGGTGGAACGGCTTTCGCTGCTGGCGGCGACCATCGTGGTGGACGAACAGCGCTGGGACGGGCAGGAGCGTTCGACGCGCTACCAGGATTTCAAGAAGAGCGGCTACTACACGCCGGCATTTGCCGACGCGCGCCAGGAGCAGGACTACCGCCAGGCCATCGACTTCATGTTCGCCGAGTACCCGGCGATCAGCGACGCCATGTTCCATCACCTGGTCTCGCGCACGCCCAAGCCCGAGGCGATGAAGCAGGACGGCTACGAGCGCACACTGCGGGCACGGGCCTTCGACATCTCGCGCTACGTGCTGCCGCTGGCGACCAACACTTCGCTGGGCCAGATCGTGAACGCGCGCACCCTGGAGAACCAGATCTCGCGGCTGCTTTCGAACCCGCACATGGAGCTCCGCGAACTGGCGCAGACCATGAAGGAAGCGGCGCGTACGGCGGCCTGGAACGTGAATCACGAGGCCTACAAGGCGCTGGTGGAAGCGATCCGCGCGCGCGACGAGAGCCTTGGCGAGCTGGCCGAACGCCAGCTGCTGCGCGAAGTGAGGGTCTCCCCGACGCTGGTGAAATACGCCGAGCCGAGCGCCTACCAGATGGAGACGCGCCGCGAACTCCAGCAGGCGGCCGCCGAACTGATGAAGGGACTCGCCTTCACGACGGCGCCGGAAGTCGACCTGCTGGATGAAGAGCCGCTGGAGATCGAGCTGGCGACGACGCTGCTCTACGAACATTCCCACTATCCCTACCGGCAGCTACGCGAGGTGGTGCGCGCGTTGAGCGGGGCGCGGCGCGATGAGATCGTGGACCTGGGCCTGCGTCATCGCGGCCCCCACGACGAGTTGCTGCGCGCCTACTGCGCCGGCCAACGTTTCCGCTTCGACATCCTGATGGATATCGGCGGCTTCCGCGACATGCACCGCCACCGCCGTTGCACCCAGATCCTGCAGGACTACACGACCGCGCACGGCTATGACACTCCGCCGGAGATCGTCGAAGGCGGCCTGGGCGCGCGCTACGACCAGCTGATGCGGCATGCGGCGGCGGCGGCCGAGCGCTTTACCCAGGCGGACGCGAGCCGGAGCGTCCCGGGAGGGATCGCCCCGGAGGCGCAGTATTTCATTCCGCTGGCCTATCGCAAGCGCGCTCTGTTCAAGATGGATTTCGCGGAAGTCGTTTACATCAGCGAGTTGCGCACGACCCCGGCCGGACACTGGTCCTACCGCAATGTCGCGTGGAAGATGTACGAAGCTATCCAGCAGAGGCATCCGTCGCTGGCACGCTATTTCCGGGTGACCGATGTCCGCGAACCGGTAGACCTGCTGAAGCGCTGAGCGGCTGAGCGCGGAGGAAACTCGCATGAAGAAAGTCCTCTCCATCGTTTTCTGTCTGCTGTTGGCCGGCGGCGCTCTGCTGGCCGAAACCAAGTCGGCCCACGACAGGCTGGAAAAAGCGCGCAAGGAGCTGGGTGCGAGGATGCCCAATGCGGCGCGCGCCGAAAAGCTGATGCAGGAAGCGTTGAAGGATTCGCCCGACTATCTCGACGCCGAGGAAGCGCTGGCCGACCTTTATTTCGCCGAACATCGTTACGAACTGGCCGCCACCGAGTACAAGAAAGCGAAAGCGCTGGACGATGCGCAGAAGAAGCTTTCGCGCGACGACCGCAACAACCTGCTCGACCAGCTTGGAGTGTCGCAAGGCGAAGGACGGCACTTCGACGAAGCGATCGCGACTTACAAGGCAGCGCTCGCCGAAGATGCGGGATATGGATTGTTCGAGTACAACCTCTCATGTTCGTACGCCGCCAAGGGAGACCTGGACTCGGCGCTGCCGCACCTGAAGAAGGCGTGGGAGCTGAGGGATTCGCTGCCGCGAGGGGTCTCGTTCCCCGATCCGCGCAAGGACGATAGCTTTAAGAAATACTGGAACGACCCGCGCTTCCTCGAAGCGGTTACCGATATCGTGGTGTGAAAGCCGCGTTGCGACGGCTTTTCCACAGGTCGGTGTATCCGTTTCGGCCCTGAATTTCGCGAAGGATCGCGGTTTTCCCGTACAGTCGGACGCCGACAGCGTGCTATCCTACGTTCGCACCGAGCAGGAAATTTCAGGGCTTTTTCCGCGCATTTTGGGCGTCCATCTCCAGTCCGGCTCCCGCGGCTTTTGAACCCTTCCAGCTCGGCAATCTCATACCGTCGCACAGGAGTGCACTCATGGCTGACGAGCGGGCACGCGCACTCGATCTCGCCCTCGCGCAGATCGAAAAACAGTTTGGCAAGGGCTCCATCATGCGGTTGGGGAACAAGGAAGCTATCGTCCCCATCGCGGTCATCCCCACCGGCTCGATCTCGTTCGACGCCGCCCTCGGGGTCGGCGGATTTCCGCGCGGCCGCGTGGTCGAGGTGTTTGGCCCGGAATCGAGCGGCAAGACGACCATCACCCTGCAGGTGATCGCCGAAGCCCAGAAGGCCGGCGGCATGGCCGCCTTCATCGACGCGGAACACGCGCTCGACCCGGCTTACGCCAAGCGGCTCGGGGTGGACGTCGACAACCTGCTGGTCTCGCAGCCTGACTACGGCGAACAGGCGCTGGAGATCGCCGAGGCGCTGGTGCGCTCCGGAGCCATCGACGTGCTCGTGGTGGACTCGGTGGCGGCGCTGGTTCCGAAGGCCGAGTTGGACGGCGAAATGGGCGACAGCCACATGGGATTGCAGGCGCGCCTGATGTCGCAGGCTCTCCGCAAGCTCACCGGCATCGTCAGCAAATCGCGCACCTGCCTGATCTTCATCAACCAGATCCGCGAAAAGATCGGCGTCATGTTCGGCAACCCCGAAACCACGACCGGCGGCCGCGCCCTGAAGTTCTATTCCTCCATGCGCATCGATATCCGCCGCATCGCTGCCATCAAGGATGGCGACGTGGTGGTGGGTTCGCGGACCAAGGTGAAGGTGGTCAAGAACAAGACGGCAGCGCCCTTCCGCGAAGCCGAGTTCGACATCATGTATGGCGAAGGCATCAGCAAGGAAGGCGACCTGCTCGATATCGCGGTGAACAACAACATTGTCGAAAAATCGGGTGCGTGGTTCAGCTACGCCGGCGAACGCATCGGCCAGGGACGCGAAAACGCCAAGACCTTCCTCAAAGAGAACAAGGACATGGCGACGAAGCTCGACATCCAGGTTCGCGCCGCGTTGGGCCTCAAGGCTTCCCCGGTTCCCGACCCGGAACCGGCGCCAAAGCACGAGGTCGCCGCAGCCAAAGCGGTCGTACCCAGCAAGAAGTAGTTCTTACCGGAAAAAGATGACGGGGCGCCTAAAGCGCCCCGTTCTTATTTTCACGGCCAAAGGGCTTAGGCGGCAAACGATGCCGCGGAGGGCTGAACGCCCTGGATGGTGAGCGCCTGGTGCAGTCCGGTGAGCCGGAGCATCCGCCAGACCGCGTCGGGGACCGCGCACAATTCAAACGACCTTCCCGCCAGTCGCGCCCGGCGGGCGGCGTCGGCGATGACGCCCAGGCCGGCACAATCGATCTTGTACACGGATCCGAGGTTCAGGGTCACCCCTTCCGAGGCTTCCAGTAGGCGCGAGAGGGCTGCCTGCAAGGCTTCCGCTTCGTCGCCGGCGACCAGCTTCCCGCTGCAAATGAGGGCGACCTTGTGATGATGACTTTCGACCTGAAGCACGAGTTCCACAAATCCTCCGTATGATGGCCGTTCCAGTTTTGGTTGGGTGTGAGGTTTTCAGGTTCAGGCTAAGCCGAAGTATTTACAGAGCCATGAATGCCAAATGAATGTTTCGCGCTATTGGATTAGACGAAGCAAAGGAGCGATTGGTTCACTTAAACTTCAGAAATCTCATCCCCGAGCGAGTCTGGGACGAGGCGCCAATCCGTCAGTGGATTCAACGATTTCCGAAGATTCCGCGGGAGCGGCAAGCTACAATGAGAGGTTCAAGCGGGGCGCATGCACACGATCACGCAATATTTCAATCGCACTCCACAGCTCGACTGGTTGTCGGCGATCGACATCCTGTTGGTGGCGGCGCTGATCTATTACTTCCTGCGCCTGATCCGCGGCACCCGGGCCGCGCCGATGATGCTGGGAGTGCTGGCGCTGGCGGTCGCGTTCTACGTTGCCCATATCGCGAACCTGCGCACCCTGGACTGGCTGATCGGGACGATGCTGCCGTACACCATCTTTGCCCTGATCGTGATCTTTGCACAGGAGATACGGCACGCCCTGGCGCGGCTGGGACGCAACCTGGTGTGGTCGCCGAACGAGCAGGCCAGTGCTTCCGACTCGTTCGACGATATCGTGCTCGCCGCCAACCTGTTCTCGCAGAACCAGACGGGCGCGCTCATCGTGATTGAACGCGAGATCGGCCTGCGCACCTATATCGAGAGTGGAGTCCCGCTCGATGCGCACCTCAGCTACGACCTGCTGGCCACCATCTTCCGCCCGAGCGCTCCGCTCCATGACGGAGCCGTGATCGTGCAGCGCGACCGGGTGGCGGCGGCAGCGTGTTTCCTGCCGCTCTCGATGAATCCGCTGCTCTCCACGCAACTGGGCACGCGCCACCGCGCCGGCATCGGCATCACCGAGGAGACCGACGCGATCTCGGTGATCGTCTCGGAAGAGACGGGCGCCATCAGCCTGGCGATTGGCGGCAACATCGAGCGCGACATCTCGACGGAGCGCCTGCGCGGCCGTCTGTCGGAACTGCTGCGCAGGTACCTGGCGCAGCCGGTGCTCGCCAAGTCCGTCGAAGTGCCGGAATTCATCCGTGAATCCGAGATCCTGGAAGGCCACCGCCGCAGCGAATCCTCGCAGGGAGAGCGCTGATGATCCGGCAGATCCGACGTGTCTTCGACCACGCGCTCACCAAGCTGCTGGCGGTGTGCATCGCGGTCGCCATGTGGTGGGGAGTGGCGCGCGATCCGGTGATCGAGGTCAGCGTGACCGCGCCCATCGAGTTCCACAACGTCCCGGACAACCTCGAGATCAGCTCGGAGACGATTCCGACGGCGCAGATCCGCGTGCGCGGGCCAGCGCGGGTGTTGCGCGACCTGGAGCGAAGCGATGTACATCCCAGCATGGATCTGCAGGGAGCGACGCCCGGCGAGAGGACCTACGAACTGAGTGGCCGGCAGATCCAGCTTCCGCAGGGTGCCGAAGTCGTGCAGATCGTGCCGGGGAACTTCCGCGTGCAGTTTGACCGGCGCGCCAGCAAGCAGGTCGAGGTGCGGCCGCGCGTGATCGGGACCTTCGCCTCGGGCTATCGCATCCTGCAGGCCA
>Ga0315268_10008308_pt1 | contig 10868 bp, 11 predicted proteins | sample C1_top_MG_FD_204535 | JGI IMG/M metagenome (GOLD analysis project Ga0315268, IMG submission 204535) | Sediment microbial communities from Yellowstone Lake, YNP, Wyoming, USA - C1_top | ecosystem: Environmental > Aquatic > Freshwater > Lake > Sediment | place: USA: Wyoming | collected 2017-08-01 | reverse complement strand
TCCCCGCGGGGCTGGCCTGCCCGGTCTGGATCAGGTGGGCGATGCGCGAGGTCAGTACCCGCGTCTTGCCGCTGCCCGCGCCAGCCAGGATCAGCGCCGATTGGTGCGGCAGGGTGGCGGCTTCAAGCTGTTCCGGATTGAGGCCGGCGAGAAAGGACTGGGGCATATGGCGTGGTAGAATCAGAGCGACAGAAGCCCTACATTATAGGGCATGGCAACGGAGGAAACACGATGGCAACGCTGATGTATTTTGCACAACTGGCTGAGACGCTGGGCTGCACCTCGGAACAGGTCGCTCTGCCGGCGTCGGTGGACAAGGTAAACGCGCTGATCGAGTGGCTGGGCAGGCGCGAGGGCGCGGGCTGGAAATCCCTGGCTGGCGGAAAAAACGTGGCGGTGATGGTGAACAAGGGGCCGGCTACGCTGGAAACAGCCATCAACAATAATGACGTGATCGCTTTTATTCCTGAACGCCTGAAATGAAAAAACCCGGAGCCGGTCTTTGTTCCGGCGTCCGGGTTTGTTTCAGTCCAGGTTCTACTGGTTTCAGCGCTTTTTCTTTTGGCTTTCCATCATGTCGTGAATAATCGGGGCGAGAATTACTTCCATCGAAAACCCCATCTTGCCGCCTGGCACCACGAGGGTGTTGCGGCGTGACATGAACGAATCGTGGATCATGCTGAGCAGGTAAGGGAAATCCACCTTCAAGCCTTTGGGATCCTTGAAGCGGATCACCACGAAGCTCTCGTCCGGCGTCGGGATGTCGCGGGCGATGAAGGGGTTGGAGGTGTCCACCGTCGGCACGCGCTGGAAGTTGATGTCGGTGCGCGAGAACTGCGGCGTAATGAAGTTCATGTAATCGGGCATGCGGCGCAGGATGGTGTCCACCGTTGCTTCCGCCGAGTAGCCACGCTCCTTGTTGTCGCGGTGGATTTTCTGGATCCATTCCAGGTTGACGATCGGCACCACGCCGATGCCCAGGTCCACGTATTTGGCCGCGTTGATTTTGCCGTTCGCCACCAGGCCGTGCAGGCCTTCGTAGAAAAGAAGGTCGGTCTCTTCCGGGAGGTCTTCCCAGGGCGTAAATTCGCCACCCTTCAGCTTGGTGCCCAGGCGTTCGTTCTGCGCGGCGGCTTCCTCGTCATTGTGGAGATAGTAGCGCTTTTTCCCTGTGCCGGTTTCGCCATAGCTCTTGAACAGGGATTCGATTTTGTCGAAGTGGTTGGCCTCCGGGCCGAAGTGGCTGAAAGAGCTGCAGCTTCCCGCATCGGCCGCTTTCATCGCCTCCTTGAATTCCGCCCGGTTGAGCGAATGGAAGCTGTCGCCTTCCACCACTGCGGCCTTGATGTTCTCCCGCAAGAAAATGTGCTCGAACGCCACTTTGACTGTGGTCGTGCCGGCGCCGGATGAGCCGGTCACAGAAATAACGGGGTGCTTCTTCGACATCTGCATTTCCTCCTGCTGCTTTTAAGCCATTAATTAAAAGAATAATGATTCGAGTATAATCTTGCGTTGCCGCTTTTGTCACTATGCGGACCCTATGATTCTTGTTAGGAAGTATAAAGATATTTAGCCGTTATCGCGCGAGGCCAAGCGAATCAAGCCTTTCGTGAGTATAATCATTAGCCGTCACAAAGGAATGTCTAAGTTCATGGAAGCGCAATACCTACCGGCCGAGATCGAGCGCCAGGTCCAATCGTTTTGGGAGCAATGCGAAGCTTTCAAGGCCATCGAAATCCCCGGCAAACCCAAGTATTACTGCCTGTCGATGTTTCCCTACCCCTCCGGCAAGCTGCACATGGGGCACGTGCGCAACTACACCATAGGCGACGTGCTGGCGCGCTTTCACCGCTTTCATGGCTACAACGTGCTGCAGCCGATGGGCTGGGACGCCTTCGGACTGCCCGCCGAGAATGCGGCGATCGCCAACAATGTGGCTCCTGCGGCATGGACCTACTCCAACATCGACACCATGCGCGGGCAACTCAAGTCGCTCGGTCTGGCCATCGACTGGGATCGCGAACTTGCCACCTGCAAGCCTGATTACTACCGCTGGGAACAGTGGCTGTTCACCAAACTGTTCGAAAAGGGCCTGATCTATAAGAAGACCGCGCCGGTGAACTGGGATCCGGTGGACTGTACCGTGCTCGCCAACGAACAGGTGATCGACGGGCGCGGCTGGCGCTCGGGCGCGCTGGTGGAAAAGCGCGACATCCCGATGTATTTCATGCGCATCACCGCCTACGCCGAGGAGCTGCTTGCCGAGCTGGACAACCTGCCCGGCTGGCCCGAGCAGGTGCGGACCATGCAGAAAAACTGGATCGGCAAGAGCTATGGCGTGCGTTTTGCCTTCCCCTATGAACTGGGCGGCAAGCAGGAAAAACTCTGGGTCTACACCACCCGCGCCGACACCATCATGGGCGTGACGTTCTGCGCCGTGGCGGCGGAGCATCCGCTGGCCACCTACGCAGCAGCGAACAATCCCGAACTGGCCGCCTTCATCGAGGAATGTAAGCACGGCAGCGTGGCGGAGGTCGATCTCGCCACCATGGAGAAGAAGGGCAAGGCAACGGGCATCTCCGTCACCCACCCGCTCACTGGTGAACAGATCCCGGTGTGGGTCGGCAACTATGTGCTGATGAGCTACGGCGAAGGCGCGGTGATGGCGGTCCCGGCGCACGACGAGCGGGATTTCCACTTCGCGCAGAAATACGGCCTGCCTATCAAGCAGGTGATAGCACCCGGTAATGAGGAATGGGGAATGGGGAATGGGCGCACCCCCTCATCACCCATCACTCATTACCCATCACTCACCGAGGCATTCGTTGACCAGGGTGTATTGGTTAATTCCGGGAAGTACGATGGATTGACTTCCGCCGAGGCGGTGGATGCCATCGCCGCCGACCTCGAAGCCAAGGGCCTAGGCGGCAAGCAGGTGCAGTTTCGCCTGCGCGACTGGGGCATTTCGCGCCAGCGCTACTGGGGCTGCCCGATCCCCATTATTCATTGCCCGAGCTGCGGCGATGTAACGGTGCCGGAGCAAGACCTGCCTGTAGTGCTGCCGGAGGACGTGAAAATCGGTGTCGGCTCGCCGATCAAAAAAATGCCGGCCTTTTACGAAACCGCCTGCCCCAAGTGCGGCGGCAAGGCGGAGCGGGAAACCGATACGATGGACACTTTCGTCGAATCGTCCTGGTATTACGCCCGCTTCGCTTCCTCAGGCTGCACCACGGCCATGCTCGACGAGCGTGCAAAATACTGGCTGCCGGTCGATCAGTACATCGGCGGCATCGAACACGCCATTCTGCATCTGCTCTATGCCCGCTTCTTCCACAAGCTGATGCGCGATGCCGGGCTGGTGGAGTGCAACGAGCCCTTTACCAGCCTGCTCACCCAGGGCATGGTGCTCAAGGACGGCACCAAGATGTCCAAGTCCAAGGGCAATACGGTCGACCCGCAGGCGCTGATCGATCAGTATGGAGCCGATACCGCGCGCCTTTTCATGATGTTCGCCGCTCCGCCGGAGCAGAGCCTGGAATGGTCGGATGCCGGGGTGGAAGGCGCTTTTCGCTTCCTCAAGCGGCTCTGGAAGGCGGTGCACGATCATGTCGAGAAGGGCGTGGTCGCATACGACTTTTCACTGGCTTCAGCCAGTAGAAAATCGGAGTCCCCTTGTGGGGAGGGCTGTCCCTCACCCCAATCCTCTCCCGGGGGGAGAGGGGGCAATAGTTCCCCTCTCCCCCCGGGAGAGGGGCTAGGGGTGAGGGAAAACCTCTCACCCGAGCTCAAATTGCTGCGCCTCCAGCTCCACACGACCATCCAGAAGGTGAGCGACGACTATGGCCGGCGCAAGCAGTTCAATACCGCGATTGCCGCGGTGATGGAGCTGATGAACGCGCTCGCCAAGCTTAACGACGGCAGCCCTGCTGGCCGCGCCGTGATGCAGGAAGCGCTGGAAGCTGTGGCGCTGCTGCTGGCGCCTATCGTGCCGCACATCTGTCACACCCTGTGGACCGAACTCAAGCCGGGGGCGAACCAGCTCGATGCGGCCTGGCCGGTGGTGGACGAGTCGGCTCTGGTGCAGGATGAAATCGAACTGGTGCTGCAAGTTAACGGCAAGCTCAGGGGCAGCATCAAGGTGGCAAAAAGCGCAGACAAGGAACAAATAGAGCAGCTCGCGCTGGCCAACCCCAATATCCGGAAATTCATGGAAGGCAAGCCGGCGAAAAAAGTCATCGTTGTGCCGGGCAGGCTGGTCAATGTGGTGATATGAATAACCCTAGAAACGGCAGTTGGACGGGGTGGAGTGTGCGATTTTTGGGGTGCAGGGCAAGGCGCAACGACGCGGAATGGCCGTTCCATTCCAAGGAGTTGCAACGCCGCCATGCGCCGCAAAAATCGTGCAATCCGCCCCGTAGCGGCCTCACCAAACGGGTGATCCTATGATTCATGAAGAAATTTATTATCATCATTACGTTAAGTCTCTAGTGAAGCGGTCAACTGCCGTTTCTAGGGTAAAGGGAGCACAATGCGGAATGCGCTGACCGGAATCCTTCTGAGTTTGTTGCTCGCCGCCTGCGGCTTCCAGTTGCGCGGCGTGGCGAATTTGCCGTTCGAGTCGCTCTATGTGGATGGCCGCGCCAACCCTGGGTTGGCGGCGGAGATCGGTCAGGCAATTCGTTCCGGGACGCAAACCAGGCTGACCGGCAAGGCCGTTGATGCACAGGCTGTGTTGCAAGTGCAGGGCGCATCGCAGGAAAAACGTATTCTGTCGCTGAGCGGCGCCGGACGAGTAAGGGAATACGAGTTGATTTACCGCGTGAGCTTCCGCTTGCTGGACAGGGATGGCCGCGACCTGATTTCCCGCCAGCCGATCGAACTGCGGCGCGACATGGCCTACGATGATACCCAGATCGTGGCGAAGGAGCAGGAAGAGGCACTGCTCTATCGCGACATGCAGAACCATGCAGTCGCCCAGCTGATGCGGCGCCTGGTCGCGGCGAAGCCCCAACCAGCGGATGAGAATTAACGCTGACCAACTGGCCGCGCATTTGCAGCGCGGGCTTGCGCCGCTCTACCTGATCTTCGGCGATGAGCCCTTGCTGGCACTGGAGGCGGCCGATGCCATCCGCGCCCAAGCACGGCAGGCCGGCTATGCCGAACGGGAGGTTTTCACGGTAGAAAGCGGTTTCAGCTGGCAGAATCTGCTGGCGAGCGGCGACAGCCTGTCGCTGTTTGCCGAGCGGCGCATTATCGAAATTCGCATTCCCTCGGGCAAACCGGGCACGGAGGGCAGCCAGGCACTGCAGGACTATTGTGCGCGGCTGCCTGCCGACACCGTTACCCTGGTGGCCTGCCCCAGGCTCGACAAACAGGCCCAGGCGACGAAATGGTTCAAGGCGCTGGAACAGGTTGGCGTCTTGATCCCGGTCTACCCGGTCGAACGGGCACGGCTGCCGCAATGGATAGCGGCGAGGCTGGCGGCGCAGGGCCAGCGTGCCGACCCGGCGACCTTGCGGTTTCTGGCGGATCGCGTCGAAGGCAATCTTCTGGCCGCGCACCAGGAAATCCAGAAGATCGGCCTGCTGTTCCCTGCGGGCCAATTGAATTTCGATCAGGTCAGAGAGGCGGTGATGGACGTCTCGCGCTATGATGTATTCAACCTTTCCGATGCCATGCTGGCCGGTGATGCCTGTAGGCTTGCGCGGATACTGGATGGATTGAAAGGCGAGGGCGTGGCGCCGACACTGGCGTTGTGGGCGATGACCCAGGAAATCCGCACCTTGGCGCGGCTGAAGCTGGGCCAGCGCAGAGGTACCGCCCTGTCGCAACTGCTGCGCGAGCTGCGGGTGTGGGAGTCGCGCCAGGGCCTGGTGCAGCAAGCCCTGGCCCGGCTGGACGAGGCGTGCCTGCTGGCGGGATTGAAGCAAGCTGCGGCGCTGGACCGGATGATCAAGGGTTTGAGCCGGGGCGACGTGTGGGACGAACTGCTTCAGCTCGGACTGGGAATCGCAAGGTCAAAATAAATTTTAGATTTTTGCCCCGAATGAACACGGATTATTTGATGGCGGGTAATTCCGTCCGGCTTCGTTTCGGAACAGGCTGTTTCATCCGTGTTAATCTGTGGCTAAGCAAGAAAAGGAATCCAACATGGACATCAAAGCATACATGCAACAAGTCGGCCACCAGGCGCGAGCTGCTTCCCGCCTGATGGCGAAAGCCGACACCAATGCCAAGAACAAGGCGCTGACGGCGATGGCGCGGGCGATCCAGCGCGACGCCGCCAAGCTGATCGAGGCCAATGCCAAGGATCTGGCCGAAGCTCGGGAAGCCGGTCTGGAGGCTGCCCTGCTCGACCGCCTCACCTTGACTGAAAAAGGCGTCGCCAGCATGGCCGAGGGATTGATGCAGATTGCCGCCCTGCCCGATCCGGTGGGCGAAATCACGGATCTCAACTACCGCCCTTCCGGCATCCAGGTGGGAAAAATGCGCGTGCCGCTGGGGGTGATCGGCATCATCTACGAGGCGCGCCCCAACGTCACGGCGGATGCCGCCGGGTTGTGTCTGAAGGCGGGCAACGCGGCGATTCTGCGTGGCGGCTCGGAGGCGATCCATTCCAACCAGGCGATTGCCGCCTGCGTGCGCGAAGGTTTGCAGGCCGCCGGCCTGCCGGCGACAGCGGTACAGGTAATCGAAACCACCGACCGCGCTGCGGTGGGCGAGCTGATCACGATGAGGGAATTTGTCGACGTGATCGTGCCGCGTGGCGGCAAGGGGCTGATCGAACGCCTGATCAAGGAGGCGCGCATCCCGGTGATCAAGCATCTGCATGGCGTATGCCATGTCTACATTGACGATAAAGCCGATTGGGACAAGGCGATCAAGATAGCCGACAACGCCAAGACGAGCCGTTACGGCACCTGCAACACCATGGAAACCCTGCTGGTGGCGGAAGGCGCCGCATCAACCGTGCTCCCGCCCCTGTGCAAGATCTACCTCGACAAGGGGGTGGAACTGCGCGGCTGTGCGGCCTCGCGCGCCATCATCCCGCAGATGAAGGAAGCCACCGAGGAAGACTGGCACACCGAATACCTTGCGCCTATCCTTTCCATCCGGGTGGTGCGGGATCTCGATGCCGCGATCGAGCACATCAACACCTATAGTTCGCAGCACACCGAATCCATCGTCACCGAGGATTACACCCGCGCGCGCCGCTTCCTGCGCGAGGTGGACTCCAGCTCGGTGATGGTGAACGCCTCCACCCGCTTTGCCGACGGCTTCGAATACGGTCTGGGGGCGGAAATCGGCATTTCCACCGACAAGATTCATGCGCGCGGCCCGGTCGGGCTGGAAGGGCTGACCAGCCAGAAATTCATCGTGCTGGGCGACGGCCAGGTGCGAGGTTGAATGAATCTGCTATCATCGAAAAAAGGAGGGTGGCATGACCATCAATATACCTGAGACCCAGGCCGAGTATGACAAGACCCGGATCATCGAGCGCCCTGACGGCTTTTACTGGCAGGACAAGGAAAGCGACGCGGCATTCGGGCCGTTTGCGACGCTCTGGGAAGCGGTGCAGGACATGGAATACAACGCCGATTCCAACTACGAGCCCGGCGAATCGCTGCAGGAGGCGGAGTCGGAGCTGGGCATCGCAGATTGGAATGACCCCGATACCGGGCTGCCCGCCGAGGAGACGCATCATATCGAGGATCATTAGAGGCCAGGGGCGATGGGCGATGGGCTAGAGGGGTTTTGTCCGGCTTTGCCGGAATATTCATACGCCGCGCTTGCGCGGCACAACCCCCCCTCGCCTCTCGCCTCTCGCCCCTCGCCCCTCGGTATCTTGGGCGGCACCTTCGACCCTCTCCATTACGGTCATCTGCGGCTGGCGCAGGAGTTGGCCCAGGGACTGGGATTACGCGAGGTGTGCTTCATTCCGGCAGGGCAGCCGCCCCACCGCGCCCAGCCCCTCGCTTCGCCACAGCAACGGCTTGAAATGACGCGCCTGGGGCTTGCGGGAAACCCGCTTTTCTCGCTCGATGAACGCGAAATCATCAAGCAGACGCCCTGCTATACGGTGGAAACCCTGCTGGATTTGCGCCGCGAGCTGGGCGCGGTGCAGCCGCTGTGCCTACTCATGGGTGCGGATGCCTTTCTCGGCCTTGCCACCTGGCATCGCTGGCGCGAACTGCTCGATCTTGCCCATATCGTGCTGGCCCAGCGCCCAGGCGTGGCTGGCATTGCCCGTGCCGCCGCCACCCTCCCGGCCGAGTTGCGGGAGACCCTCAACCGGTGCCTGGTTCACGAGCCGGAGGCCTTGCACGACAAGCCGGCCGGCGCCATCGTCATCCAGCCGGTTACCGCGCTGGACATCTCGGCGTCGCAAATCCGCCAGGAGCTGGCGGCCGGACATAGCCCGCGTTATTTGCTCCCCGACGCGGTTCTCGATTATATTCAGACAAACGGACTCTATTAAGGACATCAATGGAACTTGAAACCATGAAACAGGCTGTGGTCGCCGCGCTGGAGGACATCAAGGCGCGCAATATCGTTGTGATGGACGTGCGCAAGCTCACCAGCATGACCGATTACATGATCGTCGCCAGCGCCGACTCCAACCGCCAGACGCGGGCCCTGGCCGACAACGTGCAGAAAAAGCTCAAGGAATCGGGTGCGCAGGTGCTGGGCGTGGAAGGCGAGGAAACCGGCGAGTGGGTGCTGGTGGATCTGGGATCGGTGGTCGTCCACATCATGCAGCCGGCGATCCGGGAGTACTACAACCTTGAACAGTTATGGGGCGGACCGCCCTTGTCCTCGGGCGATTTGGCCGGGGGAAAGGGCAATAAGCCAAAGTTGGCGCAGCCTGCCGCCCATTCGTGAAGTTGCTGATTGTGGCCGTCGGCCACAAAATGCCGTCCTGGGTAAACGAGGGCTACACGGAATACGCCAAGCGCATGCCGCGTGAGGCGCGCATTGATCTGGTCGAAATCAAGCCGGAAAAAAGGGCCGGAGGAAAAACCAAAGAGCAGGTTCACGAGGCCGAGCGTCAACGCATAGAGACAGCGCTTCCGGCCAACTGCGAGCTGGTTGCGCTGGATGAGCGCGGGCAGGACTGGAGCACCCTGGAACTGGCCGAGGCATTGAAGGGCTGGATGCAGGGCGGCCGTGACGTAGCCTTCGTCATCGGCGGTGCGGACGGTCTGCACCCCGAGGTGAAGCGCCGGGCAGGCAGACTCTGGTCCCTGACCCGTCTTACCCTGCCGCACGGCCTGGTACGGGTGGTGCTGGCGGAACAACTGTACCGGGCGGTGACGGTGATCCAGAACCACCCCTATCACCGGGACTAAGGGCCTGTTAAGGAAAAACAGTATGTCTGTTTTGGACAAAAAAATTTACCTGGCTTCGCGCTCGCCTCGCCGGCGCGAGCTGCTGGCACAAATCGGGGTGAGTTTCGAGGTGCTGCTGTTGCGGGAGGATGCGGCACGCAGCATGGATGTGGACGAAACGCCTCTTCCCAACGAGAACCCGCATGATTACGTGCTGCGCATCAGCCGCAGCAAGGCCGAAGCCGGTTGGCAACGCGTGTTGCAGCGCCGCTTGCCGCATCATCCCGTTCTGGTGGCGGATACGGCGGTGGTGCTGGGTGACCGGATCATGGGCAAGCCCGTGAATCGGGAGGCGGCGATGGAGATGCTGTCGGCGCTGTCGGGGAAAAAACACAAAGTACTGACCGCGGTTGCGGTAGCGAGCGGCGAAAGGATAGAGCACAGGCTGTCGGTCTCGACCGTGCAATTGGGCGAACTGACAGACCATGTTATACGGCGTTATGTCATGAGCGGCGAGCCGCTCGACAAGGCTGGCGCCTACGCGGTTCAAGGGAAAGCGGCCGCGTTCATCGAAAAAATAGAGGGCAGCTATTCCGGTGTGATGGGGCTGCCGCTTTATGAAACGTCTCAATTATTGGCGCAGTTTGGCATGGAAGTATTGTGAGCGAAGAGATTCTGGTTAACGTGACGCCCCAGGAAACCCGGATGGCGATCATGCAGCAGGGCGTGGTGCAGGAGATTCATATCGAGCGCACCGGCAGCCTGGGCATGGTGGGCAACATTTATGTCGGCCGGGTGTGCCGTGTGCTGCCCGGGATGCAGTCGGCGTTCGTCGAGATCGGTCTGGCACGTGCGGCATTCCTGCATGTCGCCGATATCTGGCAGGAACGCCAGGACGAGGAGAACCGGCTGATCGAAAAAGTCCTGCATGAGGGCCAGACCCTGATGGTACAGGTAATCAAGGACCCGATCGGCACCAAGGGCGCCCGCCTTTCCACCCAGATCAGCATTGCCGGGCGCTTCCTGGTGTTTTTGCCCCAGGAAACCCACATCGGCATTTCCCAGCGGATCGAGGACGCGGTTGAGCGGGAGCTGTTGCGCGACAAACTGCAGCACCTTCTGCCGCCGGACGCAAGCGGCGGCTTCATTATCCGCACCATGGCGGAAGCGGCTTCCGACAGCGAGCTTGCCGCCGACGTCGAGTACCTGCGCAAGCAGTGGAATGATATCAGCGAAAAGGCCAAAGCCGCCAAGCCGGCCACCCTGCTCTACCATGATCTGAACCTTGCGCTGCGGACCCTGCGCGATTTTGTCAACGAGGAAACCATACACATCCGGGTGGACTCGCGCGAAACCTTCCAGAAGATGCAGGTCTTTGCGCTGGAATACACCAGCAACGTGGTCGGGCTGCTCGAGCACTATTCCGGCGAACGGCCGCTGTTCGACCTGTATGGCGTGGAGAACGAAATAGAGCGTGCCCTGGCTCGGCGGGTTGATCTGAAGTCGGGCGGCTACCTGATCATCGACCAGACCGAGGCG
>Ga0315268_10008307_pt1 | contig 10869 bp, 10 predicted proteins | sample C1_top_MG_FD_204535 | JGI IMG/M metagenome (GOLD analysis project Ga0315268, IMG submission 204535) | Sediment microbial communities from Yellowstone Lake, YNP, Wyoming, USA - C1_top | ecosystem: Environmental > Aquatic > Freshwater > Lake > Sediment | place: USA: Wyoming | collected 2017-08-01 | reverse complement strand
GCCATTGTCGGCGCGGGCGGCGACTCCACCTTTCATCTCATCATCAACGAGATAATGAAAGCCGGAGGCCGCGCGGCTTTGGGCTTGATCGGCCTGGGCTCTTCGAACGATATCACCCTGGAGTTCGGGCTCGAGCCCCTGGAGAAGGCGGTCGCCGCGATCAAGCGGAACCGGACAAGGCTCGTGGACCTGGGCGGCATCGAGCAGGGCGGAAAAACACTCCGGTATTTTCTCGGCCAGGCCAACATCGGCCTGGGGGTTGTGGTCAACCGCTATGTGGACGAGTTGGCCCGCCGCCGACCCTGGCTGGCCCACCGCCAAGCTCTGGCCGGGACGCTGGGCATCATGCGGGCTTATAGGAAAAAACAGGTCCCCTTGGAAATGACCATCCGATCAGGCCAGGAGGCCATCAACGGCTCATACCTCGTCGCCCTTTTCTGCAACACCCGCTACTGGGCCACGGGCAAGCTCATGGCCCCGGCGGCCCGGCCGGACGACGGCCGGCTGGACGCCTGCCTCATCGCCAATTGCTCCTTTTTGCGCCTGACGCGCATCAACGGCCTGGCCAATAGCGGCAAACACGGCCGCGCGCCTGAAGTCCGGTTCCTGCAATCCGCGGAATTCATGGTCTCTTCGCCGACGGCATTCGCCATCCAGGCCGACGGCGAGATCGTTTCCCCCGAACCGGGGGAAGCCGTTCATTTTCAGGTCAAGCCCCGGGCTCTGTGTCTGATCTGCTGAATCGTCCTCCAGGCCATGGCCGGATCCAAGCCGCGCGGGGAAAAATGCCGCCCGTGTGCAACCTTCCGGACGGGGATGGCGTTTGAAGATCTGTGGATGTTAAAAAATTAGCATTTTTTTCTTGACAAGGCCGATTCTAAGTGCTAATATTTTAGCATGCTAATTTTTTAGCATTTATGCTCCACCGCGACGGAGGCCTGGATGAGGACCGAAAAGAACCTGAGCCGCCGGGAGCGGCAGATTATGGACATCGTCTACGAAATGAAGGAGGCGACGGGCCTCCAGGTGCTCGAGCGCCTTCCCTCGCCGCCCAGCTATTCGGCCGTACGGGCCCTCCTGCGGGTCCTTGAACGAAAAGGCCACGTGGCCCACCGCCAGGACGGCCCGCGCTATGTCTACACGCCCCTTCTCCCCCGGGAGAAGGCCCGCCGCAGGGCCCTCAGCCACCTCATGCGGACGTTCTTCGACGGCTCGACCGCGGACGTCGTGGCCGCCCTGCTCGATATCTCCGAGGACAACCTCTCGGACGACGACTACCGCCGGCTGGCGGAGATCATCGAAAAGGCGAGGCAGGAAGGACGTTGACATGGCTTGGTTCGCCGGCCCAGGGACGCTCGGCCTCGTTTTCGAATATTTTCTCAAAACGACGGCCGTCCTGACCCTGGCCCTTCTCGCCGCGGCGGCCGCGAAGCGCCGGCCGGCCGCCTTCCGCCATTTCGTGCTGTCCTTCGCCCTTATCGGGCTCCTGCTCCTGCCTGTCCTTTCTCTCGCCCCGGCCGGTTGGCGGACCTCCCTCCTTCCCGCCCAGCCCGTCGAAGCAAGGGTCCAAGGGCCTGTCCGAGAGGTTCTCTATTCGGCTTCGATAACCGTTGGACCTGCGGATGTGACGCCGGCCAGATCCGTCCCCGACACGGGGGTCACGATGACGGGCCGATCGGCCCCAGGCACACACATCCTGTCCAGCGGATCTTCTTCTCCCCTGCTTTCCCCCCCGGCATCGGACAATTCGCCATCCGTTCCGAGCGCTGCCCGGACCAACGACCCCGGCCGGAATATCCTCGGACTCGGCCTGGCCGTCCTCTGGTCGGCAGGCCTCTTCGTCCTGGCGTTGCGCTTGGTAGCCGGCCTGGCGGCGGCCAGGAAGCTGACCGCTGAAGGCCAGGCCCTGGCCGATCCCCTGTGGCGCGATATTCTCGGCCGGTTTGTAGCTCTCGTCCAGCTGCGACGCAAGGTCCGCCTTAAAAGCCATCCGAGAATCCTCGTGCCGCTGACCTGGGGCTGGCGGAGGCCCGCCATTCTCATGCCGGCCGGAACGGAGGCCTGGACCGAGGGAGTGCGTTCTTCGGCCCTCATCCACGAGCTCTCCCACATCAAGCGGGCGGACTTCCTGGTCATGCTCGCCGTCCGCGCCAGCCTGGCCGTCTTCTGGTGGAACCCCCTCTGCTGGGTCGTCACCCGCAAGCTCCGCCAGGAACAAGAGATCGCCTGCGACGAGCTTGTCCTTCGCGCGGGGATCAAGCCGTCCATATACGCCGCCAGCCTCCTCGCCTTTCAGCGAGCGGCCGGATTCCGCTGGAACCCTACTTCGGCCCTGCTCGGAATACTGGGGAGGTCGTCGTTCTCCCAACGGCTGGCGGTCATCCTCAAGCAAAAACTGACTTTCAAGGAGGTCAAGATGAAAACAAGGATCATGTTGGCTATGGCCATCGTCCTGGCCGTCGTTTTTATCGGAACGGCCCGTCCGGCCGTCAAGATCGAGAAGAGAACGGTTACCGCCTCCGTCGTCCAGAGCACGGCGCCCGCCGCCGAGGCGGTCGATAGCGCCCTGCCCGCGGCCGTCGGGCAGGACAAGCAGACGGAGAAAGCCGACGCCGCGCAACAGGAAGAAGAAAAAGCCAAGGCGGCGCAGAAAGCCGAAGAGGCGGAGAAAGCGGAAAAGGAAAAGCCCGTCGTCGAAAAAAAGATCGTCATCGAGACCGAGAAAGGCGCCAAGCCCTCGATCGAGGTTGTCATCACCGAGGGCGCTGCGACCAAAATGCTGGTCCTGGAAAAGCCGTTGACCATCACCCTGAGCCAGGACGGCAAAGCCCTTGTCCTGGCCACCGCGGGCAAGGAGTTCCAGGTCCTGAAGGGCGAGCCCCTGCGCCTGGAGATCAAGGGCAGCACCCTCCAAGTTCTGAAAGAGGGCCAAGTTTGTAAGGTCAGCGAGGGCGACCTCCAGACGATCGTCAAGGAAGGCGGCAAGGAGGGCGATAAGATCGTCGTCGTCAAGGTCAAGGAGGCCAAGCCGGGGAAGACCGCTGATGTTTGGGCCGTCAAGGAATCCGACCTTAAGCCCATCATGGTGTCTATCCCCGGGGACAAAGACCTTCTTGATAAGGTGCGCCACATACGGGAGCAGGCCGAAGCCGTCAAGGCCAGGAAGATGGACATCGCGGCCCTGGAAGATTCCCTGAAGAAGCTCGAGGCCGAGCTCCAGGCGAAAGAAGAGACGATGAGGAAGCTCGAGATCAAGCTCGGCAAAACGGTGGATAACCTGGCCTTGGGGACGTGCATCGAACCGGCCGTGGGGAAGGCCGTCGGCTCGGCCGCGGTCAAGGTCATCGTCAAGGATGGCAACACGATCCAGATCATCTACCTGGATAGGGGGACAAGCGATAAGGATTACGAGCGAGTGGTCGCCAGGTTGAAGAAAGACTTGCCCGAGGGCACCAAGCTCGCCGACAGCGGATTTGACGCCGAGAGCGGAACGATGAGCTTCAAGATCGGCCGGCCCGAGGGGGCTAAAGCCGATGAGGAGCTCATCCATAAGCTGGTCGAAATCATCAAGAACGAGCTCAAGACCACGAAATAATGACTTAAGAGGGTGGCCGCGCTGAAGCGGAACCGAACGAGGCTTGTGGACCTGGGCTGCCTCATGCAAAGCGGAAAAACGCTCCGCATCCAGGCCAAACCCCGCGCCCTCCGCATCATTTATTAGATCGGCCAGCAGCGCCGGACGTATTTTTCACGCCAAGGATAGATAGATCTCTTTTCGATGGCCGATGCGGACAATAAGGATGGTCAGCCGATTCCCATCTTTTTTGAAAACGACCCGATAACTGCCGACTCTGAGTCGGTAGAGATCCTCGTCCGCAGAGAGTCTTATAATATTGTTCTTTAAAGCCCCCGGATTTTCGGCCAATATCAGCAGCTTATCCTTAATGATCCTTTGGTGGGCTCGGTCGATCTTCTTGAGATCGTCCGCAGCTTTTCCGAGGAATTTGAGCTCATACACGATTAGATGCCAAGGGATTTCCATACCTTTTCGGAATCCACAAGCTTATCCCGCCCCATTTTGAGATCCTTTAATCTTTTTTTGGCGAGTTTTAAGTCCAGGAGGTCAAAATAGGCCGCAAGGGCCTTTTCTATGATGTGGCTCTTTTTCTCGCCCAGCTCTTTGGCCACCTTATCCAGCTCGCCGGATATTTCTTCATCCAAAGTGATGTTGTGTCTTACCTGCATGACTTAGCCTCCTGAAGGATACACAAATTATACACATTATTTGTGTATAGTCAAGGCTACCAAAAAGCTCTCTCTCAAAACGAAGACGCCGCCTGACGCTGGAAATCTCATCAAAACTTCCCCGCGCCTGCGGGCTTGACGGGGGAAAAGATGCTGATAAAATGACAATCAGTCAATATGCCTGGAAAAAGATTGAGTGTCGCTGGCTTCTCGGCCATAGCCCTATTTTATGGGTCACTGTGGGGGATGGCCGAGGCCACGGCCGGGCACGTCCTGCATCTGGTTCGCATCCCGGGGCTGGCCGGCTTCATCATGTTCCCCGTGGGCTTCTTCCTGATGAGCCGGGCCTTTAACCGGACCGGCGGCATCCTGGCCGTTCTTCTGACTTCTTGGGTTGCAGCCGGGATCAAGCTGGCCGACCTTTTCCTCCCCGGCGCGGATTTCATGGCCGTCTGGAACCCGGCGCAGGCCATCCTGCTCGAAGGGCTGGCCGCGACCGCACTCATCGTTGTCTTAAAAAGAGCGCGAGCGACAGCCGCCTGGGCTACTCTGGCTTCGCTCTCCTGGCGAATGGCCTATGTCGCCCTCGGTCTGTTGTGGGTTGAACTGTTAGGCGCAAGGAATTTGATCCAAGCCGAGCCGGCGTTTCTGCTCCGCTTTTTCCTGCTCGACAGCCTGGTGAACGGATCTCTCATTTATTTCCTTATAAGAATGAGCCCATTCAAAACGCCCGTTTTCGTATCGAAGGCAGAGACATTAAAGATATTTTTCCGTCCGGCTGAAACAAAAACGATGGCCTTAGGCCAGAAAGCCTTGGCCGCAGCCCTGCTGATCGCGGCTGTATCGTTTGAGCTGGTTCTGTGACGCCAGACCGGACAGGTTTGACTACGGAGATAGAGACGTTTTTCTGCTATATTCCCCAGCCATGAATTCTTCTCAGACGTTTAAGAAAAAGATTGAGCTGGCGCCGATGCCGCGTCGAAGCTTCCTGCGCTGGAGCACGCTCCTGGGCACCGCGGCTGCATCCCTTAAATTGAAGGGAAAAAGCGGCTCCCCATCTCGTCCCGGCCCATCGGCCTCATCTCCCGCCGTCCAAGCCTCGGGCTCCGAAGAGCGGATGGTCCGCACCGGCTGCCCGTCCCACAATTGCGGGGGACGCTGTCTGCTCCAGGTCTGGGTCCGCGATGGAGTCATCACCCGCATCGAGAGCGACGACCGGCAGCCCGACTCCGTGGAGAATCCCCAGCTCAGGGCCTGTCCGCGCGGCCTGGCTTACCGGCGGCGGCAGTACCATCCCGACCGTCTTAAGCAGCCGCTCAAGCGCGTCGGCCACCGCGGCGAGGGTAAGTTCACGGCCATTTCCTGGGAAGAAGCCCTGGACAAGGTCGCCTCCGAGCTTCGCCGGGTCAAACAAGCCTACGGCAACGAAGCTCTCTATGTACCCTACGGCACAGGGAGCTACAATCAGACCAACGGCCGCCAGACGGCCCAGCGCCTGCTCAACCTCTTTGGCGGCTCGCTCGGCTTCTATAATTCCTATTCCTGGGCCTGCATCACCGCCGCCACGCCCACCGTTTACGGCACAACCGTCACCGGCAACCAGCGCCAGGATTGGCTCAATTCCCGCTTTATCCTGATGTGGGGCTGGAACCCGGCCGAGATGCGAGACGGCACAAACTCTGAGTTCTTCCTTCAAAAGGCGCGGCAAAAGGGCGCCCGGGTGGTCTGCATCGACCCCCGGCTGACGCTCAGCGCCGCCTCCCTGGCCGACGAATGGGTGCCCATCCGGCCGGGCACGGACGCGGCCATGATGTCGGCCATGGCCTATGTCCTGATCACCGAGAACCTCTACGACCGGGAATTTGTCCGGACGCACTGTGTCGGGTTCGACGAAACCCAGATGCCGCCCGGCGCAGAAACGGCGGAGAGCTACACGGACTACATCCTCGGCCGCCGCGACGGCCAACCCAAAACCCCCCAATGGGCGGAGGCCATCACCGCCGTTCCGGCTTCGACCATCGCCCGGCTGGCCCGAGAATATGCCACGCTCAAACCCAGCGTCCTCTACCAGGGCTACGGCCTGCAGCGTCGGGCCTACGGCGAGCAACCCGTCCGGGCGGGATGCGTCCTGGCGGCCATCACCGGCAACGTCGGAGTGCCCGGAGGATGGGCGGGCGGCCTGGCCCTCCAGGCGCCCGACGGCGGGCCGTTCTGGTTGGTCTTTCCCACGGGGGAAAACCCGGTCAAGGCCGAGATCCCCTCCTTCCTCTGGACCGAGGCTGTGCTGCGCGGCAAGGGGATGGGTCCCCAAGACGGGGTCAGGGGCGCGGAGCGTCTCTCGAGCAGCATCAAACTCATCTGGGCCGTGGCTTGCAACGCCCTCATCAACCAGCACGCCAACATCAACCGCACGGCCCGCATCCTCAAGGACCAAAAGCTGGTCGAGTTCCTCATCGTCCAGGACAATTTCTTGACCCCCACCGGACGTTTCGCTGATATCATCCTGCCGGCCTGCACCCAGTTCGAAACTTGGGGCCTGGAAGACGGCTGGAAGTATGGGGACGAAGTCATCCTTATGCCCAAAATCGTCGAGCCGCTGCCGCAAACAAAAAGCGACTTCCGCATCTGCGCCGAGGTGGCGGAGAGGCTGGGGCTGGGACAGGCCTACACCGACGGGCGGGATGAACGCGGCTGGGTGGAATGGGCCCTGGACCGATACCGAGAGACTCGCTTCCCCGGCCTGCCGACCCTGGACAAGATGCTGGAGTCCAACCTGGGCGCTTATTCGCAACCCGTGACCAAGCCGGCCGTGGCCTTCGCCGACTTCCGCGCCGACCCGAAGAGACACCCGCTGCCCACGCCCTCGGGCAAGGTCGAGATCTTTTCCAAAAAACTTTTCGACCTCAACCGGCCGGACGACATCCCGGCCGTGCCCAAATACATCCAGGAATGGGAAAGCCCTTTCGGGCCGGAAGCCCGGAAATTCCCCCTACAGCTCATCGGCCACCACTACCTGTCCCGGGTCCATTCCACCCTGGAAAATGTTGATTGGCTGGAGGAAGCCTTTCCTCAACGGCTGTTCATGAACCCGCTGGACGGCGGGTCGCGCGGCATCCAAAGCGGCGACCTGGTCAAGGTCTATAACGATCGCGGGTCGCTCCTCGTCCTCTGCCGCTTGACCCAGCGTATTTTGCCGGGCGTCGCGGCCCTGCCCCAGGGCGCCTGGTGGACGCCCGACGAGAAGGGAGTGGACCGGCGCGGGTCGGTCAACGTCCTGACCTCGGAGCGGTGGTCCCCCTACGCTTTCGGCAATACCCAGCATACCATCATGGTCCAGGTGGAGAAGGCCGAGAGAGGATAAAATGCCGGCCATAATCCACCAGTACGCCTTCTTCTTCGACGCCCGGCTATGCAGCGGCTGCAAGGCCTGCCAATTGGCCTGCAAGGACAAGCACAACCTCGGCCCGGGCGTGCTGTGGAGGCGGGTCTATGAGGTTTGCGGCGGGAGTTGGCGCAAGCAGGGCGAGGCCTGGATTCCGGCCGTTCGCGCTTACCACATCTCCCTGGCCTGCAACCATTGCCAGGAGCCCATCTGCGCCACCTCCTGTCCGACCCAGGCCATCTGGAAGCGGGCGGACGGCATCGTTTTCATCGAAAGCAACCTGTGCATCGGCTGCCGTTACTGCGAATGGGCCTGCCCCTACGGCGCCATACGCTTTGACGGCCGGACCCACCTGGCCAGCAAATGCCATTTCTGCTTCGACCTGCTGGGGGCCGGCCGGCCGCCGGCCTGCGTGGCCGTCTGTCCGGAACGGGCTTTGGATTTCGGAGACTTCGAAGAGCTCAAAAAAAAACACGCCGGCCTGGACCGCATCTTTCCCCTGCCCGACCCCTCCCCCGTTAAGCCGGCCTTAATCATCTGGCCCCACCGTGATTCCGCCTCGGCCGAGGCGGAGAAGGCCGAAGTGGCCAATTGGGAGGAGCTCTGAGTGGCCGGCCGGGAATGGCCGTTGGTCCTCTTCACCCTGCTCAGCCAGCTTGCGGTCGGCGCCTATCTGTTCCTCATCCTGCCCCTCTTTTTCAGCCGCCCGGTCAAACCCGAAGGCGGGGGCCGCGACCTTCGCCTGGCCCTGGTTTTGATCGTCCTGGGACTCTTGGCCGCGGCCGCCCTGGCCTCCTTCTTTCACCTGGGGAATCCCCGGAAGGCGCTCAAGGCCCTCAACAATCTTAAGCGCTCCTGGCTCAGCCGCGAGATCCTGTTCGAGTTGGCGACAGTGTTTTTGCTGGCGGCGCTGGCCCTGCTGTTGATATTGAAAGTTCGGGGCGCAGCCCTGGTCCAGGCCACGGGGCTGGCCGCCGGGTCTTCGGGCCTCCTGTTCCTGATCAGCATGGCCCGGCTTTACATGCTGCCCACGGTCAGGCCCTGGAACAATTTTTTTACGCCGGCCTCATTTTTATCCACGGCCTTCCTGCTTGGCGCTGTGACGGCGGCGGCCGCTGCGGCCTTTTTCCCGGAAATCCCCTTTCTTTCCGAACGGCTTCTCATCAGCTTGTCCATTGGGCTGGCGGCCATAAGCCTTGTCCTCACGGTTCTGACCGCCCCTCCCCTCGGCCTGTGGGGCACGCTGCCGACAGCCGGCCTCAAGCCTCCGAGCGACCCGTCGCTGGTTTCCTTCGCCGGCCGAATCGTTTTTCTCCTGGCCGGCGCCGTCCTGCTGGCCGTCCAGGCCAAAAAGGTTTCAGGCCCTCTTCCGCCGTCCGGCCGGGTTTCGGTCCTGGCGGCCTTCTGTCTTTTTTTTGCCGCCGAGACCATGGGGCGGTTCATTTTCTACGGTTTCTATCTTGGAAAGCGATAAGAGGGCTTGCTCAAAAGTATCGCCCTGGCCTGGAACATGGAAGCTCGGATATGTCCCCGGAGGCGGGCCATAGGATTTAGGCCCCGGCTATGGTATAGTCTGGCCAAGACGAGAAGAGGGATGTCATGAATAAAGGCGGTCCGGAAAAGCGGCTATTCGCCCGGTACCCGGTCAAGGGGGCGACGCTCCAATACCAGAAGGACCGAACCTGCCTGGTGGTGAACATCAGCCGGGGCGGCATCTGTTTCCTCAGCCAAGAGTCTCTGAAGGTCAGCAGCCTTATCACCATGAAGATCAGCTTCCCCGGACCACTGCCTTCCCTGACCTTGAAGGGCCAAGTGTGCTGGTGTTTGCCCGGCCTGGCCCACAGCGATGAATACCAGGTCGGCGTCCGGTTCCTTCCCTTCGAAAACAAGAAAGGCTCGAACCCCCCGCGTCTCCTGGAGAGGATCATCAAGCTGGAGACATAGAAAAAAAGCGCCGGCCGCGGCCTAAACCTAGCGCAAGGAAGCGGCCACTTCCCAGGCATTGTCCTCCACGGAGCTCAGTTCGCCGTTGACCACATACCATTGTCCGCCGACCCTGCGCAGCAGCTTGGTCACGGTCACTTCCTGGCGCTTGGTCATGGCCAGGATCAGGATGAGGGCCAGGAGGACACTGAGGATGACCGTCCAGACGATGGCCGAGGGGTAGCTTTCGATCCTGACCCGGGCGCTGACCAGGGCGTAATCGCCCAGGATCTTTTCCTGCCGGAGGGCGGAGACCACCATGCGCCGGTTCTGGCCGCCGCTCGGCCGGCAGATGCCCTTCCAGTATTGCTTGAACCCGGCCAGGTCCGAAAAGGTGAAGTCGCCGCCAAAGACCTTGACTGGGTCGATCGGCTGCCGCGTACGCGTCAGGCCGTCCTTGTCGCCGTCGAGCAGGCAAAAATAGCTATAGCCGAAGCGGCCGATGCGCAGCGAGCCCAGGAAGGCCTTCAAGCCCAAGAGGGGGGTGGTGCGCTTATCGGCCGCGGGCACCGACAAGTCGGCGATCAAGAACACGAGGAGGATGATCCCGAAGAGTATAGTGAAGGTGATGCCCAGGCCGAGCAACACCTCGCCGTCATCCGAATGATTAAAGGGCAGGACACCGCCCGCCACGGCCATCAGCAGAAATAACCCGGTGATCACGGCCATGACGATGGTGACCGTCCGGAGCTTGCCAAACTTTGGGGCGGGTTTCAGGGCCGATGCGCCGGCCAGCCCCTGGTCCGACGCTTTTCTGTCCTTCATCCGGAGCCGGTCGCGGACGGATTCGGCGTCAACGCCCTCAGGCAGGTCTTGCTTGCAGTACTTGCATCGCCGCGCGACCTTAAGAATCGTCTCCGCGCAAAAAGGGCACTTTTTGGTGGCGCCTTGGCCGACAGCCTCCGGGGAAGCAGCAGGCGCCGTCCTCAGGCCGGCGGCCTGGACCCGGTTGCCGCAGGATGTGCAAAACACATTTTTGCCCCTGAGGTCATCGGGTATTTCCATCTTTTTGGCGCAGTTCGGGCACTGGATCTGCATCGGGTTCGCCCTCCTTTCATAACTGGATTAAAATACCATCGTTTGAAGGAAACTATTATCACAAACTTCTTCCGGTCTTCAACGATTTTAGAAATATCCGGTAATCCCGGAGGGTGTTGAGGTTTTTGAGCCGGGCGGAACAGATTGTCTGTCCTTGCGTTTTATCCTAATATAAAGAAGGACCAATGAGTATTGCGGTCGTGGAGAAGGGGGGGGATGTC
>Ga0315268_10008306_pt1 | contig 10870 bp, 6 predicted proteins | sample C1_top_MG_FD_204535 | JGI IMG/M metagenome (GOLD analysis project Ga0315268, IMG submission 204535) | Sediment microbial communities from Yellowstone Lake, YNP, Wyoming, USA - C1_top | ecosystem: Environmental > Aquatic > Freshwater > Lake > Sediment | place: USA: Wyoming | collected 2017-08-01 | reverse complement strand
TGAGCTTTACAAAGGACACAAGGCTTTGCTTTTGAAGGCTTTTGAGGTTGGCAAGCGAGTTCTGATAGGCTTAAGTTCTGACGAATTCGCGAGACGAATAGAAAAACGCCATGAAATTGCGCCTTACGGACAAAGGCTGGAAGACCTGAAAGTCTTTCTGCAGGAACATGGTTTGCTGACAAGAGCAGAAATCCTAGTCTTAAACGACCCCTATGGAGTGACCCTTCGCAAGGGCTGTATCCAAGGATTGATAGTCAGCAGAGAAACCGAACTTGTTGCCCGAGAGATCAACGAAAAGAGAAAGGCAATGAAACTTGATCCACTCCAAATAACAGTCATTGACATGATTCCTTCTGAAAATCACACGCCAATCTGCACCACTCGAATTCGCCGAGGAGAAATGGATCGAGAAGGCCGCATAATCAAGTAGAAGGAAACCCGTTTAAACATCGTTTCACCATGCTTACAGAGGAAATGGTGTCACTTTGCAGAGGACAGGCGTGGCAAGGCTCCCACTCCATTATGGCAAGGCGCCTGCATGGCTAACCGTTCGAATGGAAAAGCTGGCCAAAGAAATAGTGGCAATCATCGTTGATGAATATGGTACTGATGATTTTCTGAGGCGCATTTCTGATCCCTTTTGGTTTCAGGCATTTGGCTGTGTTCTAGGATATGATTGGCATTCCTCAGGCGTTACCACTGTCGTTACAGGAGTCTTAAAACAAGCCTTAAGCCCCGAACACCATGGCATTGCAGTCTGTGGAGGCAAGGGCAGAGCCTCAAGACAGACGCCTCTGGAAATTGGGGATGTTGGCGAGAAGATCGGCTTTTCAAGCAGCAAGATTCAGGCTCTGCAATATGCGAGTAAGATGAGTGCCAAAGTCGACAACACCGCAATTCAAGCAGGTTATTCGCTCTATCATCACGCGTTCATTGTTGCCGAAAATGGAGAATGGGCAGTCGTGCAGCAGGGCATGTGCCCTCAAGACCGCACAGCAAGACGCTATCACTGGCATTCGGAAAATGCCAAGAGTTTTATCATTGAACCACACAACGCCATAGTCGGCGACGCCAAACGTGACAGAGCCTTGAACATGACTGCTAAAGAGAGTGAAGGATGCAGAAGAGTCTCAACAGATTTGGCAAAAGAACCGCCTGAAAGAATCATGCGATTAGTGATCCCGACTAGATCCAAGCTTCAAAAGTCACTCGGCGAATGGCTTCCAAAATCCTCACAGGCAGTCAACAAGCAGGGATTAGCTGACGTGCTTTCCATGCCGCGAACCATAAATTGGAAAGCATTGCGCAAAGTCTACGAGTTTCAGCCTGGCAACTATGAAGAACTACTGGCTTTCAAGGGCGTGGGTCCAGCCACGGTAAGAGGTTTAGCTCTGATTGCGGAGCTTATCTATGGCGAAAAAGCAAGTTGGAAAGACCCTGTCAAATATTCATTCGCCTACGGAGGAAAAGACGGCGTTCCATACCCAGTTGATCGCAAAGCCATGGACGAATCAATCAAAATGCTCCAACAAGCAATCGAAGAAAGCAGAATAGGCAGCACTGACAAGATGCATTCTCTGCAGCGACTCAGAGGATTTGTGCCCGAAAACATGAATCACTAAACGACAACTCACATCAGCCTATATATAGGGTGAATTGGAATTTTCTTCAACACAAGGCTTCAGAACATTCACAATCGCAGGAGACTAGGGCATGGTATTCAATCCGAAACCGCCAAAACATGCCCAATGCTTCCTCAGTAGCCTTTTCAACTCATCAATCGTCTTCTCAACAGTTCTACGACAATGCAGCAGCTCTTTTGGCGCTTCATAAGGATCGTCGACGTTAATTTTGTCCAAACCAGCGATTCCAGCAGCAAGCGCATACCAACATAGCGGCAAAACCTTAGGATTGTACCCACTGCCAATAAATGAGACAAATCTTCCATCGCAAACCCTGTCTGCGGTTTCCCTAACAAGTTGAGACAGATGGAAGAATCCGTTGATTGTCAGACCCAAGTCGCCGAGTGAATCAGCAAAATGCGGGTCACTTCCACCATTTGTTATCACAATATCAGGCTTAAACTCCTCGGCTAAAGGAACAAAAACCTCGTTCAAAGCCCAAAGGTAAGTCTCATCGCTTGCGCCAGCAGGCAAAGGGACGTTTACGTTAAAACCCTCACCTTCTCCTTCACCAATTTGCCAGACAAATCCAGTTCCAGGATAAAGTGTGCGTGGGTCCTGATGCAAAGAGATGAACAGCACGTTCGGATCATGATAGTAAATGTCGCTTGTGCCATTTCCAGCGTGCAAGTCATGATCTAAAATCAGAAATCGTCGAGCACCATACATAGCTCTCAGATACTCAATTAGAACCGCAATGTCATTGAACAAACAGAAGCCACCGCCATAATTCCTGCCTGCGTGATGATAACCGCCACCCAAAGAAATTCCACGTTTAGCCTTGTCGCCGAAAACCATCTTTCCGCACCCAATTGCGCCGCCAACAATGAGCAAAGCTGCCTCGAGAATCTTCGGGGAAACTGGCGTTTCGGAATCGTAAGATCTGCTTTCTTTGGCTAAACGAAAGATCAAGTCAACGTAACTAGCATCATGAACTCTCAGCAAATCATCCTTTGACGCTGCTTGAGGGGAAAAAAGAGCAATATCCTCACGGTTCATAAGCCCTTGTTGTTCAAAGAATTTCATTGCGTTTTCAAACCTGTCTCCTCTGAACGGGTGACCTTCGCCCAAGTCATACTGCTTATACTTTTCATGAAAGGCTATGATTGTCCTCTCCAACAGCTAAAACGCCTCACAAAACCGAAATAACACTCTTCGAGTATAAACTCTGCGCCAAAACTTCAGGACAAGAAAAAAGAGGAAGGAAAGCTACTGTTGTGCTTCCTGCGTTTCTTCAACCTTCTCGGCTTCATTTGGCACTGTTTCGTTCGAGACTTGCAGCGTTTCCTGCTGTCCTTCCTGCTGCGGCGCTGAAGTCTCAGACTGATTAACCTGCACAAACTCCACTGTAGGTTCAGCATGCTTCTCTTCCGTAACCTCGACAGCAATCCGTGGTGATTCGCGCTCTGGCAATGTGAGGTTTCCTTTCAAAAGTTGGTCAGAAGCCTCTTTGATGGAGTCAAGTTCTCGCCTTGCAGTCTCAAGTCCAACGGACAGCACATCAATCTCCCGTTGATAGGTTTCTTCATCCACTTCGCCAGTAACGTGCTGTAGCTCAAAGTTTGCCAGCAGAATCTCCAATGTTTTGACTTGGTCAGCTAGTTCTCCCATTCTTGTGTCCATTTTCTCTTGTAGGAATTGCTGTTGCTTTTCGATTTCAACGATGGCTTGAGATATTTCTTTGTCAAACAATTCGTGAGTGGACTGTGAAATTCTGCCCTCAGAGAGCAAATTGTCCAAAGCATGCTTCTTTTTGCCAGCCGTCTCGTATTCTTCGCTCAATCTCCGAAAAGACTGTCTCCACGAAAGCAATTTTCGCACCGTTCAACCATTTTCCCTGAAAGGGCAAAATAACGTTTGCTAACATGCTAATATATTCCAGCATATTAAAATGAGCTAAATTGACTATTCGACTGGAAGAACAAACTTTAAAAACACAACAATCAGCATGCTTTCTATAGCACCGAACAGTGCAATTTATCCAAACCACCTGCAAAGGTGTCAGCCAAGTGCAATGCGCTTTTACGGGAACCGCTCAATGCTACATGCTTAGACTTTTAGGCGTCTGTTTCTACATCGAATTCGGAATTTGAATAAAGCTTAAATATATAGTTCCGACTAAGCAAGTCGAAATGAGGATTAACATGACGGCGCTCACAGTCATTGTCAGTGGTGGCAAACTCGAAGGAAAAATTCTCAAAAAAATGCACGAACGAATCATCAAAAACTTCATGGACATAATAATCTTGGCTGAATTGAAAGACGGACCATTAAGCGGCTACGACGTAATCTCCTTGATCCACAACAGATTCCACCTCCTTGTCAGCTCAGGCACAGTATACTCGCTCCTGTACTCTCTGGAAAGAAACGGCTTGATCGAAGGAACATGGAACGAAAGGAAAAGAGTCTACAAACTCACTGAAAAAGGCATCAAGACAATAGAAACCGTCATGGGCGCAAACGACAAACTCAAAAGCTTCGTAACAAGCCTGCTAAAGGTACAGGCCACCGTCTAACTTTTTTCCCCAAACAAGCCCAACACAACAGAAATACTAAAATGCACCTTCCTAAGTCTTAAGAGCGAACGGTAAAGCCCAAAAGGGCCCGTAGCTCAGTCAGGATTAGAGCACCGGGCTTTTAAGCATATAGCATTGCGCTTTGCATGGAAACCCGGGGGTCCCGGGTTCAATTCCCGGCGGGCCCGCCATATTGTCTTTTGTTTTGGTGTACAGTGTGCTTTGACATGTTTATTTAAAATTCGTGATTGCGTCTGCTCTGGGAGGCGTCAAGTGTAGTAATATTCATGATTACGGAATATTTGTTAAAGTATGCAGCACTCAATTTAAGGTTGATAGCGATGAAGCTAAGGCTCGAACAACTAGCCACCATGCTAGCAGTAACAATGCTTCTGGTCAATTCGACAGCGATAAGCATCAGAACAGTTTTTTCCAATGGTCCTGCGGGCTGCACCATTGATGTGTTTACGCAGAGGGAGCCCTACTCGGGAAAGGGCTTGGACATGCCAAGCGATGCATTCGGACCAGAAGAAATTCTGATTCTGTACGCGTTAGTATCACAGATGGGATGGCCTCTTGAGAATTATCTGGTTGCTTTTCACGTCTTTTTACCCAGTAACGCTTCTTTCAGCCTTACGGCAAGGACTAATTCAAGTGGGATTGCATCAATCAACTTCACGATAAACACACCTCCTGTAAACTTCAATGAGAGTGACATTTTTGGCTATTGGCATGTACTGGCTGACGTGATGATTGACAATAGTCATCTGGAGGACTCTTTGGTTTTCCGAGTAGATTGGATCGTGAAAGTGCTTTCTGTGAGAACAATTGACGGAAATCTCACTTACCAGACCAACTTTGGAAAAGGTGGCGATTTAGGGTTGGAGATCACGTTACGCAGTATAGCAATGACCATGAGGAACGCGACAATCGCAATAGTCGTTTACGACGTGTTGAATGTGCCAGTTACTTATACTGAAATCGTCGACTTCGATGTGCCGCCGAACGAAAGGTTAGTCAAGTTCTTCTGCAAATTGCAGATCCCAAGTTGGGCCTACACAGGCAATTCAACAGTCTATGTTTCGGCACTAAGAGCACCAGCCAGCGAAGGAGGGCTACCTTTTTGTCCACCTGTGTCAGCGAGCTTCGTAATCAAATCTATTGGCCAGTTAACACTAGCCTTCCACGATGCCGCAGTGCTGGCTGTCACTCCTTCAGCCACTTCTGTTGAATTGGGTCAACCTTTGGGAGTTAATGTCACAGTAAGAAACGAAGGGACAGAGGTTGAAAACTTCAACGTATACACGTATTTTGGAGATGCGCTGCTCGGCGTTTCTGATGTTGTGTCCCTTGCGTCATACGCAGAACTGGTGTTCAACTTCACTGTTGATACTTCTTCTTTTTCTCTGGGAAATTACACTGTGTCTGCTGTCATACCGCCCATCGCTAATGAGGCTGATCTTGCAGACAACACGCTAACAGGGGATATTGTTGAAATTGAACCTATGCAGCCAATTATTGTGCATGATATTACGATCATCAATGTGACTGTGTCAAGTTCAATCGTTTATAGTGGTGATGAGATCGAGATCGACGTGTATATTGTTAACAAGGGAACAGAAACCGAAAGCTTCAATGTGAGTGCTTTCTATGATTCGAAACAGATCAATACATTGCCTGTCAACGGTCTCCTGCCTCAGAATGTGATGATGGTGCCTTTTCTCTGGAACACAAGCTTCGTTGGTGCAGGTTTCTATCAAATCGGGGCTTCAGCCCCGCTGAATGGCGATGTGAATCCTTCAGACAATGTATTCGTTGATGGCATGATCGAAGTCAAATCCAAACCGCCTCCACCCTTAACTCACGACGTCGCTGTCTTGAGTTTGACTCCTTCTGCAGGTTCAGTGAATGCTGGCACGATCGTTAACATTTACGTCGTCGTTACGAATTTCGGCAATTACACGGAATCGTTCGACGTTACAGCCTACTATGATTTCCAAGTTGTTGGGACGTTGCTTGTTGAAAATCTGTTTCCTGATGAGAACAGGTTGCTGGATTTCGTTTGGAACACTACAGGCATACCAGAAGGAAACTATACTTTTAAGGCCGTGGCAAGCACTGTTCTAGGCGAACAGAACACGGGGAACAATAGGTTTGTCGATGGTATTGTGGAGATAACGGTTTCGCAAATGGCGCCTAAGATACATGACGTCGCTATCTTGAGTGTTGTTCCTTCTCCAACTTCCGTGTACGTTGGCGACCCAGTGAACATTGAGGTTCGCGTGAAGAATCTTGGCAATTATACTGAATTCTTCAATGTAACGGTCTTCTTTGATTCGCACATTGTTGGAACAGTGCTTGTTGGCAGCCTGCTACCGAGTGAAGATAAACTACTGATTTTCGGCTGGGATACACAAGGCGTCCCTGTAGGAACTTATACTTTGAAAGCGAATCTTACTGATGAGAGCGATGAGAATACAGCAAACAATTATTTCATTGACGGGACTGTTGAGGTCAAGACGGGTCCACCGCCGCCTCCACCAATTCATGATGTTGCTGTCGTGAGCGTGATTCCTGAGGCCACTTTCGTAACTGTAGGAGACACCTTCAACATCAATGTCACCGTGAAGAATAATGGAACCGAAACTGAGTCATTCAGCGTCTTCCTTTACTACAATGGCACGGAGAACAAGGTTGCGCCTTCGATTTCCGTCACGAATCTGGCAGCTGGAACCGAAACTACTGTGATTTTCAGCTGGAACACAAGTAGTTTCGTCCCTAATAATTATACATTGGTTGGTTATGCGCAGCCCGTTCAAGACGAAGTAAACACTGCTGACAACGCATTGACTGACGGCACAGTGAAGCTTGTACCGTCTACGAGAGGAACATTCACTTTCGACCTATTCTGGCTCTGGCTACTAATAATACTGCTTTTGTTGCTGTTGATAATCCTCATAATATTCATGCTTTATCGCAGACGAAAGAAAAGCAAGAAGAACCAAGGCGATCAAACATTCATGTCAGGCTGGATCGCATGGTACTATCGCCACGACTTACAGGACAAGCGTCACAAAACCTGATGAATGACTGCATGTTTTTTGGATAAAAAGAAAGATGACGGAAGCCTTCTCCTTTCCCCTTTTCGGCTACGACACATATACGTGAACATTTTATTAAACGCTTGTTGCTCTGGCAAGTATATGTCGCCTTTCAAAATATGCATCGTTTCAAGGTCATTCTGTCTCAGAAATCTCCTTTTTAACCGACCAATGAGGAGTTGTTCTTGATTGAGTATGTTTGAAGAATTAGCCTCAGACGCTGTGCGACTGCTCATAGTGCTATTCTGGGTTACCTTGGCCATCGTAGTGATTGGCGGGGCTCTGTGGGTTCGTTCTTACAAAAAATCCAACCAGTAAAGAGTTTTCAAGCATTTTCCTTCGTCCAACCTGTTGCCCGAAGCATTACGAAACACATAAATCCCGTGTGCCTATCTTAGGATTTCCGTTCGGGCGGTAGCTCAGCCTGGTAGAGCTTCCGAGCTTGCTAGCACTGACTTGCAGGCGGAGATGCTGTAGATATCCACCCACGGTGGGAGTCACTTCAGCCTATCAGGCGTACAAGCAGAAACCGGACTGTCGCAGGTCCAAATCCTGCCCGCCCGACCAAGCCACATCTAATGAAACAATCCAGACAAATGTTTGTTTTCGACAGAGTGCTTCATTATCAACTTGTTTGAATCTTCGCGCTATCGAAATGGATATAAGAATTACGCTTTCTCCTATCAACAGTTGGTTTGCTTTTAAGAAGTCTGACCAGCACAATATGCAAAGACTCTACCAATCGTTGAACCGGCAAGGAGGAGAATGCATGCAAGAATCAAAAGCAAAACAGTCAGAAATGAGCACAGAAGAACTTCTAACCCTGCCCATTGATGATGTTCTTGCACTTTTTCACACTTCACAGTCGGGACTCACTTCGGAAGAAGCTCGCAAACGCATCGAAGTCTACGGGTACAATGAACTAGCCAAGAGAAAACGACGAACCGCTGCAGTGGAATTTCTTTACCATCTTAGAAACCCATTAATCGCAATACTGCTCCTTGCCAGCATAATCGCAGGTTTCGTAGGCGAAATAGTAGATGCCGCCATAATATTCTTCATAATTCTCCTAAGTGTCTTTCTCGACGTCTATCAGGAATCCAAGGCTCAAAAAGCCGCGGACTTGCTGAGAGAGAAAGTAACAACCACAGCGACCGTGCTCCGAGACGGCGCCAAAAAGGAAGTGAAACTCTCCGAAATCGTTCCAGGCGACATAGCATACCTGTCCGCTGGAGACATTGCACCAGCCGACGCAAGAATCGTGACCGCAAAAGACCTGTTTATGAACCAGTCAGCCTTAACGGGCGAGTCGTTTCCAGTGGAGAAAACTCCAATGCCAGTGGCATCCAAGAATGCGGAAATGAGCGAGTGGAATGATTATCTTTTCATGGGCACCTCGGTTGTGAGCGGATCTGCCACAGCCTTAATCGTCAAAACCGGAAGCTCAAGCGAGTACGGAAAGATTGCAGCAGAGCTAGCCGCGAAAGAGCCTGAAACAGAATTTGAAAGGGGACTTCACAGATTCGGCTATCTGATAATGGAAACCACGCTTCTCCTTGTGCTCTTTGTTTTCTTCATCAATGCACTCTTCAAGCGAGGCATCTTAGAGTCACTTCTTTTTGCCGTAGCTCTTGCAGTAGGTTTAACGCCTGAGCTCCTGCCCATGATCATGTCGGTGAACTTTTCGAAGGGAGCCATGGCAATGTCCAGAAAAGGAGTCATCGTCAAACATTTGCCAGCGATCCAAGACTTCGGCAGCATTGACGTTCTGTGCACAGACAAAACTGGCACACTGACTAAGAACAAAATAACTCTCGTGCTTCATGTGGATGTTGACGGAAAAGAGGACCAAAAAGTGTTGCTGTATTCGTACTTGAATAGCTACTATGAAACTGGACTGAAAAGCCCGCTGGACGAAGCCATACTGCAGTTCAGAAACATCAACATTGAAGGCTACGAGAAAGCAGATGAGGTTCCATTTGATTTTGTGAGGAGACGCGTTTCAATCGTAGTCGAGCGCGAGAAACAACGGTTTTTCATCACTAAGGGTGCTCCCGAGGAAGTCGCCAAAATCTGCGCCTATTACGAAGAACCAAATAGAATTCTCGACATGACTAGCGCTTTTCAAAAGAAGATGGAACAAAGGTACTATGACCTAAGCTCTGAAGGATTTAGAGTTCTGGGCGTTGCGTACAAGAAGGTCAAGCAGGACAAGCCAGTCTACTCTGTGAATGATGAAACTGACATGGTGTTTCTGGGTTTCGTGGCGTTCGTTGACCCACCCAAGGAGTCGGCAAAAGAATCTCTGCAATCGCTGAGCCAGGCAGGTATAGAGTTGAAAATTCTCACTGGCGACAACGAATTAGTTACAAGGAAAACATGCGAACATTTGGGTTTCAAAATCAAAGGCATCGTGATTGGCAGCGACCTCGCCACGATTCCAAACGATGCGTTGGCAAGAGTGGTTGAGAAAACCAACGTTTTCGCGCGAGTCACTCCTGTTCAGAAAGACAGAATAATAAGCCTGCTGAAGGCTAACGGACACGTCGTTGGCTTTCTCGGCGACGGCATCAATGATGCTCCTTCCTTGAAAACGGCGGATGTGGGCATTTCTGTTGATAATGCCGTGGACGTGGCTAAAGAATCTGCTGACATCATTCTTTTGCAGAAGAGTCTGAGTGTGCTTAATGACGGTGTCTTAGAGGGCAGAAAGACTTTTGGCAATACAATGAAGTACATTATGATGGGGACAAGCTCGAATTTTGGTAACATGTTCAGCGTGGCTCTGGCTTCTCTGTTTCTGCCTTTCCTGCCAATGCTTCCCATTCAGATTCTGTTAAACAATCTGCTTTATGACGTGTCTGAGTCAACCATACCCACAGACAATGTTGACGCGGAATATGTGCAGAAGCCAAGAAGATGGAATGTGTCGTTCATAAGGAGATATATGATATTTCTTGGACCGATCAGTTCAATGTTTGACTTCTTAACATTCTCGATCATGCTGCTTGCGTTCAATGCCACTGAGCCGTTATTCCAAACTGCTTGGTTCATAGAATCCTTATGCACTCAAACATTGGTTGTCTTCGTCATAAGAACTAGGAAAACGCCTTTCTACAAGAGCAAGCCAAGCAAGCTTCTTCTTCTCAGCAGCTTAACTACAGTTGGCTTTGCCTTGATAGCACCGTTTATCCCTGGTTTTAATGAAATACTCGTGTTTGTTCCTCCTTCTTACGCGTTTTACGCTGTTCTAGCGGGACTAATCGGGGCTTATTTGTTGCTGGTTGAGATTGTGAAGAGATGGTTCTACAAACGCTACGGGTGAATGGCGAAAGCCAGACTAAAAAAGGCTGAGAATTGCCTGTGTTAGAAACTCTCAAATAGTCTATGTCAGCATTTTCTGGTTGGGCATGAAGGCTTATGGTGAAGAGGAATACTTTACCCTGCGGATGCATTTACGAAGATGATGGTTTCATGGTCGTGCGTGTTCACGAATGCGAATACCATAAGCAGTTACGAACGAGAAAGCGACCTTATCGTCCTAAAGCTGAATGCGTGAGACCCTGATTGA
>Ga0315268_10008305_pt1 | contig 10870 bp, 11 predicted proteins | sample C1_top_MG_FD_204535 | JGI IMG/M metagenome (GOLD analysis project Ga0315268, IMG submission 204535) | Sediment microbial communities from Yellowstone Lake, YNP, Wyoming, USA - C1_top | ecosystem: Environmental > Aquatic > Freshwater > Lake > Sediment | place: USA: Wyoming | collected 2017-08-01 | reverse complement strand
GCTGCCGCAGTGTGCCGCATTGAGCTTGTTGTTCATAAAGTTTCTCGCAGAGCTGAAGCCAGCGCAAACCCCATTGTAACTGAGACTCTCAGCGCGAAAAGGTTACAAATATTTAGAACTGGTAGCTGACCGTGCATGCGCCGTAGTTGGAGTAATCTTTCTGGCCTTTGAATTCCCGCCCCCAGAACACGTAGGTAAACGCGGCGGTGAACTGCTGGACGGACACGGCCATGCCCACTTCCGCCGCCGGCACAAACCAGTCCTTGTCCACGCTGGGGCTGTCCTGCCAAGTGTTGCCGTCCAGCGTGATGTTGCGCGCGACCAGGTTGATATTGCCGCCGCCGAAGAAATAGACCCCCCACTTCGGGGCTTGGGCATCGGCCGACGGGCGTGGCGCCGGCAGGTGGACCATGCCGCGCATCAAGGTTGTGCCAAAATCATCGGGGATGTTGTAGCCGCAGCGGAATTGACCGCCGAGTTGCGCTTGCGTCAGCACGTTGCCGAGCATGACATTGCCCACGGGCAACGCCTCAACGGCCGGGCCGTGCGCCGCGCCCAGCAGCCGGTATTTGCGGCGCTGTTCGTACACCAGGTTGAAAATCGGTTCGTTGTGCAGTTGATGACTCCAGCCCTGCGGCAGCGTGTCGCCAACCCAGCGATGCACCTGCTTTTGCGTCTCCTCGGCCAACGACCACGGCCCGACCACGCCGGTGATGAACTTTAATCCGTGATAGGTGTTGTCTCGCTCCACGTGCAATGATAACGCCGTGTACAGCAGCCCGGCATACGGGCGGTCGTTCGGGTCAGGAATGGCGCGAGTGGTGTCGGCTGGCGTGACCATGATCTGTCCCAGTTCATAGCCCACGGTGCGGCGTCCTTGTCCCCACGGCAGCCAATCGGCGAATGGATCAAGCCAATTGCGGCCGGTGTAGGCCAGCGACAACGAAGCGCCATCGGTGTAAAACCGGTCCGTGCCGCCAAACGTGTCGTTCTCCCAACGTGCCGACACCGACCACGGCCACGGTTCGGCCCCGGCGGTCGCGGCCGGGGCGATGGCGTTGGTCGCGTCCGCCGCATGCACCGCGGCCGCCACCATCGGCAGAATGCCCATCAAACTGGCGCTGAACAGTTTCATCGGAAGCTTCTTTCTCGCGCATCCGTGTCGTCCCCGGTATCGGCGGGAGGCCGAGCCTGGCGTGACGACGTGGCGGGACGTGGGAATTCGTATTGCGGTGCTGATCATGGGTCTAGCATAGCATGTCTTGCGCGGTGGCGGCGCGGTTGGAAAAAACTGTTCATCCTCTTTCATTCTTTTGGGTTTCGGCATGGGCGATCATTTTCTGGTGTTCTTTCATCAGGCACTTGTTCATCACGACCGACAGACCGGCGGCGCGGGCGCGCTCGGCGGCGGCGTTGTGCACGATGCCTTCCTGCATCCAGATGACGCGTGCGCGCCGGGCAATGGCCGCCTCCACAATTTTAGGAACGGCTTCCGGTGGGCGGAAAATATCCACGATGTCCACCACCTCAGGCAGTTCGCGCAAGCTCGGATACGCTTTTTGGCAGAGCACTCCGCCGATGTTCGGATTGACTGGGATCACCCGGTAGCCGTGCGCTTTGAGGTAGGCGGCCACGCGATAGCTCGCGCGTTCGGGTTTGTCCGAAAGCCCGACCACCGCCACCGTCCGTGCCGTCGTGAGGATGCGCCGCACCTCGTCAGTTGTTGCATTTTCTCGCGGAACTTCGCAGCGTTCAGTCATGGGCGTTGTCCTCCTGGCTGGTCGGCGAAACTGCCGCCGAGGGATTTGATCAGGGCAATGGCGGCGACGGCTTGCTGGCCGCGCAGGCGGACGACGGCGCGCTCGCGTTCCAATGCCGCCGTCTGTGCGATGGCGACCGGCAGGTAGGTGACGAGGCCGGACTGATACCGGTTCTGGGAGATTTCAAATTGTTTGCGGGCCGACTGCCAGGCGGCGCGCTCCCGTTCCAGTTGCTCGGCCAACAACCGTTGCGCGGCCAAATTGTCTTCGACTTCCGCAAACGCGGTCAGCACGGTCTGCCGGTAACGAGCGACGGTTTCCTCGTAGCCGGCGCGGGCGCTGCGGAGGTTGGCGTTGCGCTGGCCGCCCTCGAACAACGGCAACGTCAGCGACGGGCCGACCGCCCAGAACCGGCTCGGCCAATTGAACAATGTCCCCGCGTCAATGCTTTGCAGGCCGGCCAAGCCGTTGAAACGGACGGTCGGGAAAAAGGCGGCTTTGGCCACGCCGATGCTGGCGTTGGCGGCGGCCATGCGGCGTTCGGCGGCGGCAATGTCGGGACGGCGTTCGAGCAACGCGGACGGCAACTCGGCCGGGATCAACGGCGGCTCGCGGTCGAGTGGCTGCTCCGCGAGTTTGAACAACGTCGCCGGTTGCCCCACCAGCACGGCCAGCGCGTGCTCGAACTTTGCACGCGTCAACGTGAGCGCCGGCAGTTGCGCCTCGGCGGTTTGCAACACGGTTTCGGCTTGCGCCACGTCGAGATCAGAAACGAGGCCGCCTGCCCGGCGGTTGCGGGTCAGTTCCAGAGATTTCCGGTAAGCGACGACACTGACAATCAACGCGGCTTTCTCGGTGTCGAGCGCGCGGAGCGTGAAATAATTGGCGGCCACTTCGGCGGCGATGGCGAGGCGCACGGCTTCGAGATCGTCGGCGGCGGCTTGTTGTGTGGCGCGGGTGGATTCGAGTTGCCGGCGGACCCGGCCCCAGAGATCGAGTTCGTAACTGAGATCAAACGGGATGGCAAAGTTGTTGTAGGTGTACGCCTTGCCGGCAGCTTCGCCGGTGCTGTTGAGGGGACGATTTTCGGAATCGCGTTGCCGGGTCGCGATCCCGCCGACGCCGATGCGCGGGAACAGTCCGCTGCGGGCCACATCGGCGGTGGCGCGCGCCTGCTCGAATCGGGCGGCGGCGGCGCGGAGCGATTGATTGGCGGTGGCGGCTTGTTGTTCGAGCCGGTTTAGCTCTGCGTCACCGAAGATTTCCCACCACGCGCCTTTCGGCACGTCGGCGGCGGGTGCGGCGATTTTCCAGTCGTTGGTCGCGCCGGCATACGTGGCCGGCATTGGTTCAACCGCGACCGGTCGCTTGTAATCCGGCCCGACGGCGCAGCCGGCCAGCAACAGCAACAAAATGTATCGTACCGAATTCATTTTGATTTGGCGGTTTCGGAGACGCGCACCGCTGCGCCGTCGGCGAGCGAATCGGAGGGGTTGAGAATGACGCGGTCGGTGACGGCAACGCCGCTGAGGATTTCGACGGTCGAACCGAAGTCGCGTCCGAGTTTGACGGAGCGCAACGCCACTTTGCCGTCCGGTTGGACCACGCCGACTTGCGGGCCTTCGGCGCGGAACAACAGGGCGTTGCCGGGCACGGTCAGGATTTTCGCGAGCGGCGCGCCGGTCAGGCGGACTTGGGCGAAGCTGCCGGCAAGGATTTCGCTGCGGGTGTTGTCCACTTCCATCTCGGTCAGCAATGTGCGCGAATCGGCGGAGATCGCGCCGGCGGTTTGCGTCACTTGGGCGGTGAACACCCGGTCGGGTCGCTCGGCAATCAGCAGTTCGGCGGTCTGGCCGGGGGCGATGGACGGCGACAGGCTTTGCGGGACGCGGACGAAGACGCGGAGTTTGTCAATTTGCGCCAAGCGGAACAGTTCCTTGCCGCCAGTGGCGGCGATCAGATCGCCCACGTCGGTGTTGCGCAGCGTGATCGTGCCGGCAAACGGCGCGGTGACCCGGCTAAACGATTGCAACTCTTCCAAGCGGCGGACTTCGGCGCGGGCGCCGGCGACGCTGGCTGTTTTTAACGCGAGGTCGGCTTGTTTCTCGGCGTTCTCCTGTTCGCTGACGCTGGCCGATTTCACCAGTCCGGCGTAACGCTCGGCGGTGATTTTGGTCAGTGCGAGCGCGGCTTCAGCGTAGGCGAGATCGTGGCGAGTTTTCTCCAGTTGCTGGTCGAGTTCGGGTGTGTCAATTTCCGCGAGTAACTGACCGGCTTCGACCCGCGCGCCGAGGTCGACGAGCCAGCGTTTCAGGTAGCCGCTGGCGCGGGCGTAAATCGGCGCTTCGATCCACGGTTTGACTTCCGCCGGCAACGGCAGGCCCGACGCGGGTTTGCCGGTCGCGGGCGACACGACGGTGACGGTGGGCACAGACATGTCACGCGTCTCCATCGCCAGCGCTGTGCGTTGACGCAGGCGCGGCAACAGCCCGATCACGACGGCGATAACGATGACCACAACGGCGACGAGCGCGGCGCGGGAAAGTTTGGCCGGTGGCGGCGAAGCGGGTTGGGGAGTGGTGGAATTCATGACAAGCTCCTGTCGGTGTCCGGCCCGGCGGGCGGAATGGCCGCGTCGAGGTCTTCGGAAGTTTTCACGGCGGCGCGCCGGTGCAACAAAGTGAAGACTGCCGGCACGAAGAACAGCGTGGCGAACGTCGCCACGATCAAGCCGCCGATCACGGCGCGACCCAGCGGGGCATTTTGTTCGCCGCCTTCGCCGAAGCCGAGCGCCATCGGCAACATGCCGATGATCATCGCCAGCGCGGTCATCAATACCGGGCGCAGCCGGCCCGTGCCGGATTCCCACGCGGCGGTGAGCGCGTCCTTGCCGGCGTGTAGGTTGTTGCGGGCAAAGGTGACGACCAACACGGAGTTGGCGGTGGCTACGCCGAGGCTCATCATCGCGCCCATCAACGCCGGCACACTGACGGTGGTGAACGTCAGATACAATCCCCAGACCACCCCGGCCAGTGCGCCCGGCAGGGCGGTGATGATGATGAACGGATCGAGCCAGCTTTGGAAATTGACGACCAACAGCAGATAGACCAGCGCCATCGCCATCACCAGCCCGATGCCCAGCCCGATGAAGCTGGCGTTCATCGTTTGCGCCTGGCCGCGCAGGACGAGGAAACTGCCGCGCGGCAATTCTTTTCTCGCGGCGGCGAGCAACGGCTGGAGATCGCGCAGGACGCCGCCGAGGTCGCGCCCGTTGACGCCGGCCAGCACGTCAATGACCGGCATGACGTTGTAGTGACTGACAATGGGCGGGATGTTGGCGCGGCGCAGGTCGGCGAGGTTGGCGAGTAATTGCGAGTCGCCTTGCCCGGTGCGACTGGCGTTGGCCGGGATGGCGGCGATGGCCGACACCGAATCCATCGCCGGTTGCGGGACGGAAACATTGACGAGGTATTGGACGCCGTTTTTCGGATTGAGCCAATACATCGGCTGCACTTGGCTGCTGCCGCTGAGTCCGAGCAACATCGCGTTAGCCACGTCGCGCTCGGTCAGCCCCATGCCCGACGCTTTGGTGCGATCCACGGCGAACTCCAGCCGGGGCAGGTCGGCGGGTTGTTGGACGCGCACGTCGGCAATGCCGGGCACGCTCCGCATTTTCTCAGCCAGCCGGCCCGCGAGGGCGCGGTTCTGCGTCTGGTCGCGCCCGACAATCTGAATGTCGAATGGCGCGGGCAAACCGAAGTTGATGGTCTGGCTGACAATGTCGGCGGGCAGAAAATAGAACGTCACGCCGGGGAACTCGCGGTTCAGCCGGGCGCGTAGCCGGCGCACGTAATCTTTCGTCGGCCGGTGATCTTTTTGCAGCGAGACCAGAATGTCGGCGTCGCCGCTGCCGACCAGCCCGTTGTCAATGTAGGTCAGCGGAATGCCGCCGAAGGGAATCCCGATGTTGTCGAGGATGCCGGTCAGTTCGGTGGCCGGGATTTCTTGCCGGATTACGCTTTCAACTTGATCAGCCAGCTTGGCGGTTTCCTCGACGCGCGTGCCGCTGCGGGCGCGCAGGTGCAGCCGGAACTGGCCGGTATCCACAGCCGGAAAGAAATCCTGCCCCAACAACGGCAGCAACAACGCTGAGCCGAGGCAAAACAGCATGAATACCACCGCAAATGCCCGCCGATGCGCCAGCACCGCACCGAGCCAACGCCGGTAACCGTCGCGGAACCGGGCAAACCCGCGCTCGAACGCGCCTTGCACGGCAACGAATGGCCGGACCCACAACGAGACGGTGGCGGCGTCGGTCAGATGGCCGTGGTAGCCGCCGCCCCGGTAGAACCACATCACCAGCGTCGGCACGAGCGTGCGCGACAACACGTAGCTGGCCAGCATCGCAAACACGACCGCTTCAGCGAGCGGCACGAACAGGAACCGGGCCGCGCCGGTGAGGAAGAACATCGGGACAAACACGATGCAGATGCAGAGCGTGGCCACGAATGCCGGCAGGGCGATTTCCTGCGCGCCGTCCAGAATGGCTTGCACGGTCGGTTTGCCCATTGCCATGTGACGATGGACGTTTTCGATCTCGACCGTCGCGTCGTCCACGAGGATGCCGACCGACAACGCGAGGCCGCCGAGCGTCATCAGGTTGATCGTCTCGCCGAGCGCGTGGAGCACGGCAATCGAGGACAACACCGATAGCGGAATGGAAAGCGCGATGATCAACGTGCCGCGCCACGCGCCGAGAAACAAGAGCACCATCAACGCCGTCAGCGCGGCGGCGATCACGCCTTCCTTGAGCACGCCGTCAATGGCCGAGCGGACGAAGATGGATTGGTCGGCGAACTCCTGCGCCTTCAGTTCTGGCGGCAGGCCGCTCAACACGCGCGGCATCGCGGCCTTGATGCCGTTGACGATCTTCAGCGTCGAAGCCTCGCCGCTCTTGAGCACGGTCAGCAACACGCCGCGCACGCCGTTGAGGCGGACGATGTTTTGCTGCGGCTGATACCCGTCGTGGACCAGCGCCACGTCGCGCACGCGGATGACCGCGCCGTTGACGGTTTTGATGGGCATGTCGTTGAATTCGTCAATGCCGGCGGGGCTGCTGTTGAGCGCGATATTGAACTCGGTCGCGCCGATTTTGGCCGTGCCGCTGGGCAGGACGAGATTTTGGGCGTTGATGGCGTTGACGACATCGGTGGGCGCGAGGTTCTTGGATTTTAGCGCGGTCAGGTCGAGGTCCACCGCCACGACGCGCGGTTTGCCGCCGTAGGGATACGGCATCGAAGCGCCCGGCACGTTCATCAGACCGACGCGGACCTGGTTGAACGCCATGTCCTGCAATTCCGCCTCGGAGAATTTTGTGCTGGCGAAACTGTATTGGAGAATCGGGACGGTCGAGGCATTGTAGCGGATGATGATCGGCGGGTTGATGCCGGCGGGCATCTGGCGCAGGATCGCCGGCCCCGTGGCGGCCAGTTGCGCCACCGCGGCGTCCACCGATGCGCCCGGTTGGAGAAAGACTTTGATGACGCCGGCACCCTGATAGGCGGTGGACTCGACGTGCTCGATGTTGTCCACGACAACGCTGATCATGCGTTCGTGGACGTAAAGGATGCGCTGCTCGATTTCCTGGGCGTTCAGGCCACCGTAAATCCAGACGGCGCTGACGACCGGGATGTTGATGGGCGGGAAGATGTCGGTCGGCATCCGCAACAGCACAAACGGCGTCAGCAGCAACAGCAACAGCGCTGTCACCACAAACGTATAAGGCCGCCGCAGAGCTAATCGGACTATCCACATCGTTCGATTCCCGGTTCAACCCCTCACGGTTAGGCGAACGATTCGGCGGCCAACAAGGCCGACCAGCGCAACGGCTGTAAACACTAATGAGAATTTCTTCATGACTTGATCCGTTCTTCGTTTTTGGTGGGAACACTCCGTCAAAATATAGCGACTCCCAATGTGCCGAGGATATGGGGTGTAACCCTACCCATGGGCTGGCTGGTAAATGCGTTTATGGTTGGCTTGTTCATGGCGCGGTGTAAATCAGCCAGACGCCGCCGAGAATCACGAGCACGCCGCAGATGGACTTCAAGACAGCGACGCCCTTGGACTTTTCGTTCCAGTTCAGGAATCGTTGGACGACCTCAGTGAACGTGCCGGCCAGCACGATGACGGCGCAATGGCCGATGCCGTACGCCAGCAGTAGCGATGCACCGTAGAGCGGATTCGTCTTGGCCAGCTTGAACGTCACCGCCAGCATCGGCGCCATGTAGGCAAACGTGCAGGGGCCGAGCGCGATGCCGAACACCAAGCCCAAAACAAACGCCGCCAGCAACCCCTTGCGTTTCATGTTCACCTGACCGGGCCCGGACAACGGCAACGGAATCACCCCCAACAAATGCAGGCCGATGACGAAGAAGATCGCCGCCACGAAATAGTTCCCGTACCGGCCCACGTCGCCCAACATGCGCCCGGCCATCGCCGTAATCGCGCCAATCCCGGCAATCGTGATGAGGATGCCGACCGCGAACAGTGTGGCCGTCCAGAACGCCCGACGCACGGTGACCTGGCCCTGTTCGCTAATAAATCCGACGATGAGCGGAATACTGGCCAGATGACACGGGCTGAGCACGATGCTCAGAATGCCCCACACGAACGCCGCGCCCAGCGCAATCAGCGGCGCACCTTCGACGGCGTGGCTCAGGTTGGTGAAGAGTTGTTCCATGAACTATTCCTGGGGATTGACGCAGGGCGCATTGGTCGCTGGCTGCGGCGTTGCGTTCGTGGAGGAAACTGACGGCAGCACCGGCAGGGGACACGCACCGCTGGCGCATGGCGAACGCCGTTCTTCGCGAGCACTCCAACCAGCCACAATGGCGATGGCGGCCATGGCGATCCACACAATGCGACGATTAGGTTTCATGTTGCTTTACCTCACCCTGGTTGCTGGTTGGCTACGGCAATGGTGATATGAATGTCCTTGGGAAGCGCGAGTCCGGCGGCGACCTGCATGGCCTTGAACAGACCCACCGGCACGGCGCAGCCGGCACAACAGCCGGGCAGAGACGCGCGCACGGTCTCCAGCAGGCGACTGGTTGCCGCGGGGTTGATTTCTTCGTAGGCGTCGAGCGGGCCTTGCGCTTTTAGACGCGCGCCCAGATGGCTGATCTTCTCACAGTTGGTTTCCAGGTCGAACGTCACATGCTGGTCGTCCTCGCTGTGGACGCGCACGGTGGTGTGAAACCCGCAGATACCGGCGTCAATTTCGGCTGTGGCTTTCATCAGTTCGTCAGGGCGAGGCCCAGTTCCTTCCATTTGGCGAGGATGTCTTCCCGGCCGAAGAAGCCTTCGTGACGAAACAGTTCCTTACCGGCGGCATCGTAGAAGATCTGCGTGGGAATCAACTGGATTCCGTATTTGGTACCCGCATCAGGATTCTGCCACACGTCGATGAACTCGACCTCCAGCTTGCCGGCGTATTCCTTTTTCAATTCCTCTAGGATGGGTGCCATCTTTTTGCAGGGAATGCACTTGGTCGCGCCGAGGTCGAGGAGTTTGGGTAACTTTTGCGGTGCGGTCAAAACGGCTGATGGTTCCGCAGTGACCGGCGTGGACGGGGAGGACGCGGGCGCCGTTGGGTGGTTGCCGTTCTTTAAGACGACGGCACCAGCCGCGAGACCGGCGACGACGAGGAGGATGGCGATTTTCAATGGAGTTTTCATGCGAATCTCTTGGTTAGGGTTGCGGTTCTCCTAGATAGTTACGGAGTTCATTCTGTACATACTGCGCGAAGGCCGGTGGGGTATGAATCAAGTCCCAGACCCGGCTCAACTTCCTCCATCGCACCCGTTGGCCGTTGACTGAGTCCACCAGCACGAGCGCCGGCTGCGCCAAGTCGTAATCCTTCACGAACGACTCGTTGCCGGCTTCTTCGACGTTGACCACGCGCCATTCCAGCGTGCCGGTCTTGAGCGCGACGCTGAACTCGGCCTCGATGGTGGCGTGGGCCTGCGCTTCGATGGCGCGGCAGGTCTCGCACCGGACTGTGCGATGAAAGTAGTAGGCGATGACCTTGTGAGTGGCGCGCGCGACCGGCGGCGGGTTCGGCGCGGCGTTCGTGCCGGCGAACGCGATGCTGACGCCGCCAATCAACAACCCGGCACCGACGATGTTCCAGAGTTTCATCCGCAACACGTTCCTTGGGGACGGCTCTTGAGTAATTCTTGCGCGTGCGCTGCCACGTGAGCGACATGGGTGTCAGTCATGGGCGACGTGCCCTTTTTCAGTCCGATGTCCGAGAGTCGGAGATGAGCGAAGCCGGTAAAGACGGCGAGTTCCAGTGTCTTACGGGCGCAGTCCTGCGGACAACCGTCAATGGCCAGGATGGCATCGGCAGCCCTGGTCGTTTCCATGATCCCGCCGACGCGTCCGCCAATGCCGGCCAGACAGTACATCTTGCCGACCCCGTCACGCGTCAACTTCCGCGCGGTCTGATCGGTGATCGCGCCCACGTCCGAACCGCCCGAACAGGGGAAGATAAGTTTCGGGGCAACTCCACAGGCACACTTCTTGGTCTCACTCATGGTCTTTTCCTTTCGTGATTGGGGTTGGTTTTCACGCGAGCAGTTTCTTGATTTCGTCCACCGACGGCACTTTGCCGGAGACTTTGACCTGACCGTCCACTGCGAGCGCGGGCGTGATCATCACGCCGAACGCCATGATCTGGGCGATCTCTTTGACCTTCTCCAACTCGTATTGCAGACCGAGTTCTTTGGCCGCGGCTTCGGTATTCTCAGTGAGCTTCAGGCACTTCGGGCAACCCGTGCCCAGGATTTGCAGTTTCTTCATTTTGTCTCCATTGGTTTGGTTACATGAGCAGGTTAAACAGAAATCCAACAATCAAGATGCCGGTCGCCACCACGCCGAAGAAGGTCGCAATCAGCCGGGGCTTGAGCACCTTGCGCAGGATGATGGCTTCGGGAAGCGACAGGGCAATGACGGACATCATAAACGCCAGCACCGTGCCGAGCGCGGCGCCTTTGCCGAGCAGCGCTTGCACGATGGGAATGATGCCGGCGGAGTTGGAATACATC
>Ga0315268_10008304_pt1 | contig 10871 bp, 11 predicted proteins | sample C1_top_MG_FD_204535 | JGI IMG/M metagenome (GOLD analysis project Ga0315268, IMG submission 204535) | Sediment microbial communities from Yellowstone Lake, YNP, Wyoming, USA - C1_top | ecosystem: Environmental > Aquatic > Freshwater > Lake > Sediment | place: USA: Wyoming | collected 2017-08-01 | reverse complement strand
GGCCCGGCGCTTGAGAAGACTGGCGATCTCGCCGCGATCCTCACAAATCTCAATCCCGGAGAGATCCTTTTTATAGACGAGGCGCATCGCGTGAATCCTATGATTGAAGAAGTTCTTTATCCCGCGATGGAATCACGGAAGCTGCATTTGGTCGTCGGGAAGGGGCCGTCGGCACGGACGCTCTCGCTTGATCTCCCGCCTTTCACCCTGATCGCCGCGACCACGCGCGAAAATCTTTTGTCGCAACCGCTTCGTTCGCGCTTCGGTGCGACGCTCCGTCTTGTTTATTACGCCGTAGACGACATCGTCCGCATCCTCAATCGCTCGTCGAGAATTCTGAACGTCAAAGCTACCCCAGAGGCGATCATGGTCCTTGCCCGCGCCTCGCGCGGCACGCCGCGCGTGGCGAACCGGCTCATGCGTCGCGCCCGCGATGTTGCAGAAGTGCATGGCGTGAAGGTGGTTGACGAAGCGTCGGCGCTGAAGACGCTTGAAATGCTTGAGGTTGACGAGGCCGGCCTTGAGCCGCAGGACAGGAGGCTTTTGATGACGATCATTGAGAAGTTCAACGGCGGCCCGGTGGGGATCAACACGCTCGCTGCGGCGCTTTCCGAGGATAAGGGCGTGATTGAAGACATCTATGAGCCGTTCTTGATGACGCTCGGCTTCCTCCAGCGTTCTTCCGCGGGCCGTATCGTGCTCCCGGCGGCATACCGCCACCTAAAAATTAAAAGAGGAGAGGAGCTTTTATAGAAGGCCGCTTAATATATTTTTAAACTTCAATCTGTAGATTGAAGTATGTGATATATATCAGCGAGTGGCTGCCGAATCCAAATGGGCCGGATGCGAAAGGCGAGTTTGTGGAGATCTACAATAGCGGCGATGCTCCAGTTGGCCTGAATGGCTGGGTATTGAAGACCGAGAATGGCAAGAAGATTTCTCTCGCTGGCCGCTCCATCCCTGCAGGTGGATATTTAGCCATCAAGAGAAGCCAAATAAAATTCACACTTAGAAATAATGACGGCGGATTGGCGCTTTATGGCTCAGGCGGCGCGCTCGTTGAACGCGCGAGCTTCATTGGCGCCGCGCCGGAAGGAAAAAGTTTTTCTCGCGTGGATTATGGCATCGCGCCGGTCGGACACTTCGCTTTTATGGACCCCACGCCCGGCGCTCCGAACAAAACAATCAACAACACGATAAGCGCGAACGAATATCCTTTCAGCGTCCCATTAAACGCCCCGTTTTCGTCCATTCAGTTTTTGGCGATCATGGTCGGCGTCGCAATGTTGCTCGTTGGGCTTATAATGTATGGAACACTCTCAAATGAAGACCTTTCAAAGCTTTTCTTCAAGGGAAACAATGAAGTTCGGCGAGAAACTGGCTAGGCGGCTGGCTGGCGGGGGCCTGTGGGCCCATAAGCGCAAAACAGCCCTTATTTTGGGGCTAAAAGGCGATCTCGGCGCGGGAAAAACCACGTTCGTCCAGGGGTTCTTCAGGGGCCTCGGCCTCAAAAAGCGCGCGCCGAGCCCGACGTTCGTGATCATGCGCAAGCACGCGTTGAAACATAGAAAGTTTTCAAAAATATTCCATGTGGACGCCTATCGCCTCAAGAACGCCTCCGCGCTAAAAACGCTCGGCTTCGGAGATATTTTATCCGACCCGCGAAACGTCGTTCTTATTGAATGGGCCGACCGCGCGAAAAAGATCCTGCCGAAAGACGCCGTCTGGCTACGATTCCTGCACGGGAAGCGCGAAAACGAAAGGCATATTATCATTAGTCAATGAAAACACTCCTTCTTATTGACGCGAATTCCATCATCCATCGATCGTTTCACGCTCTGCCGCCGTTCACCACGCCGACCGGAGAACCGAGCGGGGCCATCTACGGCATCGCGAGCATCCTGCTCAAGTTGTGGCGCGAAGAGCGGCCGGATTACTCCGCCGCGCTTTTTGACAGGCCGGAGCCGACCTTTCGCGACAAAAAATACGCGGCATACAAAGCCCAGCGTCCGCCAGCCGCGGACGAGCTCATTTCCCAAATTATTGAATCGCACAACCTTTTTGATTCATTTAATATAAAAACATTTGAAAAGCCTGGGTTTGAGGCGGATGACCTCATCGCGACTCTCGCGGAAAAGTTCAAAAAAGAAAAAGACCTGCAAGTCATGATCCTCACCGGCGATCGGGATACGCTGCAACTCGTGGAAGGGGATAAGGTGGTCGTGAAAACCTTCAATAAAGGAGTGAGCGACACGACGATATACGACGAAAAGGCGGTCACGCAAAAATACGGGCTAGCTCCGTCGCAAATGATAGATTATAAATCTCTAGTCGGCGACCCGTCGGACAATATAAAAGGTGTCCCGGGAATCGGACCGAAGACCGCAACGGAGATCCTTCAAAAATTCGGCAACGTGAAAAATATCTACGAGAATATGGCGGGCGACCCGAAACTTGAAAAGAAATTCGGGCCGTTCAGGAAGGAGGCCGAGCTTTCCCGCGAACTTGTGACGCTTGAGCGGAACGTGCCCATAGAGATGCCCGGCGTTGAAGTTCTTGCATCGGATAAGGAACCAGCCGGGGTGAAACCATACTTCCAAAAAATGGGCTTTTCAACGCTTCTCAAGCGCTTGGAGGGCAAAGAAGAGCCGATAAAAAAGCCCAAAAGCGTCCAAGGAAGGATATTTTAGTGGTAGAATAAAGGGAAAGTGAACGGCGGATTTTCAAAATTCAAAGACATAATAAAGTGGCCCGAATTCCAGGCTGCGTGGGTTTTACTCGCCGTCATCGCGGCCGCGTTCGCCGTTGACGTGACAGTATTTCCCGGCGATATCCTGTTGTTTATTGAGGGAGGACTGCTCATGATCGTGCTTATGCTAGTTTTTTGGATCAGCTATCGTGCGGCGCAGACGGATCGCGACACGAAGGTTGAACGCAACGAATTGAAAAATATATTGGGGACGTTGGACGACGCACTCATCGTATACAACGAGGATTTCAAGGCGGTATTCTTCAATCCGGCCGCCGAGCGCTTGTTCAAGCTCACTGCGAAGGTAGTTCTCGGGCATAAATTTGTCCCGCAGGACGTGGAGCGAACGGGATGGCGCACGCTCATCCAATCCGTTTTCCCGACGCTCGCGCCCCGCGTCATAACTCGTTCAAAGGAAGGAGAATATCCGCAGGTCCTTGATGTTTCGTTCACCGACCCGCCGCTTGAGTTCCGGGTGATGACCGCGCCCATCAACGACGAGAACGGAAAGCTGCTCGCTTTCATGAAGATCGTCCGCGACCGCACGGCGCAGGTCGCGGCGATGCGCTCAAGAAGCGAATTTATCACGATCGCATCCCATCAGCTCCGAGGTCCTATCACGGATATCAACTGGGCGCTTGATTCGCTTGCGCGCGCTTCTGGCCTCGCCGACAGCGACAAGGTTGTCGTTCAGACCGCAGCCGCCGCCAGCCGCGGACTTCTGCGCCGCGTAGAAGATCTTTTAAATATTTCAAAAATGGAAGAGGGGCAGTTCGGATACGACTTTAAGGAATCGGACATAGTGGAGTTCATCGGAAAGATCCTGGCTGACATTCTTCCGGCGGCGAGGAAGGCTGGCGTGAAAATGTATTTTGACCGGCCATCCACGGATCTCCCACGCGTGACGATTGACCCAAAACGCTTCTCTCTTGCTATGGTTGATATTCTAGAGAACGCCATCCGTTACAATGTGGAGAATGGCGAGGTGACCGTGAAGGTGGACAAAATGCCCGGAAAGCCGTTCATTGAGGTATCCATAAAGGACACCGGCATCGGGATCCCCCAGGAGGCGATGGAGAAGCTGTTTACAAAGTTCTATCGGGCGTCCAACGCCGTAAAGGCCCAAACAGAAGGGTCCGGACTCGGCCTCTATATCATAAAAAGCATCATAAGCGCGCATGGAGGCGAAATTTGGATGGAATCGGAGCTCAATCGCGGCACGACGGTCCATTTCACCCTGCCTACCGACCTCAATCTTATCCCCAGGCGGGAAGTGGGCGCGGACGAGATCTACTGATCGCGCCCATGGACTTGCGTTCTTCGGCAAAAATCGGGAAAATCAGATGGATGGGCATTGACGCGCGCCAATGAAACTTTCTATGTTCAAAAAAAATCCAAAATATATTTTTATCGCGGGAGGAGTGATGTCGGGCGTCGGCAAGGGCGTCGCTTCCGCATCCATCGGAAAAATTCTGCAATCAAAGGGGCTTGAAGTGACGGCGCTCAAGATCGATCCTTATGTGAACGTTGACGCAGGGACCATGAACCCCACCGAACACGGTGAGGTTTTTGTTTTGGACGACGGGACGGAGTGCGATCAGGACATGGGAAACTACGAACGTTTTTTGAACAAGGATCTTTCGGGCGCGAACTACATGACGACCGGGAGCGTGTACCTCTCCGTGATCAAAAAAGAAAGGAACCTTGAGTATGGAGGACGCCAGGTTGAGGTGGTGCCTCGGATACCGCTTGAAGTGATCGATCGGATAGACAAGGCCGCCGAAAAAGCGAAGGCCGACATTGCGGTCGTTGAGATCGGCGGGACCGTGGGCGAGTACGAGAACATTCTTTTTTTGGAAGCGGTACGCATGTTGAAGCTGAAGAAGCCCCATGACGTGGTGATAGTGCTCGTGAGCTTCGTGCCGGCGCTAGGCGCGGGCGGGACGGAGCTCAAGACGAAGCCGACCCAGCATGCGGTGCGCAGTATGAACACCGTCGGGCTTCACCCCGATTTTATTTTAGGCAGGGCTCCGGTGCCACTGGATGAAAAGCGGAAGCACAAAATAGAGTTCATGTGCAGTATAGAGCCGGGGAACGTGATCTCCGCGCCAGACGTGAAAAATATTTACGAGGTGCCGATAAATTTTGAAAAGGACAAGCTTGGCGACAGAATATTGGCGAAGCTCGGGATGCGGTCCAGCCGGCGCGACCTGAAGGATTGGCGGCGCCTCGTGGCCGCCATGGAGGGTGCCACGAAAACCGTGAAGATCGCCGTCGTCGGCAAATATTTCGGAACAGGCAACTTCGTGCTCACCGATGCATATATTTCAGTTATTGAGGCGATAAAGCACGCCGGCGCGTATTGTAAGGTTCGTCCGGAGATCCACTGGCTGGAAGCGGAACATTTTGAAAAGAAAAAGGAGAATGTCCGTGAGCTCGCTGAATACGACGGAATCATCGTCCCGGGTGGTTTCGGCGGGCGGGGCATTGAAGGGAAGCTGAACGCAATCCGCTACGCGCGGGAGCACAAAATACCGTATTTGGGTCTCTGCTACGGCATGCAGCTAGCCGTAGTGGAGTTCGCCAGGAACGTCCTTGGACTGAAAAGCGCGAACACGACGGAGATCGATCCGGAGACGAAGCATCCGGTGATAGATATTTTGCCGGAGCAGAAAAAACTGATGGCGGAAAAAAGTTACGGGGGCACGATGCGGCTTGGCGCATGGCCCGCGGTTCTTGAAAAAAATACCAGAGCAGAAAAGGCCTACGGGAAAAATAAAATATCAGAACGGCATCGGCACCGCTTTGAGGTTAACCCATCTTATATAAGACAGCTTGAAAAAGGCGGCATGGTATTCTCCGGGCGGTCCCCGGACCGCAGGCTCATGGAGGTGATGGAGCTCCCGCACGGCACACATCCGTTTTTCATGGGCTCGCAGTTCCATCCGGAATTGAAATCCCGCCCGCTCAATCCGCACCCTCTCTTCCGCGAGTTCATGAAATCCGCCTCGGCGCGGAAAAAATAGCAGGCGAGGAACAATGTTTATTTTTCTCTACGGTCCTGACGACTATCGTCGCGCGCAAAAGAAAAAGTGGTTCATTGCGGAGTTCGTAAAAAAGCATTCCGGGCTGGGGCTCGGATATTTTGATCTTGAAGCGGACGATTCGGCGGATAAATTGCAGGAATTCGTTAGGAGCCAGTCAATATTCCAGAAGGCGAAGATGGCCGTAATTGAAAATGCGTCGGAGATGGAACCCGCGAAACTCTCCAAATTATTGAAACCGTTCTTGAACGAAAAAAATACCACGGTTCTTCTCTCCGAGAGGGACAAGCCGGTAAAGGCGCTATCCTTCCTTATTGAAAAGCCGTCGCTCAGCCAAAAGTTTGAAAATTTGGACGGCTCAGCATGGATTGATTTTGTGCATAGCGAGGCAAAGCGTTTTGGCGTGGAACTGGAGGACGCAGCCGCGCAGTTCTTGGGAACGGTTTATCAAGGGAACTCATGGGCGCTCGTGACGGAAATTGAGAAACTGAGCGCCTTAAAGTCGTCTATTAACAAAAAAGACCTTGATGCGCTTGATCTTGAAGCCGCGCCGAACTATTGGGCGCTCCTTAACGGACTTAAGAGCTACGACGTGAGGACGCGCCTATACGCGCTTGAAAAACTGTTTGCCATAAACGACCCTCCTGCGAAGATATTCAATATCATCGCGGCCCAGGCGGGCGAAAAAATTCCGCGCATGGCGGAATATGATCTCGCGGTGAAGTCGGGGAAGCTGGACTACGAGGAAGTCTTACTGGACCTTGCGATAAGCTGAGAGAGGCGCGATTTCAATCGCGACGCCTTGTTTTTTTCAATAACCTTTGTCTTAGCCGCCTTATCAAGGGCCTTGAATACTGCGGGGAGCGCCTTTGCCGCTTCATCCAATTTCTTTTTGGCGACGAGCTTGCGATAGCTTACGACGGCCTTTTTATAGGCCTCTTTTTTTATCGTATTCCGCAGATTGCGCCTTTCGTTCTGGCGCAGCGCTTTCTTGGCTGATGAGGTGATGGGCATTGGGTAATACTAATAAATGGCCGCGAAAAAGTCAAAATGGCGGTATAATGAAATCATGATTTACAGCATCTCCGGAAAACTTATGAACAAGGCCAATAACTTCGCCGTCGTGGAGACAGGGGGCATCGGGCTCAGGATCTTCACAAGCGCAGGAACGCTCAAGGCGCTTCCGGCGATCGGTTCAAGCATTAAGCTTTTCTGCCACCTCCACGTGCGCGAGGACGCGCTTGATCTTTTCGGCTTTGTCTCTCCTGACGAGCTGGATTTTTTTGAAATGCTGATTTCGGTGTCCGGAGTCGGCCCGAAGTCCGCGCTTTCCATTCTGGATGTTGCAAAGCTTGACGAACTTTCCGCTGCCATAAAAGAAGGCCGGCCCGATCTTCTCACGCGCGCGTCGGGCATCGGCCGGAAAACGGCCGAGCGCGTGATCGTTGAGCTAAGGGCCAAAGTGCAATCGGTGAGATCGGGGTTGGTGGTTGAGAAAATGGAGGGTGATGCGGACATCGTGGAGGCGCTCACCGGACTCGGCTATCGCCGCGAGGAGGCACGCTCGGCGCTCGCGAAAGTTGACCAAAAGATCCACGGCATGGAGGAGCGCCTCAAGTCCGCGCTCGCGATCTTGGGCAAAAAATGAAGAATTCGCGGGTCGTACAATTTTTTTATAATCTTCCAGGGGTCCGCACGACCTATCATTTTTTGTGGGCGTGGGTTGGCGCGAAGATCCGCAAATATCCGAGCAGGAAGATATTCGTCATCGGCGTTACGGGAACCAAGGGGAAAACGACGACGCTAGAACTAATAAATGCCGTTCTGGAGGCGGCGGGAAAACGGACGGCGCTGCTTTCGTCGCTTCGCGTAAAGATCGGGGACGAAAGCGAAAAGAATAAAACCGCGAATTCAATGCCGGGGAGGGGATATATACAGCGGTTTCTACGTCGGTCGGTCGCGGCCAAATGCGGTTATGCGCTGATAGAAGTGACATCACAGGGGGTCGCAGCGCACAGGCATCGTTTCATTGATTGGAACATTGGAGTGCTCACAAATCTCGCGCCCGAGCATATAGAATCACACGGTACTTTTGAGAATTACCGCAGGGCGAAGTTGAATTTTTTGAAATATGTCATAAAGACAGGCGGAAAAGTATTTCTGAACCGCGACGACGAACATTTTGATTTTTTTGCCGGGGCGTTAATTGGGGAGAAGGCATTCTCATATTCCAGACAGGATGACTGGCTCAGGAATTATCTTCCAAGGGTAAAGCCAATGCGCGGAGTGGCGGACGGGACAGTACCGAAGTTTCTTTTGAGCGGGTTCAACGAAGAGAATATCGCGATCGCTGCGGCGGTCGCAAAAGAACTTGGCATCGGCGATAAAATTATCCAGGAGGCGATAGTCAATTTCAAAGGGGTTCCCGGCAGGATGGAATTTCTGACTGCGGGCCCGTATACGGCGATCGTTGACTACGCGCATACGCCCGATTCGCTTGAGGCGGCGTACCGTGCCGCAAAGCCGGCGCCTGACGCGAATTATCCTAACCCGCGGCTCATTTGCGTTCTCGGTGCAGCCGGTGGCGGGCGGGATCTTTGGAAGCGGCCGGAATTCGGCAGGATTGCAGCGCAGTATTGTGACGAGATCATCCTTACGGATGAGGATCCATACGATGAAGATCCGGCGGAGATCATAAAAGAGGTACGGTCCGGAATCCTGGGCGGCGATCCGGACATTGCGAATGTTCACGAAGTGCTTGACCGACGAGAAGCGATTGATAAAGCTATTTCCATGATGCGCATTGGCGATATTGTGATCGGCACCGGCAAGGGGAGTGAGGACTGGATTCACGTCGCGCGCGGTAAAAAGATCCCATGGAACGAAAAGGAGGTTTTTGAGGCGGCGCTCGCCCAAAAAAAAAGGACCTGATCTGCCGGCGGAGGGCAGAGTCAGGTCATCGGGCTGGGGGTGGGGCGTAACCACACTACTTCCATTGTATCATATGGGATATAATTAACTTCATATGAAACTATCATTTTACGGCGGTACGGGAGATGCGACTGGGTCAAATTATGTTTTGGAATCCGACGGGACGAAGATAATGGTGGATTGCGGACTCCATCAAGGAGGGCACTATGCCGAGAAGCAGAACTTCGAGCCGTTTCCATACGATCCGAAGACAATAAGCGCGGTATTCATAACACACTCCCACCTTGACCACACGGGCCGCCTGCCGAAGCTCTTTCAGGATGGATTTAGGGGGACGATCTATTCTACGTCCGCTACGAAGGATTTCTCGGAGCTCATGCTCCTTGATTCGGAACATATATTGGCCAAAGAGTCGGAGCGCGAGAAGAAGCCGTTGCTTTATACGACGGAGGATGTGATGCAACTTCGCCAGATTTGGCAGGGGCTTCGCTATCATGCTCCAGTCGCGGTTGGCGGTTTCACCGTGGAACTTTTTGACGCGGGCCACATTCTTGGCTCGGCGATCATAAAAATAAAAGCCGAAGGGAAAACGATCGTTTTTTCCGGCGATCTCGGAAATTTTCCGGCGCCGATCATCCAGCCGACAGAGATGATAGACGCCGCCGATTACTGCGTCATTGAATCCACGTACGGTGACCGCGCCCACGAGAACGTGGATAAACGCAGGGAGATGCTTGAGGACGCGATCGAGGATACGGTAAAAGCTGGAGGCACGCTCATCATCCCGACCTTCGCGATGGAGCGCACGCAGGAGCTTCTCTACCACCTCCACCAGCTTTTTAAAGAGGGCCGCATCCCGCGCGTGCCGGTCTTTATAGACAGCCCGCTCGCGATCAAACTCACCGCGGTATACAAAAAATACGAAAGTTATTTTAACAAGGATACCCAGCACCTCGCGAGATCGGGGGATGATATTTTGAATTTTCCCGGCCTGCGCCTAACACTTACCACCGAACAATCAAAAGAGATAAACGGCGTGCCTCCGCCGAAGATCATCGTTGCGGGATCCGGCATGTCCAACGGGGGGAGGATCCTTCATCATGAATTGCGCTATCTCCCCGACCCGAAAAGCGCCATTCTTTTTGTTGGCTATCAGGCGCAGGGATCGCTGGGACGGCAGATCATGGACGGCGCGCAGGCGGTCCGTATTTTCGGCGAGACGGTCCCCGTACGCTGCAGGAAGATGAACATCCCCGGCTATTCCGCGCACGCGGACCAGCCGCGCCTCATCCAATGGGTTTCGCACATGCGCTCCTCGCTCAAGAAAGTGTTCGTGGTGCAGGGCGAGCCACAGTCCAGCGACGCCTTGGCGCACAAGATCATTGATGAGCTGGCGATCAAGGCGGAGGTTCCGACACAGAACGAGAGCGTGATTTTGTAAATAAATTCTCAAATACGGTATTATGAAGGCAATGCCAAAAAAGAACACAGCAAAGAACGCCATCGATCAAACTCTTAAGGGAGACAAGTATCACCTCAAATATAAGATATGCGTTTCCGGTTCGGCCGTGACCAACGGCATGTCGCCGGACGCCGTTGAGAAAGCGGAGGAAATGGGGCGCCTCATCGCGGAAAAGGGAATGATCCTCGTTACCGGCGCAACGACCGGGATTCCCTATTGGGCGGCAAAGGGCGCGAAAGAGGCCGGAGGCATCGTGATCGGGCTCTCGCCCGCGGCGTCAAAAGCGGCGCACGTGAAAAGCTACCGCCTTCCGGTGGACTATCACGACCTCATCGTCTACACGGGGTTTGATTATTCCGGGAGGAACTTGTTGCTCACCCGCGCAGCGGATGCGGTCATCACCATCAGCGGCAGAATCGGCACACTTAATGAGTTCACAATTGCCTTTGAGGATCAAAAGCCGCAAGGCGTCCTTACAGGCACGGGAGGGATGAGCGACATGCTTAAGGATATTCTTGAGAAGTCGCATCGCGGGATGGGAAAAACCGTTTTTGAGCCGGACCCGAAAAAACTTTTGGACAAGATCATCACGCTCATTGAGGAGGAGGAGAAAGAGATAAATGGCGAGGGATATGTTTCTTCCAGCCGCGCCCGCGGATAACTTTACCATAAGCCATGTTAAAAA